>Ga0075420_100000235_pt1 | contig 40505 bp, 59 predicted proteins | sample SoiMetdeltSBSDD4_FD_75296 | JGI IMG/M metagenome (GOLD analysis project Ga0075420, IMG submission 75296) | Bulk soil microbial communities from a Populus tree surrounding site in Tennessee, USA - Soil MetaG P. deltoides SBSDD4 | ecosystem: Environmental > Terrestrial > Soil > Tree plantation...
GGTGCTATCGCGCAAGCCGACGTGACAGCCATCGCCTCTAACAAGAAAAAGCGCGAGCACCCCGAGGACGACATCCAGCGGGCGTGCTGTCAGTTCTGGGAGCTGTGCTATCCGACCACGTGGCACATGACGTTCCACCCGCCGAACGGACTCGCGGCCAAGAACAAAAAGCTGGCGGGCATTTTCAAGGGGCTCGGCGTCAAGCCCGGCGTTTTCGATCTCATTTGCGTGGCGCGGCGCGGGCCGTTCTCCGGCTTCGCGCTGGAACTGAAAGCACCCGGCCGTGGGACGACCACCGGCCAAGACGAATGGCGGGCGCGCTTCATAGCCGAGGGCTGGTTTACTGGCGTTGCCGACAGCGTGGACAAAGCGCTGCAGATAATCCGCGACTACAACGAGCTGCCGCCGAGGCGCGACACGCGATGAGAACCGTGGGCCAGCAAATTGCGCTGATGCGTTACAACGCCGAGCGTTGCGAGAAGTCGAAACACCCGCGCTGCGCGTGCGCGTGCGGCGGCACGAAACACGGGCGACCGCACGGCGCCGACTGGATCAGGGAACAGGAGATGCGCATCCGCAATCTGATCTCGGCCGACCTGCGGGCCAAGGAAACGGCGGAAGGCCGCCCGGGACTTTTCCCGTGAATAAGCGCCGCTTCGATCTACTCGACCAGAAGGGCGCGAAAGTGATTTCGCTCGACCTCGTGCGCGACACGATGGTCACGCGGGCCGAAGTGCCGAACGGCGAATGTCCGCACATCGGCGTGGAAGTCGACCCGATCAAGGCCACGCTCGAATGCGTCGCGTGCAAGGCGCAACTGTCGCCGACGCAGTGGATTTATCAGCTCATCGAATACTGGCAGCACGTGGTCTACATGCACGACAGCGCGAACCGCAGCCGCGCGGCCATGGAACTGCAGGCGAAAAAATTGGAGCGCAAATCGAAATGCAAATGCCAGCACTGCGGGCGCGTGACGCGCGTGGTGCTGCCGCGCTTGAGCTACGCCGAACTGCGCGAAATCGAAAAGGCCGGAGACCCACAACCATGAGAGACGTTAAATCGGGCTGGCTCGAATACGCTGCGCTGCTGCCGGCGGGCGCCAGCAAGACGCAACTGCGCGAGACCGAGCAGGCGTTTTATGGCGGCATCGTTCACGCGTTTTCGCTGCTGATCGAAAACTCCGAGCTGTCCGACGATGACGCCGAGCGCAACCTTGAAGCCATGCTGATCGAAGCGCGCGCCCGCTTTCGGGCCATACTGGATAGCAAGTTCGCCGAGGGCATGTGATGAACACTGGGAAGGAACCTACCAAGCCGAAGGCGCCGTCCGCAGGCGGGCGCGGCGCGCCGATGCCGACCAATCGCCGCGTGAAAATGCGGAAGCAGCCGCCCGCGCCCGCGACGCGCGAGAAGTTCCGCGAACGCACTGACGAAGAAACCAGTTGGCCCGCCTCGGAGACCGAGCTACGCGATATCAACGACATCGCCCCTTACCCGCGAAACCCTCGGCTGCATGGTGAGGGGCAAATCGAGCAAATCGCTTCGAGCATCAAACGGTGGGGCTTTACGATTCCGCTGCTCGTGGATGAGGCGGGCCAATTGATCGCGGGTCACGCACGACACGAAGCCGCGAAACGTCTCGACCTGAAACGCGTGCCCGTCATGGTGGCGCGCGGATGGAGCGAGGCGCAGAAGCGCGCCTATGTGATCGCCGACAACCAGCTCGCCAGCCTCAGTTCGTGGGACCGCGAATCGCTGGCCTATCACATGCAGCTCGTGGACGACTCCGAACTGGCGAAGGCCATCGGGTTCAGTGACGCGGACCTGCGCTCGCTGTGCGATGCCGATGCCGTGATGGACGAGCGGCAGAACGCCGACGTGGGCGGCAGCCGGTTCATGCTGCTGCTCGAATTCGATGACGAACCCACTCTGCAATCGCACTTCGACGAACTGCGCGGGCGCGGGCTGCGCGTCAAGGTGATGACGTGACCGCTGCGCCGCTCAAGGCGTACCGCGTTCGGCTGGAATCGCCGGTTGCCGATTCGTTCCGGTGTACCTGCGCGGCGAATGCTCTCGACATCGACCAGAAGAAAAAGTCCGTGCACCAGCTCGACGTGCTGGCCGACATTGAAAGCCCGTTCAATGTGGGCGCGATTGTCGGCGCCTCGGGATCGGGCAAGAGCACGCTGGCCCGCTCGATCTATGGCGCGGACGCGCTGCATACGCGCCTTGATCCCGCGCGCCCGATCATCGACCAACTGCCCAAGGAATGGACCTACGACCAGTGCGCGGCCGGGCTGTCGGGCGTCGGGCTTACCTCCGTGCCGTGTTGGATTCGCCCAGCTCACACACTGTCGACCGGGCAGGCGGCGCGCGCCGAGGCCGCGCTACAGATGGCGCACCTCGTCGACGGCGTGACCGTCATTGACGAATGGACCAGCGTGGTGGATCGCACCGTGGCCAAGGTCATGAGCCATTGCGTGCAGAAGTTCGCGCGCGCGGCTAACAAACGAGTGGTGCTCATTTGCTGCCACTATGACGTGCTCGACTGGCTCAACCCCGATTGGGTCATCGACTGCAATAAGCAGGCGTTCACTGATCGGAGGGAACTTCGTCGGGGCTTCCAGCGCACAGAGCGATTGCGCTTCGACATCCGGCGCGTTGACCGGCGAACCTGGACCTATTTCAGCAAGTATCACTATCTAACCGATTCACTACCGGGCGGCAGCATCGAATGCTTCGGCGTGTTCCACGGCCGGGATCAGGTTGGCTTCCAGTGTTTCGCTAACTACGTGCCCCATCGCAAGGGCACCGTGCGACGTAAGCAGATGCACAGCAACCGAATCGTGATTCACCCCGACTATGCCGGCCTCGGGCTGGGTATTCGCGTGGTCAACGCCACCTCGTGGCTGATGGCCCAGCGTGGGTTCGATGTGCGTATCAAGTACAGCTCGGTCCCCGTGCACCTCGCCATGCGCAAGTATCGATGCTGGGAATTGCTCGACGTGAGCCGTGCCACGCATCAGATATTCGGGGCCAAGATGGAGAGGCGCACGGGCTTTCGCCTCGACGTAAAGACCTACAGCTACCGCTTCCGCCCTCAGGCGTATGATCCCGTGGCCGATGGCGCCACGCTGCAGTAGGAGTACCGCCCATGCCCGTACCCACGCGCACGCGACTAACTAACCGGGTACACCGGCCCAGCTTCCTGAATCACAGCGAACGATTCAAGGCTGAGCGTGCGAAGGCACAGCAGGCCAAGCGCGACCCAGTAGCGCAGGCACTTTATGCGACGCGTCAGTGGAAGGAACTGCGCGCGCAGGTATTGCGAGAAGCCAATGGGCGATGCGCTACAAAGAATTGCGCGCGCCCCGCGTGCATCGTTGACCACGTGCGCCCGCATCGTGGAAGTAATTCGCTTTTCTTTGATCGCGACAACCTGCAGGCCCTGTGCAAGCGATGTCATGATCGCAAGACAGCGCGCTATGACGGGGCCTTCGGCCGCGCCCCTCGCGCAGCGTACCCTCGCGAGAACTCAGCCCATAAAGCGTTTCAGCCAGCCACGCGCTGGGGGGACGGGGGTACGGGGGGGACGTGAAAATTCCCGGGCGCCAACTTCCCCAGCGACGCGTTTGCGCGAATTTTCGCGCCTCCGAATGGGGTTTTTCAGTTAGGACAAATTGTCCTAGAACCGGAACCGGGTTCGGGTCCGGTCTCGAGTTTCCGGCGACCGGCCGGAACTCGACGGCGGGGCCCACGCGGACGTGGCCCACGCACGCTCTACGCCCGGCCCGTAGACGCGCCGCCGCTGCGCAAGCTCTGCGCGCGATGCCGGCGCCGACTTCCGCCGAATCGGCCCGCGCGGCAAAATCCCGGGCGCGGCATTCCATGACTCGCTGCCGCGTCGCCGCCACCTCCGCGTGTTTCGCCATGCGCCGGAGCGTGGCTCGACGCGGCGGCGCGTCTCCCGCTAGATAGGCTCACGTATGTCTCGCAGACCAACCGCAACCGTTTTGAAACTGATTCGAGGGGACGCGCACCCGGAGCGGCACAAAGACGACCGACCGAAGATCAACGCCACGCCGCTAATTCCGCCGGGCGTGGTGTTCAGCCCCGAGGAGCGGGCCGTCTGGGACTACCTCATGGAGCACGTGGTGATCCCCGGCGTGCACGGCACGGGCGACGGCGGTGCGTTCGCGCAGATCGCCAAGTTGCAAGTGCGCGTCAATCAAGCCGATGCGAAGTGCACCCAGCTCGGGCTCGTGATGCGCGCACCCTCGGGCAAGCCCGAACTGCAACCCTATGCGCGCCTGAGCCGCGATCTCTGGAACCAGTTGCGTCTCGCCTACGCGGAAGTCGGCGCGACGCCGGCAGGCCGCGTGTCGATCTCGGGGCCGCGCGTCTCGGGACTGCCGGGCGGTGAAACTTCGTGGGATGAAATCAATTGAACGAGCCGAGCATCACGCTGCAGATGCCGCCGCCGGCTGTCGGCGCTTACTGGATAGGCGGCGTCGGGCACGGCCTCGGGTTTCACTTGACGCGACGCCCGAGCTGGCTACATCGGCAGATGATGCGATGGGCTTTCGGGTGGGTCTGGGTGGACGCATGAACGCAATACACGAGCAGGAAATCGAACTGAAACGCCGCGAGCCGGCGCCCATCGAGCACCACCGCGTCGCGGTGCATGTCGACTTGGCGGACATCGCGAGGCGCTACGGGCCGCGCGCAGCGGCCAGCATCACGGGCCGCGTCCGATTGTTGGAGGGCGCGATCATCATTGAGAAGCTAGAGGCACGCGACCAATGAACATGCCGCCCGAGCCGGAAGTCATCACAACGATGGCGCAGTATCACGGCTACATCGCCGAATGCACGGCGCTGATGCAGACCGACCCCGAGACCGACACGCCCGAAGGCCGGCGCCTGCTGGCGCTGGTGGATGCAATCGAAGCCTTCGAGCGCAAGGCGTGGCCGAGCATGTTCCCGGAAATGACGCCCGAGGACGCGCGGCAGTTGATCGGCGATTGACGAACAACGGTTAGACGCGGGCGACGGTTCATCCGGTCCCGCGCGCAAGGTGCGCGCGCGTGGATCAGATCGACATTCCGGGAACCGAGAACCAGCCGCCCAACGGCAAGCGAGGCCGACCGCGCAAGTGGTCGAACGATGCCGAGCGCCGGCAGCACGAAAAAGAGAAGCGCGCCGCCCGGGCGAAGAAACGCCGCGAGGAAATCGATACTGATCCGAAAGCGCGGCGACAGCGCGCCATTGCGCTGCATATGGCGGCGATCTCCGGCCCACCGCCCGAATTGCAGGTCCGTGATGACGATCTCGCGGAGCTGGGCACCGACTTCCCGAACGTCGCCGAAGCGCTGCAATACGCGCGTGACGTGCTGACTTCGCACGTGATCGCGTGCGAATGGGTGCGCCGCGCGTGCAAGCGCCACGAGCACGATCTCGCACGCATCGAGGCGGCGGACTGGCCCTACACGTTCAACGCCCAGAAGGCCGAGCGCGCGCTGCGCGCCATTCAGATGTTCCGCGAGGTGCGCGGGCCGCGCGCGGGAAAGCGGTTCCGTTTCGGCCCGTGGCAAAAATTCATCGTGGGCAGTCTGTTCGGCTGGGTCGACAAAACCACCGGCCTACGTCGGTTCCACTATGCGTTCGTCGCCGTGCCGCGCGGCAACGGCAAGTCATCGCTCGCCGCCGCGCTGTGCCTGCTGATGCTGGCGCTCGACGGCGAAGGCGGCGCCGAGGTGTACGCGGCGGCGGTCACGCGCGATCAAGCGCGCATCGTGTTCAACCTCGCGCAGCACATGGCCCGCACCGATGCCGCCTTCCGCGCGAAGTACGGCGTTTCGATTCACGCGCACGCGGTCGTGCAGGACGCCACCGCGAGCACGTTCCGTTCGCTGTCGCGCGATGCGAACGCGCTGGACGGGCTCAACGTGCACTTCGCGGTGCTCGACGAGCTGGCCGCGCACAAGACGCGGGAAATCCATGACGTGCTGGTGACTGCGACCGGCAAGCGCTCGCAGCCGCTGCTGTTCTCGATCACCACGGCGGGCGCGAATCAATCGGGCATCGGCTACGAGCAGTGGAAATACGCGATGAAAGTGCTGCGCGGCGAGTCGGAGGACGAAGCCTTCTTCGGCATCGTGTACACGCTCGACGATGCCGACAACTGGGAAGACCCCGCGAGCTGGGCGAAAGCCAACCCGAATTTCGGCAGCTCGGTAAACCCGGACACCATCGCGACGCTGGCGCACCGCGCGCGGCAGATCGCGAGTCAGCAGACCGCCTTCAAGCAAAAGCACCTGAATATATGGACCAACGCCGCCGTTTCGTGGATGAACATGCTGCAGTGGGACGCGTGCGCCGACGCGCCGCCCGAGGCGGAATTTAACGGCGAGGAATGCGTCATCGGCCTGGACCTCGCGGCGAAAATTGACTTGGCCGCGCGCGTCAAGATGTTCGCCCGCGTGCTGGATGGCGTCACGCATTACTACGTGTTCGCGCACTTCTATCTGCCGGAAGCCGCCATCGTCGACGGGCGCAACGCGAGCTACCAAACGTGGGAGGCCGAGAACTGGATCACGGCCACGCCGGGCGAAGTCATCGACTTCGACGCGATCCAGCTCGACCTGCAGACCGACGCCACGCACCACCGTTTGTTAGACGTGGCCTATGACCCGTGGCAGGCGTTGAAACTGGCCGCCGATCTCGCGGCGCTCGATATCCCGGTAATCGAATACCGGCCGACCGTCGCGAACTTCTCCCCGGCGATGAAAGAGATTGACGCGCTGGTCAGGCAACGGCGCTTCCACCACAACGGCAACCCGGTGCTGCGGTGGAACGTCGCGTGCGTGGAAGTCATGGAAGATTTCAAGGGCAACATTTACCCGCGCAAGGATCGGGACGACCCGCTACAGAAAATTGACGGGCTGGTGGCGCTGCTGATGGCGATGGGCCGGCGCATGTCGCTGGAAGCGGCGCCCGAGGCTGCGCCTACGCTCACCTTCGTCTGATCGTCAAGACGCACGCGGAGGCCTCCGCGTGCGAAATAGGTACATGCCGAAATCGCTATTCGGCGTGTACTCAATTCGGCGACTTGTCCGTTACGGGCGCCGAGCTTGTCCGTTATCTGGGGCGCGGCTGTGGTAGAAGCGCGCGCGGCGTGGCATTCGTGCACGCATAGTCATCGCGCTAGAGCGATGAGCATCGCGCACCGCGACGGCTCTAACTACGCGGCCCGATGTGTTTCACGTGAAACCCGTGGAACCGTTGCGAGGCGATCAGCGCGCGCCTACACTCCCGCGCATTCGGGCGACGGTTCATCCGGTCCCGCAGTCTCCGCCGAGGAATGCGATGCCTGAATGCACGTCAATGGCTTCCCGCCATCGTCCGTCTCGCGCGATACGCGAGCGTATTCCGAAGCCCGCCCCGTCCCCGCCCAAAACGTAATTCTCCGCTTCTCTCGCGGGCGACGGTTCACCCGGTCCCGCGCAACTCGTTAGGAGCTGCGCAATGGACCGCACCATCGGCGACTTCCCGCACGTCATCCACCGCACCGCGTCGCTCGATATCGACGAGACGCAGGAGCGCACGGTGCGCTTCGTGGCGAGCGATGAGACGGTAGACCGCTACGGCGACGTGATCATGGCGGACGGTTGGCAGCTCGATCAGTTCGCGCGCAACCCGATTTTCCTGTGGATGCACAGCCACGCGGCGCCCATCGGCACCGTGCCCGAAATCAAGGTCTGGGGCCAACGCCTGCTGGCGCGCGTGAAGTTCGCCGCGCCCGGCGTCTCTGAGCTTGCCGACTCGCTGTGGGCGCTGGTGAAGGCGCAGGTGCTGCGCGCGGTCTCGGTGGGATTCACCGTCAATTCCGAAAAAGATTTCGAGCCGATCCGCGACGACAACGACCGCGTGACCGGCTTCCGCTACCTGCGGCAAGAGTTGTTAGAGCTGTCGCTGGTCTCCGTGCCGGCGAACCCGAATGCGCTCGCGCTCGCCCGCTCGCTGAAACTTTCCGAACCCCTGATCGCCACCGCCTTGCCGCTAGACGCGTCTGTCATCGCGCGGCAGGGCGAAGCACGCCGCCGGATTCAACGGCTGCGCGTGCGTGGCTATCAACTCTCCGCGCCGCGTTAGGCCCGTCGCCCTCTCACTTTGGAACCAAACCCATGACTGTCTCCGAACGCATTGCCGAACTGCTCAAGCAGCGCGCGGCAAAGGTGAAGGCGCTGGAGGAACTCTCGGAAAAATCCGAGAAAGAAAACCGCGCCATGAATGACGAAGAAAACTCCGCTTCCGACGAAGTGGAGAAGGCCATCGAAGCGCTGGACGCGACCATCGAGCGGCTGAAAAAGCAGGAAGTGATCATCGCGCGGGCGTCGGCGCCGGCCGCTGCGCCGCGCATCACCATCGCCGCCGCACCGAAAGGCGTCCGCTTCGCGCGCATGTGCCTGGCTATTGCCGCCTCGCGCGGCAACTTCATGCAGGCGCAGGAAATCGCCAAGATGCATTGGCCCGACGACACCGAAATGAATTCGATTCTGCGGGCGCAATCGATGGGCATCACGCGCGCCGTGGTTCCCGCTGGCACCACGACTGACCCGGCGTGGGCCGGTGCGTTGGTGAATGCGGAAATTCTGTCGAACGAAATCATCGAACTCGTCATGGCCGAGGCGATTCTCGGCAAGCTGACGCAGGCTCGGCGCGTGCCGTTCAACGTGCGCATCCCGCGAGAAATCGCGGCGATTGGCACGGTGAAGTGGGTCGGTCAGGGTCTCTCCAAGCCCATCGGCCGAGGAAGCTATGACCTCGTGACCGTGCCGTGGTCGAAAGTGGCGATCATTGTCGCCATCACCGAAGAACTGGCGCGCTTCTCGAATCCGGCGGCCGAAACGCTGATGCGCGATTCGCTGGTCCGCTCCGTCAGCGGGTTCCTCGACGGGCAGTTCGTGGACAGCACGATTGCCCCGGTGGCGAACGTCTCGCCCGGCGGCATCACGAACGGCTTGCCGCCTGCTCAGACGTTCGTCAGCGCCGGCAGCACCGTGGAAGCCATTCAGCGAGACCTCGCGACCGCTGTCGGCATCCTCAACGAAGTCAACGCGCCGCGCGTGCCGACGTGGATCATGAACCCGCAGACGGCGATTGCCGTGGCGGCGAAGATCAACGCCTTCGGTCAGCCGGCATTCCAGACGATGACGCTGAACCCGCCGACGCTGTTCGGCTATCCGGTCATCGTGAGCGCGTACCTGCCAGCCGATCAGATCATTCTGCTCGACCAGCAGGGAGTGCTGCTCGCGATGGACAACGCCGTCACGGTCGACGTGTCGCGCGAGGCATCCGTGCAGATGGATGACACGCCCGCCACGCCGCCGACTCCGCTTGTGTCGTTCTGGCAGCAGAACCTGATCGGTCTCAAGGCCGAGCAGTTCGCCTACTGGCTGCGCGCACGCGATACGGACGTGGTGCTCATCACGGGTGTCGATTACGTCAACCCGACGCCGATCTAAGCGGCCTCGAATCCCGGCGCGCATTGGGCGTGCCGGGACTCGACCCACGCGCCGCCGTGAACTTCTTCGATAAAACTTTGTTAGGGCTGGTGAACTGGCGCACCAAGCAATCGTTCACGTCTCTCCCCATGCCGGCCGGTTTCGGCGGCAACAGTATCCCGCCGCTCTCGCACGGCTACGTCCACGAGCCATTCCCCGGCGCGTGGCAGATGAACAAAGAATGCTGGGGCCCGCAGGGTGTGTTCTCGGCGGTGTTCGCATGCATCACGATCATTGCGGGCGACATCGCGAAACTCCCGCCGCTGATCTATCGCACGCTGCCCAATGGCGCGCGCGAGCCCGCGCCGGCCCACCCGGCGCAGCGCGTGCTCGAAAAGCCGAACTCCTACCAGACGCGCGTGGACTTCTGGGGCCAGTTCATGTCCTGCGCATTGTTCGCGGGAAATACCTACGTGCTGCTGGTGCGCGACGAGCGCGGCGTGGTCACGCAGATGCACATCCTCGACCCGCGCCGCGTCACCGTGAACGTCGCGCCGGACGGCAGCGTGTTCTATTACATCGGCGCCATTGATCAGCTCGCCCAACTACTCAAAACCGAGTACATCCCGGCGCGCGACATCATGCACCACCGGCTGCTGACGCTGAATCACCCGATGATCGGCATCACGCCGCTGTATGCGGCCGGCGTCTCGGCGATGACCGGGCAGACCATCCAGCAGAATTCGTTCGCCTTCTTCGCGAACATGAGCCGCGCATCGGGCGTCCTGACGGCGCCGGGCAAGATTTCCCCGGAGCTGGCGACCCGCCTTAAATCCGAATGGGACACCAACTTCAAGGGCGGGCAGATGGGCCGCACGGCTGTCCTCGGCGAAGGCATGAAGTGGGAGCCGCTGACTATTTCCGCCGCCGATGCGCAGCTCATCGAACAACTTCGGTGGAGCGTGGAAGATGTCGCGCGCTGCTTCCGCGTCCCGAGCTACATGCTCACGGACGCGAACCGCATTTCCTTCAAGAATGCCGAACAGCTCGCGCGCCAGTATTACGCGCAGACCCTGCAGTACCACATTGAAAGCATCGAGACGCGGATCGATGCCGCCTTCGATCTCACGGGCGACGTGTATTGCGAGTTCGATCTCTCGGCACTGCTGCGCATGGAATTCGACGCACGCATGGCCGCGTATCAGACCGCGATTCAATCGGGCGTCCTCGCGATTAACGAGGCGCGCAAGTTAGAACAGCTCCCGCCCGCCGAAGGCGGCGAGGAACCGCTGGTGCAGATGCAGTACCGGCCGCTCTCAATGGCTGGCGATCCGGTGGACGCGTCTGTCAGCGCGTCCCCCGCACCGCCACCGCCGCCACCCGCCGACGATCCAGACGACGAGCCGACGCCCGAAGATGAGGAGACGCAGGCGGAAGAAGCCGCCGCGCTCGCCATCCTCGCGCGTGCGCGTGCGCTCCGTGGAATTCCGGTGCCCGCGTGAAACCTGATCACGTAATGCTGGTGGTCGACGCGGTATGCGAGGCCGTCAGCCTTCGGCTGCCCGCGCTCATCGAGTCAGCGGTGCGCGGAAACCTCGCGCCGGCCGTGGCGCCGGCCGCTGTCGCTGCGATTCGCGAGCTGCAGCAGACATTCGTCGCCGCCGCCGTGGCCGAGACCATGCAGGCGCAGGAAGCGCGCGTCAGTGAATTCCGCCAGCTCGACGAGGCGACGCTCGCCCAGGTCCGCGAAGAGTTGGCGCGCGCCAAGGGCGAATTCGACGACCGGCTGCGCGCGACCGCCGCCGCCATCATCGGAGAACAGCGTCAGGCATTGCTCGCTTCCGCCGTGGCCGAGACGATGCAGGCCCACGAGGAACGCATCGGGGAATTCCGGCGCTTCGATGAAACAGTGCTCGCCAAGATGCGCGAGGAATTGGACCGCCTGCGGGTCGAATTCGATGACGGTCTGCAGAAGCATTACGCGGAAGTTCGTCGCGAGCTGAGTCACGAGACCGCGACCACGCTGGCCGGCGCGCTCGCCAATCGCATGCAGGGACCGCCCGGCCCGCCCGGGCGAGACGGCACCCTCGCGCCGTCGATTCACTGGAAGGAAGGCTTGCACGTCGCCGCTGGCGCGTGCGTGCAGCATCGCGGCGGCTTGTGGTTCGCGAATGCCGACTCCGACGTGGAGCCGGGCGCCGCGTGCTCTGGCTACTCGCTGCTGCTCGACGGCTGCGAACCGTCGACCATTGAACCCGACGAGCGCGGGTTCCTGTTTGTCGTGTATCGCTTCGCGAGCGGCTTAGAGAAGCGGCTTCCCCTGAATTACCGGCCGATGCAAGACGCGGGCGTGTGGGATGCCGAGCGCGACTATCTGCCGAACGACTTCGTGAGCTACGGCGGTTCGCTATGGGTCGCGCGCGTCGGGCACTTCGCCCGGCGTCCCGGCACGGACACCGGCGGCGCGGCGTGGCGACTGGCCGTGAAGTGCGGCAAGGATGGAAGAGACGGCGAGCCGGGTCCGCCGGGCCCCGCTGGTGAACGCGGCCCGCCCGGCGAGCCACCGCCGCCCGCGCCGCGTAAGCGCGCCGTCGCGAACGGGGGCGCCTCGTGAGCGTCCCGAATCCGCTGCTCGACATCACGTGCGCCGCCTTCCCGACGCTCGATCAGATCAAGACGCAGCTCGGGATAACGGGCGCCGCGCAAGACGCCGCGCTCACCGAGAACATGCGCGCCACGCTCACGCTGATCGAAAAGTATCTCGGTCGTGGGATCGTGGAGCGCGCGACACCGCCGCAGGTTTTCGAGCCACCGGACACGCGTGACCCGCGTCTCTTTCTCACGCGCTTTCCGGTCGCGGAAGTGCTCAGCGTGGTTGTGCAGGACCAAGGCCCGCTGACGGGCTGGAAACTGTACGCCACGCAAGGCGTGATCGAATTGGGGAACGGCTGCTGCAACTGGTGGCCGCGCGGCAATTGTCGGACGGCGCCCGTGATCACGGTCGACTATCGCGGCGGCTATCCGCAGGACTGCTGGCCGCCCGACTTGTTAGATGGCGTCATGCGCACCTTCTACGGGCGCTGGAACGCCACGGGCGGCAACATTTCCACGGTCGTCGCAGGCGGCTCGGTGAAATCGTGGAGCGCTGACGGGCTCGCCATCGTCATGGGCGATTCCACGGTGGGCCTCGGCGAGATTTCCGACAACGTGATCCCGCCCGACATCCTGAATGTCGCGGCGATGCTCGACCCGTACCGCGTTCGCTTCGTGCGGGGGATATGAGCCGTGGCGATGCCTCCCGTACCGCCCGCAATGATTCGCGAATGGCAGGAAAGCCTGTCGGTCTACGGGCGTCCCGTCGATTACTTCGAGTCAATCGCGCCCGGTGTCGGTCGCGCCATGCGAGCGCGCGTGCACTTTCTCACCGCCGCCGAACTCGTGAACAGCGTGGAGCAATACGCCATCCGCGTGACCGTGGACGCGCGCCTGTTCGCGACGCGGGCGCCCGAGAAAGGCGACACGGTTGTAATCGATGACGCGCGGCGCGGCGTCATGAGCGTGTCACCCGTGCACGTGGGCCCCACGGTGTTCGCCTATTCGCTCGGGGTGCAGGGATGAGCGCCGACTACGTGCGCACCCAGCTCACGGCGGCAATTGCGCCGATTCTGGTGCCGACTGGCTTTCAGTTTTTCGAGACGATCAACGAGGCGCACGCCACCAAGGAATTGCCGTCGCGCTGGTACACGGTCGAATTCGTGCCTGCCACGGCCCCGCCGATCTCTCTCGGCACTCCGCAACTGTTCCGCGAAACCGGCTCTTGCGTTGTCGTCATTTTCACCGCTCAGGACATCACCGACACCGACGCCGTTGACGCCGCCGAACTAGTTAGGGATGCAATGGTGCACTTCCAGGTGGCGGACGTGGCCGGCAATTCACTTTGCGTGCTCGATTGCGGGCCGCCCAACGACGCGGACGGCGGCGATTTCCGTGGCGCTTGGTACGCCATCACCGTCGACATCGCCTACCAATACGACAGTTTGCGCTAAGGAGTAACGACCATGGCCTCTTCTGCTGATCTATTACAACTGGCGATGGTGCCGGAAGCGACTCCCGGCGTAACGCCTGCGACCCCGGCCTTTCAACTGATTCGCCCCACCAGCGAATCACTGGCCTATCAACCCGAGACGCAGCTCAGCAACGAGCTGAACCCCGACCGCCAGCTCTCTGACGTGATCGTGTCCGGCGGCCAGTCGGGCGGCGACATCGCGTTTGAAATTTCGAGCAACCCGGCATTCGAGATGATGTTAGAGGGCGCGCTGGGGAACAACTGGGCGACCGACGTGCTAAACGTCGGCAACCTGCTCAAGACGTACACGGTGGAAATGCGCTTCGCGCTCGACCCGGCCAGCGTCGTCCCCGCCGACCAGTACGACTACAACCGCGTGAATCGCGCGCTCATGGACGCGATGACGCTGACGTTTACGCCCGGCGGCCCGGCGACCGGCAGCGTGACGGTGGTGGGCGGCGCCTACACGCGCACGGACCTCGCGCTCGCTGGCGCTACCTACGTGACCGCCGGCCAGTTGCCAGTGATGACGGGCTCGGGCGTTTTCCCTGTGGTGTTCACCATCGGCGGCGTCGACTACACGGCGTGGTGTGTGTCGAATCTCGTGGTCAATTTCCGGAACAACGGGCGCGCGATTGCCTGCTTGGGTCAGGAGACCGCGAGCGAAGTCGCGCTCGGCCGCTTCGAGTGCGATATCGCGGCGTCTATCTACATCAACAAAGAAACCGAACAGTTAATGGACGCCTTTCTGGCCAAGGAGGAAATGGAATTTCACTTCGCCGCGCAGGATTCGCTCGGCAACAAATACGATTTCCTGTTCCCGCGCGTGCGCGTTTCGCAGTGCTCGCAGCCCGCCGCCGGCACCAATCAGGACGTGATCATGGAAGTGACCATGCAGGCGCTGGTCACGGAGCTGGCCGGCCCGCCGGTCGTTGATACCTGTGTGCAGATCACGCGCACGCACGTCACCACCCCGTGGCCCACGGGTTGATAGTTAGGAGGACAGATGGACTTTGGCAATCTCGACGATTGGAAAACGGACCCGCGCGCGTACACGACGGGCGTCCCGCTCGATCTCGGCAACGGTCGCGCGCTGCATATCAAGCGCGCCGGCACCGTCAGCCGCGAATTCGTGTCCGCCTGCGCCGCGCGGCAAAAGGCCGGGCTCGACCCGGATGATCCCGACGAGCAGATGTCGCTGTATGCGCGCGTGGTCGTTGCCGGCTGGTCCGGCATCGTGAACAGCAAGGGCGAAGCCGTGCCGTTTTCCGCCGAGGCGTGCATCGAACTATTCCGCGCGTACCCGGAAATCTGGGCGGCGGTCTGGCCGTTCGCGAACAGCCGCTCGAACTTCCGCGTGGAGGAAATGGATGAGGACAAAGCGCAGGTAAAACTGCCGCTCGGTGGCGCGAAGGCGCGGGCGAATACTCAGGCGCATTGAGAGCGCTTGAGGCCGCCGGGGTGGCAGTTCCGATCCTGCGCGATGAGCCGAAGCTGACGCATTTTCAAAGCCTCGCGTTTACCGCGTGGCGCGACCTGTGCGGCGAGCGCGCCGTGGGCCTCTCGCTGGGGCCGATTCCGTGGCGCGCCATCGTCGCGTGGTGCGACCGGTACCGGGTGCTAGACGCGGAGGCGCTGATCGAACTAGTGCAATGCATCGATACGGAGTGGCTGAACAGTGCTTCTACCCGGTCTCAACATTCAGGCGATCCCGCCGCAGCGCAAGGTCAGAAACGACACTGAGCTGCAGCAGTTCCTGCTCGCCGACCGGGAAGCCTTCATCAAGTCCGCCCACATATGGGTACGGCAAACGGCTACACGGGCGCTGGATGAGGCCCTACGAGCTGGCAACCCGAAGGACTACGTTGTCGGCATCGATGGCGAGACGCGCGGCGCGAACATCCGCACGGGCTTTCGTGGCGGCAGCATCGAGCAGGCTACCAAGTCCGTGCGCATTGAATTCGTCGGCGGCGCGCTCGCGGATGTAGCCAACGGCCTGCGCCCGATTCTCGCCGACGTGATCCGCGAGACGTTCCCGAATTCGCGGACGAAGGCCCTGCAAACGCAATGGTCCTGGTGGATTCAGCGCGGGCGCTACGCGGGCGGCAGCAAGAGCACCACGTCTGTACGGCTGGGTAGCTCGGTGCCTGACAGCGTGACGATTTACGACGTGCTCTGGCTCGCGCCCGATCTCGGGCCGGCCAAGTATGCGTGGTTCGCGAATCACAACGCGATCAAGTCAGGCGGCAGCAATTACAACCTGATCAAGCGCAAGGGCGGGCAGTTCCGCCTGCGCAAACGGCTGCGCGGCTATCTCGCCGAGTCCACGCGACGCATGCGCGGACGGAAGGTGCCGGGCGTGACCATTCAAGGCTGGATCGTCAAGAAGGCAATGACCGGGCCCGGCGCTGTCTCGCGCTACGGCGTGCCGGTGATCCGCGTCGCCTTCAAGTCCGGTCTCACTCGCGCCGTGATCAATTAGGGGAACCGCATGGCCGACGAACGCCGCAAGCTAATTTACGAAATTCTGGTCGAGGCCAAGCAGATCAAGCAGGAGGCCGGCGCCGCCCAGAAGGTCATGGGCGACCTCGGCAAGACCATCAAGGGCGTGACGGCGGCGCTCGGCGTTGGCCTTTCGCTCAAGGGCATCGGCGACGCGCTTGGCGAGGTGCAGAAGTTTAACGAGCAATTAAAGACGCTCGGCATCGAGGGCAGCGCCGCCACGGCTGGCCTTCAAGATGTGCAGGACATCGCCTTCGTCACCGGGCAATCGATCCAAGACGTGGCGGGCGTGTATCAGGAGGCAATTGAAGCCACGCAGCAGTTAGGCGGCTCGCAAGCCGACGCGGCGAAGCTGGCCGAGGCGTTCACGCGCGCGGCAGTCGCCGAAGGCAAGTCCGCCGCCGACGCCGCGCAGCAACTGCAAACGCTGCAGTTCGCGCTCGACGCGAACAACGTCAAGAGCAAGGAATTTATCGGGCTGCTGAAATCGAGCGAGACGTTTCAGACCGCTGCGCAGCAGGCGACCGGCAAGACCACCGCGGAATTGGTCAAGATGGCGCAGGCGGGCGAAATCACCCGCGAACAACTGGCCGGCATCGTTCAAGAATTCCAGAACATCGGCGAGGCGACCGAAGTGGGCGTGACGCTGGATCGCGTCATCGAATCCGCCGCCACACTCGGCAAGACTTTCGTCGCCGCGATAGCCGACGCCAGCGGCCTCTCGTCCACGCTCTCGCGCGCGGTCAACAGCGGCGGGCTCAAGGATTTTCTCGACTGGGTACGCCGTGCCGGAGAGATGTTAGGCGGCTTGCTGCGCATCATTTTCAATCTGGTGGAGGCCATCGGGCAATTCGGCATTCTGCTCACGCAGATCATTCTGGACCCCACCGAAATCGGCGAGCTGTTCGACGTGTTCGTGGAGCAGCAGAAGGAAAATATCGCCGACCTGAAAGACTCGCTGGAAGCCATCAAGCGTGGCGCGACTGGCGAGGGCCGCATCCAAACGCCTGACGTGGCGTTGCGCAGCGCCGAGGACTTGGCCGCCGATCAAGCGGCGCGCGATGCGCTCGACAAGGCGAAGGCCGACGAGGAAGCCGCAAAGCGTGCGCGCGAGGCGGAACGGCTGGCGCGCGAGGATCAGCGCGAAATGATCCGCGAAGCCGAACGCGCGGGCCGTGAGCGCATCGAGGCAGCGGAGGAAGTAGCGCGCCAGGAAAAGCTGATTTCCGACTACATAGAGGAGACGCGCGAGAACACCGAGAAGTGGATCGAAGCGATGGAAGCGCCGGAAATTCCCGGGCTCACCGAACAGATGGAGGAACAGGCGCGACTCGCCGAAGAAATGGCGGGCACGTTGACCGGCGCATTTGCCGACCTGTTCACGGGTGGCATTCACAACGCGCGCGAATTCTTCCGGCAGGTGCTGCAGGGTCTGGCGCAGATCGCGATCCAGCAGGCAGTCATCAAGGCGACCAGCTTTTTCAAAGACAGCGGTTTCTTTCAGGGGCTGGCGGGCGCGTTCGGCGCCGCGAAGGGTGCGGTATTCAAGGGCGGCAGCGTCGTGCCATTCGCTCAAGGCGGCGTGGTGACTGCGCCCACTGTGTTTCCAATGCGGGGCGGCCGGACTGGCCTCATGGGCGAAGCCGGAGCCGAAGCGGTCATGCCTTTGCGCCGCCTGCGGGACGGGCGCCTTGGTGTCGGTACGGTCGCCCCGTCCGTACAGATCGTGAATAACACGGGCGTTGCGGCCAAGGCGCACGTCGGCATGCGCGACGACCGTCTATCTATCGTGCTGGAAGCCGCGCAACTCGGCGCCACGATGGCGGAGGACCGATTCAACCGCAGCGTGCGAAGCGGCTACGGTTCTGCCGCGCAGGCAGTGCAAGGCACCTATGGCCTGCGGAGACGCGTGTAGTGGCCGCCGTTCCGCCATGGTTGGAGGCGCAGTTCGGTTGCATCCTGCGCGACAGCGCCGCGATTCAATCGCTATTGCGGACGCAGCTCTCGGCCACTCTCCCGTCGCCGTTGATCTCGCGCAAGGCCGACACCTCGGCGGCGGTGCAAATCAATTTTGAACTCGACATGGACAACGTGCAGATCACGGCGTGGCAGCAGTGGACTACCTACGACCTGTTTGACGCGTCGCTGCCGTTCGTGATCCCGATCCCGTGGGGAACCGTGATCGTCGGCGCGCATGCGCGCCTGCTTGAAGCGTGGCAGGCGACGCGCGTGGATTCGCTGCGGTGGAGCGTCACGGGCGTCATGGAAATCGAGCGCGCCTCGCTGCCGCCGTTCTCGGGAGGTCTCAGTGCCTGAACCGGCAGCAACCGCTCTCGCAGTCCCGCCGCCGCTGTGGCCCGCGACGCTGCCCGATCCGCAGGCGGGCTTCACCGTTTCGCAGGGCGTGCGCACCGAAGCCGCCGAAGTGATGTTCGGCGTGACGCGGCTGGTCGTGAAGGGTCGCACGGCGCCGGCAACCTTTTCCTTCACGTGCTGGCTCACAGCCGCGCAGATGCAGGAATTCGAGGAGTTTTACCGCGATGTCATCGAACAGCACGAGGGCGAGTTCTACGCGCGATGGATCGGTGGCAGCCGTATCGTCGCCTTTGCGCAGGCTTATCAGTACAGCGCGCTCGGCACGGGCTACGTACTCACAGGGACTCTCGTCCGCACGCGCATCGACGAAACGGCCTGCGACGAGTTCATCCAGTCCGTTTTCGGAAACATCTACCGCGCCTATCTCCCGGCCGTCGACAACTACATCGCCGACCTCACGGCGGTCGACATCTACAAAGACGATTTCTCCCTCCAATTGATTGCGGACAACGAGTGCTAGCCGATGCCCGCGAACTTCGACAGCGCCTTCAATCTCTGGCTGACGCAACACGGCAGCGAGCGCTCGGCCGCTGTCAATGTGCTCGACTTCCGCCACCCGAAGTGGGGTTCCGTGATCGTCAGCGACTACGGCGAGCCGTTTCGGGCGCGCGATGTGCTGGGCGTTGAATTCGTCGCTGAACCGCTCGCATTCACCATCGACGTGGCGGCCGACAACGTGACCACCGAGCAGCGCGTGCTGATCAAGCTCGACAACGTGAACGGCGCCGTAGCGAATCAACTGCGCGAACTGACCGACGAGGATTTACAGACTGCGGTGCAGGTCATTTACAGCGTGTACCTCGACACCGAGGCGCAGGCGCCGCAAATCGATCCGCTGCTGCTGTACGTGACGGGCGTCGGCCTATCTAGGTTGATCGCCGAAGTGGAAGCGTCCGCCGACCTGCTGCCGAACGTCAGCTCGGGCATTCGCTACACCATCGATAACTTTCAACCGCTGCTGTACCTATGACCGAAGATCCCAGCAACGCATTGGTTTTGATCGGCGCGCGCTACAAGCGCGGCGGCGAGACGCCGGCTGAGGGCTTCGACTGCTTCACGCTCATGCAGTTCGTGCGCCGCAGATATTTCAATCGTTCCACGCCCATCGTCGGCATCCCGGCGACTGCCATGCCGAGTGCGCGCGCCGCCGCCTTCGCCATCTATCGCACGCTCGGCGGCAAAGAGCGCATCGAAAGCGACTGGCACGAATCCGCGCCCGTGCAAGGCGCAGCGGTGGCCATGGGTCAGTGGAAAGTCTCGCGGCTTCACCACTGCGGCGTGGTGATCAACGACGGCGTTTTGCACGCGCTGGAACACGCGGGCGTGGTCTGGACGCCGTTTCCCCGCCTGATTTCCCTGTACGCCCGCGTGGAGTGTTTCGAGTGCGCCAGCTAGTAGTCATCAGCGACCCATTCAAGCGTGAGCGCCACGAATACGAACTGCGCGCGGGCGAGACGTTGGCGAATGCGCTGATGCGCATATGGCCGGGCGGGCTGCGCGGCTCTTGGCGCGTCTATCGGGGAGAAGTTCACGAGGACAACGAAATCGCGGCGGTCGATCTCCCGTATGTGATGGTGCTGCCGAATGACAATTATTTCATTGTGCGCACGCCGGAAGGCGCCGCCTTCTTCGCGGACTTCGCCATTGCGCTGTTTTTCTCGCTCGCTACGCAAGCGCTGGCGCCGAAGCCGCCGCGCATTCGGCCGTCCGACCCGGACCTGATATCGCCTAACAACCAGATTGCCGGCCAAAGCAACACGCTGCGCCCCGGCGCGCGGGTGCCCGACATCATGGGAAGCGTGCGCGCCTTCCCGGACTTGCTGTGCTATCCGGTCGACGTTTACAACGAAAGTAACCAGACAATCGGGCAAATGTTCGTGTTAGGCGTCGGCGCCTACGCTGTCACGGACGCCAAGCTCGGCGAGACGCCCATCAGCAGCATTCAGGGCGCGGACCTTGACGTGTACCTGCCCGGCGAGGAAGTGCCGCCGTTTTTCGTGGTCAAGGCGTCGCGCGAAGTTCTCGACGTGTCGCTGCTCTCCGGGGAAACGGGCGCGGTGCCGATCACGGGGGAAGTGGACTTCGCCGCTGGCCCCAAGACGATGACCACGGAGGAAATTCTGCCCATCGCGCCGGGCGCGCCCATCACGATCACAGGCACGTTTTTCAATAACGCCGTGTTCTGGGTCGACGGCGTGCCGCCGGCCTCGCAGCTCACGCCGCCTTTCGTGTATCAGCTCGACGGGCCCGTGGTCGACGAGCTGGGCGCCAATCCTTCCTTCGCGCAGGCGACCGAAGCCCTGCAATTGCAGGGAAACTTTTACTACGGCAACGCGGGACCGTTCGCGTGGACAACACCGGGCGGCGACGAAAAACAGGTGCAGTTCCCGTATGGATGGCCGGGAAAAGACCTGATTCCGAAAGTCGGGCAGTTGCTGGAATTGCGCATCATCGCGACCGGGCAGACGTGGCGCGGACGAATCTCGCAGACAGCGTGGCCGCTCGGCGGCCGTGCGGCGTGGTGGGGACTCACCATGCAAGACCTGTACGGCAATTCGCAGTCGTTCCCCACGCTCTCGAAAAGGCAATCTACCTACAACGCGTTTGACGAAGCGAGCCCGGCAGGCGGCACCGCGCCGCCGCCGCCGGGAGGGCTGACCAATTCCCCGACGACTTGGTACGCGGTCCCGATGTCGGACCCGGAAGAGATATGGATCGACATCGCCTTCCCGCAAGGCTTGGCGTTCTACGATGCCGGCTCACGGCGGCCGCTCGATATCGAAGTAAGGGCGGAATTTCGTCGCGCGGGCGTGATCGACGCGCAGGCCAGCCTTCTGGTGCATTTCTTCTACGCCACGTCCTCGCCCATGCGCTTCACGCGGCGCGTCAACGTGGCACTACTCAACCTGCCGCCGGGTTCCTCGACCATCGAAATTCGGCTGACGCGGACCACGCCGTTCCTAGTCGACACGGCCAGCAAAAACTACGTGCAGGAGACGCGCTGGGTGCGACTGGCGGGCGTGCGGCAACTGGTCGGGCAAACCTACCCGACATCGACCGTGATGGCGTACACGATGAGCAACAGCCGTGGCACCAGTGCTGTCGGCGACATGTCGCTCAACGTCATCGCGACGCGGATTCTGCCGAGCTGGGACGGATCGGGGTGGACCACGCCCGCGCCGACTACGCGCTGGGCTGACAACTTCGTCGCGCGCTGCAAGGCGGTCGACGGTGCGAACCGTACCGACGCGGAACTTGATCTCGACGGCATTTACGCGCTGCAGGCGGAACTCGATTCTTTCGACGAGGGGCAGCAAGGCATGATCAGCCTGACCCTCGATCAGATGCAGGACATTGATTCGGAGCTGGCGCAGCTCGGCGACATCGTGCGGGCCGTGGTCACTCGCGTCGGGCGAAAGCTATTCGTCACGCGCGACCAAACTAACAACAACACCATCGCACTGTTCAATCCGCGCACCAAGGCGCCGGACGGCGAGACCATCAAAATGCGCATGACCGGGGACGCGGACAACGATTGCGTCATCGTCACGTGGGTGGATTCCCGGATGGCGTGGAAGCAGCGCGACTACAAATATCCCGAGGCGTCGCTCGCATTCAACCCGCTGCGCATCAGTGCCATTCAGGCCAATTGGGCGATGGCGTACCGCCGCGCACTGTTTGAGTGGAACCGCCTCAAATATCGCCGCGAGCAACTGTCCTGCCAAGTCACCGAGGACGGGCGAATCTGCCGTCCGGGCGACGTGGTGAACTTCACCGACGATACGGCGAACCTCGCCCAGACGGCGGGCGAAGTCGTGGTCGTCGCCGACAATTTTCTGACGCTGGATCGAAACGTGTTGTTCCTGCCCGGCGAGACGTATTCGATTCTGCTGCGGGACGTGCAAGGCATTGCCATCGATACCGTGCCGTGCATCGAAGTGCCGGGCTCGCCTGACATGGTGCAGTTAGAGCGCTCGCCATCCGTGCAAATTCAGGGCCGCAGCACCGTGCGCGGCACGCTGTTTGCCTTCTTCCGTGATTCCGCCGCGAACGTGCGTCCGTGGCTCATCACGGCGACCACGCTCAACGGGCCCTATGTGCAGCTCTCGGCCGTCAACTACTCGACGAAGGTGTACGCCGGGGATTCCGCGCCGCTGCCAGAGCCGCCGCCGGTCGAGGGAGTCATCCCGCCGCCGACGCCGCCGCCCGGGCCGCCTGAAACGATCACCTTGAGTAACTTGTCGGTAAGGAATGCTGATCCGGGCACGCAGAGCGTGGTCTATCGTCTAACTAACACCGGCAGCGTTGAAGGGAATGACGGCACGTCTGCCGTCATTGATCGGGGCGATTGGATCAGCCCGCTGACCAATTTCGCCGCGTATTCGGTGCGCGCGATGCCGACCGCCGGCACGGCCCCGGCAGGCTCGCCCTTGAACGTCTGGCTGCCATTGAGTGCCACGCAGCAGTGGTCCCTAACTTCTGGCGGCTTCGATTACTCGGGCATCTTCGTCGACATTCAATACAACCCGACGGGCGTCATTGTGGCGTCGGCGAACATTGGCTTCACGCTGCACTCATGAGGGATTCGCCATGAATGAACTTCAAATCCAGCGCGCTCCGGGTGCCCAAACGTGTTGTGACCCCGCCGGCAGATTGTGCGGGCTCGCGGTGCGGCCCGTGCCGCTCTCGCAGCTCGTCCGCGTCGCTGTCGCGCGCGGCGAAGGCACCGAGCCGCAAATCCGCGCCCGCATTGAGGACATGCTTGCGAGCGGCCTGCTCATCGAAATTGAAGGGAGCTAACGCATGGCCATCTATCTAGGCCGATTTCAGATTCTCGCCAAGCCGGAGAGTGAATGGTCCTCGGCGAACCCGATTCTGCTCAACGGCGAATTCGGCGTTGCCGACACGGGCTCGAGCTTTCCCGTGCTCAAGGTCGGCGACGGCGTGCGACCGTGGAGCGTGTTGCCGGCCATCGTTGGCGGCGGCGGCGCGCCTCAAGGCATGTACGTTGTCGGCACTACCACGACGCTGCCGCCGGGCTCGTTCGCCACGGTCGTCATCAATAACAGCGTATCGCCGCCCACGATCAGCTTCGGCATTCCGGCGGGCCCGGCAGGTCCGCCCAACACACTGACCATTGGCACGACCACGACCGGGCTGCCGGGCACGCCCGCGAGCGCGACGATTACCGGCACCGCGCCGAATCAGACGTTGAACTTGGTGATCCCGCGTGGCGACAAGGGCGAGCAAGGCGATCCCGGTGCGGACGGCGCCACGGGTCCGCCCGGACCCTCAGTCACGTTCGGCGACCCCACGGCGGTAGTTGGTCTAACTGCTGTCAATGGCGTGGGGACCAATGCCATGCGGGCGGATTCCGCGCCGCCGCTGTCGCAGGCGATCATTCCGACGTGGACCGGGGCGCATACGTTCAACGCGTCCGTGGATTTCGCCAGCCTGTTCCGACTCTCGGGCGCCGAAGGCACCGCCGGACAGCTTCTCGCATCGCAGGGCGCGGGCTTGCCGGCTCAGTGGGTGACTCCCTCGGCAGGCGTCACTCCGGGGAATCCGACCGCGCTTGTCGGCCTCGCCGCGATTAACGGCGTATCCGCCGACTTTATGCGCGCAGATGCTGCGCCAGCGCTCAATCAGGCCATCGCGCCGACGTGGACCGGAGCGCACGCATTTAGCAGCAGCATCGTTGCGGGCTCGCCGACCGGCGGCGCGCAGGGCGCCGGCACGATCAATGCCATGGGCCTGTATATCAACGGCGTCGCCGTCACGGCGGGCGGTGGAACTCCCGGTGGGGCGAACACGCAGGTCCAGTACAACAACGCGGGTGCCTTCGCGGGCCATGCTGGTCTGACCTACGACTCGGCCACTTCGACGCTGCAGATTCAGGGAAATAACAACGTCTGGGGCACCGAGATATGGCCCAACGGCTCGCAGGCGACGCCGACCACCGGGCAGACGATCAACATGGCCGCTAACAAGCGATACATGTATCTCGTGCCGGCCGGCACGCTTGCTACGCTGACGGTGAATCTCCCGGCGAGTCCAATTGACGGGCAAATTTCCGGCATCCTAACTACGCAGACCATCACGGCAATTACCATCGGTGCGCAAGGCGGCGGCTCCGTCACCACTACCGTCACGACGCTGCCGGCCAATACCGCCGTGCACTTCATCGCCTTCTCGGGAGTCTGGCGACAGTGGTCTGGTGTCGTCGCAGCGGGCGGCGGCGTCCCGGGCGGCGCGACCACTCAAATTCAGTACAACAACGCGGGCGCCTTCGCCGGCAGCGCGTTGCTGACCTGGACGAATGGCACCGCCACGCTTTCGCTGGGCAGCTCGGGCGTTCCGCCGTTCATCACCACGCCCTCGAACGCCGGAGCCGGCACAACGATCACGCTGCAGGCTGGTGCGGCCACGGGCGCGGGCAATGCGGGCGGCATGACCGATATTCAGGGCGGCGTGCCTGCCGATGGAAACGGCGGAGCCATTCGCGTCAATGCTCGCCCGGGCGTTGGCACCAATCGCAGTGGCGGCGACCTCTTTCTCAATTCCGGCTCGAACACCGGCACGGGCGTCGCCGGCAGCGTGATTGTCACCGTGGGCGGCATCGGCACCGGCACGCAGGGCGCGTTCAACGTGCGCACCGGCACTGGCGCGGTAGATCGACTGTTCATCAACGGCAACGGGTCGTGGGGTCTCGGCGCCGCTGCCACCGTGGGCACTTCTGGGCAAGTGCTGACTTCGCAGGGAGCCGCGCCGCCCGTCTGGTCAACGGTCTCGTCCGCACCGGCCGGTGCCAATACGGAAGTGCAGTACAACAATGCCGGCGCCTTCGGCGCCAGTAGTTTGTTCACATGGAACAACACCACCCAGACGCTGACGCTGGGACAGAATCCCCTAATAACTACGAGCGCGGGTTCCACCATTCAGATGGGGGCACAGGCCGCTGGGACCACTACGTCTAACGGCAACGTCGCACAGATCACAGGTGGCTCGGGTGGTTCCACTTCGGGCAACGGCGGCGACTCCTACGTAGTGGGTGGCACAGCCAGCAACGGCAACGGCGGTAGCGTTTTTCTGTCGGGGCGAAACGGTACGGGCACGGATCGCAGCGGCGGCGGGGTAACAATCACCGCAGGAAACAACACCGGCACGGGGACCGGTGGGTCCGTGCAAATCAACGCGGGTGCCGCCGCGACTGGCACGCCCGGCTCCATTCAGTTGCGCACTGGGCCGAGTGGCGGCACGGATCGGCTGTTCATCAACGGTAACGGTTCGTGGGGTCTCGGCGCTGCGGGCACCGTGGGTAGCTCGGGACAGGTGCTCACCAGTCAGGGCGCCGCGCCGCCAATCTGGACCACGCCATCGGGCGGCGTCACGCCGGCCGCGCTCACGCGAGTCGACGACACCAACGTCACTCTGACGCTGGGTGGCACGCCTGCGACGGCGCTCCTACAGGCCACGTCGCTCACCCTCGGGTGGACTGGCACGTTGGCGGTTCCGCGCGGCGGCACGGGCGCCGGCACGCTGAGCGGATACGTGAAGGGCAATGGCACTTCCGCGTTCACGGCGGTTGCCACCATCCCGTATTCGGACATCACCGGCGGGCCGGCGCCGTACACGCCGGCCGCGCTCACGCGAGTCGACGACACCAACGTCACTCTGACACTCGGTGGGACGCCTGCCTCGGCGCTATTGCAGGCCACTTCGCTGACTCTCGGGTGGACTGGCACGCTGGCAGTTGCGCGCGGCGGATCGGGCGCGGGCACGTTGACGGGGTACGTGAAGGGCAACGGCACTTCGGCGTTCACGGCGAGCGCGACCATCCCGTATTCGGACATCACTGGCGGGCCGACCGCCGTCACGGGTGCGAATCCAACCGCCACCATCGGTCTCGCGGCGGTCAACGGCAGTGCCGGAACGTTCATGCGCAGCGACGCGGCGCCGCCGCTGTCGCAGTCGATCACGCCGACGTGGACCGGCGCGCACACATTCACGAACGGGGTGACCTCCAACCTGTTCACCGTGTCGTCATCGCGTGCAATCAAGCGAGAGACGGGCCGCATTTCGCGCGCGGCTGACGTGCTCTCACGGCTGCGGCCGGTGCTCTATCGACTGCTGGCCGGCGACGACCGCGAACAACTCGGGCTCATCGCCGAGGAGGTGCACGAAATCTGCCCGCAGCTCTCTGACGGTAAGTCGGTCAGCTACGACCGGCTCGCGCTGCTACTTCTCGCCGACTGGCAAGAGCGGCGGGCGGTCGTATGACAGTCAATTATCGAATCGCGGGTGGAACCGATCTCGATTCGGTGTTCAAGGCGCGCACCAGCGCCGCCGCCGCGAACGTCGGCTTTCGCGACAACACCGGAACGGACTTGAGCCAGCGCTACGAGCCGCGCGGGTCGACTACGGCGCGCGCCAATACTAACTATCGGACTACTGGCAATGTGGACCTGTCGCAGATTTTTATGGACATCAACACGGCGCCGATCCAGCTCAATGAAACTCTGGGCGCCGCCAACTCCGGGACACTCACCGGCTATCGCAACAGCGCGAGCGGCTATGGGGCCATCGGCAGTCTGACGGGGACTGCGGAGTGGACCATCGGCGGGGTGACCTATCGATTGGAGCAATGCACTTCGAGTACCACGCTCTCGGGCGACATTCTGATCCGCGTCAGCAATGCCACGGTCACGCCGCCGAACACTGACGCGTGCTTTACGTTCATCAGACTCACGGGAGATTTCGTTGGGGCTAACGACACCCCCAAGACCTTCCTGCGCTCCGCCAACTACGTCACCAACACCGGCACCACGCCGAACGGCAGGCCGATGCGACTGTGGCAGATCAATGTGGCGGGTTCGGAAATGGCCAACGGGAACAATTACGGGTTTGAACTTGGCTAACTAGAGAGGAATCCTCATGCAAAACGGACACGATCACGCACGCGCGGCCGGCGCGCCAATGCAGATGCAGGTAAACCCGCAGCAGGCGGCGCAGTTCGCGCTGACGTTCCTGGCGCGGGCCGACATGAAGCCCGGCGAACGCGACGCCTACGCGGTCGCGGAAGGTCTGCTCAACGCGATTCTTTCCGGGCAGGTCGTGCTCGCGCCGCCGACCATCGCGCCGGAGCCGGCCGCGAATGAGCGTGATCCGCCCCCCGCCGACGCGTGAACGCCGAACTGATCCGGCACGCCTACCTACCCGATGTGACGCTCGGGTGGTTGGCGGTCGGCACGTTGCGCATTGCGACGCTGGAAGAAGGCTGGCGGGCGGACCCGGACGGGCCCGGTGGGCAACGGCGTGAAGGGACGCTCACGGAATCGTGCGTCCCGGACGGCACGTATTCGCTGGTGCCGCACGTCTCGACCAAGTACCCGAATGGCGTTTACGCGCTGGTCAATCCAGCGCTCGGCGTCTATCACCGGGAAAAACCCGCCGGGCAGAAGTGGGGCCGCGTCGCCGTTCTCATTCACATCGGCAACACGACCGAGGATATCGAGGGATGCATACTCGTCGGGAAGCGCCACGGCAAGTTAGACGGGCGCGACGCCGTTTTAGAGAGTGGATCGACGTTCGCCGCGCTGCGCGCGCTGCTCGGCGAGGCGAGCCATTCTCTGACAATCCGACCAACGGCCGGGACAGCCGCGTGAATTCGCTGTCGCCGGATGAAGTCCGCGCGCGAAACGAAGATCGCACCGCGCACACCATCGCCTACCTACTGGTGATTGGTTTCTTCGCCGTCGTCATGTGCGCCTTGCTAGGTGCCGTCGATATCTCGAATCCCACGGTGGCCGGCTTCGTCGGTACGGCCCTCGGCTATGCAGTCGGCAAGCTCGACGGGCCGCTGCGCCGCTATTACCCCACCACCGAAAAGAAATGATCAACACCCATCGGAGCTACAGCATGAAACGACTATTTTTTCCCGCCATCGTTCTGACGCTGCTGACCGCGTGCGCCAGCCTAGGCGTCCCCGCGCCGCAGACTTTCAACGAGAAGGAAGCGGCGGCGGTATCAAGCGTGACGGCGATTCGCACCACGGCGGCAAGCCTGCTGACCGCGAACAAGATCACGGCGCCGGATGCGCAGAACATCCAGCGACAGGCGGACAACGCGCGCGAAGCCATCGAAGTTGCCTCCGCGATTCACGCCACCGATTCGGGCGCCGCCGACAATCGCCTGACCGCGATCATCACGGGGCTCAACGCAATCTCGGGCTACTTGGCAACGCGAGGACACTGACATGGAAAATATCGCCATCCTGCTCGATCTAGTGTTGCGCGCTGCCGCACAGATGCAGCAATACGCCTCGCTGATCAGCAAGGCGCGCGCCGAGGGGCGTGACGTAACGCGGGAAGAATTGGATTCCCTCTATGCCAAAGACGATGCCGCACGTGCCGAGCTGCAGGCGCTGATCGATCAGCGGTCACACTCGGGATAAAGCGCCGTCAACCGACGCGCGTCGCACGCACCGCAATATCGCCGAGGGCGAGCGCGGCGCGTTCGTCGCGCGCGTAGGGCAACGCCGCCACGGCACGGCGGCGGATCAAGTCGAGACGCGCCCAGCCGGCGCGCGCCTCGGCCCGAGCTTCGCGCAGTTCTCCGAGCACGCGATCCAGCGACGCACGCACGGCCAGCGCTTCGGCCGCTGCCGCGTCCGCGCGCGCTCGCTGCGCGATCTCTCGCCCGTTGTCGCTGGTGATGTTCATTGCCGCAAGGGACATGGGTGCGCCTGTGCCAAAAAAAACCCGCGTATCGCTACGCGGGTGGATAGTAGGACAGATTGTCCTATTTTCGCCAGTCAGCCCATTCTGCCGACCGCATTAGGCGCCCTAGGGGCGGTTTTCAGCGGCAGGCCCTTGCGTAGATGCCACCCCCGTCTCGGCGGTCAGCGCGAGCGGCGCCGTGGCATCGCGCAGCAGTTTCCACTCCGCGAACGTCACCTTGCACCCGACGCGTTCCGGCACGCGCGCCCCGGCGACGGTTTTTTCCAGCGTCTTGTGGCACCACTCGACCCGCACCGGGCCGCCCGCCGACTGAGACAGCCGCATGACGCGACGCTTAAACCAAACGTGGCCGCTGCTGGCCGTCATGGTCTCGCGGATGTGCCCAACGATTAACCCGTCATCGCTGTGCGCGACGCCGAACGGCGTGCGGGCTTCGATCTCTCCGGCGATCTCGCGGACGATCTCCGAATCTTGCTCGACGAGGAACGCACGCAGGCGCCGCTGCGCCTCGGCCAGCGTCACGCCCGCCGGCATTTCAGTCACCAGCACGCCGCGCGCGGCTTTGTAGTCGCGTTGCAGGGATACGTCCGTCTCGCCCGCGTGGGCGCAGTTCATGAAAGCCACCGCGACCAGCGCGGCGAAAAGTTTTTGAGTCGTCATAGTCCTGTCTCCTAAGGTAGATAGAAAAGTCATTTGCCGTTGCTGCGGCGTTTCATTTCGCGTTCGGCGCGGCGCCGCGTAGTCTGCGCGCGTCGATACGCGGCCGATGTCGGCGCCAAGTCGGCCATGGCGAAAGCCGCATCGCTCGCCATCACTTTGAGCGCGCGTTCGGGCAGTTCGCGCAGACTGTTCGCGGGAATCGTCTCGGCTTCAAGGGCACGCGTCACGCATTCGACCGCGAATTGCACCGGATAGGCGAACCCTGACTCCCCCGTGACGTAGCGGCGAAACGTGCGGGCGTCCACGCCGATGCGTTCGGCCATTTCCGACTGGGCGAGCCGCGCGCGTTCGACCAACGCGCGCAGGTAGGCGGGATCATTCTTGAACTGCGCGGGGTTCGGTGTGTTCATGACTGCACCGCCTGCGCCTTGTCCAATCGCTTGAGCGCCGCGCGAATCTTGCGCATTGCCGTCCGCGCGCGCTTCTCTCGCGTCTGCCAGCGCGCGAGCCGTGCCGTCAGATTCGCGCGGCGTGCCTCGCGCTTCTCCGACAGCGTGCGGCTCGCGGGCTCGGCGGGCTTGAGTCTCCCGCCGAGCCAGCCCTGCGCGAGCACATACGCCGCCATTTCGCGTTCAAGTCGCGCGTGGGAGGGATGATGGGGGGTCCACTGCGGGTGCCGATGGCGGAACACGGCATGCGAAACGTCATGCACCAATCGCTCCCAGCCCCTGTGCAGCGTGATATCGCCGCGACGCGACGCCCAGCAGCGGCGCGCCTTGGTCGGCATCTTCGCGGGCACGAGCTGATGTGGGGCGCCGAATTTCGTGGCGCCGAAGTGTCGCGTGAGCCGCCGCGCGGCGCGCAGCGCTTCGACCATCGAGAGCGGCGGGCGCGAAACGCCCGCCCATATCTCGCCCACGGACTGATAGTTGCCTGTGTGCGCGTCAGCCATGATCAGTCCTCCGTGGGCAGCATGATGGTGAGCACGGGTTCGCCCGCGTCGCCCGGCCCCACGTGCAGGCACAGTTCCGTTTTCACGGGCTTGCGCGCGCGCCCCTCGGGGGGCGTGCACATGACATGGAACACCAGACGCACGTTGACGCCCTCCCGCCCGTCTCGGGCTGCGGCGCGCATGCGATAGAAGGCCATGTTAATCACGTCACTGAGCCGTCCTCCCTCGTCCTGGCCCGTGCCCTTGGTCTTGTTGTGCGTCTCGGTCCACGCGACGCAATCGGCCCACGCCGCCGCAGTGATCGCGACGGGCCAGCGGAAGCCCGTCTCACGCGCGCGCTCCGTGACATCGATCAGCAACCCGTCCGCGATTCCCTGCGCGCGGGTGTAGACCGAAATCGGCTCGCCGAAAAAGTCGGCGGCGCTCATGACTGCACCGCCGAGGCCCGCGCGATCAGCTCGCGATGGGTCAACGTGCACACATCGTCAATCTGAAAGTATCGACCGTTGAGCTGTACGAACCACGAGACGATATTCCCGCTCAGGAATTCGCTGACGTGGAACGATTCTTGGTTGGTGCCGTGCCCGTACCACTTGCACGGCGGCAGGACGCCGAGCATGTCGTCAAAGCGCTGCGCGTCGATCTCGCGCGCGGGCTTCGCGCCGAATTCGTTCTCCATTTCGGCGGCGCTCATGACTTCACCTTGCCCGCGAGAATTGCGCGCATGCGTGTTGTCATCGGCAGCAGTTCCCTTTCCATGCCGCGCAAGTGCGCGACCGTTTCCAGCGCGAAGCATGCCGAGGGGATCAGCAGCGCCAGTTCGTCAGCGTGCGAATGGATGTGCTCGACCATCGCGCGCAGTTTCTGAATCTCGACCGGATCGGCTTCCAGTTCCACGGCGGGCGTCGCGCTGTCGGACACTTCGACCGACGTTAGCTCCACCCTGTAGCCGCGAATTCGCCACTCCGTGCGCGTGCGCTCCGCGCGCGCCTCGTCCTCGCCGTTGTAAACGGTCGACCCGTTTGCAGTCACTTCGTAAATCTTTCGCATTTGTCCTGTCTCCGTTGAGTGTCGGAAACGATTTCCGACAGACAGCTATTTTAGGACAAATTGTCCTATGAGCCGTGACTGAAAGCCATGGTCCCTCAGACAGTTAGGCGCGCGAAAACGCGAAAAATGCAGGGTTTTTGAGGGGTGTGACGCTCGTCACATCGGGGGCGGGCTTGCGACGTTGCGAGACATCGCGCGCGGCTGACGCTGGCGCGCGCGCTTCGGTCCCATGTCGAGCAGTGCACGGATGTCCCGCGCTTTCCAGAAAGCTAGGCGCCCAATCTTGTGAGGCGCAGGGAACTGTCCGCTGGCGACGCCGCGAAACCAATGCGCCCGAGATACGGGCACATACTGCAAAACTTCATCGAGTTTCAGCCACGCGGTGCCGGGAAGTTCCGGCGGGAAGGATCGCACCTGCAACGAGACGCGGCTGCGCGGCGCCTTCGTCAGTGCGGGAGTTTTCGTGGGAGTCATGTTGGCTGTCTCCGTCTCAGGGAGTCTCAGTGGGACGCTGGTTGTACCCGCCAGTCTCAGAAAAGGAAAGGGGGCGCGAATGCGCCCCCTATCTACAGCGATACCTATCGGGCTAGACCGTTAGGCATTCAGTTGCGACGAGTGGCGATTGACTTGGGCAGAGGCGAACGCCGCCGCCATATCGACCCGCGAGGCGGGCAACTGCGCCGCGTTTCCAGCCGCGAGCACCGCGTCAATCTCATCCGCCCACCACTGCATCAGGCGCGCGCGTTCGGCCAAGAGCAGCCCACGGTGGGAGCCGTCTTTATCGCGCGTGTAGTGCGCGCGCACGCCCTCGGTTAGCTTGTGATCCTGCTGGAATTCAAGCGCGTGCTCCTCGGCGCGCGTGACGATATAGCGCGTGTATGCCGTGGTGGCGAACAGCGCGCGGAACCCGTGCACGGTGATGGCGCCGCGTTCGGCTGTCGTGCCGTCCCAGCCCAGCGCGCGCAGCCGCTGCAGCCACGTCCCCTCGCTGATCGGGTGGCACTCAGTGTGCCCGCGACCCATGAACCCGGGGAAAAGTAGCGGCGTCTGGCCCGTCACGGACTGCAGTTCGCGCAGTAGCTTGACGACGGTCGACGCCAGCGGCACGCGATACGGGGCATATGCCTTGCCGCGCATGTCCGCGCGTTTCTCGGTCGTGCGTTGCTTCGTGCCCTCGGTGAACGCTGGCACGATCATCGTGGCGCCGTGCGGGCCTTCCCACTGAATCCAGTCCCACCGCGCAGTGCGCAGAATCGACGGGCGCACGGTGAGATACGGCAGCATTTGCAGCGCGAGCTGGGTGGCGCGTTCGCCCTGACGAACTGCGCGCATGCTCGACACGTCCGCGAAATACAGCGGCAACTGGTCGAGCTGCAGCGCTTCCCAGTGTTGCGAATCGCGCGGCGTCAGTTTCTCCACGACGCGATGCGCAGGATTCTCGCCGCGATAGTGACCCTCCGCGCGCGCGTATTCGTAAAGTTTTTCCAGCGCGTGGGCGACCTCGCGGGCGAACGATGGGCTCCGCGTGATCTCAAGGCCCCGGCAGAATTTCAGGACCGCCGGCATATCGAGCGCGTTCAACTTCTCGCGCATCAGCGGGCGCAAGTCATCGCTGGTCAGGATGCTGTGCGTCCGCGCGCCGTAGGCGGCGCCGACGCGCTGCGCGAACACGGGGAACCAGAGCAGGAATTCCGCGCCCAGCGTCGCCGAATTCTCGGCGCGGCGTTTTAGCTGCGCCTTGCGAATGCACTGGCCTTGGGCGAGCTGTGACTGCGCGACCTCGAATGCCGCCCACGCCTGCGCCAGCGTCAACTTGCCGAACTTGCCAAGGGTGTGCGTCTTGGCGACGCCTGCGGCGTTGCGGTAGTTGAATCGAAACGACTTGGCCCCCGTGGGCGACACGAACACGAACAGACCCCGCCCGAGAAAGTTGCGCCACGGCTTGTGGCGCGTCTCAAGGGCGCGGATGTCCTGATCGGTCAGGCAGGGAACGGACTTGCGAACACTTGCGGATGTCATTGTCGAAATCTCCTCGGTATGGGTATCGGGGCCCCGGGAATTCCTACTAATTGAGAGATTCCCAGAGTACGAAACAGCTACGCGAGAGACCAACTGAGACTCAAGACTGACGTAAGTCACTGAGGGCGTTACAATCAAGCGCGTGGCTGATCGAACGCATAGGATGATGGTTGCTTATGGGGATTGCAATCATTTGCCCGGGTAGTGTTGGCGGATCAAGTGGTTAGCCGATCCTGACTGGGTATTCCCACGTCTCCCGATTCCTATTCTTATGCGACTCGCTGAGACTCGCTGAGATTCAGTAGGACTCAGGGACACATTATATATGGCGCAGGCGTCGGCTGGCAGCTACGATTCGACCCGCCCCCCTTGCATCAGCCGCGCACTGCGCAGCGCTGGAAGCGTCGGGGGTGCGCGTCAAACGATCCCAGAACGCACGTGGGCGACGATGCCCGCCACCCCCGACTTCCGCGCTGGGGTCGTCTGACGCGTCCTAAAACGCGAGGGAGTGCGAATGGATCAGCCGAACCCCGAGACGTGCGAACACTGCGGCGAGCCCGTGCTGCCGAGTGAACGCGCCGACAATTCCCAGCCGTTCCACCACGAGTGCCTGTTCCGCGTGCTGTGCGGTTCGGTCGCGCACGTGCTGCGCCGCTGTTCGTGTTTCGTCCCGGGCTCCGAGGACGGTGACCCGCCGTTCATGAGCAAGCGCAACGCCGCGCGCGCCGCGATCCAGACCCAGCGGCTGGTCGACTCTCTGCTCGGCGGAGCGGAAGCAACCCGTGAGGAGCCCACATGCCCGAAGCCCCCGCACTGACGACTGACGAGGCGCGGCGCCACCGCGAATTTTGCGAGCAGGCAATCCTGCGCCAGTTGCACGAGCTGCAGAAAATCACCGGGCTCGACATCGCGCGCGTGGAAGTGCTGGTGATCGTGGAAGCCGACTTGCACGAGGAACCGAAGCGCGTGCCGTTCTCCGTGCGCATCGATCTCGCGGTATGACTGACGCGCAGCGAGACCCGCGACGGCGCCCGACACATCCGGGCGAAGTTCTCCGCGAGGACGTGCTGCCCGCGCTCGGATGGACGCAGGAAAAATTCGCCGAACGTCTCGGCGTCACGCGCGTCACCGTCGCGCGGCTGCTGCTGGAACACGCGGCGCTCAGCCCGACGATGGCACTGCGGCTGAATCGCCTGCTGGGTACCGCGCCGGAAGTCTGGTTGGCGATGCAATCCGAATGCGACATGTGGGACGCACGGCAGATGGCCGTGACGTTGAACGCCATCCGTCCGCTGACGGCGCGCGAACGGGCGCGCCTCCGAAAGTGAACACAAGGGATTGTGTTGCCGCTCGCCGCGCGTCGGCTGTGGATATCTTGCGGGCTTCCCGTGAACTGCTTAACGCAACCAGAATTTCCTACGCTTGTTAGCCCGCTCTCTAGCTCTTACGCGCGCGGAGAAAAAGGTTCCCGCGCGCGCGCGCCCGGAGTCCTAGGAAACGTTCTTATCCGGAGTATTACCCTGTAAATCTCTGTAGCAGGGAGCCGCCTTTCGGTGGACAACCGCGATGCGTGCGGACCTGCGAACACAAGATGTGGTGGTCGACAGCATGAACACGCCCGCACCGATGACGCTCGACGAAGCGCGCAAGAAGTTTCCGCCGATATGGACGGTCTACGAGAACCCACGCGACTACCCGGGCAAGTGGGTCGTGCGCATGTGGTGGGGTGAGAACCCGGAGCCGGAAGCTGGCGTATGCGATTCGCTGGAGCTGGCGCGCGCGCTGATCCGCGACGCTGGCGGGAGCTTCTGCCTCAACCGTGCACCGGCCGATGATCCGGCGATTCACGAGAGCTGGATTTAGCCGGGCCATATCTCTGTCACGAGAATGGAATTTGTGACATCGGCTACAATCGCCATGCTGCAGCCGGGGTGGATGCGCGGGGTTTCGTGACACTTGTCCTGTCTCCGAACACCGACTCCGCCTCGGCTGTCGCATTCGTGACCTAGGAAAAACCCGGATTGCAATCTAGTTAGGACTATGCCGACCTCGATACTCATCGGCTTTGACGGTTTAACAATCGTTTCTAACTGATTGACGATTGCGTAAATCTATTTACGCGAACTTAATCGCAGTGTAAGAATCAAACCACTCCGAGTGGCGTCTCAGTTGCTTGCTTGCCGCTCCAATACGAACGACAACGGGGATGTCACGTGCTATTTGCCGAGCGGATGCTGGCGCAACTGCGCGCGAAGGGTGAGAAAAGACTCTTGACCACGGCCGAAGTCCGCACGCTGACGGGAATTTCCCCGCAGCAGTGGCAGCGCTTCGGAAGAAACCCCCGATTTCCAGTCCGCCGCCACGTTGGCCGCCAGTGGTGCGTCAACGCCCACGACCTCGCGGACTTCCTCGCCCACCTGAACACCGTGGCCGAGGGCATGACCATCAGCGAAGTCGCCGCCTACGCGCGAACCACGACTTACACGCTCCACGATCTCGCGGCGAACGGTAGTTTGCCCAAGCCCATCGGCACGCTGTACGGCCGGGCGCGCTACGCCCGCGCGGACATCGAAGCGTGGCAGAGCGAAAGACTCGGCGGCTTAGAGCCGCCGGACATCGAGTCCGCCAAGGCCGCTAAAAAAAAAGTGACGCGGTTGATTCCGCGCGGGGAAAGACATGGCGAAGCGAAAAGCAGCGCGCGCGCGCAAGGATGAAATCTTAACGCTGAATCTGCCGCGCCCGCTCTGGAAGGTCATTCGAGAGGCGGCGCGCGTCGCGGGTCTCACGACCGATCAGGTGGTGAGCGCCGTCCTGGCGGTCGCGCTGGTGACGAACGCGGAGAAAAAGCCATGACGCCCGGCGACGAGCTGCGCCACGCGCGGGCGAAAGCGCGTTGCGAGCAGGCTGGCCGATTGCTTCGCCGCTCGCTGCATTGTTCGGCCGCGTCCGCCGTTCTCGGCATCGTGGCTGGCGTGCTGATTATCTGGCGTCGCGATCTCGCGGGCGCGTGGATGCTCATCGCGGGTGCGTTCGGGTTGAACTTCGCGAGCCAGCGCTACAGCCGGCGCGCACGGGAGCTGCTATGACTCGCCAATGTCTGCGGCCGGAACTTGCCGCCATCGTGCCGCCGCGTATGTGCCAGCGACCCGTCGACCATCGCGGCTACACGGTGCCGTGGTTCGTCGAATGGATCGACGGGAAGCCCGACTTCCGCGTGATGGACCGCCGCAAATTTTTCCTCGCGATCAACAATCGCCTGTGCTGGCTGTGCGGCGAAAAACTCGGCGTGTTCATGACGTTTTGCATTGGCCCGATGTGCGTGGTCAACCGCATCACGAGCGAGCCGCCGTGCCACCTGGAATGTGCCGAGTACGCCGCGAAGGGCTGCCCGTTTCTCACCATCCCCACGGCGAAGTACCGCACGCCGAACTTGCCGGAAGGCTGGTCGGAAACGCCGGGCATGCTGCAACACAATCCCACCGCCTGCGCGCTCTACACCACCCGCAAGTACACGGCGCGCCGCGTCTCCGATGGCGATAACGAGGGCGTGCTGCTCTCACTGGGTGAGCCGGAGACCATCACGTTTTGGCACCGGGGCCGACTCGCAACGCGCGAGGAAACCATCGCGGCCATGAACGTCGGTCTGCCGCACTTGCGCGCCGCCGCCGAATCGGACGGGCCGGACGCGGTAAAGGTTCTGGAACAGCGGCTGCAGTACGCGCAGCAATATCTACCCGCCGAGGCCAGCGCGTGAATTCTACCAACACCACGCCGCCGCTCGCGCACCTGCTGGAAGTGCAAGCCCGATTGTTAGACGCGTATCTGTCTCAGAATCTCGGGAAGCGGTTCGCCTATGTGATTTACGTGGTGCCCGTCGATCTCTCCGGCCCGGTCGCGGGCGTCAGCAACTGTCACGCCCCGCTGATCGAAGCGGGCGCCGACTTCGCCACGCGTCAGTTCTCGCGGCTGACGCCCGGCGCGACGCTGGAAGTGGAAGGCGGGCCGCATGCGGTGCAAGGGTTACCCGATGCATGAGATTGACGCGGAAGAAGCGATGCGGCGCTCAACCGCGCTCGCGGATCAAATTCGCCCGCTGCTGTCGGGTCACGGTCCCGAAGTGCAAGGGGCGGCGCTGGTGCAGTTAGTCGCCTTGCACTTGGTCGGGCATCCCGCGCAGGCGCGCGAAAGCGTGCTCGCGATGCATAACGACGCGGTGCGCTCGCTGATTCCGGTTGTGGAGGAAGAATTGTTCGGCACCGCAGGCCACCCGGGAAACACCAATGTCAACTAACCCAGTCTCCGAAGCCGAGGAAGGCGCCGTCCGCCGCGTGATGACCGCCACGGCGAAAGTCTTGCAGCGCGAGCTGCGCGAAGTCAGCGATGGCGACCGCGTGGTGCTGCTGATCACGCTGCCGCCCGGCCGGCAGGGTCGCGTGCACGCACTCGGCGACTTTGAGAACGCCTACGAGCTGCGCAACTTCCTCGAATACGTGCTGGCGAACATGGACCGCGAAAAGTCCACGTGGAACGTCCCATGAGGCGCGAACGCGAAGGGCAAGAGCCCGAGACGCGCGTCGGCATTTGCTGGGGCTGCCAGTCCGACGCCTTGGCGCTGTTCAAGGTGCCATCTATCTACCGCTATCGATGCGCCGAATGCTTCGAGCGGGAGACGGGCTACCGCCATCACCTCTCGCCGCCGCGCGAACGCCCGCGCATTGAACTGCTATGAGCACGTACTCCACCAGCAAGTACAAGATTGCCCGCAACGATTACGTCTGCCTCGATTGCGATGCCACGATCCCGAACGGGACGGAGCATCTAGCTTTCCAAGTGGGCCAGCGGCACACCACGCGTATCTGCCTCGCTTGCAGCGTGAAGCGCGGCGCGAGCGGCGCGCCACTGTGGTACTGCGCGGCGACTCTCGAACGCTGCGGCGTCAGCCCATGAGCCGCGCGCGGGTGTATGCGGAACGCACCGACGTTCCGGTAGATCGTTCCAAAAGCGAGATTGAACGCATGTTGCACGCGGCCGGCGCCGAACGGTTCGCCACGCTGATGACGAAGGAAAGCGCGGCGGTGGCGTTCGCGATTGGCGGGCGAAATTATCGTTTCGTGGTGCCGCTGCCGCAGTTCTCGAAAGCTGTGCCCGGTCGCAGCTATACGACCGTGGATCAGCGGACGCGTCAGCGCTGGCGCGCGCTGTCGCTGGTCATCAAGGCGAAACTAGAAGCGGGCCGCAGCGGCATCACGTCGCTGGAAACGGAACTGCTGCCCTATGCGGTGCTGCCGGGCGGTCGCACGGTCGCGGACGAAGCGCTGCCCGCATTGAAGCGGGCTTACGAATCCGGCCGCGACGTGCCGTTACTTCCCGGGGTCTAACGATGCTCGGGATGAATCATCGCCACCAACGCGAGCGCGCGGTCCACCGGCATCACGCCGCTGACGGACACCGCCATGAAACGCGGATCGGTTGGGAAACTTTTCAGTTCGACGATGGGCGCACTCGCGCCCTCCGGCAGCGGGAGAGGCGGCGGCGGCTCTGGGACTACCCTAACTGCCCCCGTACCCTTTCTTCCAGACATCGCCGCCGCCGCCTCGTGATCGTGCCCGTTACCGTTTTTGGCGTGCGCCTTCTTCTGCTTCGCAGTCATGCGCAGCAGTGGCATCGCCTTCAGATCGCCAGCGGGCTTGAGCAAGTCCGCCGTGCTGATCTTGAAATATCCCGCGAGCCCTTCGGCGGCGCTGGCTGTCGGAAAACTTTTCCCGAACACCCAATTGCGCGCCGCTGCGGGCTGACGCGGCACCACGTGCCCGTTCTTACGTCGCACTTCGCCGTGCGCGAGGATCGCCAAATCTTTGTGGTTCATCCCGCGCGCGAGCAGTTCTTCCGTAAGTCGCGCACGAAACTTGGTTTTCGTCGCCTCGTCGACCGTGCGCGGACTGGGCCACGCGAAATCTCCCGGACCTTTCTTCGGTCGCGGGACGCGTTCGCCCATCAGGAACCCTTCTCGAATCACTTCTACATTCGCCATGTCAATCTACTCCCGCCCGTGTCTCGGGCTTTCAGTGTCGCAAACTTGATTCCGACCGCGCACGCTTGCGGGCCGCGCTCACGCGCTCGCGCGCGTCACTCAACATTTCCCGGATTCGTGGCGATAGATAGTCGAATCGGCTATCCCAGAAGTGGAGCTTTTCGCGACGCGTCTTTATCGCTTCGAGTCCCTTCGACTTCCAGTAGTAGCTGGCACTGCGGCACTTGTCGCAGATCGGCAGCCCGCCCTTGCTGCCGCGCCCCTCTGGAATTTCTTCTCCGCACTCGGCTACGTCGCACACATGCTTTGCCATGTCATATCTCTCCTTGAGACTGTCTGAGACCAACTGAGACTACCTAAATTCGGAAGATACCCCCAACCATTTGAGAGTCAAGCAATTCCTTGCCCTAGCTAGGCAAATGAACGCACCTAGTTTGGTGATCGCATACACGCCCCTAAGAATCGCAGGGGCCGGAGCATTCCTTTGCGCTTGAGTGACGCACAAATCCGGGAATTCGTCGCGCGCGGTGCTATCGCGCAAGCCGACGTGACAGCCATCGCCTCTAACAAGAAAAAGCGCGAGCACCCCGAGGACGACATCCAGCG
>Ga0075420_100000238_pt1 | contig 40213 bp, 40 predicted proteins | sample SoiMetdeltSBSDD4_FD_75296 | JGI IMG/M metagenome (GOLD analysis project Ga0075420, IMG submission 75296) | Bulk soil microbial communities from a Populus tree surrounding site in Tennessee, USA - Soil MetaG P. deltoides SBSDD4 | ecosystem: Environmental > Terrestrial > Soil > Tree plantation...
AAGACCATGCACATCCTGCCGGCGACGCTGGAGACCACCCAGTGGGGCTGGTTCAACAACGCGCAGGCACCGGTGCTGCGGGTGAAGTCGGGCGACACCATCGTCTTGGAGACGATGATGCACAGCCACAACCAGATCGTCCCCGGAACGACCATCGAGCAGATCAAGAAGACGCGCACCGACTTCCCGGGACGCGGTCCGCATACCCTCACCGGGCCGATCTTTATCGAAGGCGCAGAGCCCGGCGACGTGCTCCGGGTCAAGATCAACAAGATCGTGCCACGCGCCTACGCGACGAACTTCAACGTGCCGGGCATGTTCGGCCAGTTCCCGAAGCTCTATCAGGACGGCCAGGTCAAATATCTCTATCTCGATCTCGACCGGATGGTCACCGAGTTCCTGCCCGGCGTCTACATTCCGCTGCGGCCGTTCCCGGGAACGATCGGCGTCGCGCGCAAGGAGCCCGGTCAATACAGCTCGGTGCCGCCTGGTGAATACGCCGGCAACATGGACATCCGCGATCTGGTCGCTGGCACGACACTCTACGTGCCCGTGCACGTGCCGGGTGCGCTGTTGTGGACCGGCGATTCACACGCCGCCCAGGGCAACGGCGAGGTCAATCTCACCGCGCTGGAAACCGCCTATCGCGAATTCAACATCACCGTCGATGTCATCAAGGGCAGCCCGCTCGACATGCCGCGCATCGAGACGCCGCGATCGTGGATCACGATGGGCTTCGACCAGGACCTCAACAAAGCGTGGGTGCAGGCTAAGGCGCAAACCGTCAAGTTCCTGTCCGAGCAGCGCATGATCTCGGCGGAGGCGGCAGAGAAGCTGATGGCGACCGTGTCCGACTGCCGTGTCTCGCAGGTCGTCAACGTCAAGAAGGGCATCCACTGCCTCAACCCGAAGGACGTGCGCAACGGCCGCGAGGACATGGAGCGTCCGCTCAAGGAGACGCAACGCTACTACGTAACTCACGTCCGGGACGCCGACCTCAACAAGGCGATGGACGATGCGTCGCTCGCGATGATCCAGTTCCTTGAAAAGAACCTCAAGGTGCCGCGCCTCGACGCTTACGGGCTGGCGAGCGTGGCGATGGATTGCCGCGTCGGCGCCGTCACCAATGACGGCGGCAATGTGCATTGTCTCGTTCCGAAGAGTCTGTGGCAAAAGCCGCGATGACGGCTGTACACAGAACGAAGCCCAGCGCACATCGGACTCCGCTCGTCCCCGCGCGAGCGAGGACCCAGGGTATTGATCCCGCGACGCGAGCCGAAATCGATCGAGTCGAAATCGAGCGGCATACTGGGTCTGCTCCCTCTCCCCGTTGGGGAGAGGGGTGGGGTGAGGGGGCCTAGGTCCCTCGATGGGTTCGAACCCCCTCACCCCAACCCTCTCCCCCCTGGGGAGAGGGAGTCCGGCGGCGCCAGCCGCACGGCAGTGCCCAAAAGCGATCTTGCTCGTCTTTTTAGTTGCGCTCGCCTCGCTGTTTGCGCTCGTGATGTCGGGGCTTGTGATGTTGGTCACACCCGCGCTCGCGCAAGAGCAACCGCACCAAGCGCGACTCCCCGTCATTGCAACCACCAGCGATCTGCGCAGCCTCACCGAAGCGGTCGGCGGCGATCGCGTCGCGGTCAACAGCCTGGTGCCATCCAACTTCGATCCCGAGGAATACCAGCCGCGGCCGCAGGATCTCACGCGGCTGAAGGACACGCGTCTGGTGGTGCGGGTTGGGCTCGATTTCGATCTCTGGTTCGACCGCCTGCTGGCGCTGGCCGGCGGCGCCGTGCAGCGCGGCGGGCCCGGATATGTCGACGCGTCTTACGCGGTCGCCCCGCTCGAGGTACGCGGCGTCACCGTCGGGCCGGGCGACGGCCATGCCCACGGCAGCGGCAATCCGCACTACTGGCTCGATCCGAAGAACGCCGAGATCATCACTGCCAACATCCTCGAAGGACTGGCGCGCATCGATCCGGCGAACGGCCCGTTCTACGAAGCGAATCGCATGGCGTTCCTCAAGCGGCTCGACGGAAAGCTCAAGGCGTGGGAGGCGGCGGCCGCGCCGCTCAACGGCGTTCCGCTGGTCGCCTATCACAACAGCTGGGCCTACTTCGCGCGCCGCTTCCGGCTCGATGTCGTCGGCTTCGTCGAGCCGAAGCCGGGCGTGCCGCCGTCGCCATTCCACATCGCTTCGCTGATCAGCCTGATGCAGGCGCGCAAGGTCCGCATCATCGTGCGCCAGCCGCATGAGCCGGAACGCGATGTCGCGTTTCTGGCGAAACGCACCGGCAGCAAGTTCGTGGTGCTGGCGTCGTCGGTCGGCGCGCTACCCGGCACGCACGACTATCTTTCGCTGTTCGACACCAATCTCGCCGCGCTGCTGGCGGCGGCCAAACCATGATGGCCGCGCTCGAATTCCTGTGGCCGCCGTTCCTGGTGGCGTTCTGCCTGGTCGGCATCCACGCCTATTTCGGCATCCAGGTGCTGACGCGCAACATCGTGTTCGTCGACCTGGCGCTGGCGCAGATCGCCGCGCTCGGCGCGACCGTTGCGTTCATGCTCGGTCATCCCGCGCAGGGGCCGACGACCTACGGATACTCGCTGGCGTTCACGCTGCTGGCCGCCGTGCTGCTCGCCTTCACCCGTGCCTGGTCGGCGCGGATACCGCAGGAGGCGCTGATCGGCGTCATCTATGTGGTCGCGGCGGCGGCCGCGATCCTGCTGATCGATCGCGCGCCGCAGGGTGCCGAACATCTCAAGCAGATCCTGACCGGCAACATCCTGCTCACCGGGATCGAGTCGGTCGTTGTGATCGCGCCGCTCTACGCCGCGATCGGGCTGCTGCATTGGGTGCTGCGGTCGCGCCTCACGACCGGTTCATTCGCCTGGGAGTTCGTGTTCTATGCGAGCTTCGGCGTGGTGGTGACGAGCTCGGTCGCGCTCGCCGGCGTGCTGCTGGTGTTCTCGTTCCTGATCATTCCGGCGGCGATCGGCGTGCTCTATGCCGACGGCATCGGGCGTCAGCTCACGATCGGCTGGATTGCGGGCACGATCACCAGCGCGCTCGGATTGGCCGCGTCGTTCCTGCTCGACCTGCCGACCGGCGCCACCATGGTCTGCATGTTCGGCGTCTCGCTGGCGGTCCCGGGAGCGCTCTATCCGTTCCTGCGCGGCGATGTCGGCCGCGCGTGGCGTCGGTCGGTCGTGACGCTGTGCTGGGCTGCCGCCGCGTTGCTGGCGGGCTCGGCGCTGCTGCTGATGGCTGCGCCGCGAGCCGACCAGCCGCTGCTCGATGCCGCGGAATACGCGCTGCCGTCGCTACGCACGCATTATTTCAATGCCGCCGAGGCCGCGACCTACGATGAGGCGCGCCGCTACGCCGAGCGCTATCGGCTCGAGGCCGAACGTCTGAACGAGATCGAGACCAGAAGCCGCGCGCAGGGCGCGGCGATCTCGGACGACACCGTCGCCAAGATGTCGTCATTCGTGCGCTCCTACGGCGAGATGCGGCGCGGCGAGGAATTCGTCATGCGCGAGGTGCGCGCGCGGGCCCGCGAGCGGCTGCGCTGGAGCATCGGGCCGGCGATGCTCGTGCTCGGCCTGCTGATCGCGCCGGGCGTGCTCGGTTTCATGCGGCGCAAGATCGCGAGCAGGCGCGCCGCGCTCAGCCCTTGATCAAATCCGGTCTCTCAGACGGCGCCGCTCGCAACAGCGGCGGTGACCGCCACCGCGCTCGCCGCGATGACGGCAAGCCAGATCACGATGGCAAACCAGTATTGCGGGCGTTGAGCCGTTGAAAGCTCGACTTCGTTCGGCATGGCCGGCATCGAAATCCCTTTCGATCGTTCCAAGGAACGGTAGTCGACAAGGGTTTCGCGAGGATTAACCGGCGTGCATCTGCTGGCGCCCGCAGCGGCTTGCGCGGGCTGAAAGGGCCAAATTCGGCGTTGTATGGTTCGCGCCGATAGCGCGGAGCGTTGCGTCACGCCGGATGCGTCATCGCCTTCTTCGCCGCTGCGACGATCTTGTCGGCATTCGGCGTCACCTGCGCTTCGAGCGGCGGTGAGAATGCGATCGGCACCGGCGGCCGCGCCACCCGCATGATCGGCGCCTTGAGCGCGTCGAAGGCGTGCTCCGCCACCAGCGCGGAGATCTCCGAGCCGATGCTGCACAGTGCGTTGCCTTCGTCGGCGGTGACGAGGCGGCCGGTCTTGCGCACCGAGGCGCAGATCGTTTCGGCGTCGAGCGGCACGATGGTGCGCGGGTCGATCACCTCGGCCTCGATGCCGTCCTTGGCCAGCGCCTCGGCGGCTTTCAGCGCTTCCCTGACCATCAATGAGGTCGCGACGATTGTTATGTCCCGGCCTTCACGCGCCACACGTGCCTGGCCGAACGGAATGCTGTAGTCGCCGTCCGGGACATCACCGGTCATGGCCAGGAGCTTGGTGTGGGTGATGACGACGGTCGGGTTGTTGCTCTTGATCGCTGAGCGCAACAGCCCCTGCGCGTCGGCTGGTGACGCCGGCAGCACCAGCTCGAGCCCGGCGGCATTGGCATACATTGCCTGCGGGCTCGACGAATGCTGCCCGGCGCCGCCACCACGGATGCCGGCGTACATGTGCAGCGTCAGCGGCGCGCGCAGTTGCCCGCCCGACATCGCGTGCACGTTGGCGGCCTCGCTCATGATCTGATTGAACGCCTCGTAGGCGAAGGTCGCGGTGCCGTAGTTGAGGAACGGCCGCATCCCGGCCATCGCCGCGCCGGTCACCAGCGAGGTGCACACCCCCTCGGACGTTGGCGGATCGATCAGGCGATCGGGAAACGCGTCCCACAGTGCGCGCTCGTCCTCGGGCTTGAGGCCGCGGTCGGACAGGAATGAATGCGCGCCGATGACGACGACGTTGGGATCGCTTCGCAGCGAATACGCAAGCGCATCGATCATCGCGACGGCGAAGGTTTTCTGCGGCATGGGATTACAGACGCTGTTGTGAGACTGAGCAGGAAGATGCGGCGAACTCGATGCGTTCCCTCTCCCCGGAGGGAAGAGGGTTGAGGGGGTTCGAACCTATCGAGGGACCTAGCCCCCCTCACCCCACCCCTCTCCCCAACGGGGAGAGGGAGCAGACCCGGTTCGCCGCATTGATGTGATTCATGCTTCGCCATCCTAAGCCGAGACGAACGCGCCCGTCAGCGCGGCTTCGGGTTTGGGGTAGGAACTCGCCTCGGCGAAGGCGCGCGCCTTGGCGATGGTCACCGCGGCTTCGTTGTCGAGCACGACCACGTCCTCGCGCGTCAGTGCGCCACGCGTAATGAGCGTGCGGGCGGTGCGCAGAATCGGGTCGGTGCGCTGCCACTCCGCATGCTCGTTGCTCGCCTTGCTGTCGTCCCAGGCGGCCGTGACGTCGGTCACGCCGGTGGTGAACTCGTGCGCGATCTGGTGCGAGCCCGGCCAGCGCACCAGTTGGCCTTCGAGGAAGTACGGCCCGTTGCCGCCGCGCACATGCGCAAGCGCGGTCGCCACCGCCGCTTCGGCCGCTTCCGGATCGCCGCCGTCGACCGACGCGCACGGGATCTTCAGCGCCTTCGGCACCGCAGTGAGCTCCTTGGTGGCGAGCCGCGAGGTCTGCGCTTCGCCTTCCTTCGAATTGTTCTCGCATAGGAACAGCACCGGCAGCGCATACAGCGAGGCGATGTTGAGCGCCTCGTAGGCGATACCTTCGTCGAGCGCGCCGTCGCCGAACAGCGCCACCGCGACGTTGGTCGTCTTCTTGTGCTTGAGCGCGAAACCGCCGCCGACCGAAAGCCCGATCGAGCCGCCGACCATCGCCGAGGTCGACTGGAAGCCGAGCGACGCGTCGGTCATGTGCCAGGTGCCGCCCTTGCCGCCGCATAGGCCGTCGACGCGCCCGAGAATCTCCGCGAATGCCTTACCAGGATCGACGCCGCGCGCGATCATGTGGCCGTGGTTGCGATGCGTGGTGTAGATCAGGTCGCCGTCGGCAAGTTGCATCAACGCCGCCGCGCCGAGCGCTTCGTTGCCGATCGCGAGGTGCTGGCGGCCGAGCTTGTGCGCCCGCGCCAGCATGATCACCATTTCCTCAAAGCGCCGCATCAGCAGCATGCGCGCGAGCGTGTCACGCGGCGACAGCCCCATCCCCGACCCCCATTTCTTGGGTTGAGAATTCCGCACATCGCTACGCGTTTGTCCAGCACGCGGGACGGGCGGGTATCCCTCTCCGCTTCATCCTGAGGAGCGCGCTTCTTGCGCGCGTCTCGAAGGATTGAGGCGGCCCCGGGCGGCCTATGGTTCGAGACGCACGCTTCGCGTGCTCCTCACCATGAGGCCGGGAGAGTCTTTCGCGAACGGCAATGCATAGGCTATCGTTGTGAAATAAATGCATCGGGAGGACGGCCATGCTTGCGCGCGTCACGCTTGCCGCCTGCGCTGCCGCAGTGCTCTGCGCTCCCGCACACGCCCAGAATTCCGTCGAGGCGTTCTACAAAGGCCGCACCGTCGAGGTTGTGGTCGGCACGCTGCCCGGCGGCGGTTACGATCTCTACGGCCGGCTGGTGGCGCGTTACCTCGGTCGCCACATCCCGGGCCAGCCGACGGTGATCGTGCGCAACATGCCGGGCGCCGGCCATCTGCGCATGGCGAACTGGCTCTACAACGCCGCGCCGCGCGACGGCACCGTGCTCGCCACCACGCCGCAATCGATCGCGATCGAGCAGGTGCTCGGCACCGACGGCGTGCAATACGACGCCGGCAAGTTCACCTATATCGGCCGTGCCGCGCCGGTGGTCGAGGTCACGTACGTCTGGCACACCTCGAAGACCCAATCGATCGCCGACGCACGCATGCGCGAGACCATCATGGGCGGCTCCGGCGCAGCGTCGCCGACGGTATTCTATCTCAAGGCGCTGAACATGCTGGCCGGCACGCAATTCCGAGTGGTCGCCGGCTTCCGCGGCGTGTCAGAGACCGAGCTTGCCGTGCAGCGTGGCGAAGTGGAGGGCGGCACCAAGGCGTGGGCGTCGTTCAAGATCGACAACGCCGAATGGCTGCGCGAGAAGAAGGCCAAGGTGATCCTGCAATACGCGCTCGAGCGCGCGCCCGACCTGCCGGACGTGCCGATGATGGGCGAGCTGGGCCTCGATGCGCGCGCCACACAGGCGCTGAAACTGTTCGCCGCCGGCAACGCCATGGGCCGCTCGATCTTCGCGACGCCCGGCATCCCGGCCGAGCGTGCGGCGGCGCTCCGTAAGGCGTTCATGGACACGATGGCAGACCCCGAGTTGGTCGCGTTCACCCGCGAGCGTAACATCGACCTCGGCCCGACGCTCGCCGGCGACGGGCTGGCACAGATCGTGAAAGAGACGCTGAGCGTTTCGCCGGAAATCGCCGCCGAGGTGAAGAAGGCGCGGGGGGACTAGCGCGCCGATGGCAATCGAACCCGAGCAGGCGGACGTTCACACGACGCTCGAATACCGGCTGGATGCGGAATTCGCCGACTGGCTCCCTATCGGCGTGCTGACCATCTTCTGCGGCCTGTTCCTGTTCGCCATCGCGCAGCCCGGTCTCCCGCCGCCCGGCGAGACCGTCGGCGCCGCTGCCGCCATCGTGGTGGGCATCGGCATTGCTGCCCTGGCGCTGTGGCGGCGGTTTCGCCGCGGCGGCCCGGTCTACGTGCTGTCGCCGATGGGCGTCCATATCCGCTGGCCGTGGGTGAAGGAGATTTTCATTCCGTGGCGCGAGATCAGGGCGGTCGACACCATCGACATCACCGTCTGGCATTGGCTGACCAAGTATCCGCAGAACCTGGAGTACCGTGGCGTCACCATGGCCCTGGTCTCCAAGGAATTCTACGACGCGCACATTCACATCGATTCGCTGTTTCTGCGCGGACCCTATTGGCACAAGACCGCCTTCATCGCGAAAGGCGATGAGGTGCAGTGCGCCTTGCACGCCGAGATCGTATCGATCGAGCCGAAGCTGCTGCGTGAGGCGGTCGAAACGCGCTGGCGTGCGTTCCGCGGTCAGCCGGCCGTGCCGGTCCAGCCGCGAACCGCCAGCGTGCCGTCAGTGATCGCTGCGGCCTTGCGGCGCACGCCCCGCGCCGATGCGACGAGCGCGGCGCCGCCGCGCATCGTGGCGGCCGGCGACAAGCCGCGGCCGATCTCATGGTGGCAATGGGTGAAGATCGCTCTGCCGCTGATCGGGATCATCGTCGCCGGGAGCAATCTCCTCGGGCTATGGGCGACGCAAGAGCAGACCGCGGCGTATCAGAGGCGGAAAGAGGCCGCGGAATCGCGCGCGCGGTATGAGGCGGAGCGTAAGGCGCTTGATGAGCGGCTGAAGAGGCAGCGCAAAGAGATGGACGATGCGATGCGGCGCGCGTTCGGACGGTGAGGATTTCCTGAAGTTTGGAAGTCCGATCCGTGAGCGGGCGTGCTCAGTGACTCTCCGAATTTGCGGCGCCGCCTACATTCTGCGCCGACGATTCGAGTTCACCCCCGCTTCGTCAGCACCACATGCGTCGCCTTCGCAGTCGGCACATGCTCCGTCCGCTCGTAGCCGAGCTTCGGCAGATCGAGCCCCGCGAACAACGCTTCGCCGCCGCCGAGCAGCACCGGCGAAATCGCCACATGCATCTCGTCGATCAGCCGCGCCTGCAAATATTGCCGGATCGTCGCCACGCCGCCGCCGACGCGCACGTCGCGCCCGTTCGCGGCCTCGCGCGCGCGCTTGAGCGCGGCGTCGATGCCGTCGGTGACGAAATGGAACGTCGTGCCGCCGTCCATGGTGACCGGCGCGCGCGCGTGGTGGGTGAGCACGAACACCGGGACCTGATAGGGCGGGTTGTCGCCCCACCAGCCCTTCCAGCTCTCGTCGGGCCACGTGCCGCGGATCGGGCCGAACATGTTGCGGCCGAGGATCCACGAGCCGAGATTCTCGACGCCGCGCGCGGCGAAATCGTCATCAACGCCGGTCTCGCCGCCGTCCTTGCCGAAATACTTCTGGAAGGTGCGGGTCGGAATGAACCACTCGTGCAGGCCGCCGCCGCCGACACCGAGCGGGTTCTGCAGGTCCTGGCCGGACCCGGCGCCGTAGCCGTCGAGCGAGATGGTGAAGGCGTGAACGCGGAGTTTGGACAAGGGTTTCTCCTTCCGTAGGCGGGGCGGTAGGCAACAAGAAGCCGGGCTATGCCATCACGACGAACGGCGACGGGCGGAATCGACAAGACGGGCAAGATAATTGGAGGCGCGCCAGCGTCTCGATCCCCCCGCCAGCCAAGACTTCGGACCAAGACATCCGACCAAGATATGGGCCAGTATATCGCCGCATCCGAGGTCCGTGTCATGCCGACGTCTTTGGCGATCCGCACCGCGCTACCGTCCGACGCCGACGCGCTCACCGCCTACATCGCCGCAATCGTGGCCGAGCGATTGCCGGTGCTGTTCGTCCGCGCTACGCCGCCGACGTTGGAGCAGGTCGCCAAGATGATCGCGCGCAATACTGCCGACGAACGCAGCGCGCTGTTCGTCGCGGTCGAGAAAAACGCCATCATCGGCATGCTCGATTTCTCGTCGCTCGCGCGTCCGCAGCGGCGCCATGTCGGCTCGTTCGGCATGAGCGTCGCGCGTTCGTCGCGCGGTCGTGGCATCGGCACCCGGCTCCTGCGCGCGCTTTACGCGTTCGCCAAGGAGCACGGCTACCGGAAGCTCGAGCTCGAGGTGTTCGCCACCAACGGGCCCGCGATCGTCCTCTACGAGAGCCACGGCTTCGTGCATGAGGGCCTCCGCCGCGGCGCGGTCATGGTGGGGGAGGAGACGGTGGATTTGCTGCTGATGGGGAAGGGGGTTTGAGCGACGCGGTTGATGGCAAGCGAGCGTCGAAAGTCACGCCGCTGTCCGCGGGCTCACCTTCGAATAGTCGTGCTGCGTCTGCGCCTTGGAGAGATCGTGCGCGGCTTGCAAATTGAGCCAAAAACGCGGATCGGTGCAAAAGTATCGGCCAAGACGGATCGCGGTGTCCGCGGTGACATCCCGCTCGCCGCGCATGATCTCGGTGATGCGGTTTGCCGGAACGCCGAGGCCTTTCGCGATCGCGCGCGCTGAAAGGCCGAGGGGTTTAGAATATTCCTCGCGAAGCACTTCGCCGGGATGGGTACGCACGCGCGCCAGAGGCCTGCAACCCCTTGAAAATGGCCGATGTTGCAATCCGTTGAAGCCAATGCTTATTGGCCGCGCACCGTATATTGTCAACGCGACGGTATATCGTCAACGCAATGGCCGCCCGCCGGCCACGAATGGGCTGGAGTGTTATGGCTTCTCGTGACATCAAAAAAATCGTGCTTGCCTATTCCGGCGGGCTCGACACCTCGATCATCCTGAAGTGGCTGCAGACCACCTATGGCTGCGAGGTCGTCACCTTCACCGCCGACCTCGGCCAGGGCGAGGAGCTCGGGCCGGCGCGGGAGAAGGCGCTGATGCTCGGCATCAAGCCGGAGAACATCTTCATCGAGGACCTGCGCGAGGAGTTCGTCCGCGAGTACGTGTTCCCGATGTTCCGCGCCAATGCGCTGTACGAGGGGCAGTACCTGCTCGGCACCTCGATCGCGCGACCGCTGATCGCCAAGAAGCAGATCGAGATCGCCGCCAAAGTGGGGGCCGAAGCGGTCTGTCATGGGGCGACGGGCAAGGGCAACGACCAGGTGCGCTTCGAGCTCGCCTATTACGCGCTCAACCCCTCGATCAAGATCGTGGCGCCGTGGCGCGAGTGGACGTTCAAGGGCCGCGACGACCTGATCGAGTTCGCGCGTACGCACCAGATCCCGATTGCCAAGGACAAGGAAGGCGAGGCGCCGTTCTCGGTCGACGCCAACCTGCTGCACTCGTCCTCCGAGGGCAAGGTGCTGGAGGATCCGGCGCAGACGCCGCCGTCGATCGTCTATATGCGCACGCTCTCGCCGATGGACGCGCCCGACAAGCCAACCGAAGTGCGCGTCGGATTCAAGAACGGCGACGCGGTGTCGGTCGACGGCAAGGCGATGTCGCCGGCGTCGATCCTGACGCGGCTCAACGAGCTGGGCCGCGCCAATGGCATCGGCCGGCTCGATCTCGTGGAGAACCGCTTCGTCGGCATGAAGTCGCGCGGCGTCTACGAGACGCCGGGCGGCACGATCCTTTTGGCGGCGCATCGCGCCATCGAGTCGATCACGCTTGATCGTGGCGCCGCGCATCTCAAGGACGAGATCATGCCGCGCTACGCCGAGCTGATCTACAACGGCTTCTGGTTCGCGCCCGAGCGCGAGATGCTGCAGGCGCTCATTGATAAGAGCCAGGAGCATGTCGAGGGCGAGGTGCGGCTCACGCTCTACAAGGGCAACGTGATCGTCGCCGGCCGCGAGAGCGCGAAGTCGCTGTACTCGTCGACACTGGTCACCTTCGAGGACGACAAGGGCGCCTACGACCAGAAGGACGCGGAAGGCTTCATCCGCCTCAACGCGCTGCGCCTGCGGACGCTGGGGCTGCGGGATAAGAAGAAGTAGGTCTGAGCCTCTCCGCCGTCATTCCGGGGCGCGCCAAAGGCGCGAGCCCGGAATCCATAATCACGGCTGCGGCGTATGGATTCCGGGCTCCTCGCTACGCTCGGCCCCGGAATGACGACGTAAGATCGCAGCCTACCGCAGCGTCGCCGGGATATTCACGTCGACATCGACAATGTCGATGCAGGCCTGCGGTGCGCGGTGGGACGCGCCGGTTTGCCATTCGCCGTCCAACACGGCCGCGTCGACGACTTCCGTCAGCGTGAAGCAGCGCCATTCACCGCCCGGCGGCAGCGACGAGTTGGTATCGCCGCCGAACTGGAACACCAGCGCCTTCTCGATCCGGTTCTTGAAGCCGAGGATGTGCGGCGCGATCTCGCGCCGCTTGCCCTGGTAGCGGCAGACGATGAGCTTGCGCTCGAGCATGGCGCGGCGGAAGAACGCGTAGGTCGCACTCGGCATGGCGGCAGGCTATACCATCGGCGCGGTTACATCTTCACCGTCACCTTGCGGTTCTCGCCAAGGTTCGGCCTTTCCCCGGTGATGCGCGCCTTGGCAAATTCGTAGACCGCCAACGCCTTGCTGGCGGGGCCATCCCACAGCTCGGCGGTCACCGGCGTGACGCACAGGACGCACACATTCGGATCGTCCGGTCCCTGCCACCAGGCGCTATCGGTCGACTTCCAGATTTGCGCAGCCCGGGCGTGATCGAACAAGACCTCGGCGCGCGCGGTGATCGAGAGATACGCGTTCGCCGCGGGATCGATGAAGATGAGGCCGACGTCGTGCGTGGTCTCGATCTCGTGTTCCTTGCCGCTGCGCGCATCGGTGACGAACCAGATGAGGCCTGCTTCGCGGTCAGGCCGCGCCTCGAGCGGCCGCGCGCGCAAGCCGCTGTCAAAGCGCGTGGTCAGCATACACACGCCGACCTTCTCGACCATGTCCCAGACGCGCGCGTGATTGTTGTGATCGGTCATGTGGCGATAACGGCGGAGCAGCGCGCGATGTTCCTTGGATTGGGCGGGCTCTCTCCTCCGCTCATTCCCGCCCCCGACTTGATCGGGGGCGGGGACGAGCGGAAGAAACATACCGTTAGCTGGGCCGATAACACACCGCCTCGATGTTGTGCCCGTCGGGATCGAGCACGAACGCGGCGTAGTAGCTGGGGCCATATTGCGGCCGCAGGCCCGGCGCGCCGTTGTCTCTGCCGCCTGCCGCGAGCGCGGCCTCGTGGAATGCGTCGACCGCGCTACGGTCTTTGGCCGTGATCGCGATATGCGCCGGATTGCCGACGCCGCCTTCGCCGCCGATCCAGAAATCCGGGTTGCCGCCGATACCGAAGCCGGCCGCGGGCGCGTTCATCTCGTTGACCGGGACTTCCATCACCAGGACGTAGCCGAGCGGCGCCAGCGCTTTCTCGTAGAACACCTTCGACGTCGCGTAATCGGACACCGGGAACCCGACGTGATCGATCATGGCGGCTCTCCTCAACGCGGGCGCTCACTCATGAAGCCCTTTGCGGGCCATCGGTTCCGTCAAAGGCGCGACAAGGCGAGAGGAACCGTCAGATCTTGCGGCTGTCGTAGGCCCAGTGCAGCAGCGCCTGGCGCTGGCGCTTGCGGCAGGTGAGCTCGCCAGGCTCGCAGTTGCGCTCGACCTGCCGCACGTGGCGGCGGATCGCTTTCCAGCGCTTGATCTGGCGGTGGTCTTCGTCGGGTATGCGGCGGCCCATGTAGTAGCGGCAATACCACTGGAACCAGCCGCGCGGGTCGTCGGGATGGATCCAGCCCTTCTTGCGCCAGACCGAGAGCGGCTGGCTCGCGTCGACGCCAAAGAAATTGAGCGCGCGGTCGCGTCCCTTCGGTGACAGCTTGGCGTGCGTGAACCAACTGGCCGGGAATTCTGTGCGGCAGTCAGTCATGTATTTGCCGGCAAACACGCCGAGCTTCAGCATCTCCTGCGGCGTCAGTTGCGGCTTGAACTCGGGATCGAAGCCGCGCCCGATCGGCGCCGTCCGCTCGTAGCGGTAACGCTTCTGCATCTTGTCGTTGACGGTGACGGTGCGTCTTGTTGGCAGGGCCGCTCCGTTCCGGCTGTCCTCATGGTGAGGAGCGCCCATGAGCGCGCTTGCGCGCGTCTCGAACCATGGCCGCACATTCGGTGGCCGCCCATCCTTCGAGACGCATCCTTCGGATGCTCCTCAGGATGAGGGCGGAGGGATAGTGCCTCCGCGGTTCAAACCTGCCGGTCGACCATCTTGCGCTTGATGCCGGCGATCGCCTTCGCGGGGTTGAGCCCCTTCGGGCAGGCCTTGGCGCAGTTCATGATGGTGTGACAGCGGTAGAGCCGGAACGGGTCCTCGAGATTGTCGAGGCGCTCGCCCTTCGCTTCGTCGCGGCTGTCGTCGACCCAGCGGCTCGCCTGCAACAGCGCGGCCGGGCCGAGGAAGCGCTCGGAATTCCACCAGTAGCTCGGGCACGAGGTCGAGCAGCAGGCGCACAGGATGCACTCGTAGAGCCCGTCGAGCTTCTGGCGGTCCTCGTGGCTCTGCTTCCACTCCTTCTCCGGCGTCGGCGATTTGGTGTGCAGCCACGGCTCGATCGAGGCGTATTGGGCATAGAAATTGGTGAGGTCGGGGACAAGGTCCTTCACCACCGGTTGGTGCGGCAGCGGATTGATCTTCACGGCGCTGCCGTCGATCTCGCCGGCATGCTTGGTGCAGGCCAGCGTGTTCTGGCCGTCGATGTTCATCGCGCAGGAGCCGCACACGCCTTCGCGGCAGGAGCGGCGGAAGGTGAGCGTCGGGTCGATGTTGTTCTTGATCCAGATCAGCGCGTCGAGAACCATCGGGCCGCAATCGCCGGTGTCGACATAGTAGGTGTCGATCCGCGGATTGTTGCCGTCGTCCGGGTTCCAGCGATAGACCTTGTATTCGCGCACCGACTTCGCGCCGGTGGGATAGGCCCAGGTGCGGCCTTCGGTGATCTTCGAATTCTTGGGAAGGTTGAACTGGACCATTTTCGTAGTCGCTTTCTCCGAAGTCATTGCCGGGCTTGTCCCGGCAATCCAGCTTCTTTCGCAAGAAGAATGGATGCGCGGGTCAAGCCCGCGCATGACGGTGATACCTAATAAACCCGCGCCTTCGGCTCGATGTACGAAACTTCGTTGGTGAGCGTGTAGGTGTGCACCGGCCGGTAGTCGACAGTGACCTTGCCGCTGACGTCGAACCAGGCCAGGGTGTGCTTCATCCAGTTCTTGTCGTCGCGATCGGGGAAATCCTCGCGCGCATGCGCGCCGCGGCTTTCCTGGCGGTTGAGCGCCGACTCCATGGTGACCACGGCCTGGGCGATCAGGTTGTCGAATTCCAGCGTCTCGATCAGGTCGGAATTCCAGATCAGCGAGCGGTCGATCACCTTCACGTCCGGCACCGAGTCGTAGGCCTCGTGGATCAGCTTCACGCCTTCCTCGAGAATTTCACCGGTGCGGAAGACGGCGCAGTTGTTCTGCATCACCTTCTGCATCTTGAGCCGGAGCTGCGCGGTCGGCGACTTGCCGTTGGCGTGCCGGAATTTATCCAGCCGCGACAGCGCGAGGTCGGCGGAGTCCTTTGGCAGATCCTGCTGCTTCTCGCCCGCGTGCACCAATTCGGCGCAGCGATGCGCAGCGGCGCGGCCGAACACCACCAGATCGATCAGCGAATTCGAGCCGAGACGGTTTGCGCCGTGCACCGACACGCAACCGGCCTCGCCGAGCGCCATCAAGCCCGGAACGATGGTGTCGTCGTTGCCGTTCTTCTTGGTCAGCACTTCGCCGTGGAAGTTGGTCGGGATGCCGCCCATGTTGTAGTGCACGGTCGGCACGATCGGGATCGGCTCGCGGGTCACGTCGACGCCGGCGAAGATGCGTGCCGACTCGGAAATGCCGGGCAGGCGCTCATGCAAGATCGCCGGATCGAGGTGGTCGAGATGCAGGTTGATGTGGTCTTTCAACTTGCCGACGCCGCGGCCTTCGCGGATCTCGATGGTCATCGCGCGGGAGACGACGTCGCGTGACGCGAGGTCCTTCGCCGACGGCGCGTAGCGCTCCATGAAGCGCTCGCCTTCGGAGTTGGTCACGTAGGCGCCTTCGCCGCGCGCTCCTTCGGTGATCAGGCAGCCGGCGCCGTAGATGCCGGTCGGGTGGAATTGCACGAACTCCATGTCCTGCAGCGGCAGGCCGGCGCGCAGCACCATGGCGTTGCCGTCGCCGGTGCAGATATGTGCCGAGGTGCAGGAGAAATACGCGCGTCCATAGCCGCCGGTGGCGAGGATGGTCATCTGGGCGCGGAAACGGTGGATGGTGCCGTCGTCGAGCGACATCGCGACCACGCCGCGGCAGCGGCCGTCTTCCATGATCAGGTCGAGCGCGAAATACTCGATGTAGAACTCGGCCGAATGCCGCAGCGACTGGCCGTACATCGTGTGCAGCATGGCGTGGCCGGTGCGGTCGGCGGCGGCGCAAGTGCGCTGCGCGGTGCCCTTGCCGTAATGCGTGGTCATGCCGCCGAACGGGCGCTGGTAGATCTTGCCGTCTTCCTCGCGGCGCGAGAACGGCAGGCCCCAGTGCTCGAGCTCGTACACCGCTTCCGGCGCGTTGCGGCAGAGGTATTCGATCGCGTCCTGGTCGCCGAGCCAGTCGGCGCCCTTGACGGTGTCGTACATGTGCCAGCGCCAGTCGTCCTCGCTCATGTTGCCGAGCGAGGCGGCGATGCCGCCCTGCGCCGCGACCGTATGCGAGCGGGTCGGGAACACCTTGGTGATGCAGGCGGTCCGAAGGCCGGCCTCGCTGCAACCGACGACCGCGCGCAGGCCGGAGCCGCCAGCGCCGACCACGACGACGTCGTAGGTGTGGTCTTCGATCGGATAGGCGCGACCGTTCACGGAAGGACCGCTGCCATTGGAACCGTTTGCCGCCATACGCCTACACTCCGAACGACAGTTTCAGCATCGCGTAGGCGGCCGCCAGGCCGATCACGACCGTGAAGAAGGTGTTGGCCATGATCAGCAACGGCCGAACGATTTGCCCATGCACGTAGTCCTCGATCACGATCTGCATGCCGAGCCGCATGTGGTAGGTGATCGAGCCGATGAACAGCAGCATGATGATCGCGACGATCGGCGTGCCGAGGATCTGCTGCACCGCCGCCTGGTTGCGTCCGAACAGCGAGGTGATGATCACGACGAAGGCGATGGTCAGCGGCACGTTGGCGACCGCGGTCATGCGCTGCCACCAGAAGTGGTCGGTGCCCGACTTGGCAGAGCCAAGCCCGTCGACCCGGGCCAGCGGAGTGCGAAGATCGCTCCGGGTGCGAAGGTCGCCGTTCATCGTGCGCCTCCGATGACGAAGTAGCCGACGATCCACAACACAAGCGTGAGCGTGACCGAACCGACCAGCGTAGCGAGTGCGAGCCACTCGCGCTCGTTCTGCTCGAAGCCGCGGCCGGTATCCCAGATCAGGTGGCGGATGCCGCCCAGCATGTGGTGGATCAGCGCCCAGGTGTATCCGAACAGGATCAGGCGGCCGAACCAGGAATTGATGAAGCCGGTAAACTTCGAGTAGCCGCCCGGACCGGAGCCCACGGCGATCAGCCACCAGACGATCAGGATCGTGCCGAAATAGAGACCCACACCGGTGATGCGATGCGCGATCGACATCATCATCGGCCACGCCCAGCGATAGACTTGCAGGTGGGGAGAGAGCGGTCGCTCGCGGGCCTTGGTTCCGGCCATTGATGTTCTCCGAGACAGCGCCCGCGAATTGCTCGCTAAAGATCAGTGAGCGCTGGAGCGTCTAGCTCTCCTAACGATTGTCTAGAGCTCCTGCAATCTGCCGGCGGGAGTTGTCCTTGGCATACCAGCGGAGCAGGTGCGTAATCGGTCCAGACAGTTTAGAAAGGCTTGTTACTTCGTGGTTGACGAATGAGTGGGGCTTGAGAAGCCGCTTTACAATGAGGATTTGGCGTAGTCTACCTTCGTCAAATCCGAATGCTGGCGGCAACGGGAGCGGCGTGCCATGCGCTTCGATCTCGCCGATTTGAGCCTGTTCCGGCACATCGTCGATGCCGGCAGCATCACCCATGGCGCCGAGCGCGCCAACCTCGCGCTGGCCGCCGCATCGACGCGCATCCGCAACATGGAGGACGCGCTCGGCGCCGCGTTGCTGGTGCGCGGCCGGCAGGGCGTGCAACCGACCCAGGCCGGGCGCACGCTGCTGCAACATGCCCGCACCATCCTGCGGCAGGCGGAACGGCTGCGCGAGGATCTCGGCGCCTATGCCGGCGGTGTCGCCGGGCAGATCCGCGTGCTGTCCAACACCAACGCGCTCACGGAATTCCTGCCGGAAGCGCTGGGTTCGTTCCTGGCGTCGCATCCGCATGTCAGCATCGATCTCGAGGAGCGGCTGAGCGACGAGATCGTCGGATTGATCGCGGAAGGCGTCGCGGATCTCGGCATCGTCGCCGGCACCGTCGATGCGAGCGCGCTCGAAACCTACCCGTTCCGCAAGGACCGTTTCGTGCTGGTGGTGCCGCGCGACCATGCGCTGGCCAAGCGCACGAAAATCCCGTTCGCGCAGGTGCTCGACAGTGATTTCGTCGGGCTCGATCGCGCCAGTGCGTTGCAACGCTTCCTCGCCGACAAGGCCGCGCGCATCGGCCAGCCGCTGCGGCTGCGCGTGCAGTTGCGCAGCTTCGACGCGGTGTGCCGGATGGTCGAATGCAAGGTCGGCATCGGCATCGTGCCCGAGACGACCGCGCGCCGGGTCGAGGGCACGATGGCGATCGCGACCGTCGGGCTCGCCGATGCCTGGGCGGTCCGCGAGCTGACGATCTGCATCCGGCGGCTTGCCGAGCTGCCACCCTATGCGCGACAATTGGTGGAGCATCTGCGGGCTGGTGGCTGATACAAGCAACAGCGCCGATGTTGCGGCGCCGATGCGATGCGCGGCCAGCCTTGAGAACAACCAGACTTTAATACAAATCAGACTTGGATGAACTACGGCGCCGCGACCAAGCCGGCGGCCTGAACAGGAGAGACACCATGCGACTTGCGAAACTCGCCGCCGCCGCGATCGTTCTCGCCGCCTGCCTGTGGCAGCCGGCGATCGCGCAAAATCCGGTCACGCCGTCGCCGAAAGGCGCCAAGGTCTATTTCATCAACCTCAAGAACGGCGACACCGTCACCAGTCCGTTCCTGGTCCAGTTCGGCCTGTCGGGCATGGGGGTCGCGCCGGTCGGCGTCGATACCGCCAACACCGGGCATCATCATCTGATCATCGACACCAAGCTGTCGCCGGAGGAGCTGAAGGCGCCGATCGCGGCCGACGCCAAGCACGTGCACTACGGCGGCGGCCAGACCGAGGCCACCGTGACCCTGCCGCCGGGCCAACACACCCTGCAGCTCGTGCTCGGCAATTGGAGCCACATCCCGCACGACCCGCCGGTGATGTCGGAGGCCGTCACGATCACGGTGAAGTGAGCCGCGTCATTGCGGCTGCAACTCTGGCCCATCCAAGTTAGGATGGGCCATGAGCATCGACGTGACGCACGACGCCGTTCGAGCACCGCCGCAGCCGGCGACGATTCATCCGCTGTGGCTGCGCGTTACGCACTGGATCAACGCGGTCGCGGTCGTCGTCATGATCGGCTCCGGCTGGGAGATCTATAACGCCGCGCCGCTGTTCGGCTTCGCGTTTCCGCAAAGCATCACCATCGGCGGCTGGCTGGCCGGCGCGTTGCTGTGGCACTTCGCGGCGATGTGGCTGCTCGCCGTCAACGGCCTCGTCTATCTCGCGCTCAGCCTCGCCACCGGGCGCTTCCGGCGCAAGCTGTTGCCGCTGCGCGCCGGCGACGTGGTTGCCGATACGAAGCTCGCACTGAGCGGACGGCTCTCGCACGACGACCTCTCGGTCTACAACGCGCTGCAGAAGCTGCTCTATCTCGGCGTCATCGTTGCCGGCGTCGTGATCGTGCTCTCCGGTCTGGCGATGTGGAAGCCGGTGCAGCTCTGGTGGCTCGCCGCGCTGTTCGGCGGCTACGAGGCCGCGCGTTACGTGCATTTCTTCGCGATGGCGGCGATCGTCGGATTCTCCGTCATTCACGTTGTGATGTCGCTCGTGGTGCCGAAGGCGCTGCGCGCCATGATCACTGGACGCTAAGCACATGTCGCGAATCCTCAGACCGATCCCCGGCGTCGACCGCGACCTTCTCGTCAAGGACGCCGCGAAGCTGTTGCCGGATTCCTCACGTCGGATGTTCCTGCGCGGCGGCCTGAGCATCGGTGCGCTCACCATGCTCACGGGTTGCACCGTCAGCGACGGGATGTCGGCCGAGAGCGTGCTGCGTCAGATCTCGTCGTTCAACGACCGGGTGCAGGCGTGGCTGTTCAATCCCAACCGGCTGGCGCAGACCTATCCCGAGAGCGCCATCAACCGGCCGTTCCGCTTCAACGCGTATTATCCCGAGAGCGACATCCCCGAGATCGACGGCGCGGACTATGCGCTGGAGCTCAACGGCCTCATCGAGAACAAGGAGACCTGGAGCCTGGAGCGGCTCAACGCGCTGCCGCAGGAGACGCAGGTGACGCGGCTGATCTGCGTGGAAGGCTGGAGCATGGTCGGCAAGTGGACCGGCGTGCGGCTCTCCGATTTCCTGCGCCGCGTCGGCGCCGACCTGACCGCCAAATACGTCTGGTTCCGCTGCGCCGAGGGCTATCATTCCTCGATCGACATGCCGACCGCGCTGCACCCGCAGACCCAGATGACGTTGCAGTTCGACGGCAAGGAGCTCGACCCGAAATACGGCTATCCGATGCGCATCCGCATCCCCACCAAGCTCGGGTTCAAAAACCCCAAGCACGTGATGGAGATCGCCGTGATCAACAACTACAACCCGGGTTACTGGGAAGCCCAGGGCTATAACTGGTTCAGCGGGCTTTAGGCCCCGCGCGCCCGCGTGCGGCCCCCGCTAGACCTCGCCTTGCCAAGCCCGGCGCGGCCCTTTAGCAATCCCGCCACCATTTTGAGCACCCCACGAGGTCCCGCGTCATGGCCACCCACAAGCTCCTCCTGCTCGCCGGCGACGGCATCGGCCCCGAAGTCATGGCCGAGGTGAAACGGCTGATCGCGTGGATGAATGCCCATGGCATGGGGACTTTCGAATACGAGGAAGGGCTGGTCGGCGGCAGCGCCTACGACGCGCACGGCCATGCGATCGACGACGCCACCATGGCCAAGGCGATGGCCTGCGACGCCGTGATCTTCGGCGCGGTCGGCGGGCCGAAATGGGACAAGGTGCCTTATGACGTGCGGCCGGAAGCCGGCCTGCTGCGCCTGCGCAAGGACCTCGCGCTGTTCGCCAACATCCGCCCGGCGATCTGCTATCCGGCGCTGGCCGAGGCTTCGAGCCTCAAGCGCGAGGTGGTCGACGGCCTCGACATCGTGATCATCCGCGAGCTGACCGGCGGCGTGTATTTCGGCGAGCCCAAGACCATCACCGATCTCGGCAACGGCCAGAAGCGGGCGATCGATACCCAGGTCTACGACACCTACGAGATCGAGCGCATCACCCGCGTCGCCTTCGAGCTTGCGCGCAAGCGCAACAACAAGGTGACGTCGATGGAGAAGCGCAACGTCATGAAGAGCGGCGTGCTCTGGAACGAAGTCGTGCAACAGGTGCACGCGCGCGAGTTCAAGGACGTGCAGCTCGAGCACCAGCTCGCCGACGCCGGCGGCATGCAGCTCGTGCGCTGGCCCAAGCAGTTCGACGTCATCGTCACCGACAACCTGTTCGGCGACATGCTGTCGGACGTCGCGGCGATGCTGACCGGTTCGCTCGGCATGCTGCCGTCCGCCTCGCTCGGCGAGATGGATCCGAAGACCAAGAAGCGCAAGGCGATGTACGAGCCGGTGCACGGCTCGGCGCCCGATATCGCAGGCAAGGGTGTCGCCAATCCGATTGCGATGCTCGCGTCGTTCGCGATGGCGCTGCGCTATTCGTTCGATCGCGGTAAGGAAGCCGACCTGATCGAGAAGGCGATTGCCGCCACGCTCGACAAGGGTCTGCGCACCGCCGACATCAAGTCCGACGGCTGCAAGCTGGTCGGCACCCGCGAGATGGGCGACGCGATCCTCGCCGAGGTCGAGAAGCTCGCGGCTCACTGAGGCATTGATAGTGCGGCGGCCAAGCGCTGCCGCACGGCAATTCTAACCCCGTCATCCTGAGGTGGCTGCCGCAGGCGGCCCTCGAAGGACGACGGCCGGAAGCGGCGACAGCGTGGCCGTCCATCCTTCGAGGCTCGGCCCCTCACAAATCGAAGCAAACTCAAGCGATGTACGGGCCTCGCACCTCAGGATGACGGGGCGCAGTTGGTGCCAGTCTCACCAAGCGGTGGCCGTCGGCTTCACGCAGAGCGAAATTAACCTCGGGTTAACCCCGCTATTCTTTCAGCCGTCACAAGGCGCTTGACGAATCGAGCCGCCACCCTCCCATATATGTGCATCACGGTTCCTCTGGCTCTACATCTTGTAGGGCTTGAGGCTAAGAGGGAACCCGGTGAGCCATTGGCCGACTGCCAGTGACAACTCCGGGGCTGCCCCCGCAACTGTAAGCGGCGAGCGGACGCCATCTCCGGTCACTGGTGCAGAACGCACTGGGAAGACCTCGGCAAGTCCGCAGCGACCCGCGAGCCAGGAGACCTGCCGTGATCGATGAAACGTCCTCGGGCGGGGTGTCCCGGTGGGGCGCTTGTCGCTGTCGGGGGCATCGCTCCCCGGTCTAACGCGCAAGCCGTCCGCCGACCTCGACCCCAACTTGGTGGGGCTACGATGGCTTTGGCATTTGATTTCGATCGCCGTGGCGACCTGGTGTCGCCGCAGCACGCAAACACTGGATCGGCTGCGATCAGGGTCCGCGCGCCGACGCCGGCCCCACAGGTTGTGCCGCCGATGGTGCACGCGCCGCAACCGACGCAGGCGCCGTTGCCCGCGCCGCTGGCGCCGCTACCGCGGCCCTCGGACCTCAAACTCGATCGCAGCCGCGACGACCTGCTCACCGGCTTCGGCAAGGCGACGCTGAACGATCGCTACCTGCTCGAAGGCGAGAGCTACCAGGACATGTTCGCGCGGGTGTCGTGCGCCTACGCCGACGACGTGGCGCATGCGCAGCGGCTCTACGATGCGATGTCGCGGCTGTGGTTCATGCCGGCGACGCCGGTGCTGTCGAACGGCGGCACCAATCGCGGCCTGCCGATCTCCTGCTTCCTCAATTCCGTGCCGGATTCACTCACCGGCATCGTCGACACCTGGAACGAGAACGTGTGGCTCGCGTCCAACGGCGGCGGCATCGGCACCTACTGGGGCCGCGTGCGTTCGATTGGCGAGAAGGTGCGCGGCGGCGAGACCTCCGGCATCATTCCGTTCATCCACGTGATGGACGGGCTCACGCTGGCGATCAGCCAGGGCTCGCTGCGGCGTGGCTCGGCGGCGGTCTATCTCGACATCCATCATCCGGAGATCGAGGAGTTCCTGGAAATCCGCAAGGCGTCCGGCGACTTCAACCGCAAGGGCCTCAACCTCCATCACGGCATCAACGTCACCGACGAATTCATGAATGCGGTGAAGGACGGCGCGATGTTCGCGTTGCGCAGCCCGAAGAGCAACGACGTGATGCGCGAGGTCAATGCGCGCCAGCTCTGGCAGCGCATTCTGGAGACGCGGCTACAGACCGGCGAGCCCTATCTCCTGTTCATCGACACCGTGAACCGCGCGCTGCCGAAGCATCAGCGCGAGCTCGGCCTCAAGGTCTCGACCTCGAACCTGTGCAGCGAGATCACGTTGCCCACCGGCGCCGATCACCGCGACGAGGAGCGCACCGCGGTGTGTTGCCTGTCGTCGCTGAACCTCGAGACCTGGCACGAGTGGTGCGACGCGCCGGGCTTCGTCGAGGATGTCATGCGGTTCCTCGACAATGTGCTGACGCACTTCATCACCGTCGCGCCCGACGGCATGAAGCGCGCCCGCTACGCCGCGCTGCGTGAACGCTCGGTCGGGCTTGGGGTCATGGGCTTTCACTCGTTCCTGCAGGCGCAGGGCCTGCCGTTCGAAGGCGCGATGGCGAAGTCCTGGAACATGAAGATGTTCCGCAAGATCAGGCGCGACGCCGACGCCGCGTCGGTGGCGCTGGCGAAGGAGCGCGGTCCGTGTCCCGATGCCGCCGAACGCGGGATCATGGCGCGCTTCAGCCACAAGATGTCGATCGCGCCGACCGCCTCGATCAGCATCATCTGCGGCGGTACCTCGGCCTGCATCGAGCCGATCCCGGCGAATATTTACACGCACAAGACGTTGTCGGGCGCGTTCTCGGTGCGCAACCGTTATTTGGAGGCGATCCTCCGGCGCAAGAATGCCGACACGCCAGCGGTGTGGCAGTCGATCCTCGAGCATGAGGGCTCGGTCGCGCATCTCGACATGCTGGACGAGCGGGAGAAGGCGGTATTCCGCACCGCGTTCGAGATCGACCAGCGCTGGGTGGTCGATCTCGCCGCCGACCGCGCGCCGTATATCTGCCAGAGCCAGTCGATCAATCTCTATCTGCCGGCCGATATCGATAAGTGGGACCTGCACATGCTGCACTGGACGGCATGGAAGCGCGGCATGAAAAGCCTCTACTACTGCCGCTCCAAGTCGATCTCGCGCGCCGGCTTCGCCGGCCAACTGGAAGCCAAAGAGGAAGCGCCGGTCGCGATGCAGGCTGCCGCGCGCACCGACTACGAGGAGTGCCTCGCATGTCAATGACCCTCGATCTCACGAAAGTCGATCCGCGTACGCTGATCGGCAAGGGCAAGGTCGGGTTGCTTGATTCCACGGGAACGTATGACGTCGACCGTTATGGCTGGGCCTACGAGTTCTGGAAACGCCAGCAGCAAACCCATTGGATGGGCGAGGAGGTGCCGCTCGGCGCCGACCTCAAGGACTGGGCGTCCGACCGCGTCACGCCCGAGGAACGCGCGCTGCTGACGCAGATATTCCGATTCTTCACCCAATCGGACATCGAGGTCGGCGACAACTATCTCAAGCGCTACATCCCGATCTTCCAGCCGCTGGCGGTGCAGATGATGATGGCCGCCTTCACCAACATGGAGACGGTGCATATCGACGCCTATGCGCTGCTGCTCAAGACGCTCGGCATGCCGAAGACCGAGTTCGAGGCGTTCCGCGACTATTCCGAGATGCGCGCCAAGGCCGACTACATGCACCAGTTCGGCGTCGACACCGTCGCCGACGTCGCGCGCACGCTGGCGATGTTCGGCGCATTCACGGAAGGCATGTCGCTGTTCGCGAGCTTCGCAATGCTGCTCAACTTTCCGCGCCACAACAAGATGAACGGCATGGGCCAGATCGTGAGCTGGTCGGTGCGCGACGAAAGCCTGCACTGCGAAGGCGTCATCAAGCTGTTCCACGAGTGGAATCGTGAGACCGGCGCGGTCACCCGCGCGGTGCGCGACGATATCGTCGACGTCGCAAAGACGATGGTCGGCCTCGAAGAGCGCTTCGTCGATCTGGCGTTCGGGCTCGGCGGCATCGAGGGCATGACGCCGCAGGAGATCCACGCCTATGTGCGCTATGTCGCCGACTGGCGGCTGACGCAGCTCAAGCTGCCGACCGTGTTCGGCTACTTCGAGTCCGTGGAAGAAGGCTACCGCCAGATCAAGCCGCACCCGCTGCCGTGGCTGGTGGAGATCCTCAACGGCGTCGAGCACGCCAACTTCTTCGAACAGCGCGCGACGGAGTACTCCAAGGGAGCAAGCCGCGGCGCCTGGGACGGCGACGGCGGTGTGTGGGCGGCTTTCGACCGCGCCGAGGCGGGCCGCCTTCCGGCGTGATTGCACGGGACGACCTCGGCGGCCGTTAGGGCGACGAGGTTCTGGCGCGACCAGGGGCTTAGTGCGACCAGGTTTTGGCTGCTTTGCGGTGGCGAGTCGGTCGGACCTGCGTCGCATTTTGCTGCCTGGCGAGCTCGGTGCACCGGCGCCAGCGCTCGGCCATGCCGATCCAAACCGCTTTGCTCTCCGCATCGCGCGCGAGCTGGGCCATAAATTTGCACTCGGCTTCATGCCGCATGAAATGTTCGGCAGGAGTCATCATTCTACCACCTCTGCTCCACCGTCGGTTGACCGACAATGCGAGGTCAACACAGGAACCCGGAGTCGGTTCCTATTCAGGGTGAAGTTCCGCCCGCCCCATAACAACGACGAATCTGCGATCACGATTTGCGTATGGTTGGTGCGATGCGCCGCGTTGTCCTGCGTCGCGCAACGCCGGCGCGCGTCAGGCCTGCGACATTCGGCGGGTTCAGGGCGGCTTTGCCAGTGCGCGCGGAGTGCGTAGGGTAGCATCACACCAAGGGACGGAAAAGGAGAGGGCGATGTCTTGGAATGCCGTGGCCTTGCGCCGGCGTGTCACCGCTTGCATGACAGCGGCGTTGCTGGCGTCCATGGCCGTTCCGAGCGTGGCGCAGAACTGGCCGACGCAGACGCTCCGTCTCATCGTGCCGTTCCCGGCTGGCGGCTCGAACGACGTGATGGGCCGGCTGCTTGGGCCGCATCTGGAGAAGGCCCTCGGCCAGACCGTGATCGTCGACAACCGGCCCGCCGCGGCTGGACAGGTCGGCACCGAAGCCGTGGCGCGCGCCAATCCCGACGGCCACACGCTGCTGCTGGTCGCGTCGTCGCACACGGTGCAGCCGGGGCTCAATCCGAAGCTGCCCTACAATACCGAGAAGGATTTCGCGCCGGTCTCGCTGGTCAACACCAATGCGATGTTCTTCTTCGTGCATCCGAGCGTGCCCGCGAAGACGCTCGCGGAGTTCGTCGAGCTCGCGAAGAAGGACCCAGACAAATACAACTATGCGTCGCCCGGTGTCGGCAGCCAGACTCAGCTCACCATCGAGCTGCTCATGCGCCGCACCGGCATCAAGCTTCAGCACATTCCCTATCGCGGCGGCGCGCCGGCCACGCAGGCGATGCTGAGCGGCGAAACCCATTTCACCATGCTGGCGCCGAACGTGATCTTCCCCCACATCGAATCCGGCAAGATCCGCGCGATCGCCACCGGCGACCGCAAGCGGCACCCGCGCGCGCCTGATGTCAGCACGACGGAAGAGCAGGGCTTCAAGGGCCTGGAGGCGATCCAATGGGTCGGCGTGCTCGCCACCGCCGGAACGCCGAGGCCCGTCATCGATCGCCTCAACAAGGAGATCAACCGGATCATCCACCTGCCCGACGTGGTCGCGGTGCTCGACAAGCAGGGCGTCGCGCCGACCGGCAGCACGCCCGAGGAATTCCAGGCGCTGATCTCGCGCGAGATCAACCAGTGGCGCGATATCGCGCGCGAGGCGAACGTGAAGCTGAATTGATCTGGTTCACGGGCATGATGTTTTCTTCGAGCCGGATGTTTCGGTCAAAGAGGAATTGCATTCTCTCTCCGCTCGTCCCCGCGAAGGCGGGGACCCAGAGCCACGAAGAAGATTCTGGATGCCCGCTTTCGCCGGCATGAGCGGTGGAGGGGGCAGAGTGGGAGGAAGTATGAGATCGCGGCACATTTGCTTGACGCTTGCGTTGATCGGCGGCGCTGCCGTCATCGCGTCGATATCTGCACGCGCGCAAACCTATCCGACGCAGACCGTCCGCATGATCGTGCCGTTCGCCGCCGGCGGATTGAACGACACCGCCGCGCGCCTGCTGCAGCCGGGGCTCGAGAAGTCGCTCGGGCAGGCCGTGATCGTCGACAACCGGCCGGCCGCGAGCGGCATCGTCGGCACTGACGCGGTGGCCAAGGCCGCGCCGGATGGGCATTCCCTGCTGGTGGTGGCGTCGACACATGCGGTCGTGCCCGCGACCAACCCGAAGGTGCCGTACAACATCGAGCGCGATCTCGCGGCGGTCGTGCAGGTGGCGCGGACCCCATTGCTCTTCGTCGTCAATGCCAAGGTGCCGGCCAAGACCCTGCCGGAGTTTGTCGCGCTCGCGAAGAAAGAGCCGGGCAAATACAACTACGCCAGCCCCGGCGCCGCCGGTTCCAATCACCTGGTCACGGCGTTGTTCAGCCGCCGCGCCGGCATCGCCATGCAGCACGTTCCGTACCGCGGCGGCGCCCCGGCGATCCAGTCGCTGGTCGCGGGCGATACCCACTTCGCGGTGTTCGCGCTGCTGGTGCCGATGGCGCAGATCAAGGCGGGCAACTTGCGCGTCCTCGCAGTCGGCGGGCTGGAACGCGATCCGGAGTTTCCCGACGTTCCGACCGTGGCGGAGTCCGGCTATCCGGGCTTCGAGGCGACCCAGTGGGTCGGCATCCTTACCACTGGTGGAACGCCGAAGCCGGTCATCGACCGGCTAAATGCGGAGCTCAACAAGACGATGCGCGATACCGCGATCATCGAGCGCTTCGAGAAAATGGGCGTGTCGCTGGTCGGCGGCGGCAGCGACGATTTTCAGAAGAAGATCGTGAGCGAGTATCGCAACTGGGTCGAGATCGCCCGCGAGGCGAACATCACGGCCGAGTAGAAATCTTTCCGTTCGTCCCCGCGAAAGCGGGGACCCAGTCCTTCAGCAAAAATCTGGATTTCCGCTTGCGCGGGAATGAGCGGAGGAGAGGGCTGCGCGCCTAAACAGGCTCAATCAGCAGCCGACGCACCAGTTCCAAGGATAGGGATTGTCCCGGCCGGGCAGCGTGAACGGACCCGGCAGCGGGCTTTGATCGATGTACACGCCGCCACGGTTGTCGATCACGCTGGTCGGTGAGTAGCCCGGAGGGATTGCGTAGTCCGTGAACTTGCGGTCGCCGGGGGTCACGTAGGTGCCGGCGTCGAGATAGGTGCGGCGCGTCACGGTGATGCGCGCGCGCGGCGGGGCCATGCTGATCGGCACCGGCCCGTACTTCTTGGCGCCGGTTTTCTTGGCGGCGCTTTTCTTGGTCTGGCTGGTGCCCTGGGCTTCAGCCGGCACGACGGCGGCGGTCGACATCGCGAAAGCTGCCGCACAGAAGATCGCTGCGAAGGTCTTGATCGTCATTTGCCCGCCTCGCCTGTTTCCAGGCCCCTCATCCCAGCCAGATTCATGTTTCGCACTCTAGCGGGTTTTGGTTGCCGGTCCATTGCACACGGGCAACACCGCGCGCTAATCGGCGTTCCGGCCGCAGTGGCGTCATTTTACCACAACGGCTTTCCTTGGCATGAATTTCCCCTAGAATTGCAAAACAAGAGAAAATTCGAACGGAGGACACCCATGGCCGGGAACGAAAGAACTGTCGACGAGCATTATCAGGACGATCCCGAGCGGGCCGACGCGACCGTTTTTGGCCGCAAGGCGAGAGGCGACAAGACTGGCGTCGACCGGCGCGGGTTTCTGGGCGGCAGCGGATTGGCGGCGATGAGCGCCGCCGTGGGCGGGACAATCCCGTTCGCAGCCAACATGCCGGCAGGGTTGATCCCGGCGGCTATGGCCCAAGAGAAGCCTCAGGAGAAGCCCGTGCCGGCGAAAGGGCCGCAGCACCTGAAATTCCCCGGCAAGGACGAAGGCCTCGTGTTGCTCGGTGACCGTCCTTTGGTGGCGGAGACACCGGAAAGCCTGCTCGATGACGACACCACGCCGACGGCGAGGTTTTTCATCCGCAACAACGCCAACGCGCCGGACCCAGTGAAGGATGCGGACGCGTGGAAATTCACCATCGACGGCGAGGTGAACCAGAAGCTCGAGATCACGCTCGGCGAACTCAAAAAGCGCTTCCGTCCGGTGACGCGGCGTCTGGTGCTCGAATGTGGCGGCAACGGCCGCTCGTACTTCACGCCGACCGCGCGGGGCAACCAGTGGACCAATGGCGGCGCCGGCTGCGCCGAATGGACCGGCGTGCGGCTGATCGACGTGTTGCGCGCCGCGGGCGTGAAAAGCTCTGCGGTGTTCACCGGCCACTACGGCAGCGACGGCAGCCTGTCCGATCCGAACCGGCCGGCGCTGTCGCGCGGCGTGCCGATCAAGAAGGCGATGGACGAGAATAACCTGATCGTCTGGAACATGAACGGCGAGCCGCTGTCGAACATCCACGGCGGCCCGGTGCGGCTGCTCATCCCCGGCTGGCCGGGCTCGGTCTCGTCGAAATGGCTCACCCGCATCTGGGTGCGAGACAAGGTGCATGACGGCGCCGGCATGGGCGGCACGTCGTATCGCGTCCCGATCAAGCCGATGATCCCGGGCGGCAAGACCGACGAGAGCAATTTCCGCGATCTTGAATCGATGCCGGTCCGCTCGATCATCACCAGCCCGGCAAACGGCACCAAGCTCGCCAACAATGTGCGCGAGCTCAGCCTGCGCGGCGCGGCATGGGGTGGCGACATTGCGGTGCGGCGTGTCGACGTATCGGTCGACTATGGCGCGACCTGGCGGCCGGCGCAGTTGCAGGCAGCGAAGAACCGCTATGACTGGCGGCGCTGGACCGCAACCGTGCGGGTGCCGAGCGAGGGCTATTACGAGATCTGGACGCGGGCGACCGACCAGCGCGGCGTCGCCCAGCCGCACATCGCCGGCAACTGGAATCCGCAAGGGTACGGCGCGAATCCGCTGCACCGGGTTGCGGTGCTGATCGGGTAGCGAGAGCGAAGCTCCCGACGTGACTGACGTCACGTACCGAGCCGCACAATAAGCCCCGGCCATTTGTGGCTGGGGCTGTCCCGCGCGCTTGTGGGGCATTTTAGGTTGTGCAATTAATGCGCGAGGACCAATCGGGGGCTCTCGCTATGATTGGCTTGGCATCCATCCTCGGTTTCGTAATTGGCGTTGCAATTGGCGCGCTCGCCGCAGCCAGCACCGGCTCTGAACTTCGAGAAGGGGCGCAAAATTGGGTCAGCTATCGCCAGTGGGAGGTGTATGCCCGCCGCGATACCTGGAAATTTCCCACGCTGTTGGAAGTCATACTCAACCTATCGCGGGTCGAACTTCTTTTCCTTCTTGTATGCGCTTGGATCATCGGGCTGCTCTGCTTGGTCCTGCTCGAGCCAATGTGGAGCCAAGGACCCTCGGCCCTTAGTTACTTCGTGGGGTCACTCGTTGGCGCTGCCGCGGCTCCGTGGATCTGGCTGCACTTCACTCATACCTTCGGTAAGGGAAGAGTTGCTGCCGAGCCTGATCAGGCGGGCAAGGAAGCAGGCAAGCAGGGAGACGACGACACCAAGAAGAAAGAAGGCAAGGACGCCAAGGGGTCGGGTGAAGCCGATCAGTTCGCCCGGTATCAATTTGTCACGTATATGTTGGGTGCCGCGCTGCTGGTCACAGTCTTGCTGCCTCAACTATCCAAGCTGCTCCCTCGCACAAGCAGCTTCGGCGCATTGGGCGTGTCGGTTGCGTTCGTTAATCGCGGCGACGCTCCACGCAACGATCTCGGGACAACGATAACGAGTGTCGGGGCGCTGCCGAGTGGGCCATCGACAGAGAACACAGCACGACGGTTGTCGACTGCAACCACGGCCGCGCACCACGTAGCAAGCGGGAAGCGACCGAAAGATAAACATGAAGGAGAACGAAAGAAGCTCGCTGACGTCAAATCCGGTCTGAAGGGATTTTCCGATCTCTCAATGATGGATCGCGACAAAGTTTACATCGCCTATCTGCTTCACGAGCAGGCCGTACGGCAGAACACATCAAGGCCTCCCCCGCAGTTTGAAGATCTTCAGCAATATGTTGGGAAACTCGAATTCAAGCATGGTCCCGACACCAAGTACCTGGATAGTCTTGCTGTCCTGTCGGAATGTGTGGCGCGTTATGCGGAAGAAATCCGCGATTTCCGGCTCTTCTTCGTAGACTCGAATAACTTCCTGCGTGCTCTGATGGTGGGCGTTGCGTCCCAATGGGGTCCTTCGCCGAGCCCGACAGACAGCGCGGGTGACGATGCAAAAAAAAAGAAACGCGACACTCGCAAATTGATAGACTTCAATCTTGATCGCTTCCCTCGACAAATCGTGGACGCTCTTGTGTACGTCCACGACGGCGATCCCAGCAAGCCTTGCGCCAACGCGGCCGACCTGACTGCCAAGGTTGAGCCGGCGACTTGGCCCGGCGTTGGAGCAACGCCGTATCCGGCATACCAAATTGCGCACTATCTGGCCGCTATCGACTCCGTCGAGAGCGGTGTTCTGGTGCTGCAGGACTGGCTCGCTTACCAGAAGGATCAACTGAAGAATCAAGCGAGGACTAGGGATCCGGAACAGGCCTGGTACACCGTTCGCGCCATGCTGGCCGCGAGCCAACTCCCGTATCGCTTCGGTAGCGTGTCTCCAACGCACGCTTCGCTCGTGCAGTTTCAACACGTGACAACGGATCGGATCGGCGAGCTCCTCGGATTACGGGGGGCGCGGACATGGCGCGCACTGTGCTCCAAGCTTGCGCGGCAAGGACTGCATGCGCAAATCGGCCGGTACTTGGCGTGGACCTACGCGGATGAACGAAATTACCTTTTTGAGCTGCTTCTTCCTGAGGACTTCGGGCTGCCCCGCGACAAATCTTTGAAGACTGTGAACGTCGCGCCGACGGAGTTCCTGGAGGAAGCGGAGGCAATGATCGAGACGGCGCCCGATTGTTTTGCCGGTGTCTTTCAGAAGCCGGAAGCCTACCAAAAAATCGTTGCTCTATTTCACTTGAACGCAGCTCAGCTCCGCTACGCGGTGCGTGCTGCCACCAAATCGTCGGAAGAAAAAGCGGCGCTTACCAAGAAGATCGTCATCGACCTGGAGCGGGCGAGGCCCCTGGAGACAAAGGACGAGCTTCCGGCCGCCGATCTGGACCTGATCAGGCCTGCCGATGAATTCGACCGTCATCGGGCCCGTCTCGCCCGTCTCCTCAAGGTTCTGGACAACGAGGCCGAAAGGGACTAACTTATGGTTGTATTAAACTGAGCGGAGGAGCTGACCAATGCTCCGGTTATCGCTGTTGATCCTCATCGCGTTGATTGCCTGGGCGCCGCTGTTCGAGGCGCTGGCACGCACAGAGCCATAAGCCTCCAGAGCGGGAAGCCTCGGCTCTACAATTCCGCCCCACTGGGATAGGCGCGGCAGCGCGACGTCTTGTGCCGTCCCCAATGGCGGTGGCATGGGTGGCTATGCCCAAACGGTTTCGCCCTTTCTGGATCGTCTTTGCTGCATTGGTATCGCTGGGTTCGCTCCCGGCTGTCGCGGAGACTTTCACTCCGGCCGAAGAGCGGCTGGAGGATTATCCCGACGCACCCGGCCGCGAGCAGGCGTTCTACGCCTGCATCGCCTGCCACGGCTTCAAGCTGGTTGCCCAACAAGGGCAAACCCGGTCGCAGTGGGACGACACCCTCAACTGGATGACCAAGCGGCACGGCATGCCGCCGATCGACGGCGACTTGCGCAAGACCGTGCTTGATTATCTGGAGACCGCGTTCCCGCCGCGCACCGCGCCGGGCGGTTGGAAGAATCCGTTCAGCGGGCAGTGACGAGCGTCATACGCTGGCCGTCATGCGCGGGCGTGACCCGCGCATCCATCATCTTCCGAAGGAGATGGATTGCCGGGTCAAGCCCGGCAATGACGAAGCGCAGCAACCCTACCGCGTCGCCACGCTGCGGCGGAGCTTCGGCCGGTTTGGTCCCTCGATCCAATCATGCTGCCGCATCGTCGCGCCGCGCAGCGGCGTGCGCGGTGCGCAGAACTCGCGCTTCTGTTCGGCGTTGGCGAACAGCTGCTGCACCTTCGGTTCGCTCGCGGCGGCGAGCAGCGACAGTCCTTCGATCGCGCAGGCGAGCGTTCGGCGATCAACGACTTCGACGTCGCCCTTGCAGTACCAGCCGGCGATCTGGAGCCGCGGGTCGTTGAAGGCGCGGGCGAAGGCGAGGCAGTTGCGCTCTTTGCCGCCGGTGCGTGCCGTGAACTCGAACACATTCAGGCGTCCGAATTTGCTGGCGATCGCCTCGGCGGGGCTGACGCCGTAGGGGCCACCCAGCCCGGCGGTGCGGGCGGCGGCTTCGCTCGCGGCGCTGCCGAATTGGTCGATCTCGCGACCCGGGCGGTAGATCTCGATCATCAGCCGCGGCGGCCCGGCGCCGTCCTCGGCCGCAGCGGTCAGGATATCCTTGCGGCCTCCGGCGCCGTGGCGGCGGATGGCGTAGTCGGTGTCCGGGAACTGGGGGGTATTCAGGGCGAAGGCCCGATAGGGCCGTTCGATCGTGGTCCACTCGACGCGAGGCGAGGGGTCTATGGCGGCGCTGACCTCGGCGACATCGAAGAACCGGATGACCGCAACCGCCAGCACCGCGACCACGCCAATATAGGCGAAAACCCGGATCACGGTGGCCGCAAGCTCGCAGCCCAAATTACGCAACGCCAGATACACCCGGAACCCCCGAATCACCCCGAAACCGTTGTATTTCGCTGGATTCTCGCCTAGAAGCGCCTTCCGCACGGTTTCGCGCTGCGGCGCGGCCGGCGATTTCGCCTCGGAGAGTTAATGATGGGTTACAAAGTCGCCGTCGTGGGCGCCACCGGGAACGTGGGCCGCGAAATGCTCAACATCCTCAGCGAACGGGAATTCCCTGCCGACGAGGTCGTCGCTCTGGCCTCGCGCCGCAGCCTGGGTACGGAAGTGTCGTTCGGCGACAAGACGCTGAAGGTGAAAGCGCTCGAGCATTTCGACCTGTCCGACGTCGACATCTGCCTGATGTCGGCCGGCTCGACGGTGTCAAAGGAATGGTCGCCGAAGTTCGCGGCCGCGGGCGCGGTGGTGATCGATAACTCGTCGCAGTGGCGCTACGACGCCGACGTGCCGCTGATCGTGCCGGAGGTGAATGCCGACGCGGTCGCCGGATTCCGCAAGAAGGGCATCATCGCCAATCCGAATTGCTCGACCGCGCAGCTCGTGGTCGCGCTCAAGCCGTTGCACGACCATGCAAAGATCACGCGCGTCGTGGTAGCGACCTATCAGTCGGTTTCCGGCGCCGGGAAGGAGGCGATGGACGAACTGTTCTCGCAGACCAAGGCGGTGTTCCAGATCAACGAAGTCGAGTCGAAGAAGTTTCCGAAGCGGATCGCGTTCAATCTGATTCCTCAGATCGACGTGTTCATGGAGGACGGCTACACCAAGGAAGAATGGAAGATGGTGGTCGAGACCAAGAAGATCCTCGACCCGAAGATCAAGCTGACCGCCACCTGCGTGCGCGTGCCGGTGTTCATCGGCCATTCCGAAGTCGTCAACATCGAGTTTGAGAACCCGATCAGCGTCGACGAAGCGCGCAGCATCCTGCGCAACGCGCCCGGCTGCCTGGTGATCGACAAGCACGAGCCCGGCGGTTACGTCACGCCGTATGAATGCGCCGGTGAAGACGCGACCTATATCAGCCGCATCCGCACTGATCCCACCGTCGACAACGGCCTGGTGCTGTGGGTTGTCTCCGACAACCTGCGCAAGGGCGCGGCGCTGAACGCGATTCAGATCGCCGAGTGCCTGATCAACCGCAAGCTGATCCAGGCCAAGCGCAAGGCGGCGTGACGCGCAGCCGCTGGGTAGAGGTCATGCTCGGACGCGCCACGTGGATCGTCTTCCTCCTGTCCGCTAGCGCAGGAATCATCGGCGCAATGGCTGAGGAACGGCTCTCTCCTGTGGAGGTGAGCAGGCATCTCGATCGTTATTATCCATTTGTCGACCAAGGCGCTGAAGCGCCAGGGCCGCAGTCCGGAAAAAGTGGTTGGCGGACACGGCATGGCGATGCGGTGGTTATGTGGAGCAGGACCGGGAAGCGTCCCGTAAAGGTCTGGGGCGCACTCCTTCCTGAAGGGACCGCGGTTGACACGACTGCAACCATGGGCAGTTCGTTGCCATGGCGCCATCTCCTGTCTGAGCACCCACGCCGCTGGCAGCATGGAACCGTCGAGATACGTCCTGATGGCGTGAGCTTCGCACCCGGAGAACTGCCGCCCTATCAGCCGCCACCAGCGGGCGATACTCCGGATCTTGAGGTCGACCTGGCACAAGATCAGGCACTTCGCAGCCGACTCGCGGACGAGAACTTCGCGGATATTTTGTACGCGTATTTGAAAAATGGAGAGTTTTGGAAGGAAGGGGGCGATCGCGTCACGGTGATCGGCCTGTCGAGTGGTGGAGGCCTTGTCGCAAACTTACGCGGACATGGCGACACGTATCTCGACTACTATCCTTACGGCGGCGCCGCGCCGCTCACCGAGGCAATGCTTGAGATGCGCCGGAGAGCTGGCCATCCGGAGCTGACGCCGGAACAAGCGGCGGTTCAGGCGGAGAGGGTTGTCCAGTTCGAGGAGATCACAACGATCCTGCGCGCGCTTGGTTGGCGCAGGGCCACTGCGGACGACAAGTTGACGGCTGCCGCTTATACGCGGCGCGACTTGGCGGCTTGGGAAGAGCGGCCGGCCGCGGAAACACCTGAGTGGGCAACGAAGGTGAGGCCGCCGACGCCTCCCTCGCAACGAGGGGTCATGGTGCTTAGGACGCCGCTCTCGCAAATGAGCGATCAAGAGCGCCAGCGTCATGAGGAAATCGTAAGCCAAACGCTCCAGAAGCGCCTCTATGCGCTCGCAATCAGCGGACGAATTGCCGAACCGGAGTATCGTTCGATGATCGGACGGATCAATCAGATTCCGTAGGTCGTTGGGCCTGCAGTTCGCAGGCCTATGATCAACCGCAAGCTGATCGAGTCCAAGCGCAAGGCGGCGTAGTAAGTCGCCAGCGCCTTCCGGCGTCATGCGCGGGCTTGACCCGCGCATCCATCAATTTGCGAAGAAGATGGATTGCCGGGTCAAGCCCGGCAATGACGGCCTGATAGCCCGTCACTTTCTCGGAACCGCCACGAAGCGTCCGGATTCGGGCTCGAGCACTTCGAGCTCGCCGGATGCGACGTTGAAATACGCGCCATGCAGCGCGAGCTCGCCACGGTCGCAAGCGGTCCGGATATACGGAAAGGTCAGCAAATTGATCATCGACCGCACCAGCGACGCCTGCTCGAGCCGCGTCAGGTAGCTTTCCGGCGCTTCCTCTCGTGGTGGGATGTCGCGCGCGGCCGGGCCGACCAGTGATATCCAGCGGCCGATGAAATCGCCGGGCGGTGCGTTGTCGGCGAACGCCTGGATGCCGCCGCAGCGGGCGTGACCCAGCACCACGATGTTGCGCACCTTGAGAACTTTCACGGCATATTCGACCGCGGCCGAAACGCCGTGGTAGTTGCTGTCGGGCGAATAGGGCGGCACCAGGTTGGCGACGTTGCGCACCACGAACAGCTCGCCGGGCCCGACATCGAAAATGACCTCGGGCGCGACGCGGCTGTCGCAGCAGCCCACGACCATGGTCTCGGGTGCCTGGCCGCTTTCCGCGAGGTCGCGGTAGCGGCTCTGTTCCGTCGGCAGGCGGCCAGAGCGGAACGCCCGGTAGCCGTCGCGAAGCCTTTGCGGAAAACTCATCCAATTCACCCCAAACGCGCGTCACGCAATTACTGGCATGCCTGCGACGTGGCCGGTACATTACAAGCTCAACCGGGATTTGCCGATGTCACTTCGTCCGCGCCGCAGCGCTCTCTATATGCCTGGAAGCAACAACCGCGCCATCGAAAAGGCCCGTAGCCTGCCGGTCGACGCAGTCATCCTGGATCTGGAGGACTCGATCGCGCCCGAGGCCAAGGCCGCCGCGCGCGAGCAGGTGCGGGCGGCGATCAAGGCCGGCGGCTTCGGTTCGCGCGAGGTCGTGGTCCGGATCAACGGCCTCGATACCGAGCACTGGCTCGCCGACGTCGACATGGTCCATGCGGTGCGCCCCGACGCGATCCTGGTGCCCAAGGTGTCGCAAGCGGCAACCCTGGAGAACCTCGCCAGCCGCCTGATGGATCTCGGCACCGACCACAAGATCAAGGTATGGGCGATGGTCGAGACGCCGTTGGCGATCCTCAACCTGCGTGAGATTGCGGCGGTGGCGCGCGATAGCGAGACACGGCTGGCCTGCCTGGTGATCGGCACCAACGATCTCGCCAAGGAGATGCGCGCCCGCATCGTGCCCGGCCGCGCGCCGGTGCTGCCGCTGCTGATCAACGCGATCCTGGCCGCGCGCGCCTACGGCCTCGATATCCTCGACGGCCCGTTCAACGACCTCGCCAACCCGCAAGGCCTCGCGGACGAATGTGCGCAGGCGCACGACATCGGCTTCGACGGCAAGACACTCATCCATCCGAACCAGATCGCGCCGTGCAATGCGGCTTTCACGCCGGGCGCCGACGAGATGTTGCAGGCGCGGGCGATCATCGCCGCCTTCGACCTGCCGGAGAATCACAACAAGGGCGTCATCGCGCTCGACGGCCGCATGGTCGAGCGGTTGCATGCGGACATCGCGCGGCGCACGGTGGCGATCGCCGACGCGATCGCGGAACGCGGATCGTAATGGCACACAAGGTCGTCATCATCGGCGGCGGGCAGGCGGGCTATCAGGTCGCCGCGTCGCTGCGGGCTAAGAAGTTCGACGGGTCGATCGTAATCCTCGGCGAGGAACCGGCACTGCCGTATCAGCGGCCGCCGTTGTCGAAAGGCTACGTCAAGGGCGAAGCCAAGGAGTCGACGCTGCTGCTGCGCGCGGCGGACTTCTACACCACCAACGCCATCGAAATGCGCACCGATTGTCAGGTTGCCGCGATCGATCGCGCGGCGCGCGCAGTCGTGCTAGCGAGCGGCGAACGGCTCGCTTACGACAGCCTCGTGCTTGCGACCGGCGGCCGGGTGCGCAAACTGCCGGTGCCGGGCGCGGAGCTCGCCGGCGTCGCCTATGTCCGCACCTTGGCCGACGCCAAGTCGCTCAAGCCGCAGATCGAAGCCGCCACCAACGTGGTGGTGGTCGGCGGCGGCTTCATCGGTCTTGAATGCGCTTCGGTTGCGTCCGTGCTTGGCTGCAAGGTGGTCGTGCTGGAGGCGATGGAACGCCTGATGGCGCGTGTGGTGTCGCCGGTGCTCTCCGACTACTACCGCGACCTGCACCGCAGCCGCGGCGTCGATGTGCGGCTCGGCGAACAGGTGACGGAGATCTTAGGGAGTGGCGGAAAGGTGACCGGCGTGCGCTGTGCCGACGGCTCGACCGTGCCGGCCGATCTCGTCGTGGTCGGCATCGGCATCATCGCCAATGACGATCTGGCGAAGGCTGCGGGGCTCGCCTGCGATCGTGGCATCGTGGTCGACGCGCTGTTGCGCACCGCCGACCCCGACATCTATGCCATTGGAGATTGTGCGGCGTTTCCGCATCCGATGGCGCCAGCGCAACTGGTGCGGCTCGAGTCGGTGCAGAATGCCATCGACCAGGGCAAGACCGTCGCCGACGCGATCATGGGCGACGCCAAGCCGTATGCGGCGGTGCCGTGGTTCTGGTCGGACCAGTACGAGGTGAAGCTGCAGATCGTCGGGCTGACGTCGCAATACGACGATACGGTGACGCTCGGCGACGTCGCTTCCGGCCGCTTCTCGGTGCTGTATTTCCGCGGCGGCGGCATGATCGGAATCGATTCCGTGAACATGCCGAGCGACCACGTCGTGGGCCGCAAGCTGTTCGGCGCCGGCAAATCGGTGACCGCCGACGCGGCGCGCGCGCCCGGCTTCAGCCTGCGGGCGCAGCTTTAGCTATCCAGGCCAGGATACTTGCAAGTTAGGAAACCCGGCTGCGGCTCTCGGCGTTGTCTTCCTTGAAACCAGGAGGACCAGAGCCATGGCCGAGACGCACCCCAACAGCGACGTCGTCACCCAGATCACCACCGTGAAGCTGCCGCCGGGCAAGCAGGACGAGGTATTGGCGCTGATGACCGAGCGGGCCCAGTTCATGGCCAAGCAGCCGGGATTCGTGTCGATCTGTCTTTATCGCAGTACCGACGGCAGCCACGTGGTCAACCACGTCCAGTGGACCGACGCCGACAAGCTTATGGCCGCGCATCATTCGCCCGAGTTCCGCAAGGAATGGTCGCACTTCGGCGACCTCGCGAAGGAGATCGAGCCCTGCCTCTACGAGGCGGTACACATCGAGACGGCGTCGATGAAGAAAGCTTCGTAAGGTCGTTTTCCGTCCTCATCCTGAGGAGCGCCGAAAGGCGCGTCTCGAAGGATGGGGCGGCCCGAGCCGGGCGGCCTATGGTTCGAGACGCGCCTACGGCGCTCCTCACCATGAGGCCGATTGAGGCCCGGCCAGAATTGCTAAAGCCAGGGCCGTGTCGCCTTCGTGCTCGACTCAAAGTCGTTGATCTGCTTTTCCTTGACCATCGTCAGGCCGATGTCGTCGAGGCCGTTGAGCAGGCAGTGCTTGCGGTGTGCGTCGATGTCGAACTTCACCACGCCGCCGTCGGGGCCGCGGATCTCCTGCGCTTCGAGATCGATCGAGAGCGTGGCGTTGGCGCCGCGCTCGGCGTCGTCGAACAGCTTCTCGAGATCCTCCGGCGAGACCTTGATCGGCAGCACGCCGTTCTTGAAGCAGTTGTTGTAGAAGATGTCGCCGAACGAGGTCGAGATCACGCAGCGGATGCCGAAATCCATCAGCGCCCAGGGCGCGTGCTCGCGCGAGGAGCCGCAGCCGAAATTGTCGCCGGCGACCAG
>Ga0075420_100000240_pt1 | contig 40061 bp, 40 predicted proteins | sample SoiMetdeltSBSDD4_FD_75296 | JGI IMG/M metagenome (GOLD analysis project Ga0075420, IMG submission 75296) | Bulk soil microbial communities from a Populus tree surrounding site in Tennessee, USA - Soil MetaG P. deltoides SBSDD4 | ecosystem: Environmental > Terrestrial > Soil > Tree plantation...
GACCACCATTGCGGTCGAGGACTGCGGTCGGCAGCGGTTGGCCCCGAGACCCCGGGCGATGTATCAACGCCACGATCCGATGCCGACCCGGAGGTCCGCATGGCCGCACCTACCTTGCTCACAGCACAGCCCGACGGTGGTCGCACCGCCCGGCGCGGCAGTGACTACGCCGACCTGATGCGTCAGGTCAAGACCGCTGGCCTGTTGAGGCGGCGCCGTGGCTACTACGCGACGAAGATCGCCGTGACCGCTGCGCTGCTCGCCCTTGGCTGGGCGGGGTTCGTGGTGCTGGGCGACTCATGGTGGCAGCTCGCCGTCGCCGCATTCCTGGCGGTGGTGTTCGCACAGATCGGGTTCATCGGTCATGACGCCGGGCACCAGCAGATCTTCCAGTCGCGGCGGGCCAACCATCTGGTCGGCCTGGTACACGGCAACCTGGCCATCGGCCTGAGCTACGGCTGGTGGGTCGACAAGCACAACCGCCACCATGCCCACCCCAACACCGAGGACAAGGACCCGGACATCGAGATCGGCGCGCTCGCGTTCACTGCGGGACAGGCGTGGGCCAAGCGGAGCCGGTTGACCCGGTTCATCGCCCGCCACCAGCGGTACCTGTTCTTTCCGCTGCTGCTGCTGGAGGCGGTGCAGCTGCACGTGTCGAGCGTGCAGGCCATCGCCGGCCGCGGTGTGCGTCACCGTTCGCGGGAGGCCCTGCTGCTCGCTGTGCACGCCGTCGGCTACCTGACCATGGTGCTGCTGGTGCTCTCCCCGCTCAAGGCGGCTGTGTTCATCGTGGTCCAGCAGGCTCTGTTCGGCCTGTACCTGGGGTGCGCCTTCGCACCCAACCACAAGGGCATGCCGATGCTGGGAGCCGACGACCAGACCGACTTCCTCCGCCGGCAGGTGCTCACCTCGCGCAACGTGCGCGGCGGCTGGCTGGTCGACTTCGTCCTGGGCGGGCTCAACTACCAGATCGAGCACCATCTGTTCCCCAACATGCCACGACCGAACCTGCGCCGTGCCCAGGATGTCGTCAAGGGGTTCTGCCATCGGCACAACGTGGCGTACTGCGAGACCACGCTGCTGCGCTCCTACGCCCAGGCCCTACGCCACCTACACCAGGTCGGCGAGCCGCTCCGGGCCGAGGTGAGCTGACCGGCGACGACGGCCCCTGGTCCGCCGGGTGGATGTCAGAACACCTCGGATCCCTCGACGACGGCGCGGGACAGGTCGGACAGGCGGCGGTTCGTGCTGCGGGCGAGGGTGCGCAGCAGGACGAACGACTGGTCCATGTCGATCTGGCGGCGTTCGGCGACGACGCCCTTGGCCTGCTCGATGATCACCCGGGTGTTCAGCGCGGTCTGAAGCTGTTCGGCGAGGGTTTCGCGCCGGCTGATGGCGCGGGTCTGCAACAGGCCGATCGTGGCCACGTCGGCCAGGGCCTGACCGAGGCGGATGGTGTCGGCGGACAGCGCCCCGGGTCGCGTGTCGAACAGGTTCAGGGCGCCGATGATCTCGGTGCGTAGCCGCATCGGCAGGGCGTGGACGGACGCGAACCCGATCTGGCTGGCTGCGGCGACGAACTGGGGCCAGCGGCCGGCCGTGGTCGCCAGGTCGGTGACCGTCACCGCCCGGCCGGTGTGGAAGCACTCCGGGCACGGGCCGGTGTCGGTCTGTAGCTGCAGCAGCTCAAGCAGCCGGGTCTGTTCGGTAGAGGCGGCGACCATCTGCAGGGCGCCGCGGTCGTCGGACAGCAGCAACCCGGCAGCCGTCACCTCGAGCAGCTCGACGCAGCGCACGGTCAACCGGTGCAGGAAGTCGATCAGGTCAAAGTCGTCGACGAGGGTGTCGGCCATCTCGACGAACACCTCGGCCAGCTGTCGCTCGCTCATGTCTTGCTCACCCTCGTCATACGTTAGTCCTGGTCGGCGGCACCGCTCCAGGCGATGGAACAGTGATATGACGGTCAGGACGCGTCATCGGCCGAGCGTTCGGGGGCGGGGTCCGGGTCGAACCGTAGCCGCCGCTCGACCACGGCACGGGCCACGTCACGCAACCGCATGTCGTGGGCGTAGGCATAGGCGCGCAGCCGGGCGAAGGCCGCGTCGACGGCGCACCCGAGCTGGACCAGCACCATGCCCGTGGCCTGGTGCACCACGGCGTGGTAGCTGCGCGGGCCTTCGCGTTGCCAGGCCAGCTCCGTAAGGTCCGGCTGCGTACCCGCTGCGGCGTCGAGCAGCAGCATGCCCGCGGTGTCGGCGAACACCAGTGCGTCGGCCAGCTCGGCCGGGTTCAGCCCGCCGGGCCGGCCCCGGTACAGATCGAGCGCACCGAGACGAATCGCGCCGACCTGCAACGGCAGCGCGAACACCGCCCGTGCCCCGATGTCGAGCGCGGCCGGGGTGAACGCCGGCCACCGCGCGAGGCACTCCGGTGAGCGCAGGTCGACGGCGAGGACCGGGCCGCCCCCGACAAAGGTGTCCACACACGGGCCCTGCCCCAACATGAGCTGCAAGTCCTCCAGGCCGCTGGCCACCGTATCGGTGGCGGTCATGGTCTCCCGCACCGTGGGGCTGACCATGACCGTGACCCCAGCCCCGTCCACCCCGACCCCATCCACCACGGCGGCGCACACGTGCGCCACCGACACCGCAGCGCCTCGCGCCTGCCGGGCCACCTGCGCCCAGATCCGGGTCATCCGGTCGCCGCTCACACCCGTACCACCTGCGGCGGGGGCCGCCCGCCGGGCTTGGCGACATCCTTGACCAGCTCAGCGCCGAGCGGCTTTACCGGAATGATCGACCTGGTCATCTGCGTCATCCGCCAGGTCGCCGTGCGCATGGACGGCACGCTCGTCGCTCGTCGGACCGACCTGCGATGACCGCTGTATGCGGCCCCCGCTCGTGGGGGTTTCATCCCACTCTGGCCACCCAAGGCATGTACCACGCCCGACGGCTACGCCGCGACTTCGTCGGCCGGTCCGGTCCCCGACGGGTACTCGCAGCTCGTGAGCTGTGGCCAGTCGATCGGGGCGGTGAGGACATCGAGCAGGCCGGTCAGGTCCAGGACCAGACGGACGATAGGCCGCGGGTGGGTGACCCGCAGCCGGCATCCGATCTGGACAGCGGTGTTGCGCGCCGCGACGAGAGCGCCTATTCCGGCACAGTCCAGAAAGGTGACCCCGGCGAGGTCGATTTCGAGCACGACGGGGTCTTGCTCGTGCAACGTGCGTAACACGCTGTCGCGTAGCGCCGTCGCCGTCGCCAGGTCGACCTCTCCGGCTACGGCGACCCGGACCGTGGCCGGTGCCGGCCGGCTCGTATCGATGCGTAGCAGTCGCGGCCCAGCTGCGGAAGAGACCTTGGCAGACACCGTTCCTCCAGCCCAACTAGTTACATGGGTACGCGGGGAACGGGCGAGGACTGGGCCCGGGCCGGGAGGCAGGCACCCACAGCGGGAGCGGGTGTTGCACGCTCGACGAGCTGGGTGTGTAAGTGCGGTTGCAGCTAGCCGCAGTGTACCCGATAATCTGCCGCGCCAGAGCTGCCGTTGCCGCCGACGGGGCGACCGCGTTGGCCCGTACTCCGGCGGGCTGGGCGGGGCTCGCGTAGCGTGGGTGCTGTGGGAGATCTTGGAGCGCCTATCGCCTACCTCATCCTGCGCCCCGGCTCGCCGGTCTTCGCCTGCGACGGCGCGCCGGCCGGTGCCGTGGAGCATGTGCTGGCCGACGAGGTGACCGGCGTGTTCCACGGCCTCATCGTGCGCACGCCCGGCGATCGCCACCTCTTCGCCGACCGGGAGCAGGTCGAGGCGCTGTACGAACGCGGCGTGCGGCTCGCCGTACCCGCGGATGCCCTGCGGGAGCCGAGCGAGGACGCGGTGGCCGAGGAGGCCGCGCGGGCAGGCGAGAACCCGGTCGCCGACGGCCTGCGGCGCGCCTGGGAGTGGCTCAGCCAGCCCCGGTGAAGCCGTGCCGCTCAGGCGGCCCGGCGCAGAGGCGGGTCAATCTCCTTCGCTCCACCTGGCCTCCAGCGTCCTCCTCCACTCATCCCCGGTCCCACCCGGGCAGTCCTCAAGCGTTCAGGCGCGCTGGGCGGCGGGCCGCTGTGTCGATGTCGATGTCTCTAAGGGTCAGGGCGCCGTCGAAACGGTGCTGTAGGTTGCTGATCAGCCGCGCGATGGTGTTCCCGCAGGAGCCTTCGTACAGGTAGACGCGCATCCACTGGGGACCGATGTCGAGCTGGAGGGTCTGGCCGACGTGGAGGTCGACCGCTTCGACCTCGGCTACGCCGCGCCGCACGGTGGTGAGGCCCCCACAGCCGGAACGGCTCCCGACTGGCGGTTAGCTCGTCCGCGAAGGCGGCGACGTCGTCGATCTCGCGGCTGAACTCGATGACGATGGGCCCGCCGGTGAGGGTGCCGCCACCCTCTTCGGAGGTAGCACGCCACTGGATCGCTTTGGCCTCGCAAAGCTGCACGAGCCGCTTGTACCGGTCGACCACGGTGTTGACGAACTGCAAGTGCAGCTCTAACGACTCGCCGGAGACCGCGAAGCGGCCCATCCTGTTGACGCCCTCGCGGACGCTGCCGAAGCTGGGATCGGTCACGCTAACTTCCACGCCGTCGAAGGAGACGGCCGAGCTGACCTCGGGGATCTCAGAGATCAGATCGAGAAGATGCTCGGCGTTGTCGCCTTGAAGCTGTACCCGCACGTCCCGTGCTGGAACGGTGCTGCCCAGGAAGCCGCTGCCACGGAAGTCGGTGCGTACCCGCCGGGAGACCGCTTGCGGCCACAGGTGGCGCAGGTGTTCCGAGGGTAGCCACATCCAGTCCAGGTCGCGGCGGGCACCGATCCAGTCGCGCAGGACCGGATAAGCATCGGCGTTGCGCATGTCGGTGTGGAACCGCCAGAACCGCTCGTCGAGCTGGTCGACCCAGTACACGCCTTTGCCGGTGACGACCTGGAACAAGAACGCATCGTCGGTGGCCTCCACTCGTCCGGGTAGGTCGGACAGGCATCCGGCAGGGTCGCCGGTGTGCGCTTCCACCACATAGGTCTTGGTGGAGGAGGCCGGGCTGAGTGCGAGCTGGCCAGCCATGTCGGCGCGGGTGGTCATGACTGGCTCCCTCCGTCCGTAGTTGGTGCGCTGGTGGTGTCATTGTCCAGCGCGTCCAGCTCGGCGAGTAGGTCTAGCTGATCAGGGCTTGTGTCCAGACGTTTGACAGGTCTTCGGGGCTGGCTGACTGCGGACCGAGTGGGGCAGGGCATCCCGGTCACCAGCGCCAGCGCCAGAACCGCCGCTGGTGGCGTACGAGGAGGCTGCTCGACTTCTGCTTGCCGCGTACGACGAAGTGCACGCCGGTGGCGCCGGGGAGGTCGGCCACCGGCACCTTGCGTACGGACACGCTGCTCCGGACCATCTCTACCTCGTCGGTCGTGACCGTGGCGCCGGGCGGCAGGACCAGCGTTGTCGACCCGCGATGGCAGTCCAGCTCGATGTGGACGACCCGGTGCGCGAGCACGGCCTCGGTGAAGTCGAGCGTGACCGAGCTGGACTTGTTGAACACGGACAGCTGCCGGGGAACCACCCACTGGCCCCGGCGCTTGACACCGGAGCTGGTGGCCCGCACCTGGACGTGCTCCTTGGGCACCGGCACCGCGGGCAGGTCGGCCACGTACGGCTCGACCTCCCCGAAGGTGCGGGCCGTGAGCACCGCGTCGAGCCGCTGCTCGAACTCGTCCAGGGTCAACCGGCCTTCTCCCACGGCGGCCCGCAGCCGCTCCACGACGCGTTCCCGGTCGGCGTCGGACATGCGCAGGTCATTGCGGGACACCAGCTCGCCAGCCACACCAACGACTCTAGCGGCAGCATCAGCCCTGCTCTATGAGATGCGCCGGGCGGGTCACGCGGGCAGGTAGCGGCCCCCGTTGACGTCGAGGGTCACCCCGGTGATGAACGAGGCGGCATCGCTGGCGAGGAACAGGACCGGGTCGACGATCTCGCGCAGGTCGGGCATGCGGCCCAGCGGGATCCCGTCGAGCACCTCGCGCCGCTCGGCCTCGGGCATCTCGTCGTAGCGGCGGCGCAGCCGCGGGGTGAGGAACAGGCCGGGGGCCACCGCGTTGACCCGTACCCCGGTGGGTCCGAGCTCGCGGGCCAGCCGCCGGGTGAGGCCGCCGATGGCGGCCTTGGCCGCGGCGTACGGGGCGCCGGTCACCGGTGACGGCTGCCGCGCGCCGATCGACGAGCAGGTCACCATGGCGCCACCGCCGGTCGCGGCCATCAGCGGCGCCGCCGCCTGGCAGCAGTAGAACGTGCCCTTCAGGTTCACGTCGAGCACCAGGTCGAGGTGGTCGGGCGTGATGTCGGCCAGGTCGCGGGGGGTGCCGAGCGAGCCGCCGGCCAGGGTGACCAGCACGTGCGGGCCGCCCAGCTCAGCGGCTGCCGTACTCGTCATGGCGTGCACCGCCGCGCGGTCGGCGACGTCGACGTCGTACCCCTCGATCCGCACCTCGGGGTGTGCGGCCCGCAGCCGGGCCACCACCTCGGCGGTGCCGGCCACGTCGACCACGGCGACGGCGGCGGCACCGGCCGCGGCGAACCCCTCGGCGACCGCCTGCCCGATGCCACCGGCCCCGCCGGTCACCACGGCGGTGCGTCCCGCGAACCGCAGCATCCCGGCCCCCTTTCCCGCGACCTTCCGCACGCCTTCCGTCCCGAGTCGGCACGACCTGACGCCTCGTTGACGGTCGTCGCGCACGCAGCATACGCTCAGCCGGTGCGGATCGCGGTCATCGGCGGCGGCCCGGGTGGCCTCTACTTCGCGGCGCTGGCCAAGCAGCTCGACCCGGCCCGCCGCATCACGGTGTGGGAGCGCAACGCGCCGGACGACACGTTCGGCTTCGGGGTCGTCCTCTCCGACGAGACCCTGGGCGGCATCGAGCACGCCGACCCGGTCGTCTACGCCGCCATGGCGGCGACCTTCGCGCGCTGGGACGACATCGACGTCCACCTGCGGCTCGGCCCGCGGGCGGCTGGGCGTGGCAGCCCGGAGCACGTCATCACCAGTGGTGGGCACGGCTTCGCCGCGATGAGCCGGGTGGCCCTGCTGGGCATCCTCCAGCGGCGTTGCCAGGACCTCGGGGTGGAGCTGCGGTTCGCCACGCCCGCTCCGGACGTCGACGAGCTGCGCACAACGTACGACCTGGTGGTCGCGGCGGACGGGCTCAACTCGACGGTCCGCACGAAGTACGCCGACACCTTCCGGCCGTCGTACGACGTGCGCGCGTGCCGCTACATCTGGTTCGGCACGGACAAGGTCTTCGACGCGTTCACCTTCGACGTGCGGCGCACGGAGCACGGCGTGATGCAGGTGCACGCGTACCCGTACGACGCCACCGGTTCGACGCTGATCGTCGAGATGCACGACGACGTGTGGCGGCGGGCCGGCTTCACCACCGCGGACCTACCGCCCGGCGTGTCCGACGAGGCGGCGATCGCCCACTGCGGCGAGATCTTCGCCGACCTGCTCGACGGGCACCGGCTCATCGGCAACAACTCCAAGTGGATCAGCTTCACCACGATCCGGTGCGAGACCTGGCGGCACGAGAACGTGGTGCTGCTCGGCGACGCGGCGCACACCGCGCACTTCTCCATCGGCTCCGGCACCAAGCTCGCCATGGAGGACGCCCTGGCGCTCGCCGCGTGCCTCGCCGAGCAGCCGGACACCCGCACCGCGCTGGCGGCGTACGAGGCTGAGCGCCGGCCGGTCGTGGTCTCCACCCAGCGGGCGGCCCAGGCCAGCCTGGAGTGGTTCGAGAACCTCGGGCAGTACACCCACCAGGCGCCGCCGCAGTTCGCGTTCAACCTGCTCACCCGCTCCCGCCGGGTCACCTACGAGAACCTGCGGCTGCGTGACCCGGAGTTCGTCGCGCGGGTGGACCGCTGGTTCGCCGATGAGGCCGGCGCCGGACCGGCCGCGGGGCAGGAACCGCGCCCGCCGATGTTCTACCCGTTCCGCCTGCGCGAGCTGGAGCTGAAGAACCGGGTCATCGTCTCGCCGATGGACATGTACGTCGCCACCGACGGCCTGCCCAACGACTTCCACCTGGTGCACCTGGGCGGCAAGGCGCTCGGCGGCGCCGGCCTGGTGATGACCGAGATGGTCTGCGTGTCGCCGAGCGGCCGGATCACCCCGGGCTGCACCGGCCTGTGGACCGACGAGCAGGCCGCGGCCTGGGCCCGGGTGGTCGGCTTCGTGCACGGGCACACCACCGCCAAGATCGGCGTACAGCTCGGCCACTCCGGGCGCAAGGGCTCCACCAAGCTCATGTGGGAGGGCATCGACGAGCCGCTGCCGGCCGGCAACTGGGAGGTGGTCGGGCCCTCGCCGATCCCGTACTCGCCGGTGAACCAGACGCCGCGCGAGCTCACCCGCGCCGACCTGGACCGGATCACCGCGCAGTTCGTCGCCGCCGCGCGCCGCGCCGACGCCGCCGGCTTCGACCTGCTGGAGCTGCACTGCGCGCACGGCTACCTGCTCTCGTCGTTCATCTCACCCCTGACCAACACCAGGACCGACGGGTACGGCGGCCCGCTGGCGCACCGGCTGCGCTACCCGCTGGAGGTCTTCGACGCGGTCCGGGCGGCCTGGCCGGCGGGCAAGCCGATGTCCGTGCGCATCTCGGCAACCGACTGGCACCCGGGCGGGGTGGACCGCGCCGACTCCATCGAGGTGGCCCGGGCGTTCACGGAGCACGGGGTGGACGCGGTGGACGTGTCGACCGGCCAGGTGGTCTCCACCGAACGGCCGGCGTACGGGCGGTCGTACCAGACGCCGTACGCCGACGCGATCCGCAACGAGCTGCGCGGGCGCGTCGCGGTGGTCGCGGTCGGCGCGGTGTCGTCGTACGACGATGTGAACTCGCTCATCCTGGCCGGCCGGGCCGACCTGTGCGCCCTCGGCCGGACCCACCTCTACGACCCGCAGTGGACCCTGCACTCGGCGGCCGAGCAGGAGTACGCCGGCCCGGGGGCGGACTGGCCGCTGCCGTTCACGGCCGGCCGGCGCCGCCCGCAGACCGGCCGGACCGACGGGCCGAAGCCGCGGCTGGAGCTGGTACGCGACGCGGGCGCCGGGGCCACCCGGCACACGCGCTGGCGCCCCGAGCGCCGCCCATGATCGTTGGACGGCTACCGACACGACACGCCGAGGGCATTCACGGTAAGTGTCCAATGATCACCGTGTTGCCCGCCACGCGCGACACGCCGTGCCAGGTGCGCGGATACTGCCGTTTCGCGGCCCGTTTGGGCTGCCCGGGACGCTGGTGGGGGAGAAGAAACCTCCCCTCGGAGACTTCCCCAGGCAAGCGGCGGCACGCTACGGTGACGCCGCGGTATTCGGCTGGCCTCATATTTGGCATATTTGGCCTCATGGAGTCTGACGGTGAGCGTGCAACAGACGGCGTTTCGCGGTTTCGCGAACCCAGTCGACCCGACCCCGGGTGAGCTGCGCGCGTGGGCGTACAACCCGGACACGGTCCCGCTGCACACCATGCCCCCCGACTGGGACCTGCTCGTGTCGGGTGACCGGCTGATCGGCACCCTGTTCGAGATCGCGATAGACCCGACCTGCCCGGCTCGGCGGTTCGCCCTGCACTGCCTCTACATCTACGCCGCCGACGGCATCCGGACCAACTTCCGCGCCCACCCCAAGCGCCGGCTGCGCCGGCTGGTGGAGCAGGCCGAACACGACGGGGACGAGCTGCTCACCACCTGGGCGCACAACACCCGCATGCTGCTGGCCCGGCCGGACCTGTTCGACTACCACGAGTGGTGCGAGGGCGGCCTGGTGCGCCAGCCCCGCCGCATCGGCTAGCACAGCGCCCAGTCACAGCGCCCTGCTGGTTGACGACCCGTCCTCAACGCTGTCGGTGTGGATCGGGCCGGAGCCGACCCACCTGGCGCTCGACGCCGAGGAGCTGCGGGCCATGGGCGTTGCGGAGCCACAACAGGTACGGGCGGACGCCGCCATCGTGCGTGCGCTCGCCGGCACCGGCGCCAGCCTCGTCCTGGTCGACCCGGGCCAGGTGGACCCCGCCGAGCTCGACGGCAGCGGCATCGGCGCTGTCCTGCGCTACGCCGACGCCGGCACCCCACGCCGGTAGCTGGGGCCCCATCCGGCTGTCAAGGTTGGGTGAGCCCGGCGGCTACAGGCAGACCCGCGGCTACCAGGCGGGCCCACAGCTGGCGGGTAGAACCGGAGCTAGCAGGTGGGATGGCGGCTTAGCGGGTGGGATGGCCGCGGTTAGCGGGCTGGTGAGCGCCGCGGGCGCCACACCACCAGCGCCGTTGACGTCTGGCCGGTCGGGACCAGGTCCCCGCTCCGGTACGCGGCCAGCGCCTCCGCCTCGGCCAGCCGCTGCCGCGCCTCGGCCAGCTCCGCCTCCAGCGCCGCCAGCTGCCGTTGGAGCGTCTCGGCCAGCTGCTCCAGCTCGATGATCCGCTTGATGCCGGCGAGGTTGACCCCGTCCTCCTGGCTGAGCCGCTGGATCTCGCGCAGCAGCGCGACGTCCCGGGCGCTGTAGCGGCGCCCGCCGCCCGGCGCCCGGCCCGGCTGGACCAGGCCCATCCGGTCGTACTGGCGCAGCGTCTGCGGATGCATCCCGGCCATCCGCGCAGCCACGGAGATGAGCAGCACCTTCGCTTCCACGTACTCTTCGGCCATTGATGTCACCTCCGCTCGACGCGGCGCACGGCCGCGTCCAGGTGCTCGCGCGGCGCTGGCGGTGCCGCCGCCGCGTACTCCTCGAGCGCCGCCCGAGCCGCCTGGGACAGCTCGGCCGGCACTGCCACGTCCACAGTGACGAGCAGGTCGCCGGCCGTGCCAGGACGTCGCTGGATGCCACGCCCGCGCACCCGCAGCGTGCGCCCGCTCGGCGTGCCCGGCGGCACCCGTACCGTCACCGCGCTGTCCAGCGTGGGCACCCGCAGGTCGACGCCGCGCACCGCCTCGGGGTACGTGATCGGCACGGTGAGCGTCAGGTCATCCCCGGACCGGCCGAACAGCGGGTCGGGCCGCACCTTCACCAGCACGTAGAGGTCGCCGGCTGGGCCGCCACGCTCGCCCGGCTCGCCGCGGCCGGACAGCCGGATCCGCTGGCCGTCGGCGACCCCGGGCGGGATGCGGACGTTGAGCGTACGGGTCTTCGTCACGCCGCCGGTGCCGCGGCACTCCGCGCACTTCTCGTCGACGACCGTACCCACGCCCTGGCACGCCCGGCACGGCTCGGAGAAGCTGAACGCGCCCTGGTTGCTGGTCACCAGCCCGCTGCCGTGGCACTGCGGGCAGGTCCGCGGCAGGGTGCCGGGGCGGGCCCCGGAGCCGTGGCAGTTGTCGCAGACGCCCGGGGCGCGCAGCGTGAGCGGCAGCGTGGTGCCGCGCACCGCCTGGTCGAAGTCGAGCACCACCTCAGCCTCGACGTTGCGCCCGCGGGCCGGGCCGGTGCGCCGGCCACCGCCGGAGAACATCGACCCGAAGATGTCCGAGAAGCCGCCACCGCCGAACCGGCGATCACCAGCGCCGGCACCTGCTCCGGCGGCCCCGCCGAAGAGGTCGGCGAGGTCGAACGGTGCCCCGCCGCCCGCGCCGGCGCGGGCACTGCGACGGAACGCGCCCGAGCCGAACAGGGCGCGCATCTCGTCGTACTCCTTGCGCTTGCGCTCGTCGGAGAGCACGTCGTACGCCTCGGAGACGGCCTTGAAGCGCTCCTCTGCCGCGGCGTCGCCCGGGTTGTGGTCCGGATGCAGCTCCCGGGCCAGCTTGCGGTACGCCTTCTTGATCTCGTCGGCGGGGGCGGACTTGGCCACGCCGAGCACCGAGTAGAAGTCCTTCTCCAGCCAGTCCTTGGAGCTCACTGCATCGCCTTTCGCTCGCGGCTGCGGGGCTCGCTCCGCTCACTCCTCACGCTCACCGCAACCGCCTTTCGCTCGCGGCTGCGGGGCTCGCTTCCCGCCGTGCTGTTTCCCCGCCATCCGCAACGGCTGTTGCCGGTGGTGGTACCGGGCCGGTCGCCGGCCCGGTACCACCACCGGCGCTACTCGGGATCGGCCACCGCCACCATGGCGGGCCGCAGCAGCCGGTCGCCCAGCAGGTAGCCACGGCGCATCACCTCGACGCATGTCGGCTCCGTGACCTCGGCGGAGGTCAGGTGCGCCACAGCCTCGTGCCTGGTGGGGTCGAACGGGTCGCCCTTCTCCCCGAACGGGGTCAGGCCGAACTTGCCCGTCGCCGTGATCAGCTGGTCGGCCACTGCCCCGAACGGCCCGACCAGGTCGCCGTGCTCCCGAGCCCGGTCCAGGTCGTCCAGTACGGGCAGCAGCGCGCTCAGGACGTGCGCGGTGGTCTGCTCGGCGGCCAGGCCCCGGTCCCGGTCCACCCGCTTGCGGTAGTTCGCGTACTCGGCGCTGAGCCGCTGCAGGTCCCGGGTCCGCTCATCGAGCTCGGCCCGCAGCGAGTCCAGCTCGGCACCGAGCGGGCGCCCGGCCGGCTCGGTAGCGGCCGGCTCGGTAGCGGCCTTCTCCGCCTCAGCCGACCCGGCATCGCCGGTGGACGGCTCCGCCCCAGCCGGCCCTGATCCGTCCACGCCCGGCCCGTTGGACCCGGCCGACGCCGGCGCACCGGTGTCCGCCCCAGCGGGCGGTGCCTGCCCGGCCGCTGACGCCTCGCTCTCCTCCGTAGCCACGGACGTAGCCACGCCGGCCCGGCCGTCGGACCGGTCCGTCGCCGCCGGGCTCTCCGCGCCGGCGCCGGGCCCCGGACCGGACTGCCCGGACGAGCCCGCCGGTCCGGTCTCCCCTACCGGGGAGGCTGCGCCTGGCTGGTCGGCCGGAGAGGCCGCGCCGGTGCCGCCGGACCCAGGCGACCCGGCCGCGGCGTCCGAGCTGGCTGGCGCCGGCGCTGCGCTCGTACCCGTTGGGTCGATCTTTCGGTTGTCCCGCACGACGACGCGCTCCTCGCCGGACGGCCGCGCGCCGGAACCGTCCGGCGGGCCGGAGCCGCCGGACGCCGGCCCGGCTGGAGCCGGGCCGTTCGCCGCCTGCTCGCTCACTTCTTGTCGTCCTCGTCCACGATCTCGGCGTCGACCACGTCATCCGGGGCCGCGTGCGCGCCACCCCCGGTGGTACCCGTGCCACCTGGTGCACCCGGGCCGGTGCCGGCACCGCCGGCCCCTGCCGCACCGCTCTGCGCGTAGAGCAGCGAACCGGCCTTCTGCGAGGCTGCCGCGAGCTTCTCGTGGGCGGCCTTGATCCGCTCGAGGTCCGAGCCGCCGAGCGCGCTGCGCAGGTCGCCGAGCGCCTCGCTCATCTCGTCCTTCGCCTCGGCCGGCAGCTTGTCACCGCTCTCGGCAAGGAACTTCTCGGTCTGCCACTGGAGCTGGTCGGCCACGTTGCGGGTCTCTGCCTCCTCGCGCCGGCGCTTGTCCTCGTCGGCGTGCTCCTGGGCGTCGCGCATCATCCGGTCGATGTCATCCTTGGGCAGCGCCGAGCCGCCCGTGATGGTCATCGACTGCTCCTTGCCCGTGCCCAGGTCCTTGGCTGACACGTGCACGATGCCGTTGGCGTCGATGTCGAAGGTGACCTCGATCTGCGGCACGCCACGCGGGGCCGGCGGCAGCCCGGTCAGCTCGAACGTGCCGAGCTTCTTGTTGTACGCCGCGATGTCCCGCTCGCCCTGGAAGACCTGGATCAGCACGGACGGCTGGTTGTCGTCGGCCGTGGTGAAGATCTCCGACCGCTTGGTCGGGATCGTGGTGTTGCGCTCGATGAGCTTGGTGAAGATCCCGCCCTTGGTCTCGATGCCCAGCGACAGCGGGGTCACGTCGAGCAGCAGGACGTCCTTGACCTCGCCCTTGAGCACGCCGGCCTGCAGCGCGGCACCGACGGCGACCACCTCGTCCGGGTTGACGCCCTTGTTCGGCTCTCTGCCGGTGAGCTGCTTGACCAGGTCGGACACTGCCGGCATCCGGGTCGAGCCACCCACCAGCAGCACGTGGTCCACGTCGGCGATGCGGATGCCGGCGTCCTTGACCGCCTGCTCGAACGGGCCCTTGCAGCGGTCCAGCAGGTCCTGGGTCATCCGCTGGAACTCGGCCCGGCTCAGGTTCATGTCCAGGTGCAGCGGGCCGGACGGGCCGGCGGTGATGTAGGGCAGGTTGATGCCGGTCGTGGTCGCGGCGGACAGCTCGATCTTGGCCTTCTCGGCCGCCTCCTTGAGCCGCTGCATCGCCATCTTGTCCTGGGACAGGTCGATGCCGTGCTGGCCACGGAAGGTCTTGACCAGGTGCGCGATGATCCGCTCGTCCCAGTCGTCGCCGCCCAGGTGGTTGTCACCGCTGGTCGCCTTGACCTCGATGACCCCCTCGCCGATCTCCAGCAGGGACACGTCGAAGGTGCCGCCGCCCAGGTCGAACACGAGGACGGTCTGCTCCTTGGAGCCCTTGTCCAGGCCGTACGCGAGCGCGGCCGCGGTCGGCTCGTTGACGATCCGCAGCACGTTGAAGCCGGCGATGTCCCCGGCCTCCTTGGTGGCCTGCCGCTGGGCGTCGTTGAAGTACGCCGGGACGGTGATCACCGCGTCGGCGATCTGCTCGCCGAGGTAGGACTCGGCGTCGCGCTTGAGCTTCATCAGCACCCGCGCCGAGATCTCCTGCGGGGTGTACTTCTTGCCGTCTACGTCGATGGACCAGCTGGTGCCCATCTCCCGCTTGACCGACCGGATCGTCCGATCCGGGTTAGTGACCGCCTGCCGCTTGGCGACCTCGCCGACGAGCACCTCGCCGTTGCGCGCGAACGCCACGATCGACGGCGTCGTGCGCGAACCTTCGGCGTTGGCGATCACAGTGGGCTCGCCGCCCTCGAGAACACTGACGACCGAGTTGGTCGTCCCGAGGTCGATGCCGACCGCACGTGCCATGTTCCTGTTCCTCCAGGTACTAAGCCGATCGAGGCCGCCGCGGGTCGCGGCCGACCCCAAGTTGAGTGGAGCAGACTCAATACTGCCACGCGCAGCGGGTGCGTCAAGTCGGGGTTGAGTCGCATAGGCGCAACTAGATCAGGGTACGAACAGACGGTGACCACGCCAGCGACAGGGAGCGGGCCAATCCTGCACACCGGGAGTGTTGTCCGGCACCTGATGATCAGGCAGGCTTTATCGCGTGTCGACGGACGGTGACCTGACGGCGGGGCGCCCGCAGGCGCCACAGCCGGCTGCGACCGCCCAGCCGGCGGAGCCGCCCCGGACTACCGCGGAGCCAACCCAGGCTGCCGCGGAACCGCCCCAGGCTCCGGCGGAGCCGCCCCGGGCTGCTGAGGTGCGGGTTCCGGCGGCACGGCCGGCGCAGCCCGCACCGGCGACCGCGGTGGACCGGCTCGGGCATGCCCTCACCGAGCTGCGCGCTGCGGTGTCCCAGGCTGGCTACCCGCTCGCGCTGCCCGCCGCGGCCCAGGCCCGGGCGGCCTCAGCCGCGCTGGTGGCGCAGCTCGACGACTACCTCCTGCCCCGGCTCGCCCGGCTCGACGCCCCGCTGCTGGCGGTGGTCGGCGGCTCCACGGGGGCCGGCAAGTCGACCCTGGTCAACAGCCTGGTGAGCGCGCCGGTCAGCGCCGCGGGCGTGCTGCGCCCGACCACCCGGGCGCCGGTCCTGGTGTGCCACCCGGCCGACGCGCCATGGTTCGGCCGGCCCAACCTGCTGCCCGGCCTGACCCGCACCACCGGTCTCGCCCGCGACACCCACACGCTGCAGATCGTCTCGGCGCCGGCGCTGACCCCGGGACTGGCGCTGCTGGACGCGCCGGACATCGACTCGGTCGTCGACGCTAACCGGGTCCTCGCCAACCAGCTGCTGGCCGCCGCGGACCTCTGGCTGTTCGTGACGACGGCGGCGCGCTACGCGGACGCCGTGCCGTGGGGCGCGCTGGCCACCGCCCGGGAGCGGGGTGCGGCGGTCGCGCTCGTGCTGGACCGGGTGCCGCCAGAGGGGGCGCGGGAGGTCACCGAGCACTTCACCGAGATGCTGGCGGAGCACGGGTTCGCCGGCGCGACGCTGTTCGTGGTGCCGGAGACGTCAGTGGACGGCCAGGGACTTCTGCCGGAGAAGGTGACCGCGCCGCTGCGCGGCTGGCTCGCCACGCTCGCCCGGGACGCGGCGGCCCGGGCCGGCGTGGTCCGCCAGACCATGGCCGGCGCGGTCGCCGCGACCGGGCCGCTCGTCGTCGGGCTGGCCGCAGCAGCCGAGGAACAGGTACGCACGGCCGAGGGCCTGGCGGAGCGGGCCCGCTCGGCGTACGGCACGGCGCTCGGGGCGGTGGAACACGGGATACGTGACGGTGCCGTGCTGCGGGGCGAGGTGCTGGCCCGGTGGCAGGAGTTCGTCGGCACCGGCGAGCTGCTCTCCACGCTCCAGGCCCGCATCGGCCAGCTGCGGGACCGCCTGGTCGCCGCGCTCACCGGCCGGCCCACGCCCGGCGTGGAGCTCAAGGTCGCCCTCGAGACCAGCCTGGGCCAGCTGATCCGGTCCGCGGCGGCGGACGCTGCCGAGCAGGCGTACGCGAGCTGGCAGGCGGAGCCGGCCGGGGCCGCGCTGCTGGTGGATGCGCGCGAGGAGCGGATGGGCCGGCACTCAGCCCGGCAGTATGGGCCGACGGATCTCAGCCGCCCATCCCCGGACCTCGCCGAGCAGGTGGAGCGCCTGGTCCGGGACTGGCAGCGCGGCGTGCTGGAGCTGGTGCGGACCGAGGCGGCTGACAAGCGGACCGCGGCCCGGGTGGCGGCGTACGCGGTGAACGCCACCGGGCTGCTCGTGATGATCGGCGTCTTCGCGTCGACCGCGTTCATCCCCACCGGCGCCGAGCTTGCGGTGGCCGGCGGCACCACGGTCGCCGCGCAGAAGGTGCTGGAGGCGGTCTTCGGCGACCAGGCCATCCGGACCCTGGCCGGTCAGGCTCGCAAGGATCTGCTGGCGCGGGTCCGGACCCTGCTGGACAGCGAGGCCGCCCGGTACCTGGACCGGGTCGCCGACCTCGGCGTGGACGGCGAGGACGCGGCGCGGCTGCGCGCCGCCGCCCGTACGGTGACCACCGCGGCCGCAGCGGCCGACCTGGTCCCGCAGGCCCCTCTGCCCGCCCCACCCCAGTCGGCGGGTGAGACCGCGACCGTCGACCTCGGCTCGGACCAGGACACCGAGCCAGACACTGACCAAGCCACCGAGCCAGCTACTGACCACGTGACCGAACCAGGCACTGAACAGGTAGCCGGACCAGGCACTGACCGCGCCAGGGACGCCGCCCCGAGCAGCGCCGAGGGCGGCGCCCGCGACGCGGGCACCGAGCGCGGCGACAGCAGGGCGGCCGTGGGATGACCGGTGTGGTGGACCGGGTCCGCGGGGCGCTGGGGGCCCACCGCCGGGTGAACCTCGACGAGCTGCTCGAGCGGATGAACGCGCTGCAACGCTTCCTGGCCGCGGCCGACGGGCACCTGCCGGAGGACCGGCTGGTCCCGGCCCGCACCCTGGTCGAACGCGCGGCGCAGCGGCTGGCGCTCTCCCGTGACCACACCGTGGTCGCCTTGGCCGGGGCGACCGGCAGCGGCAAGTCGAGCCTGTTCAACGCCTTGGCCAGGCTGGAGCTCTCGCCGGTCGGCGTACGCCGGCCGACCACCGGGGTCACCTACTCCTGCGTCTGGGGGCCGCCGGGCGCCGCCACCGCCATGCTGGACTGGCTGGGCGTGCTACCCCGGCACCGGTTCAACCGGGAGAGCCTGCTGGACGGCGACGACGAGGCGAAGCTGCGCGGCCTGGTACTGCTCGACCTGCCCGACTTCGACTCGGTCGAGCTGGCCCACCGCGCCGAGGTGGACCGGCTGCTCGGCCTCGTGGACGTGGTGGTCTGGGTGCTGGACCCCCAGAAGTACGCGGACAAGCTGGTCCACGAGAGCTACCTGCGCCAGTTCCACCGGCACAGGGACATCACCCTCGTCGCGCTCAACCACGCCGACCGGCTCACTCCGCCCGATGTCCAGCGCTGCCTCACCGACCTGCGCAAGCTGCTCGACCAGGACGGGCTGCCGGGGGTTCCGGCGATAGCCACATCCGCGTACGCCGCCCCGGGCTGGGTCGAGCTGCGCCGGCTGCTGGAGACCGCGGTGACCGAACGGCAGGCGGCCCTGCGCCGGCTCGCCGGCGACGTCGACCGGGTGGCGGCCGAGCTGGCCGACGTGGTGGGGCCTGAGCGCACCGGCGAGACGGTCGACCGGCCGACCGCCGCGTCGCTGACCGACGCGCTGAGCAACGCCGCCGGGGTGCCCGCCGTGGTCGACGCGACCGAGCAGGCGTACCGCCACCGGGCCGGTGTGGTCATGGGCTGGCCGCTGCTGCGCTGGCTGCGCCGCCTGCGCCCGGACCCGCTACGCCGCCTGCACCTGCCCGACCGTCCGGACGGCCCGCCGGCGGCCACCTCGCTGCCCGCGCCGACCGCCGCCCAGCGGGCCGCGGTCAGCCTCTCCATCCGCACGCTCGCCGACCGCGCCGGAGCCGGGCTGCCGGCGCCCTGGCCCGCGGCGGTCACCGTGGCGGCCCGCTCGCGCCTCGACGACGTCTCCGACGCCCTCGACCAGGCGGTGGCAACCACCGACCTCGGGCTTCGCCGTACCCCGTGGTGGTGGCGCATCTTCGGCGGCCTGCAGTGGCTGACCACCCTGGCCGCCATCGTCGGCCTGCTGTGGCTGGTCGGCGGCTACGCGCTCACCGTGACCGGGCTGCCCGTGCCGGACTACCCGCGCGTCGGCGAGGCGCTGCTGCCTCCCGTACTGCTGGTCGGTGGGCTCCTCGCCGGGGCGCTGCTCGCCGGGTTCGCCGGGCCGCTCGCCGCCCTGGGCGCCAGGCGCGCGCGGCTGCGGGCCGGACGGCGGCTGCGGGCCGCGGTCGGGGAGATCTCCCACGGGTACGTGGTAGCGCCGGTCCGCGAGGTGCTCGACGGGTACGGCCAGGCGCGCGCCGCGCTGACCCGGGCGCGCGGGTGACGCGCCAGCGGGTCCTCGCCGCAGGGCTCGTGCTGCTCGGCGCGGCTCACCTCGCCTGGGGAGTATGGGGGTGGCTCGCCCCGGCGCACTTCTTCGACGCGTTCCCCGGGTTCGGTCGCCAGTGGACGGCCGCCTACCCGCCCTACAACGAGCACCTGGTCAGCGACCTGGGCGCGACGTTCACCATGATCGGCGTACTGCTGCTGCTCGCGGCGGCCGTACGCGACCAGCGGGTGACCAGCGTGGTGCTCGTCGGGGTCATCGTCTTCGGCGCGCTGCACCTGACGTACCACGGCCTGGACCGGGGCTCGCTGCACGGCCTGGACCTGGCGGGCAGCCTGGTGAGCCTGGCGCTCGGGGTGCTGGTGCCGGCCGGGCTGCTCGTCCTGGCCCGCGCCCGCGGCTGACGGACTGGCGCGCGTAGGCTCACCGGCATGGCCAGGGCTCGCCGTCCCCGCTCCCCCCGCCCGACTGGCGCGTCCAGCTCGGCCCGGGCCACACCGGCTGCCACTGCCCCCGCCACTTCCGGTGCTCCCGCCGCGCCAGACCCGCACGAGCTGTTCCACGGTCTCGCCGGTGACCTCGCCGACGCGGAGAGCGCCTTTGACGCGGAGCGGATGCTCTCCATCCTGCTCGGGATGGTCTACGGGATCGCCGACGGGGACCGGGCCGCGGCCGTCACCGACTTCACCGAAGGGCTGGGCCACTTCGCCCGGAAGGAGGCGGCGGTCGCCCTCTGGGCAGCGGTCGACGCGCTGCTGCCCGGCCGGGTGCCGGGCCGCCCGGATGGCGACGGGCCGCCGTGGGAGCGCGCCCTGGCCGGGTTACGGCCCACCGGGACCTACGCCTACGGTGACGTGTACGGCGACCAGGTGTCCTACGTGGCCACGTTCGCGTACGCCGACGAGGTGCTGGGCGGCCCGGAGCACGCGGTCGGCGCACTGGTGGACCACAACCTGGGCTTTGTCAAGGACGTGTTCGTCGGTGTCCCGGCCGCCAAGGTGCTCGCGTCAGCGCGCGAGCTGGCCGGCGCGGACCCGCTCATCTGGTTCCGCGAGGTGCCGCCGGCCCAGCTTCGAGCCGTGGTCACCACCCAGCTCGCGCATACGGACAAGCTCACCGAGCCGCCGGGGAGCGAGTCCTTCGCGTCCGACCGGGTGTTCGCGCTCGCCCGGCTGGCGCTGCTGCCCGAGACCGGCGCCGGGCCGGGCCGGGAGCCGACCGCCGAGGGGGAACGGGCCGTTCTGCTCAAGGCGTTCCGGGCCAGCGCGGCGGGCCAGCGGCTGGCCGGTGCAGACCCGAGGTCGCTGGAGTTCTGCCTCGACACGGTCATCGACTGGGCGGACCGGCGCGACGGCAGGCCGCTGCGGTGGAGCCCGACGGCGGTCGAGTTCTTCCTGCTCGACTGGGCCCCCCGGGCGACCCTGCTGGACCAGACTGACATCGCGCTCCTGCCCCGCGTGCTGGACGCGTGGGTGGCGTGGGCGGGTCGCCGCCGCAAGCTTCCCGCCGCAGCGGTCAAGGCCACCCGCGAGACGATCGGCAAGGCGAGTGAGGAGTTCGCCCGCCTGGCCGCCACCGGCGAGGCACGCGGACCCGCCGCCCAGCTGGTGGCGCAGCTGCTCGCCGAAGGGGTTGACCTTGACGACTCCGAGGCCGTCGAGCACTGGGTGGCGCAGCACAACGCCGCAACACACGCGGACTGACCATGTCCCCAGCCGCTACTCGCCGCCGTACCGCGACCAAGCCGACCTCTGGAGTACCTTTGAGGTCATGGGAAGCCCGCTCGAGGAAGTGCCGTTCACCGAGCTGATCCAGCACCCTACCCGGACGACTAGACGGCTGGCAGCCACCCGAGCGTTACGGTTGCGGCGCCGTGGAGCCGGTGACCTCGTGTTGATGTCAGCCGACCGGGCGCGGCAGGAGGGCGAGGTTGTCGACCTGACGGCCCGACTGCTGACCGGCGTGCTGGCCGAAGGCAATGGGGCAAGCCTGCTCCGCCGCATACTGCCCGCGGCACTGCCGTGGGTCCGGTTCCTGCCCGACGCCGCGGTTGACGAGCTGGCCGGTGAGCTCGTGGCTACGGTGCACGCCGCTGCCTCGCTGAACAACCTGGCCCCGGTGTCCCAGCTGCTCGCCGAGTGGCGGCACACGGCTGAGGTCTACGCCGATCCCGAGCTGCATGCGATCCTCACCCACGCCCACGGGGACGACTTTGGCTCGGTGCCAGCGCCGGACGCGGCGGCGTGAGCCCGAAGCGCGGCGACCGGGTTGCGCCACCAGCCCGGCCGAGCGAGTACGAGCTGCGGTTCGCCACCAACGACGCAGCCAAAGGCTGGGAGGAGCTCTGCCGCCAGGCGGCTGGCAACACCCGGACCGCCTTCGAGACGATCCGCAGCTCTCCTTGCCCGGCACCGCCGATAGAACGCCAGCACCGGCTGAAGCATGACCTGGCCTGGGGTACGCACGGCGGCCAACGCCTGGAACAGTGGCAGTACGAGGTGACCGGGGCCGGGCGGATCTGGTACCTGGTCAACCACGAAACACGCATCGTGTGGCTGGTCCATGCCGGTCCTGGCCACCCCAAGGCCACAGACAGGTAGCACCTGCGCGGCAGCGTCCCCGCTGCCAGCCAACCCGGCTATACGCTGACCCGGCCGCTGAGCTCGACGCCCAACCGGCGATGCAGCTCAGGCTGCGACATGAGACCTCCAGTCACGCCACACAGAACTCGTCCTCAGTCGTCAAGTGTCGACGCGCCCCCGCCCGGCGGCACAACACGACATCGACCGCGGTCGCCGAATGCGAGGGCTACCTCGACTTCAGGACAGTACGGGAACCCGTTCCCGCAGCGGGCCCAGAAGCATCCGCTCCGTGGTGGTCAATGCTCGGCGTCCGGTCGCGGTTGCCAACAGGGTGTGATCGTCCCAGTTCACTGATGCCGGCGGTTCGGCGCCCATGAGCTCGACCAGCACGGGTCGGACCACCGTCATGGCCGAAGAGGTTGTCCACGGCTGGCTGCCCAGGGTAAGGGCGACATCGAGGCCGTGGGCGGCCACGGAGATGACCCGGGTGACCACCCAGTCGGCCAGTCTCATGGCGCGCCCGGAGATCAGCACGGTCCGGTTCAGGTCGTCCTGGCTCAGCTTGGTCACCGCGTCCTGGGTGACCTCGTCGAACCACCGCGCTGGCGATGTCCCGGCAAGGACCTGTGCGGCCAGCTGTCTGGTCCGCTCAACGTTGCGCTGGCGGTACTGCCTGGTGTCACGTTCCGGTCGGCGGTAGTAGTCCGTCGCGCTGGACAGCACCGACTGTGGATCAGCCGACGGAAAGGACCCACGGATGCCGACGCTGGCCGCGGTGTGCACAACCAGTTCTCGCAGGTCCCACGGCGGACAGTTCGTTGGCCGGTCGAACTGCACCGGATCCAGTGGCCGCAGGACCGCGGACAACGCCCCGGTCTCCTGCCGCAGAGCCGCAAGCGCATCGTGGGCGGACATCTGGTACCCCCGGATGGTCGGGTGTGCATGAGCAGCTACCAGGTCCGTAGACGGCGGCCACGGTCCCTGGCACGTCGGCGCTTCAATGGTGCTGTGGGCACAGTTGACAACGCCAACCTGAACACTCCGCTGCAGCGCGCCCTGGTCCTCATCGGTGCGTTCGGGGCATGGGCGGTGGCGCGCGTGGTCTTCGCCGCCGTTGTCACCGTCGTCACGCTGCGGGTAGGTGGCTTCCACGAGCTGGACCCAGCCGGCACCGCGCTGCGGGTTGCCGCGGCGGTTGGGGCGTGGGAGCTCGTCACCTTTGTGCTCTCGACAGCCAGGCATTGGCGGGACAGCACGGGAGTCGGCGCCTTCCTGAGTACGGGTCGGTCGGAGAAGCCGCCGAAGGGCGGCAGGTGGTCGCGAGTGCTGTGGTGGACACGTGACGCCGCCGCGATGGCGGTAGTGGTCTTCGGGGTCCTGCTGCTCCGTTTCCCTGACGAGCCTTCGGTGTGGTGGGCCGCCGCAGCGGTCCTCGTGATGATCAAGATTCTTCAGGCGGTGACGCTCAGGGTGCTCGTCGCGATGAGCAACATGATCAACCGGTGGGTGGAACGCCAACGGGAACGCCAGGAGCGCGCACAGCGGCCGAGCGACCCGATAACTGTGCCGGTCGAGGACATCCTGAGCCCTAGCGCCCCCCGACACTTCCCCGCCGGTAGCGCGCCATCCGAGCGGCCAGAGCCGGGAGGTCGACCTTGACCGGCCACGGCCGCTCGGTGCGGAACACATCGGTGGTGTAGTGCGTGGCGTACCGGTAGGTGCGGGTCTGCTCGTCGAGCACCAGCTCCGCGAGCGCGATCGTCGCCGCGTCCCGGTCCGGCACCACAATCCAGTACGACGGCACGCCGGCGGTGAAGCCGCCCTCACTGAGGAACCGCGAGTGACCTGTGACGGCAGCGGTCACCTCGTCACCTCCGGAGCCGGCCGTGGCAGCCACGCATCCAGGCTACGTGGCAAGGACTGGCGAGCGGCAACGTTAGCCGAACCCTCCGACAGGACCGGGGATGACAAGGCGCAGCCGCCGGTCGGCCACGCCGATGCTGACCCGCTGGCCCCACGCCATCACCAGGTGGTCCGCCTCCACCCCGTCCGCGAACACCACCAGCCGCTCGGCCTCGCTGACCAGCTCCAGCCGCTCCCCAGCGGCCAGCCGGCCGGCGGTCAGCGACACCCCGGTCGCCGGCGACGGCCACGCCTCCCGGACGAACCAGCACACCGCCGCCTCCCCGGGCGCCGGCAGCGCGGGCGCGGCGGCCCGCTCCCGCACGATCGACGCGCACCAGCCGGTGGCACCGGTGCCGGTGCCGGCCACGACGCCCGACGACGACTGCCGCTCCCGCCGGCCGTCGGCGGTGGCGATGGCGTACCGGGCCGACTGGTGGGACGGGTGGCCGACGTACACCTCGTTGAGTCCGACCAGCTCCTGGCCATCGTCGAGGGCGGCCACCACCATGGTGCGGACCTGCTGGGCAGCCGCGCCCGCGGCCAGCGGCGGCAGCAGCCGGCCAGCGGCGGCCGGAGAGAACCGGACGAGTACGCCGGGGTTGCGCTCCGGCTCGGGGTCGACGCCGACCACCGGCTGCCCGGACAGGTACTTGGCCACGTTGGCGACGAGCCCGTCCTGGCCCACCGCCACCACGATGTCCTCCGGGGCGAAGAGGAACCGGGGCAGGTCCTCCCGGTCGACGTGACCCCGGCGCCAGTCGGCCGGGACCGCGGCGCCGAGCTCGGTCAGGGCGGCCTGTAGAGCAGTGTGCCTGGCGGTGACCTCGGCCAGGTCGCGCCCGCGCTGGCGCAGGAAGTACGCCGCGGCGGCTCGGGTGCCGTGCCGCGCCATCAGCTCGTCCATCTCGCTGCGGCGCGACACGAACACCACCCGAGGAGGCAGGCTCACGGCGACACCTCTGTCCGCACTGCGGGGCTCGCAGGCTCGCTCCCCGGGCTCACTGGTGCGCCCCGTTCGTCAGGCGGGCCACCAGGCCGGTGACCACGTCCGGGGTGACGGTCAGCTGGCCGATCTCCGGCAGCTGGCCGGCCAGCTCCTTGAGCGCCAGCGCCTGGAGCACGCCCGCGGGCAGGTCGCGGTACGCGGCGAGCCGGGCGGCCTCCGCGTCGCCCTCGGCCAGCCCGACCGCCCGTACCCCGGCGGCCTTGGCCTCGGCGAGCGTGCGGTCCTTCTCGGCCTCGGCGGCGGTCAGCACCCGGGAGCGCCGCGCATCTCCCTCCGCGGCGGCGAGCTGGGCCGCGGCGTCCAGCTCGGCCCGCCGGTGGGCGTTGGCCCCGCGCTGCTCGACCAGCTGCTGCTCGCGCCGGGCCAGCTCGATCTTGCTCTGCAGCTCGTTCTCGGCGATCGCCCGCTCCTGCTCCACCGCCTGGGCACGGCGGGAGTACGTCGCCCGGTCGGCCGCCACCTGCACCGCCTCGCGGGTGGGAGTCTGCAGTGCCCGCTCCAGCTCAGGCTCGGGCCGGATCGCGACCACCCGCGCGCTGACCACCCGTACGCCGATGTCGGCGAGCCGGGAGTCCTCGCCCAGCGCGGCGGAGACCGCCTCGCGCACCGGCGCGATGCCGGCGGTGAGCGCCTCGGTCAAGGCCAGCCGGGCCAGCAGGTCCAGCGCGGGCTGCTGGGCCAGCTCGGCGAGCAGGGTCGCGACCTGGTCCAGCGGCTGGGCCCGCCAGGCGCCCTGGTACGGGTCGATGGAGAAGTCCAGCCGGGACGCGGCCACCACCGGGTCGGCGACCCGGTAGGTCACCGTGGCCTGGACCGTCACGTCGACGAAGTCCATGGTCCGGGCGTGGAACAGCAGCGGCAGCTCCCGGTCGTCGATCGGCACCTCGGACAGGACCGCGGTGAGCGGCCGGTACCAGAATGACTGGCCGATGCCCTCGTGCCGGACGGTGCCGCGCACGTGATGGCGTACCCAGGTGGTCGGTGCCCCGCGCAGGTGCCGCAGGAACAGCCGGTTCGTCACATCCGCCATGGCCCAACCCTCCATAGACTTTATCGTCATTAGGACGATAATCTTCATGCTAGGTTCTCGTCAAGGTGGTGATAAGTCAGATGGCGGACCAGCCGCGCTTCGCGGTCACCGTGGACCTGGTGGTGCTGACCATCCGTGGCAGCGCCAGCAGCGGCTCCTCCAGCGCTCCCGGCGCTCCCGGCGGTCCCGGCGTCCCTGGGCGCACCGGCGCTTCCGGCGCACCGGGCCGCCCCGGCCCTACTGGTGCGCAGAGCCGCTCCAGCCCTACTGGTGCGCAGAGCCGCTCCGGCGGCCAGCTCTGCGCGCTGCTGGTCCGCCGGGGCGTGCCGCCGTACCGGGGGCGCTGGGCACTGCCCGGCGGCTTCGTGCACGCCGCCGAGGACCTACCGGACGCGGCCGAGCGGGAGCTGGCCGAGGAGACCGGCCTACGCGGCCCGGCTGGGCATCTGGAGCAGCTGGCCAGCTACGGGGCGCCGGGGCGGGACCCACGCGGCCGGGTGGTCACCGTGGCCTACCTCGCCCTGCTGCCCGACCTGCCCACACCCGTGGCCGGCACCGACGCGACCAACGCGCAGTGGCAACCAGCAGCCGACGCCTGTTCGCTCAGCCTCGCCTTCGACCACTCCGCGATCCTCGCCGACGGGGTCGAGCGGGCCCGCGCCAAGCTGGAGTACAGCGCGCTGGCCACCGCGTTCTGCCCGGCCGAGTTCACCATCGCCCAGCTGCGGGAGGTGTACGAGGCGGTGTGGGGGACGGCCCTCGACCCCCGCAACTTCCACCGGAAGGTGACCTCGACGCAGCGGTTCGTGGTACCCACGGGTCGATGGACCACCGGGGAGCGGGGGCGTCCGGCGCAGCTCTACCGGCGCGGCACGGCGACCCTGCTACACCCTCCGATGCTGCGACCGTGAGTCCGTCACGCCGCGCCTGACATCGACCTGATGCCACACCAAAGCCCATGCTGTGGTAGCCGCTGCTCTCTGCAATATTGGACACGGCGGCAGTACCCGGCCCCGACCGGGGACGGGAACGGCCCGACGGAAGGTCTGCGCCGGTGCCGGTGACCCCGCTACCGGCGCACACACACAGGGAGAGACCAATGGCGAAGGGCGCAACCGGAGCCCGGCCGCCGAGGCAGGCGGAGAAGAGCGCGCGCGCCGGGAACGGCGCCATAGCCGAGCCGGAGTTCGTGCAGCTGCTCACCCCTGACGGCGACCGGGTAGACCACCCGGACTACTCGGTGAGCTTCACCGACGAGGAGTACCGTCAGCTCTACCACGACCTGGTGATCGTGCGCCGGCTGGACGCCGAGGCGACCGCGCTGCAACGCCAAGGTGAGCTGGGCATCTGGGCCAGCGTGCTGGGCCAGGAGGCGGCCCAGGTGGGCTCCGGCCGGGCCCTCCGCCCGCAGGACATGGCCTTCCCGACCTACCGCGAGCACGGCGTGCTCTACTGCCGGGGCATCGATCCGATCATGCCGCTCGGCCTGTTCCGCGGGGTGGACCACGGTGCCTGGGACCCGGCCGAGTTCAAGCTGGGCATGTACACGATCGTGATCGGCGCCCAGACCCTGCACGCCACCGGCTACGCCATGGGCATCGCCAAGGACGGCAAGGTCGGCACCGACGACGGGGAGGCCGTGGTCGCGTACTTCGGCGACGGGGCGAGCAGCGAGGGCGACGTGAACGAGGCCTTCATCTGGGCCAGCGTGTTCAACGCCCCGATCGTGTTCTTCTGCCAGAACAACCAGTACGCCATCTCCGAGCCGATCGAGAAGCAGACCCGGGTTCCCCTCTACCGGCGCGCCGCCGGCTTCGGCTTCCCTGGGCTACGGGTGGACGGCAACGACGTGCTCGCCACCTTTGCGGTGACCCGGGCCGCGCTGGACAGCGCCCGGCGCGGGGAGGGACCGACGTTCATCGAGGCGTACACGTACCGGATGGGCGCGCACACCACCTCCGACGACCCGACCCGCTACCGGATCGCGAGCGAGGTCGAGGCATGGCAGGCCAAGGACCCGGTCAAGCGGGTCCGGCTCCTGCTGGAGAAGCAGCAGCTCGCCGACGAGGCCTACTTCGCCAGCGTCGATGAGCAGGCTCAGGCCGCAGCGGCTGACCTGCGCGAGCGGGTGCTGAACATGCCCAACCCGGGGCCGCTCACGCTCTTCGACCACGTCTACGCCCACGGCTCGCCGCTGCTGGACGCGCAGCAGCAGCAGTTCGCCCGCTATCTGGAGTCCTTCGAAGGGGGAGCCCACTGATGGCCACGCAGGCACGGCCACCATCGGCCCAGGCAGCGCCGTCTGCCCAGGCAGCGCAGGCTACCCAGGCCGCCCAGGCGGCGCGGGCCACCCAGGCGGCACCGGCGGCCGAGACGGCTCCGCCGGCGACGATGACGCTGGGCAAGGCGATCAACACCGGGCTACGACGCTCGCTGGAGGATGACCCCAAGGTCCTCATCATGGGTGAGGACATCGGCCGGCTCGGCGGCGTCTTCCGGATCACCGACGGGCTGCAGAAGGACTTCGGCGAGGACCGGGTGATCGACACGCCGCTGGCCGAGTCCGGCATCGTCGGCACCGCCGTGGGGCTCGCGATGCGCGGGTACCGCCCGGTGTGCGAGATCCAGTTCGACGGCTTCGTCTACCCTGCGTTCGACCAGATCGTGAGCCAGTTGGCGAAGATGCACTACCGCTCGCGGGGCAGCTTGCGCCTGCCGATCGTGATCCGGATCCCGTGCGGTGGCGGGATCGGCGCGGTGGAGCACCACTCCGAGTCGCCCGAGGCGTACTTCGCCCACACCGCCGGGCTCAAGGTCGTCACGTGCGCCAACCCGCAGGACGGGTACTGGATGATCCGGCAGGCCATCGCCTCTGACGACCCGATCATCTTCTTCGAGCCCAAGCGCAGGTACTGGGAGAAGGGCGAGGTCGACGTCGACTCGCCGCTGGAGTCGGCGTACCCGCTGCACGCCGCCCGGGTGGCCCGCCGGGGCACCGACGTGACCGTGCTGGCCTACGGCCCGATGATGCGTACCGCCCTGGACGCGGCCACGGCCGCCAATGAGGAGGGGCGCTCGCTCGAGGTGATCGACCTGCGCTCGCTCTCCCCGCTCGACATGCCCCCGGTGTACGAGTCGGTGCGGCGCACCGGCCGCTGCGTGGTGGTGCACGAGGCCCCGGGCAACGTGGGGCTCGGCGCCGAGCTGGCCGCGCGGATCACGCAGGAGTGCTTCTACTCGCTGGAGGCGCCGGTGCTCCGGGTGACCGGGTTCGACACGCCGTACCCGGCGGCCCGGCTGGAGGAGGAGTACCTGCCCGACCTGGACCGGGTGCTCGACGGGGTCGACCGGACGTTCGGGTGGTGACGATGTCGCGGATCAAGCAGTTCAACCTGCCGGACCTGGGTGAGGGCCTGACCGAGGGCGAGATCCTCAAGTGGCTCGTCTCAGTCGGTGACACGGTCACGCTCAACCAGCCGATCGTCGAGGTGGAGACGGCGAAGGCGGCCGTCGAGATCCCGGCGAAGTGGGCCGGGCGGGTCACCGAGATCTTCTACCCGGAGGGGACGACGGTAGAGGTCGGTTCGCCGATCATCGCCATCGACACCGAGCCTCACGCCGGCCCTGTGCCGCAGGCCACGCCCCAAGCTGGCCCCGCCGCGCAGCCTGGCCCCGCGCCCGGCGACGGTGCCGACCTGCCGGCGCCCTCAGCGGCGTCGCTCGCCGCGGTGGAGGTCGCGCCCGCCGAGGGCGCCGTGGAGCCCGGCCTGATCGGCGGGCCGGCACCGGGCGGCCGGACCGCCGTCCTGGTGGGCTACGGCCCGCGGACCACCACGGCAAAGCGCCGCCCGCGCAAGAGCGACCCGGGTACGGCGACCGCGCCCGCCCCAGCAGCGGCGCCCGCTCCGGCCCCTGCCCCGACACCTGGTCCGGCCTCCGCCGTCGCCATGGCGCCTGGCCCGGCCTCCGCACCCGCTACGGCGCCGGCGGCCGCGCCCGCCCCGCCTCAGGGCCTGGGCGAGCGCACCCCGGTCCTGGCCAAGCCTCCGGTGCGCAAGCTCGCCCGGGACCTGGGCGTGGACCTGGCCCAGCTGACCGGCACCGGGCCGCAGGGCTCGATCACCCGGGAGGATGTGACGGCGGCAGCCGACGGCGCGCGCAGCGTGGCACCCGCTACGCCCACCCGTACCGTGACCCCGGTCTTCGGACCAGACCGGGAGCAGCGGATTCCGGTCAAGGGGGTACGGAAGCTGACCGCCGAGAACATGGTGGCCTCGGCGTTCACCGCACCCCACGTCACCGAGTTCCTCACCGTGGACGTCACCCGTTCCATGCGGGCCCTGGATCGGCTGCGCCAGCTGCCGGACTGGCGGGAGGTACGGGTCTCCCCGCTGCTCCTGGTCGCCAAGGCATGCCTTGTCGCCCTGCGCCGACACCCGATGATCAACTCGACCTGGGCTGGCGACGAGATCGTCGTCAAGGAGTACGTGAACCTGGGCATCGCCGCCGCCACCGAACGCGGGCTGATCGTGCCGACGATCAAGGACGCCGGCCGGCTCACCCTGCGCGAGCTGGCCGACGCTATGACCGAGCTGGTCCAGACGGCCAAGGCAGGTCGGACCGCACCGGCGGACATGACCGGCGGCACGTTCAGCATCACCAACGTGGGCGTCTTCGGGGTCGACACCGGTACCCCGATCCTTCCGCCCGGCGAGGCGGCGATCCTCGCGTTCGGGACCATCCGGGAGGCGCCGTGGGTCCACAAGGGCAAGATCAAGATACGACAGGTGACAACGCTCGGCCTCTCGTTCGACCACCGGATCGTGGACGGGGAGCTGGGCTCGCGGTTCCTCCGGGACGTGGGCGCCTTCCTCCAGGATCCCCAGGCGAGCCTGCTCGCCTGGACCTGACCTCCGCCAGCGGGGTGGGCGCTGCTGCGCCCACCCCTTCTAATGTTCGGGTGACACGCTTCACTTCTTACGATCCTTCGATAAGTGCCACAGATCACCGACGTATCGTTGGCGGTTTCATCGCCGCCGCGCTCCAATAGATACATGAGCACCTTTGTAGACCGCATCCGTAGCCGCCGGGACGCCGCGCGCCGCAGCCGCGCGATCGAGCGCGCCCTGCGCAGCAGCCCGTCCCTTGCTGTGCGCAACGAGATCATGGCGATCGCCAACCGTTACCAGTAACCCGCCTCCTCTCCACCAAGACCCGCCCGGGCGTGGCCCGGGCGGGTCTTGTGTTACGGATGACGGGAGCGGGATTGGCGGGCGCCGGTGCGACCGGTACGGTGGGCCTCGCCGCTCGTCCGGCCAGGCCGCGCCGCCAGTGACGGGACACGGGAGACGCCTTAGCGGACGGAGGTGGCACGGATGTCCTTCGAGGGCCAGCACAGTGGCCACGACCCCATGGCAGGCGTCCGGGATCCGGACCATCCTGACGCCGCACGGCCCGCGCCGCCTCCGCCGCCGACAGTACGGGCCACCGCATCCGTCGCACGGGCCACCGCATCGGTCCCGGTCGCGCGGGCCACCCCGCCGGCAGACCCCGCTCCCGGCACTCTCCCCAGCCACCAGCCCGACCCCTGGGCCGGGTACGCCGAGCGGGCCGTTGACCCGCCGCCCCAGTACGCCGACCCGCCCGCGACGCAGCCGGCCTTGCTCCCGCAGTCGGCCCCCTCCTCGGGCTGGGCCGCTCCCCAACCGGACGACCGGGAAAGCCCGCACCGCACCGGCCCGGACGACGCCTGGGCCGCCCCGTCGGCCCAGGCCCGCCCTGTCGCCCGCGCCAGCGTGCCCACCGCCAGTCCGGCAGCCGCCAGTACGCCTGCCGTCGGCCGGGCGACGGGATCGGCCTCGGTGCCGGGCGGCCCTGCGCCAGTGTCACAGTCCGGCCAGATCCCACCACCGCGACCGGCCGCTCCACGTGTCTACGGTCGCGCCGCGCCCCGGCCAGCCTCGTCTGAGCAGCCAGTCGGCACCGAACCAGCCGAGTACGGCGGGTCCCCGGCTGAGTACAGCGGGTCCGTCGACTATGCCCAACCCGACCGCTATGCCGAGCCGACGGACCGCTATGCCGAGCCGGCCGAGTATGGCGAGCCGGCCGAGTATGGCGAGCCGACCAGGGCCTACCCCGAGCCGGCCGCATCCCAGATGCCGACCGCATCCCAGATGCCGGCCGAGGGAACGGCCGTCCCGCCCCTGCCCTCCAGGAAGCCCGGCAGCTCGGGTGCTGGCTTGTTCCCCTCCCCTGCCGTGTTCCCGTCCCCCGACCCGAGCTGGCCCGCGCAGCCGGAAGCGCCGGCCCAGAGGCCAGCCGCCTTCATCCCCGACTACGAGGGGTTCGCAGTCGGGCGCGGCGCCAACGGCGGGCAGGGCGCACCCGCAGGTGGGCGAGGCGGAAAGGAACAAGAGGCCTTCCCCGGTGGGCACAACACATTCCCTGGGAGGCGCGACACCTTCGCCGGACGCGACGCCTCCAGCGCCAGACCCGAAGCCTTTGCCAGCGAACCGAACGGCCTCGCCGGCGGACCAGACGCCTTCGCCGGACGCGACGCCTTCGCCGGCGGACCGGACGCCTTCGGCGGCGGTCGTGAGCCGTTCGCCGGCGGGCAGGCACCAACCCGGACGGGCACGCTACCCATCCCTGGCGGCGGTCGCGCCACCCCCGGCGCCGGCGATGGCCGCCCCGGGCCTGGACCGGGCGGCTATACCGGACCAGTCGCCGGCACCGCGTCAGTCCCCACCCAGCAGCCGCCGAGCTGGCCGGACCAGGCGAGCGTCGCTCACGGTGGCGGCCTAGCAAGCGTCGCTTATGGTGGCGGCCCAGCGGGCACCGCTCGTGCTGGCGGCCTGCCCGGCGGGCAGCCGCCCAGGCCACCCGCCACGCCAGGCGGCTTCTCACTGATGGAGCCCGACTTCGGTACCCGGCCACCCCACCAGCCGGACCGCCCGCTACCGGCCGACCCCCGGCCGCAGCGGCGCCGGAGCCCCCTGCTCGCCATCGCCGGTGTGGTACTGCTGGCGCTGCTCGGCGCTGGCGCGTACCTCGCGCTCAGGAGTCTCGGCAGCGACTCTGACGAGTTTGCGGTGAGCTCCTGCGTGAAGGAGTCCGGCCGCCGTACGGGAGTGCCCGCCCGGTGCACCGACGCGGGCGCATTTGTCATCGTCGCCAAGGTCGACCGGGTGAAGGACTGCCCCGACGCCAACCAGCCGTACCTGGAGCTCGCCGAGGACGGCCGCACGCAGGTGCTGTGCCTGGCACCGGCCGGCGCGGGCGACGGTGCGCCAACAGCGGTACCGAGTGTCGTCCCGAGCTGATCGTCGGGCACCATGGTGGACGTGACGGTACGCGTACACGCCCCCGAGCTGACCGGCCGCGGCTGGCTGAACACGGGTGGCCGGGACATCTCCCTGCGGGAGCTTCGCGGCAAGATCGTGCTGATCGACTTCTGGACGTTCTGTTGCGTCAACTGCCTGCACGTCCTGGACGAGCTGCGACCGCTCGAGGAGAAGTACGCTGACGTGCTCGTCGTCGTCGGCGTACACTCCCCGAAGTTCGCCCATGAGCGTGACCCGGAGGCCCTCGCCGCCGCGGTCGAACGTTATGGCGTGGCCCATCCGGTGCTCGACGACCCGGAGCTGGTCACCTGGCAGCAGTACGCGGCCAAGGCCTGGCCGACCCTCGCCCTCGTCGACCCGGAGGGCTACCTGGTGGCGAGCATGGCCGGCGAGGGCCACGCCGAGGGGCTGGCGCGACTCATCGACGAGCTGGTGCAGCGGCACGAGGCCAGCGGCACGCTGCATCGGGGCGGCGGGCCCTACGTGCCGGCCGAACCACCCGAAACGGTGCTGCGCTTCCCCGGCAAGGCGGTCGCCACCGCGGGGCGTACCTTCCTCGTCTCCGACTCGGCCCGACACTCCATTGTGGAGCTTGCGGCGGACGGCGCGTCGGTGATCCGGCGGATCGGTTCGGGCAGCCGGGGCCGCGCCGACGGGCCGGCCACCGCCGCCTCGTTCTCCGAGCCGCAGGGGCTGTGCCTGCTGCCTACGCACGTTGCCGAGCTGGCCGGCTACGACCTCGTCGTCGCCGACACCGTGAACCACCTGCTGCGCGGGGTACGCCTGTCCGACGGCGCGGTCACCACCGTGGCCGGCACCGGCCGGCCCTGGCGCTCCACCGTGGACGACCACGCGCACGACGCCCGCTCCATCGACCTGTCCTCCCCCTGGGACGTGGCCTGGTACGACGACCGGGTCATCGTGGCCATGGCCGGTATACACCAGCTCTGGTGGTTCGACCCGGTACAGCGGACCACCGGCGTGTACGCCGGCACGACAGTGGAGGCACTGCGCGACGGCGAGCTGCCGGACGTGTGGCTGGCCCAGCCGTCCGGGTTGTCCGTGTCGCCGGACGGCGGGACGCTGTGGCTGGCCGACGCGGAGACCTCGGCGCTGCGCTGGGTCGCGGACGGCCGGCTGCACACCGCCGTAGGGCAGGGGCTGTTCGACTTCGGCCACGTGGACGGCCCCGCCGCCAGCGCCCTGCTGCAGCACCCGCTCGGCGTGTGTGCGCTGCCGGACGGGTCGGTGCTCGTGGCGGACACGTACAACGGCGCAGTCCGCCGCTTCGACCCGGTCGCCGGGACAGTGTCGACGATCGCCGCGGGCCTGGCGGAGCCGAGTGACGTGGTGGCCACCGGCGATGGCGCCATCGTGGTCGTCGAGTCCGCGGGGCACCGGCTCACCCAGCTCGCGGCCAGCGCATCCGCCATGGCCAGCGCCACGGTCGACGGGGCCCGGCAACGCACCGAGCGGCCCCCCACGGATCTGGCATCCGGCGAGGTCACGCTCGAGGTGGTGTTCACGCCGCCGCCAGGGCAGAAGCTGGACAGCGCGTTCGGCCCCCCGATCCGGCTCGAGATCTCCTCGTCCCCACCCGAGCTGCTCGCCAGCGGCGCTGGCGAGGGCACCGAGCTGGTCCGCGACCTGATCGTCGCACCCGGCATCGCAACCGGCGTGCTCCAGGTCGTCGCGCAGGCAGCAACCTGCGACGAGGCCACCGAGCACAGCGCCTGCCACATCTCCCGGCAGGACTGGGGCGTGCCGGTACGCATCGTGGACGGCGCGCCGCGGCGGCTTGCCCTCGTGCTGCACGGCCTCGACAAGGGCTGAGGCCTAGCCAAACAGCCGCCCCGGCCCGGCCGGCCGCCAGGGTCACCCGCCTGGCGCGGGAAGAACAGCGGTCTTGTCGGGCGTTCACGACAAAGCAAGTGAGATAGTCGACGTATTACGAAAGATCACGCTGTTGTACGATTCTGGCCAACAGGCGTTCGCGGCCTTGTCTAAACTCATCCAGTGGCACGATCCACGCGTGTCCACATCCGTCACTCGCACCAACGCCAGAGCATTTGCCACAGCGCTGAGGGCTGGATTCGATGAGCCAGGTCAAGCTGGTTAGGGACAAGATTCCCCAGATCATCCGCAGCACGGGAAGCGAGCCGCTGTTCCGTGTGGCCGAGGCAGATGAGTACCGGGACCTGCTACAGGAAAAGCTCGTCGAGGAGGTCGGGGAGTTCCTTACCTCAGGCGATCCGACCGAGCTGGCCGACGTTCTGGAGGTACTGCTGAGCCTGGCCGCTGATCTCGGTATCGACCGAGACCAGCTGGAGCAGCTGCGTACGGCCAAATTCTCCGCGCGGGGTGGGTTCGCCGACCGGATCGTGTGGTGGGGCAACGCCCCCAAGAGCACGCCGGCCAACGAGCCACAAGGGCTCGACCAGTACCGCCTGCTCTGCGGCTGACCAGGCGCCGTCCTGGTTAGCGCCCGTCACCCAATGTTCTCCGGGCGACCCGTCAAGGTCGCGATTGAGCGCTCGCCTGTACACATCGGTGAAATGTCTTGACGCTTAGCCGGGACTACGCCACGTCGCAGTTGCCGCTGAGACCTTAGCTACTGGCCCACTGATACATCTAGACGCACGAATAAGAATCAGGGAACATCTAACCATCAGTACTCATCCGGCGGCAGGACCAGGGATGGGTGAGTGGATGTTGACGGCGGGCGAAATCACGAAACTGGTAGAACTGGACAAGATCGGCTGGCCCGGCGAGCTGCGTGGGGATGCGCTGCTGCTACGGCTGGGCGCACCCCTCCAGCCATTGGTAGACGCCGGCTCCGGCAGCACTGTCGACGTAGCTGACCAGGACAGCGTCAATAGCCTCTACCATTCGCCAGACGACGAGTGGGAGAGCTTCGAACTTCGGCCCCGTCGAATGGCGCTCTGCCGGATCAACCACCGGCTACGGCTCGGCTGTAGCCAGGCCGGCGCGATCGGAACGCTGTCGCACCTGGCCCGAGTCGGCCTGGCCACCCATGTCACAAGCCCGTGGGTACTTCCTGGCTGGGACGGCTACCTCACGCTCGAGCTGCTCAACCTCGGCCCTGCTGCGCTGCGTATCCATCGCGGTATGCCAGTGGCCCGGCTGGTCCTGTTCAACATGGAAGGCCCTGTCGCGCATGTCGGTGCACATCCCTACTACGGGTCCGAAAGTCACCTCGGCAGCCGCTACACCGACGAGTTCCCTAGCCATGGATACCAGAGGTAATCGCAATGGACTGCGCCTTCTGCGCTGAGTTCGCCGGCGTCGAGGGCGAGGGCCGGATCATCGCCGAGGACGCCGGCTGGGTCCTTCTGCCTACCCTTGGCTGCTTCATTCCGGGCTACTGCTTGTTCATGCCACTCGACCACATCGACGCCGCCGCCGACCTACCGCAGACCGAGCTGCGGAGGGTAGAGAGCATCGTTGAGACGATGCGCCAACGCATCGAGTCGGCCTTCGGGCTGGCGATCCTCGCGGAGCACGGCTCCCGCGACTGCCAGCTCGGTGCTGGCTGCTGCGCCCACTGCCACCTGCACCTCATCCCTGTTCCTGACCCAGAGGCGGTTACCCGCGCATACCTGGCCACCGGCGGCAACGGCACCGCACTGCGCGAACTGGCCGACCTGCCGGCCGCCGCTGACGGTCCATACCTCTACCTGTCGCCCCGACCCGGCAAGCATCTGTTCTGGCCCGCAGGCAGCCGGTTCCCCAGGCAGTACGTGCGGCGAGTCTGCGCACGGCTGCATGGCCTGTCCGACCGGTACGACTGGCGAGACCACCCGTTCGGCCACAACCAGCGCCTCACCGCGGACATCCTGCGCAGAAACTGGGAGCAGCGGGCGGCCTGACCAGGTGGGAGGTTATATGCCACATGGACCACCCCAGCTACTGCATACCCTCGACCGCGACGCGCTAGCCGCCGCAGCCGCCAATCGGCGCTGGCCGAAGTGGTCAACTATGTGCCTGCTGCGGCTACTGGACAACCCCGTTCTGAACGGCGTCTGCATAACTCCTGATGCAGATATCTCCGTCCTGCGTATGTCGATCATGTCCCTCGCCGAAGCTACCGGCGCGCATCAGCTGATGGTCCGCTCCGACGGCGGCCTGGAGACTCACGCCTACTACCGCGGCGGCAACAGCTTCCCCATCCACCAAATTGAGCCCCACGCCATTAGCCTGCTGTCCATCGGACGGGCGGTCATACTGCTCGAGCCCACCAACCGGTTCACAAACCAACTTTCCGCTCTGCTTCGCATGGACCGACCCGGGTACCGGCAACCTGGCACCTTCACCGTCGAAGCCCTCGGCCCAGGCTACGACGTGGGAGACCTCACGCGCGGCGGCATCCATCCTCAGGTATCCGTCTCGATCGTTGAGGTCACCTGGCACCGCTACGAACAACCATGGTGGGTAGACCTACAGGTGACCCGCGACCTGTCCCCCAAGGCCGAGCACGCGCGTCGGCAGGCTCGCCTACGCCGTATCGCTCCCCACATCCGTGCCCTCACTGAGCCGGACTCGCCCGATAGGCAGGAATCGGCATCTACAGCCGCCGAATGGCTGCGCGCCAACGGCTACCTCGACCTCTGGCATGGTGTCGACCCCACCCTGCGCACCGTCCGGTCGGTGCCGGCCTGGTTTGATGTCGCGTTTCTTGTTGCCGCAGCGCACCCCAACCGCACCTGGCGTTGCCTGGCCACCTCACTGTCCGATCTCGGCAAGGGTCGAATCGTCTACTGGGACATCGTCGACGGGGCCCGCAAGTACGCCACCACCGCAACGCCGGCCGGAGCACCGCATGAGCCATAACGCCATCTACCTCGACTACCAGTCCACCACCCCGCTCGACTCCCGAGTCCTCGATGCGATGCTGCCGCACCTGACGCAGCATTACGCCAACCCGTCCAGCCCCCACCAGCCCGGGCGCCGAGCCGCAGCCGTCCTGCGGACTGCGCGCCGGCAGGTCAGGGAGTCTTTGGGCGCGCGGCACGACGCCGAGATCGTGTTCACCTCCGGCGCAACCGAAGCCAATCACCTCGCCATCCTCGGAGCCGTCGCAGCCAGCCGCCGCACCTTCGCCAGCCACGTCGTGGTCACCACGATCGAACACAAGTCCGTGCTCGCCGCCTACGACCAGCTCAGTGCCGCCGGCTACTCCGTCACCACCGTCCCCGCCGACCACAACGGGCGGGTTAGCGCAGCCGATGTCGCTGCGGCTATCACCCCACGCACTGCCCTTGTGTCGGTCATGTACGCCAACAACGAGATCGGCACCATCCAACCAGTTGCCGAAATTGCGGAAACCACCCGCCACTATGGAGTCCTGCTGCATGTCGACGCCGTTCAGGCGGTCGGCGCCGTCGACATAAACGTCAGCAGCCTGGGCGTTGATCTGCTCACAATCTCCGCTCACAAGATCTACGGCCCCAAGGGTGTCGGAGCCCTCTACATCCGCCGTGGCACGCGCCTGCGTCCCCAGTATGCAGGTAGCCAGGAGCAGGGCATCAGGGCCGGCACTGTCAACGTCGCCGGTGCCGTGGGCCTCGCTGCCGCCCTCGGGATCCTCGTCACCGAGCGAGAGCTCGACGCCAGACGGTCCGCGCGGCTGCGCGATCGCCTCGCAGAACGGCTGTTGGCCGCCCTCCCGCACGCCCGAGTCAACGGCAGCCGTGCGTACCGGCTGCCAGGCAACCTCAGCCTCACCGTCCCCGGCGTCGACGCCGCCGATCTCATCCAGGCCCTTCCGGACCTTGCCATCTCCTCTGGATCGGCCTGCACAAGTGGGCTAGGCGAGCCCTCCCACGTCCTCACCGCTATCGGTCTAGGCGCCGCCGAAGCACGAGCCACCATCCGGCTCAGCGTGGGCCGCTACACCCGCGACAGCGAAATCGAGTACGCCGCTCGCCGCATCATTGCGGCGGTCGCCCACCTCGACCCGCAGGCTGCCTGATCCGGCAGCTCACGCGACCGGTCAGCGGTCGTAGCGGAGCCAGGCGTATGGCCGGGGCTGCGGCGCGTTCCACTCCTCCTGCAGCTCCGGCGCCACGTCCACGAACCCACCCGCACGGTAGGTGGCCAGCGCGACCGCGTTGTCCGGGCGTACCCGGACGAAGACGTCCTGGTGACCGGCGCGGGCGACGAGTGCTGTGGTGAGGGCGCGCCCTGCGCCCCGGCCACGGGCGGACGGCGCGACGATCAACCGGGCCAGCTCGGCCTCGTCCTCCGCCTCATCCGACCAGACCTCGCCGTAGCCGACCGGCTCCCCGTCGGCCAGCAACAGGTACGCGGTCACATCCGGCTGGGCCGCCCAGCCGGCCACCACCTCGGCCGGGAACGGGTGCTCGGCCCGCGAGCACCACATGTCAGCCTCATCCGCCGAGGTCACCCACCCCGCGACCAACCCGGCGCGGTCGGGTGGGAAGGGGACCAACACGTACGCCATCGCCGTCGAGTAGACCACACGCAGCTCAGGCGAACGGAGCGACGGCGACACCCGCCGCTGCCAGCGCCTCCCGCACCCAGCCGGCCAGGGCAACCGCCCCCGCCGTGTCCCCGTGCACGCACAGCGACTCGACCGGGCACGCCACCACCGTCCCGTCCACGGCGACCACCTCACCGGCCACCGCCATCCGCACCGCCCGAGCGGCGACCTCCTCGACGTCGGTCACCATTGCTCCGGCCACAGTTCGCGGCACGAGCCGCCCATCCGGCTGGTAGGCCCGGTCGGCGAACCCCTCGCGCACCACCCGCAGCCCACCTGCCGCGGCAGCCGCGGCCAGCACCGACCCGGGCTGGCAGAGCACTGGCAGCGCCGGGTCGTACCGGCGCACCGCCTCGACCACCGCGGACGCCTGCCCCTCGTCGACCGCAGCGGTGTTGTAGAGCGCGCCGTGCGGCTTGACGTAACGCACCGACCCGAAGGCGGCCAGTGCCCCGATCTGGTACCGCACGTCGTCGCGCAGCTCGGCCAGGTCGTAGTCGATGCGCCGCCGCCCGAACCCGACCAGGTCCCGGTAGCCCACCTGCGCCCCGACCGCGACGCCCCGCTCGGCCGCGGCTTCGCACACCCGCCC
>Ga0075420_100000241_pt1 | contig 40031 bp, 42 predicted proteins | sample SoiMetdeltSBSDD4_FD_75296 | JGI IMG/M metagenome (GOLD analysis project Ga0075420, IMG submission 75296) | Bulk soil microbial communities from a Populus tree surrounding site in Tennessee, USA - Soil MetaG P. deltoides SBSDD4 | ecosystem: Environmental > Terrestrial > Soil > Tree plantation...
AATCTATATTTGACGGTTATACCTAAAAATATGTAACCTGTCAATAGACACTTTGAAGGTTAACGCGACGGGAGATCGAACGGCAATGTCGGATCATTCATCGGGCCAGACATTCTTTTTTATCGCCAATTACTTATGCCTCGACTTCATCAATACACAGATAGCCGAAAACGGGCAGCCGGTGGATCTTCTGAAGACCTTCGGCGACCTCATATCCTGGTGCGTCCAGGCCCGAATTCTCGAAACGACGCAGCAACAAGAATTTTCTCGGCAGTGGCGCGGCAGGCGGGACGCCGAACAGACATTCGCGCGCGCAATCGAGCTCAGGGCAACCTTACGGCAGATGGCTGAGCGGATCGTAGCCGGGAAGGCCCCGCCCCAGATCGCCATTGCTCAGATGAACGAATTACTTCACCATCAGGTGGGCCATGCCGAACTCAGGCGGGCGAAAGGTGGGTTTGAAAAACACTTTCATGCCGACTTCAAGGAACCGATTCACCTCCTATGGCCCGTGGCTGAGTCAGCGTGCGATCTTCTCGCGTACGGAGATCTTTCTCTCATCAAGAAATGTGAGAATGCCGCGTGCGTGCTCTTTTTCTATGATACGACCAAGAACCATAGCCGTCGTTGGTGTAGTATGAGCGCCTGTGGGAATCGGATGAAAGTGGCGGCCCACTATCGCCGTCTCAGAACATCGTCCTCTACATCATAAGGAGCAGGCCCCTGTGGGACAAAGGTATTCTAAGACGTGCTCAGTTCTTGTCGTTCTGTTTTTCCAGCTACTCATTTCGTTTCCCGCCTCCGCCAAGCAGTCGCGCCCACCCGATGAAATCACCAAGCTGGCGGACGATGTGTATTTATTCCGACACCAGTCGCATCAGGCTATCTTCATCGTCACGCCCAAAGGAGTGATACTCACCGATCCGATCAGCACAGAAGCCGCGACCTGGCTGAAGGCGGAGATCACGAAACTCACCGATCAACCTGTGCGATACGTGATCTACAGCCACCACCATAACGACCACATCACCGGAGGAAACATTTTCGCGGAGACAGCGCTCTTTGTCAGCCAGCAGGCGGCGCGGGAGAGGCTTGTGAAGAATGCCGATCCCGACATACCGATGCCCGATCTCACGTTTACCGATCGCATGGCAATCGATCTGGCCGGGAAGCACGTCGAACTGATCTACACCGGCAAGAACCACTCGGATAACAGCCTCGTCGTGCTGCTGCCACAGAATAAATTGCTGTTCGCGGTTGATTTCATCCCTGTCGAAACCGTTGCGTATCGGACGCTGCCCGACGGCTATCCCGACGATTGGATCGAATCGCTGAAGCAGGTCGAACGATTGGACTTCGACATGCTGGTGCCTGGCCATGGAAAGATCGGCAAGAAGGAGCACGTCCGGCAGTTTCGAGGATACCTCGAAGCTCTCAGGGCGGAGGTGCGGGAACAAATCCAGAAGGGCGCGAGCTTGGAAGAGGCGAAGAAGACCGTCCGGCTTCCGAGGTATGAACAGTGGTACGGCTATTCAGATTGGTTCGCGGAGAATGTGGAAGGGATGTACCGATACCTCTCGCAAGAGCAGACGAAATAGCCCCGCCTCGTCCCCGACCCAACTCAGCGCTAGTCGCAACCGTTGCGATGACCGCTCGTCACGATACCCTGTTTGTCGGCGAAAAATATCAGCCGGCAATCGACGCCGCCGTAGAGTGGGAGCGTGTTGTACTCGTCGGCCTGGCCAGGCATGCGGTCAATCGTCATGTCCCACACCATCTCGGTCGTGCCATCCTCCGCTTCCTTCGGATGCAGATTCGGTGGCCCCAATTCCAGGTATAGGTCTTCCTTGTGTTTTCCGATCCAGCGCGTGATCACATCGTCCCATGTCTGGTAAATGCCAGTCACACCGGAATCCGAGCCGGTCTTGCATGCAGGGAGGATAAGATACACCAGGAACAATACCAGCACAGAAAGATATCTGGTCATCACACCGACACCCTACTGCGCCGAGTGCTTCATGGTCGTGGTATCAATGTCCGTCGAAACCGGGATCTAGGGCTTCTTTTTTTTCTTGCCGGTAGAGTTGTCGGCAAAGAGCAGCCAAACGAGCACGGCAAATCCAATCACCACACCGGTGATTGCCAACCAGGTTCCGAGTTTTTCCATTAGCTCCTCGTCTGTGGAGGTCCTTGTAGCGCAGCCAGAGTGGGTGTGTCGAGCCGCTTCACTTTCAATTCATCGTCGACCGTCACCAGCTTGGCCGATCCTTCCACCACGACACGCTGGCTGCCTCGCTCGCGCAAGACATGGGCGAAGGTGAGGGAAGCCTGACCCACGGCGGCTAATTTCGTGTCGATGATCAGCGTGTCGCCATAGCGAGCCGGCGACCGATAATCGACTTCGGCATGGACCACCATGAACTGCGTGCCCTTGTTCCTCAAATCCGATACTGAAATGCCCCGTTCTTCGAGATACTGCGTCCTCGCCCGTTCAAAATACTTCAAATAATTCGCGTAATACACCACCCCGCCACAGTCGGTGTCTTCGTAGTAGATTCTAATTTCCATAGGGCCGATGGCGTATAGCTTATGGCGTATGGCACGAACCGTAACGCCCAAAAGAGCTTGTAGCTAATAGCTTAGGCGCGTACGGATGAATTCATTACGCGGGTCGATAGGAACTTCCCCTAGGACAGTAAAAGAGTGTTCCTGAAAGCGTTAATACTCTTCGAAAGTCGTTCGCCATCAGAATACAGTCCTTCCTGCTGGTCTTTGGTAATGTAAGCACGATCCATCGCCAAGTATGACGCAGCCACAACCTCGAAGACCGACCCTAGGGCGATCTCCAAGTGATGATCGAATGCCTTATTTGAGTTCTTGGCCGTGCCTTCTGCTATGTTGAGACTGATCGAATTGACTGCCCGATTCAGTTGACATTTCAATCCGTAATCTTCGTGCCTGGGGAATTTGGCGGTCACAGCATAGACCTTCGTCGCGAAATCCTTTGCCATCTGCCAGATCTCCAATGTCTCAAACCGGAAGGCCACTCTCAGTCTTTCTTAAGCTCCTGCCACAAGCCATACGCTATGGGCTATACGCTCTTATAGATTGAGGACCGGAAACTTCGGCAGCGATGAATCCGCCGCTCCGGTCAGTCTGGCGACGATCTCGTAGAGCTGATGGAATCGCTCCATCTTGACCGGTTCGAATCCATGGCTCAGCACGGCATGGTTCGCCGCATCCAGTAGAGGCTTCATTTTCTGCCAGTCACGGAGAAAAGCCTGTCCCATTTGATCACCCAACCCGGCCAGCGTTCGGAATTGGCTCTGTAGCGAGAGCTTGTACTTGCCATCCACGTCGTCCAGAAAACATGTGCGACAGGTTTCTTGAAGCGCCTGAGGCAACTGCTCCGGTCGCACATCCCAGGTTTTGATTTTGTATTGTTTGAAGAGCTGCCGTTGTGCAAACGCCTCGAGAGCCCGCACAAGCGTCAGCATGGCGGCTTCCCCATTGTGATCGGCCTGGGCACGGCGGTGCGCATGTGCCAGGAGGTCCAATGCGACCCCTTCCTTCACCTCGGCGGGATCGAGGACGATCTTTTCCAGAAATACACTGTTGGCTTTGATGGCGGGCAGCACCTGCTTGAGGCCGGGAGGACCGCCCCAAAGAGACGCCATCTCCAATGCCTTGACCGCTGTTTTGAGTTTGTCCCAGGCCTGCCGGTACTGGAACCGATCCCACAGTCCATACCCATCTGCGATATCGGCCAAGGCCCGATACAATGGCTTCTGCCCGCCGCTCACGCGCATCTCCAGATGCTGAAAGAGCAGACGTGTGGACCGGAAGGCGCCGCGATTGAACAGATCACATGCCTCCCGCCTGGTGAATATGGCGGCTTCATCCCAAGGGTTTCCCTGCAGCCATCGCCGCTCTTGGCCGTCGATCAGAAGTGGCGGGTCTTCACTCGGACGCCCGGCATCGATACTGGTGACGGTAATGAGACGCGAGGTCCACGGGAGACTCGCGGACGCGAGCGCGGCCGCCATCGCCGGGGTGGCTCCGGTGAGATCGACGACGAGGTCTCCGAAATGGACTTCCCAAGTGCGAAAGAGATCATGAATCGTACGGGAGAGGACCTGATGGCAAAGGATGACATCGGCGGGATCGGTCGTGATGACACAATCCCAGCGCTTGGGCATGTGCTGAATCTGAGGTTGGATCGCTGTGTCGATGTGTACCCTGGCCGATTCCGGAGCGAAAAAACAGAGCAATTCCGGATTCAGCCGGTTGATGACATAGACCGCAGCGGCCGGCTGATCGGTCAGCGCCACCAACAAGGCCTTGACCGATTGTTCCGTCGCCATGGGCGCGGACTATAACATTGCATGGCCTTTCGATCAACGTTCAATGGCCGGGTTCTCGACGGGATTTCTCTTCGTGTACCTGTCATCCACACCACTGATAGAATGGATGCTCCGTCGTGGGTGATCCGTTGATTGCGTGTTTGAGAAAAGCTCGTATACTTCACTTACGATCCTCCGACGATTTTGCGGAACCACTATGGGACAACTCACAGGAGACCGCGCCATGCATGTTCTTCCATTCACCCTGGTCGCTCTTTTTCTGTGGGGACTCTCTGCACCCTCTTATGGTGAACCGACTCCACCATCCTATGCCTGGAAGGAGGGTCCGGCCGAGGTCACACTCGGTGAGCAAGCCATGCTCAAACTTCCCGCCGGCTACTCATACCTCGGCCAGAAAGATACACAACGCGCCCTGAAGGACATGGGAAATTTTCCATCCGGCACCGAACTGGCCCTCGTGACCGGTGCCGGGGATCAGACGCAGTGGTTTGTCGTGATCCGCTTTATCGACGCCGGATATGTGGCTGACGACGATGCCGCTGATTGGGATGCGGATGCCATGCTGGCCTCGATGAAAGAAGGAACCGAGGCCGCCAACGAAAAACGAAAACAGATGGGCATTGCACCCATCACGGTCCGAGGCTGGGAAGAGAAACCCCGCTATGACAAGCAGAGCAATAAGGTCGTGTGGGCCGTCTCCAGTCAAGAGCAGAATGGCGTGGGCGTGAATTACAATACGCTCACCTTAGGCCGTCATGGCTACATCAGCATGAATATGGTCGGCTCGCTGGAGGACCTGCCTCAGCTCAAACCCCACACCAACGTGCTGCTCACCAATCTGAACTTCGTCGATGGCAAACGGTACACAGATTTCGACAGCACCACGGACAAAGTGGCTGCGGTGGGGTTGGCCGCGCTCATCGCGGGAGCCGCCTTCAAGTCGGGCCTGTTGGCCAAACTCCTCCTTCTGGTCGTGGCCTTTAAAAAGATTATCATCATCGGCATCATCGCACTTGCGGCGCTCCTCACCAGAATCTTCAAGAAGAAGCCGGCGCCGGTCTCATGAAAACCCTGCTGCTCCTCCTGACCGGTCTCAAGTTCGGCAAGGTTCTACTCACCGGCGGGACCATGCTCCTGTCGATGTTTGCCTATGCCCTTATCTTCGGGTGGCGATATGCCGTGGGGTTCGTCTTGCTGATCTTCTGCCATGAGATGGGGCATTACCTGGCCGCGAAGCAACGGGGACTTGCCGTCGGAGCCCCGACCTTCATTCCGTTCGTCGGAGCGTGGATCCAACTGAAGGAGCAACCAGTCGATGTCGAAACCGAGGCCTATGTCGGAATCGCCGGACCGGTAGTCGGCACCTTGGCCGCAGCCGGCTGTTATTACGCCGCGGATTCGTCGCAGGGCCTGATGATGGCGCTCGCCTATGCTGGGTTCATGATCAATCTGTTCAACCTGATCCCTTTGTCCCCTCTCGACGGCGGGCGGATCACGGCGATTATTTCTCCCAGGGTCTGGTGGCTGGGGGTTCCGATCCTGATTGGGCTGTTCATCTGGAACCAGAGTCCGATGCTCTTGCTCGTCGCCGTCATGGCCGTACCTCACCTCTTGTCGACGATCCGTAAGAATCAGGATGGTACAGTCCCCGACAAATATTACGACGTCCCTCTTGCGACCCGTTTCGAATACGCCCTGTACTATTTTGCGCTGGCCGGTTTTCTCGGCGTGATGAGCTACAATTCACACCGGGCCCTTCCTTCCTGACACCAACCGATCGAACTCATCCGATCGGCCTCACGCGATCGAAGCGGTGCAGGCGGCCTGGAAGGTTCGTATCCTTGACGGCCTTCGGAAAGCCGCTTAGACTGCGCCCGTGTTCACATCCCCTCCACCCATTCCTATGAGGCCTCGATGACCTGGTGGCTGTGGATTTTTCTGGGTCTGGTCCTGCTTGGCGTCGAAATCCTGACACCGGGTGGGTTCTACATCCTCTTCTTTGGACTGGGGGCTCTCGTCGTCGGCGCGCTGAGCGGACTCCATATCGTCGAGGTCGAATGGTTGCAGTGGCTCCTGTTTTCAGCCTTGTCCATCGTGTCGCTGATGATTTTCCGCGGCCCCCTGCGCAGGGTGACAAAGATTACGGACGCCGGAGGACCGGCGGTCGATACCCTGATCGGAAAAACAGGCCTCGCCGTGGAAGACATCGCGCCTGATGCGATCGGAAAAGTCGAATTACACGGCACCATGTGGAACGCGCGGAACGCTGGGACGACCGTCATCGCGAAGGGACAGCGCGGCCAAGTCTCCAAGGTGGAGGGACTCACGCTATGGATCAAGGCGGAATGACACGAAGTGTGAAACGAATCTCGTGAAGCGTATCTCGTTAGAACTTCTGGCGAGAAGTGTCTCTTTGTTCGCAAGATACGAGATACGAACGACACTATATCTTGATGGTAATTATTGATGGAGGACAGCGCTATGTCCGGTGGATTATTGATCGTCATCGTTCTGTCGTTCCTGGTCATCCTGGTCATTGCCAAGACCGCGCGGATTGTTCCCCAACAGAGCGCCTACGTCGTCGAACGGCTCGGACGATATTCCAGGACCCTGAGCGCCGGGTTTCACATCCTCGTCCCATTCATCGATTCGGTGCAGTACAAACACTCGCTCAAGGAGACGGCGATCGATATTCCCGAGCAGATCTGCATCACGCGCGACAACGTGCAGGTCTCTGTGGACGGCATCCTCTATCTCAAGGTATTGGACCCGCAACGCGCGTCCTATGGAATCAGCGATCACCGGTTTGCCATTACTCAGTTGGCTCAAACGGCCCTGCGCAGCGAGGTCGGCAAAATTGAACTGGACAGGACGTTTGAAGAACGGACCAATATCAACACGCAGGTGGTCAACGAACTCGACAAGGCGTCGGAGCCCTGGGGTATCAAGGTGTTGCGATACGAAATCAAGAACATCACGCCCCCCAAGGACGTGCTCAATGCGATGGAGAAACAGATGCGGGCCGAGCGGGAGAAGCGGGCGGTGATCTTGACGTCCGAAGGCGAGCGCGACGCGGCCATCAACCAGGCGGAAGGCGAAAAACAGCAGGCGATCAAGGCATCCGAGGGAAAAAAGCAGCAGCAGATCAACGAAGCTGAAGGTGCGGCGGCTGCCATTACGGCGATTGCCACCGCCACCGCCGAAGGACTCCGCAAGGTTGCCGAATCCACGCAAATTCCCGGCGGGTACGAAGCCGTGCAACTACGAGTGGCCGAACAATATATCGGGAAATTCGGGGAGCTCGCCAAAACCAGCAACACCCTGGTCCTACCGGCCAACGTGGCCGACGTGGGATCAATGCTGGCCTTAGCCATGAACATGATCACGAAGCGGCCTTCTGGCCAGCCTCCCGCCAAATAGAGATGTGCCAGCCTCAGTTAATCCCAATCCGAAAATAGATGTGATCTCGTTGGTGCATTTCGCGGGACCTGTCGCGGCGAACAGCCCCACCGTGCTAAGACCCGGCCGCTAACGCGGCGCGCATAAACTCGCTGCTCCTCGTCAGTCACACCATGCGCCCCATCCCCAGTGGGACCCTTCCGTCACGCGCGCTTTGGGAAGGACCGCGTCTTTGCGCGGGAGGGGCGGGCGGGTGAGAAAGGCTCCCCGTTCGCCACGCCACCCGCGGGACATTCACCTAGACGCCCGCAAGTATTTCGGATTGGGACTAATTCTCTGCGCTCGCGTATCGTGCACACAAGGATCACGGATGGCGTTTATCCCGTCGCCAGGAGATATATATTGTCAGAGCTCGGGTCGAACAATTTCTGCTTGGTGGTGGCTCGCCAGGGGAAAGGGTTCGTCTAGGCGGACCCTAGGGAGGATCAGCCAGTACCCTTCTCCCCCTGCGATGTATGAATTTTGTGGTTTTCCCACCAAATCTTAGCTCACCAGGGACTACTCATAGTCTCTAGACTGATAAGCTTCCCTTCTGCTTTCCTTCCGTCATGAAATCTCCTCAGCAACGCTTTGGCGTACGCGTCCGACAATTACGCATCAGAAAAGGCTGGACGCAGGAACAGCTTGCTGAACGTGCAGGCCGTCATTGGACATATATCGGCGGCATTGAGCGAGGGGAATGAAATGTCACTCTGACTGTCATCACGGATATTGCTCGTGCACTCGGTGTCGAAGTCCGCACCTTATTTCCAAAGGACACGAGCAATGCGTAGCCATCCACTTGAGCACGCGCTGAACGCTGATGCAGTTGACATTCTCTCAGCTATACAGAAAGGATTCCGAGCAATAATCGACGTTAAAGGAAAGCTCGCTGAATATTTCCTCCTCAAGGAATTCGATCGACTCAAAGAGAAAGGTCTAGTGACTCAGTTCGTTTGGACGGATAAGGATGGACAGCCAGATTTTTTCGTTGAGTGCACGGGCGGCCATCACTTAAAAATCGAATGCAAGAATATACGGAGCGGTCAACTCTTTCGCTCTCCTCCTCGTTATAGGGTAGAGCTACAAAAGACACGGAACTCGAAGGATGGACAAATTCGCGCGGATATAGAAGGAACGAATTTGATATCCTTGCTGCCTGTCTTTTCAATCAGACTAAGCGTTGGGAATACTTGTTTGTCTGCACCTCTAGACTGGAAGCTCGGCCAAGTGAAATTGAATGCTTAAAAATAATGCAACCTGTGCCATTCATAGCGGAGTCCCCCTGGCATTCCTCTTTGGAAGCCGCTATAAATGAGCAGTTGAATAACGCCCTCTAAGGCTCAACGTCAATGAAATTACCCTTTACACCCCTTTATAGCACCGAACTTGGGCACGCTTACCTCGGAGATTCACTTGCGATAATGCGCAAGGTGCCTTCTGAAACGGTTAATCTAATCCTTACTTCTCCTCCATACGCCCTTCATTTCAAAAAAGAGTACGGCAATAAGTCCCAGGCGGAATACGTCTCCTGGTTCATGGAGTTTGCAAGGGAATTTTTAAGGGTTTTGCGGCCGGATGGAAGCCTAGTGATTGACTTAGGTGGGAGTTGGCAACAGGGACGTCCGACGCGCTCTCTCTATCATTTCGAGCTACTTCTCTCATTGTGCAAGGAAACACATTTTCACCTTGCTCAAGAGTTTTATTGGTATAACCCTGCTAAGCTACCATCACCCGCAGAGTGGGTCACTGTTCGTAAAATCCGAGTAAAGGATTCAGTAAACTGCATATGGTGGTTATCAAAAACTCCCAATCCCAAGGCAAACAATCAAAAAGTGTTGAACGACTATAGCCCCGACATGAAACGTTTACTCGCTCGAGGCTATCGCGCCAAAGAACGCCCTTCTGGACATACAATAACGAGCAAGTTTCGGGATAACGGGGGGGCAATTCCATCCAACCTATTGTCCTTTGGGAATAACGATAGCAATGGTTATTATATGGAGGCGTGCAAGAAAACTGGAACAAAGCCTCATCCCGCTAGATTTCCCATTCAGATACCACTTTTCTTTATTCGATTTTTAACAGATCCATCAGATCTGATACTTGACCCGTTTGCCGGAAGCAATACAACTGGAGAAGCTTGTGAGCGCGAATCCAGACGGTAGGTGGCGATTGAGTTGAATGAAGGATATTTGCAAGGCAGTCGCTTTAGGTTTGATAGGCGAAATCTGGAGAACCTTTTGCCTTTTGATGACGAAGTTCCTGAAACACCGGAAAAGCAACTCATCACTCTTTTCGATTAACTATCCCTCTCTAGGTTACCGCTTTCTATTGGCGGAACTGTCATCGTTTGACAGCGATTCTTCCATTCCCTACAATCCGTGCCATGAAAGACCGGGCGATCAAAGCCTTCGATGAAAGTGCTGACATCAAACGGCAATTCGTCCGCGCCCACTCCGATATGATCGTCGAAGTCGCACAATTGATCGGTCGCGCCTTTCGCGAGGGACACAAGGTCTTATTGTTCGGCAACGGCGGCAGCGCGACCGACGCGTCCCACATCGCCGCCGAATTCGTCGGTCGTTACCATCGGGACCGCGCGCCTCTCCCCGCTCTCGCGCTCGCTACGGACATGTCCGCTGTCACGTGTATCGCCAATGACTATGGATACGAACAGGTGTTCGCCCGCCAGGTCCTCGCACACGGTAGGAAAGGCGATATCGCCATCGGCATCAGCACCAGCGGCAATTCGGCCAACGTGCTGAAAGGGATCGCCGCAGCCCGCGAAGCCGGCCTGGAGACGATTGCTTGGACCGGTGGCAACGGAGGCAAGCTGGCCTCCATGGTGGATTACGCCTTCGTCGTACCGTCCAGCGTGACCGCGCGCATCCAGGAAAGTCACGCAACCCTGGGCCATGTCCTCTGCGAGTTGATCGAGGATCAGGTCTTTGCGAAACACCAGTAACCGGACCCATTCGTCCGCGCGTCGTTCACTCATCCGGCCATCGATGTCTCGCAGTTGAAGACTGAAAGCATCCGCCTGGCGACATCCTGGTGGTCCGGCAGGTCCGGTTCCGTATCCCAACACTCGGTACACCATCCTGAAAGATCAATGTTCACGACTGATCACATTCAGAAACTTTGGGCCGACTTGAATGGAAGGTATTTTCACGGAGCATTGACGCCGATCTCCATCGCCTGGAGCCGGCGACTGACGTCGTCTGCCGGATTGTTCGTGAGTCGCGGCGGGCCGCGAGCAGTAGACGTGACTCAGCCCGCCAATGGACCGTCGCGATGCTGCATCAAGCTTTCCCGTCCGTTGCTCGCCGGGGAGACGAACGGCGCTGAGCTGGAGCTCACGCGCACGCTGGCCCATGAAATGATTCACCAATGGCAATACGACGTCTTGAAGCGGCGGCCGAACCATGGGGCGGATTTTCGGCGGATGATGGATCGCATGAATCAAGACGGGTTGAGCATCACCATCTACCATTCATTGGCACGGGAAACGGATGCGCTGGCGCGCTATGCCTGGCGCTGCCAGAACTGCGGGCATATTTACCGAAGACAACGAAGGACGATCAAGCCCCGCCGTCACCAGTGCGGCGCTTGCCGGGGACCTCTCAAAGAGCTGGCGCTCGTAGAAGGCAAAAGTAAAAATGAAAAACGCAGAATGGAAAGCGGACTCACGGAAGGTCTGCCTATGATGGCGTCCGTACGGAAGGCTGAACCCCTGAGCCAGCTTGCGTTACCATTTGGACGGCCGTGACGGAGGACTCCCATGGCACGCTGGCCACGCCAAGTTCTCTTCGGTGATATCGACGCCATGTATGCGTCTGCGGCGATCCTGGCCGATCCCTCATTAGCCGGCAAACCCGTAGCCGTCGGGGGACCTCCTCCGCGCGGCATCATCGCCGCTGCCAGTTACGCCGTCCGCCGTTTCGGGGTTCGCTCGGCCATGCCGACCATCCGGGCCCTGCATCTCTGCCCGGATCTGGTGCTCGTTCCGCCCAACCGCCCGCTCTACACAGCACTCCACCGGCAGATGCAGGAGGTCACCGATCACCTGTTTCCCGCAACCGAATGGACGAGCATCGACGAATTTTATGCCGACACGACCAGCTTGCAAACCAGACATCCGGACCCCGAGCAACTCGCTCGCGCCCTGAAAGTGGAAATCCGTTCTGCCACCGGCTTGACCTGCACCGTCGCGCTGGCAACGGGAAAGACCGTCGCAAAAGTTGCCGCCGACACACACAAGCCGGATGGGCTGGCAGTCATCTCGCCCGGTGAAGAGGCGTCGTTTCTGGCTCCTCTCGCCGTGTCGGCCCTGCCAGGAATCGGTCCGAAGTCTGTTGAAAACCTGGGGCGAATCGGAGTTGTCCGTATTGCTGATCTCTTGGATCCTCGGTTCGAATCCGCCTTGCGCCACCTGTTCGGCAACCGTTTACCGGCCGTTCAGGAAATCGCCCGAGGCATCGATCCCGACCCGGTCGTCGCGGATCGCGACGCCAAGAGTCTCAGCCACGAAACAACCTTCGACGAGGACACCGATGACGTGTCGTTCCTTGAAGAAATGTTGCGGGGGTTTCTCAGCGAGTTGTCTCACGAACTCCGCCTGCAGGGCCTGGCGAGTCGCGTCTTTACGATCAAACTGAAGGACAGCCATTTCAAGATCACGACCCGGCAACAGCAATTCTCGGGTCCGCTGAATTATGACCCGGTCATGTGGCCGGCTATTCGCATGGCTCTTGGCTCCTTGATTTTCCCCCACATCCGATACCGGCTGATCGGTCTCGGCTTGTCCGGACTGGTCCCCGTCACGACGCATCTCTTTGACCATCGCCGGGAGAAAGCGATCGCCGCACTCGATACCCTGATGACCAAGCATGGTACGCACGTCCTGCGTCTTGGAGGTCTTCCCGACAAGTCGCACGAGTCATGACTGCCCTAGCCCGCATTATTCATGACGATTCTGCTGCAATCGCGAATTCGCTGCTACGACACGCCTGCATGCTGGTTTCGAGGCACGCAGGCGAGCGGGCTCGCCGCTCAGGCCCCTCAACATACTGTTTCAAGTATGCTTCGGGCCCTCGTGGCTCCACGCGCAAGACACTGCCACCTCACCGACTCGGTGGCGTCCACAAACCTGAGACACACTGGGCGCTCACCAACTCGCGCCCGTTCACAAGCGGTTCAAGACACTGCCGGCTCACCGTCTCGCCGGCGCGCACAAACGTGGCGCTCTTTATTCATCGCGCCGTGCGCCTCATTATTCTTCGCGCCGTGGACCTCGCCACGCGACTGCGCGATTTCGCCACGAACCGTCATGAATAATGCGGGCTAGTCGGCCCCGTGGATCGGTGGGGCTGCTGAAACGAGAGGACACACATTGAGCATGCCCGGCTTCCTGGGGATATGAAGACCGATCGCTCCGGCAGCGCAGTCGCGTGAGACGTGTCCAAGTCATGATCTCGGGGACTGATCCTTGCGCAGTCGATGCAATCTGACCGCGACCCGGACCGATTCCAAGAGCTTCTCCTTGGAAATCGGTTTGATGAGGTAGTCGCAGACCCCTTCCTTGGCCAGAATCTCGGTGAGAAGAAAATCTCGCTCCGCTGTCAGCACGATGAACGGAACGCTGGGATAATGAGCTTTGAGATGGCGAATCAGTTCCGCTCCGTTGACATTGGGCATTTGAAGATCCACCAGAATGGTTGAGATCGCGCCCTCGGGGCTCGCACTCAGCAGAGCAATGGCTTCTCTGCCGTCAACCGCCTCGATGACGTGATAGTCCGCCTTTCTCAGTATCAGGCCGACAATGTTCCGTAATTCGACATCATCGTCCACGATCATGATGGTCGTATCAGCCATCCGGACTTCCCAAGATTGGAAGGCGACGGAAGTGTAGTCGATTTCCCGCCGGCGAACAAGGAGTCCGGCGAAGGGCAATCGGCGCGTCTCGGCGCGACGGGGGCTTGGGTGGGTGAAAACAGAGCGTTGATTCAGGACGCCTGTCCCCATAAGATGGAGAGAGTTGCATGGACCATTCGCATCACATACCCGACAAACTGAAGACGAGGGAGGAGCTTGCTCCGGTGCTCACGGTCCTGCAGGAGCGGGGGAAGAAAGTCGTCTTCACGAACGGCTGCTTCGATCTGATGCACGTCGGCCATACCAGGTATCTCCAGGCGGCACGAGCGCTGGGAGACATCCTAGTCGTCGGCGTGAACACCGACACCTCGGTCCGGGCACTCCAAAAGGGCACCGACCGGCCTATCGTTCCCGACCTTCAGCGTGCCGAGGTCGTTGCATCACTCGCATGCGTCGACTATGTGGTGCTTTTTGCCGAGCCGGACCCCAAGAATCTCATCATGCTGCTCGAGCCCGATGTCCTCGTCAAGGGAGGCGATTGGCCGATTGATCAGATTGTCGGGCGCGAGGTGGTGGAAGGCAAGGGCGGCACAGTCACGACGATTCCCTTGATCCCCGATATTTCAACGACGACGCTGATTCAACGAATTCGATCGACCACATCCTAGCACCACGTGCCTGCTCTGGTCCCCTCATACCTCACGCAATGGCTCGCTCCGTTATCGGAGTCTCTCCATTCAGGACAGGGGAACCCCTGTCTGACCGGCCTGCATGGCTCCGCCGGCGCGTTAGCCCTGACGCTCCTCGCACAGTCCTCGCCTTCCGGCTCGCCGCATCACGGCTCCTGGTTGATCCTCACGACCACGAACGAGTCCGCCGAACGGCTCTATGACGATCTCCGCTTTTTTCATCAGCTGTTCGGGCTCGCGGAGGATCGGCTGGCCTTCTTCCCCAAGTGGGAAACCTTACCTTATGAATCCACGGCCCCCAACGTCGAACTCGTCGCGCGGCGTATGCGGACCTTGCAGCGGTTACAAGGTCAAGACCATACCATCCTCGTCACCTGCGTCCCCGCGGTCATTCAGCGGGTGATTCCGCTCGAGATCTTTACATCGTCCATTCTCCGACTGAAACCCGTAGCATCCATCGAACGAGAAATCCTTGTGTCCAGCCTCCTGCAACTCGGGTATCAGCGCAGCACGGTGGTCGAGATTCCCGGCCAATTCAGCATTCGCGGCGGTATCGTCGATATGTTTTCGACAGCCTATCCGGATCCTCTTCGCGTCGAATTCCTGGGAGATACGGTAGAGTCGCTGCGGTTCTTCGATCCCGCGACCCAAAAATCAACCGATAAAATCCGCGAGGCCATCGTCCTGCCTGCTCGTGAACTCATCAGAGCTGCGGGCAGCCCCGACCCGCTCCGTCTTTTGGCGCCCGATGCCGAATGGCGCGCGCCTTCCGTGTACGACCGCATGGATTCGCTCCTGGACTATTTTCAGCGTCCCCCGATCCTGGCGCTCGACCAACCGGACGCCCTGAAAAGCGAGGCGGCCGCCTTTTGGGTCGGCATCAACGAGGGATATCTTCGGCACGAAGACCGAACCACGGCCGATCCCTATCCCACTCCTGATGGCTTATATCTGCCCTGGGACGCCATTCTTGAGCAGAGCGAGAGGAACTCCTGCCTGGCGCTCGAACCGATCGCGGCCCCTAACGAATCCTGGCGGCCCATCGTGTCGAGTCCCACCCAAGCTCCGGCCAGCGTGGGTCTCGGGCAACGCGGCATCACGTTCAGTCAGACGGTGGACATCTTGGAGCGCCTACGGGGAAACGGGCCCGTCTTCCTGGTGGCGCGCAGTCAGGGACAGGTCGGACGGTTACTGGCTCTGTTCAGCGAGCACGATCTCCCGGCCGTCCAATGGCATCCGAAGGCATGGACGGAGACCGGGACGCAACGGATTCCCTATTCCGTGCTCTGTGGCGATCTATCATCGGGGTTCATCTCTCAAGACCTCCGCATGGTAGTCCTGACCGAGGAAGAGCTCTTCGCCAAAGGGACTCGTCACAAGCCGCCGGCGAAAACCAAAGCCGCCACCTTCCTCTCTTCGCTTGAGGACTTGAACGTCGGCGATTATGTGGTCCATGTGCAACACGGCATCGCGAAATACCGCGGCCTCCAGCGCCTGGAGGTGCAGGGGTTCGAAAGCGACTTTCTGATTCTCGAATTCGCGGGCACGGACAAGCTGTACGTCCCGTTGGACCGTCTGAACCAGGTGCAACGCTATACCGGCGCGGATTCGCATGTCCCTCGACTGGACCGGTTGGGCGGGACCTCCTGGGCAAAAACGACCGCGCGCGTCAAGAAAGATATCGAGGAGATGGCGCATGAACTCGTCGACCTCTATGCGAACCGCGAACTCGTCCAGCGCGCGTCGTATGGAAACGACAGCACGATGCTCCACGAGTTCGAGGCGGCCTTCGAGTACGAGGAAACGCCCGATCAGATCAAGGCCATCGAGGACATCAAGCGCGACATGGAATCGACGCGACCGATGGACCGTCTCGTCTGTGGAGACGTGGGATATGGGAAAACCGAAGTGGCGATGCGCGCGGCATTCAAAGCGGTCGAGGAGAATCGCCAGGTCGCCGTCCTGGTCCCGACGACACTGCTCGCGCATCAGCATTATGACAACTTCGCCGAGCGGTTCGCACCCTTTCCGACGCGCGTCGCCCTGCTTTCGCGTTTTCAATCTCCGAAGGAAACCAAGGGGATTCTGAAGGACGCGGCGTCCGGCACGATCGATATCGTGATCGGCACGCACCGGCTGTTGCAAAAGGATGTCGTGTTCCGAAACCTCGGCCTGGTCGTCATCGACGAAGAACAGTGGTTCGGTGTCCGACATAAGGAGCGCTTGAAACAATTGCGCACGCAAGTCGATGTGCTCACCTTGACGGCGACGCCGATCCCTCGCACGTTACAGATGGCGATGGCCAGCGTCCGTGACCTGTCCATCATCGATACACCCCCGCCCGGTCGCCTGGCGATTCGTACACAGGTCATCCGATCCAACGACAAGGTCATCCGGGAGGCCATCCTGCGCGAACTCGGGCGTGGCGGCCAGACCTATTTCGTGCACAATCGCGTCGAGACCATGGAGCGTATCGGCGCGTGGCTGCTGGAGCTGGTTCCCGAAGCGCGCATGGTGATGGCCCATGGTCAGATGGACGCAAAGTTGCTGGAATCGGTCATGCTGAGGTTCTTCCATCGGGAAGCCGATGTCCTGATCGCGTCCGCCATCATTCAATCCGGACTCGACGTGCCCAGCGCGAATACCATTATCATCAATCGTGCGGATGCGTTCGGCCTGGCCCAGCTCTATCAACTCCGTGGCCGGGTGGGCCGCAGTGGCGAGCAGGCCTTTGCGTATTTCTTGATTCCCGACGAAGGCGCGTTGTCCGAGGACGCCCAGAAGCGACTGACCGCCATCCAACAGTTCACGGAGCTGGGCTCCGGCTTCCGCATCGCCGCCGCCGATCTGGAAATCCGCGGCGCGGGGAATCTCTTGGGGAAGCAACAATCCGGGCATATCGCCGCCATCGGCTTGGATCTCTATCTGCAAATGGTCGAGCAGGCGGTGCAACGGCTGAAGGGACAACTCGTTGAGGAAGAGCCGGACCCCACCCTGCAGTTGAACCTATCGGCATTCATCCCGGATACCTATGTGGCCGACAGCCATCAGCGGTTGTCTCTCTACAAACGGTTGTCCTCCTGCCCGCAGCTGGGTGACCTTGCCTTGTTGCACGGAGAAATTCAGGATCGCTACGGCGAGCCGCCGGAACCGGTGGAACGGTTGTTCGAAGTAATGCAGGTCCGCCTTATGGCCAAGAAACTCCGGTTGAGTTCGGTAGTCGTCCAACCCGACGCCGTCGTCATCACCTTCGATCCGAAAGCCAAGATTCCCGAAGCGGCGGTCCAGCAGCTCATGGACCGGTATAAGAAACGTTTACGGCTCCTCTCCCCCTTGTCCTTTCAGCTCCAGATGCCGCATGAAGACTGGGGATTGGTCTTTCCGGAACTCAACGCAACCTTGCAAACCCTCCAGGTCTGTGGTACCACAAAGTGACTATCAAGATCTGATCGACGGAGCCGTCTCACACACCCGCCAGCCGATAGCTATGACAACACATACCATCGTGCAGCATCGTTGGCCGCAGTGGCCGCTTCCCCTCTTGATGATCGTGCTTTGCGGATGGGCAATGATCCTGCCGGGATGCACAGATCTTCCCGAAGAAGAACCCGTCGTGGCGATGATCAATGGCCGCGCCATCACCCAACACGAATTCGAGGTGCGCTGGAATGAACTGTCGCAGGCCACGCGCGCCCGCTACCAGAAAGAGGGCGGGAAACGAAGATTTCTCGAGGAGCTGATCATGCGCGAACTCCTGATGCAGGAAGCCCGCAAACAAGGTCTCGATCAATCCGACGAGATCCGTGAAAAGACGCAACACTACAAGGAGCAGCTCATTCTCGACGAGGTGTTGAAGGATCGCATCAAGACGAAGGTCGAGGTCTCGAAGGAAGAAACGGAGGCCTACTTTCAGAAACATGCGAACCAGCTGCTCGCCAATCCGAAGGTACAAGTATCCGTGATGTTGCTGCCGAACGTATATGCCGCAAAAGATCTCAAACGGCAGGTCGAAGGCGGAGGAAACTTCACGAAGTTCGCCATGCGCTATTCGATCGATGAGAAGAGCCGGGCCAAAGGCGGAGATCTCGGCCCCTATCGCAAAGGACTAGTCGAAGTCGAGCTCGACCCGATCGTTCAAACCCTCAGGCCGGGATATCTGAGCGAGCCCGTGAAGACGGATCGCGGATACTACCTGGTCAAAGTCAGTCCCCTAGAACCGGAAATTCTTCAGGCCGACCAGGCGACCAGGGAGCGACTCAGGCAGGAACTGCTCGCCGAGAAACGCCGGAAGCGTTTGGATGACATGTTTTCCGAGCTCAAGGCCAACGCGACGATCCGTCTAGCCGACGCCTCGCGGTACGTCACCGATGATGCCGTTCAGAGCCGATCCAATCCGTGACTGTCCCTGAGTTTCTTCGTCTGAACATGGCCTCGGCGTGACATCGCCCCCTGAGCAACTGCCATACGGTACCCCGCATGACATCCTCTGATTAGTGTACAATCCGCGATGAGGCCGATGGTCTCCTCGTCCCTGCATGAAACACCGATCTCTCACATGACACGTCCGGCCAGGCCATCCGGCCTACCCCCACAAGCATGGTACTTGCGGATGTCCCGAACGATCCTGGTCTTTCTTGCCCTCGTCGCCCTTGATACCATTTTCGTCCCGGTCAATTCGGCCAAACTGCAGGATCGCATCGTCGCGGTCGTCAATTCAGATCTCATCATGCTCTCAGACGTTAAGCGGGATCTCACGACAGAGCAGGAGCGGCTGCAGAAACGTTACAAGGGAACGGAGCTGGAACGGCGGCTCAAGTCGGCCGAATACGTGACCTTGACCAAGATGATCGAGCGGAAACTTCAGCTCCAAGCCGCCAGGACCAAAGGCGTCGAGGTGACCGATCAAGAGGTGACACAAGCGGTGGAAGAGCTGAAGAAACAGGGCGACAAGAATATCGTGAAGGACGCCAGCAGCACCACCACCGTTCGAGAAGAGTTGCTGCTCCTCCGCGTGGTCGATCGTGAGGTGCGTAGTGTGGTGATGGTCATGGAGTTCGATATGAGACGGTACTATCAGGAGCATAAGGAACGGTTTGCATATCCCGAAGAATACCAACTCAGTCAGATTCTCATCCGGTCCCGCGGTCCTGATGAGAGCGGGATAGCCATGGGCAGAGCGGAAGGTATCCTCGCTGCATTGAAGCATGGCGAGAGTTTCGAAGACTTGGCCTTGCGCTTCTCGGAAGGTCCGAACGCCTCCCGCGGCGGCCGTCTCGGGTTAGTCCGTCAAGGAGAACTGCTGCCGGTCATTGAACAAGCGCTGGCTCCCTTGCCGATCGGCGGGCTGACTCCTATTATCGAAAGTTCCGACGGGCTACATATCATTCGAGTCGACGACAAAAAGCCTCGGCAATTCCGACCATTCGAAGAGGTCAAGACGGAAATTCAAACGTTGGTGTTTCAACAGAAGAGCGAAGACCAGTATCAGATCTGGATGGCCGACCTGAAGAACAAAGCCTATATCGACATCAAGTTTTCAGCCGTGCCCTGATGGCTCCCCACAGCGCGTCCCTCCCCTCATGAGTTTCAGACGAATACTCGATGATCGGGACATCTTCCGGAAGGCTGAGGACGTCGCGCACACGTACGAGATTCCCGCGGCGTTCATTCATTCGCAGCTTATCCACTTTGGTCAGCGCAATAATCATGGGACGTCCGATGGACTTCAGCCATTCGACGGTCGTCAGGTCTTGAGGACTGATGACGCGGGATTCGATCAACAGAACAACCCCTCGAAGAGCCGTTCGCGTCGTCACAAATCCTTCGATGAGAGGCCCCCACTCGGCGCGTACCGATTTGGCCACTTTCGCGTACCCGTAGCCGGGCAGATCGACAAAATACAGTCGGGATGCCGGCATGGTTGCGATCAGAAAATAATTGATCGCCTGCGTCTTCCCCGGCGTTTTGCTGACTTTGGCCAGGTTCCTGCGATGGAGCAGCGAGTTGATCAGCGAGGATTTCCCGACGTTCGACCGGCCGGCAAAGGCGATTTCTTCCAGCCGATCAGCAGGAAACTGTTCTGGGGCCCGGCAACTTTTGATAAACTCGGCTGTGAGGATTTTCATGGGGCATGCCCATCGTGATGGCAAGGATAGAATCGGCCTGCATGCATGGGTAGATTAATTGCAAGGTCCGCTCGTTTCACACCTTGATAGATTGCGGCGATGACGAAGTCAACCCGGAGTTCGTGGGGCCGTTTCGTATTCTGGCTGACCGTCTTGGTCCTTGTTCCGGCAGCGCTTTTGGCCTTGTACTGGCTGGCCACCCTTCCTGATGTCTCCCAGCTCGCCAAACAAAACCCAAAAGATACCGCGCTGATCCAGGCGCGCCGCGCTCAAAGCCGCGAGGAGGGGCGCCCGTTGAGGCCGCAGTGGACATGGGTGCCGATGTCCCGCATCTCGCCATATCTGCAACGGGCCGTCGTAGCCACCGAGGATGCCTCGTTTTTCATGCACGAGGGTTTTGATTGGGAAGGCATCAAAGATGCGGCTGTACACAATCTGGAAACTGGTGAGTTCAAGCGCGGCGGCAGCACCATCACCCAGCAACTCGCCAAGAACCTGTACCTGTCAGCGGAACGGTCGCTGCTTCGCAAAGCCAGGGAGGCGCTCATCACGCGCTCGCTCGAGCATCATCTCACAAAGCGCCGCATCCTGGAACTGTATCTGAACGTCGCCGAATGGGGGAACGGAATCTTCGGAGCGGAAGCCGCGGCCCGGCACCACTTTGGAAAGCCGGCGAGCGACCTGACCCTCGACGAGGCTGCGCTTCTGGCCGCGATTCTTCCCTCGCCGCGGCGCTACGATCCCATGAGGGTGACGAAGTATCTCCGCTCGCGGCAGCAGCATATTCTAAGACGCATCGAAAAAGACGGGGGTCGCTTGCCGGTCTCCATACAAGGACGCTAGTGTCCTTCCTCCATGTCACCGACTTCGAGAAAGTGACGCTCGCCGAAAATCGCCGATTCGTTCGCATAATGTTTGAATTCCAGCAGATTCTTCGATGGGTCTTCAAGAAAGAATGTGGAATGTTCGATCACGGTCCCCGGAAACCGCCGGCGTGGATGTTGGTAGAACACCAATCCCTGTTCCTTTGACCTGTCGGCCAGTGCTTGCCAGTCCTTCTCTAACGTAAAGATGAGTCCGAAATGCCGTGGGTACACTCCTTTTTGCGGAGGCTCCGGCGTCTTCACCAGATGTGCCACCAATTGATGACCGGCCAGCCCCAGAGTCAAGGCCGTGCTGGATTCCCGTCCTAATACGCAGCCGAGACCATCCACATAGAATCGCCTGGTTTCTTCAAGGCTCGTCACAGGAAACGCAACATGAAAGACTACGGAATTCACGAATGACTCCCCGGCAACATGCAGGAGCTTATTGTCTCTTCCAGAGTGTCGAATAATCAACCGGCAGTCTACATCAAGTTCATTGAAAGCGATCGCCGACGAGGGGGCGATCCATTCCGTCCCAATAACCGGCTGCCATCCGTGGAGTGACATGTCTGATGGCGAATCGACCGTCGGCTGACAGGACAAGCGCCCCCGCCAATCCATTCGTTCGTCTCATGACTTTGCGGAGTACAAGCGGCGTCGCCTTCGCGGGGCTCATCCCGCGTTCGAGTAGATCCGCGATTTCTTTTGCGACCGCAACCCGTATGATGCTCTCTCCCAACCCCGTCATGGAGACCGCGCCGGATCGATTGTCTGCATAGACACCGCACCCGATGAGAGGCGTATCGCCGACCCGGCCCGGCAGCATCACGTCCACCCCGCCGGTCGATGCTCCAGCTGCCACCGTTCCGGCTCTGTCCCGTGCCACGGCCCCTACCGTTTCCTTGCCCATACTCCGTTCGCGGACAAACCGACTGTTTGCGATCTTCGCGAAAAGACGGAGGGTGTTCGCGCCGGTAGCAGGCAACCGACGCTGTCGAGACCTCCGTCGACGGGAGGGTGGCTGCGGCTCGACCTGAAAATATCGAGCGAAGCGCGTAGCCGGCTCTCCGACCAGCAACACGTGCGCAGTCTTTTCCATCACCAGCCTCGCCGCTGTGATCGGATGCATGGTTCCTGCAATCGACGCCACCGCTCCGGCTCTCAATCCCGAGCCTTCCATGATCGATGCATCCATGCGCTGGACTCTATCCAACTGCTGATTGGACCCGAGTCCCGCATTGAACAGACCGGAAGCTTCCAGCACGCGGATCGCGAATTCGACCGCCTGGATCGCGGGAATGTCGTTCTTCAGAAGCTGGAAGCCTTCAACCAAAGCCTGTTGCAGGCAGAGCGCCTGATGCTTTGACAGAGCCCGGCGCCCGGCGCCTCCATGTACCAGAATGATGGGTCGGGAACGTTTCAAGGTGACTCAGGCTACTCTTGCATGTCGTGGCGAGACAATCGAGGTCCACGGCGCGAAGAATAATGAGGCGCACGGCGCGATGAGTAAAAAGCGCCACGTCTGTGCGCGCCGGCGAGTCGGTGAGCCGGCAGTGTCTTGATCTGTTTGCGCACGGGCGCGAGCCGGTGAGCGCGCAGTGTCTTGTACTTGTGGACGCCGCCGAGGTGCACGTCGTCACAAATAAGTGACGACACGTCTGTGCACGCCCGCGAGATGTGAGCGGGCCGTGTCCTCAGTGAGGCGGTAGTGTCCCGTGATCCGGCAGGGCGACCGAGCGAGAACGGTCGCGCCGGGAGAGAGTATCGGACGTCGCAGCAGGCATGCATGAGTGGTTTGAGTCAGTTAAGGAGGATGTCTTTGGCTTTGCGGTAGGACGGATCCTGCATGCGGTCCAAATCCGATCGCACGAATCCCAACCCTGTGACACAGAGTTCGAAGTTCTCGGAAAGTTTGCGGAAGAGCGGGGATTCTTTTTCTTCACTCGACGAGCCGGCCTCCGCCACGATACGATAGGATCGCTTGCCCGTCTTGACATAGTCGACGAGGAAATCCTTGTGGTAGATCATGCTGGCACTCTTCAAACGGCGCAGGTATTCCGGAAAGAGGCCGGTCATAAAGAGCGTAAAATCTCCGATGTGCCGATGGACTTCCTGTTCCCGCTCCAACGATTGCGCGTCGAGTAACACTTCGGACTCGAAGAGCAGCCCGACGACAGAATCAACGGATTGTCCGCGCTGGTCCTGAATCTTATAGAGCTGATCTGTATGGGTAAATTCGACGAGGAGATTGGACACGTAGGCGGTCACGTTGAGGTCCGGCCACCCGAGGTGTTCGGTAAAACTTTTTTCGGTCAACGTCCCGAAAAACTTACGGAGTGGATGGTTGCGAGAGATCGTGTTCCCCATCTCCACCTCCCTGACTTGACGATCCTACATACTTAGTATAGCAGACACCTTCCGGTTTCCAGCCATTCACTTTCAGATTATCATCGTTGTCGGTCGGCCACGGTCCAGACTTGGGGGCTTTCCGGCGTTACGACTTCTGAGCGCTATCGAGGATAAAGGTCACGGGACCATTGTTCAAGAGCTCTACCTTCATGTCGGCTCCAAACACCCCCATTTCGACGGAAACACCTCGAGCTCGAAGCGCCCCCCCGACGCATTCATAGAGGATCTTGGCTTCTCCCGGCGGCGCCGCCTGATCAAAACCGGGGCGACGTCCTTTCGTCGTATCCCCCAATAAGGTGAATTGGGAGACCAGTAAGATCGATCCACCTACATCGAGAATAGCTCGGTTCATCTTGCCCTGTGCATCAGGGAAGATCCGCAATGTCTGAATTTTCTCAGCGATATACTGCGCGTCCACCTCGCTATCTCCCTTCGCCATCCCGAGCAACACCAGCAACCCCACGTCGATCCGGCCGACCACCTGGCCCTCGACCTCGACTGACGCGCGCGTGACCCGCTGAATGACAGCTTTCATGACAGGACTGGTATCTCGTCGTCACACTGCCGGCTCACCGTCTCGCCGGCGTTCACAAACGTGACGCGCCTTATTCGGCGCGTCGTGAACCTCGTGTATCTCGGTCCTGAAGAAATTTATGATTTGTTGATCTGTTCATTTGTGAATGTCAGAAGTTCATCAGATCGCCAAATCAACAGATCATCAGATGTTTCTTCTTGCGCTTCACGGTTACCATCTCACCCACCCACCCCGCGCACGCCGAGACGTGCGCTCTTCCCGGGTCACGCTTCACGCTGCCCCAGTATGCCTTCCAGTTTCAAGAGCCGCCGCTTCATGGGTAGGCCGCAGCCAAAGCCGCCCAGCGACCCATCATGCGACACGATGCGATGGCAGGGGACGACGATCGGAACCGGATTTGCTCCCAAGGCCATGCCGACGGCCCGCGCATACTGCTTTCCACCCACTCGAGCCGCCACCCACTGGTACGACCGGACGCGGCCATAGGGAATCCTGAGAATGGCGTGCCATACCCGTCGCTGAAAGGGTGTCCCGCCCGACATGTCGACCGGGAGGGAAAATGCGCGCCGCGCGCCGGCCAGATACTCGATCAATTGAGTCCTGGCTTCATTCCAAAGCGTCACCGAAGTTCGATTGCCAGGGGATACATGGTCAGGAACGGTTACCCGGTCTGGTTTGCGATTGGATCGCGGCAACATGATCGACGTCACGCCCTTCTCAGACGTCGTCATCTCCATCCAGCCCCACGCGGTGTGAAAAGAAGCCTTGTGTGACATGTCTAGTCCGCCTTATTCATGAGGGTTCGTGACGAAACCGCTGAGACGCCAAGTGAGACGGGCGCGTGGAGGTACGAAGAAGGGAGGCATCCTTGTGCAGGATGTCGACCGACTGAGCGACGAGCCCGCCCGCCTGGCCATGTAGAAAACGAGTGGCCAGGTTTGCGTAGCGGCGTGTCGGCGGTTGGAGTTGAAGCTTCATGAACAAGGCGGGCTAAGTGTCCCCCGCTTTCTTCGCCGCATGTCTGAATTTCCGTTTCACCATACCCAAGAACACATCGAGTTCCTCGGATCGGAGCAGGGCATGCATGGCCAGATACCCGGCGACACTCAGGCCGATTCCCACAAGAAGCATGACTGATTTGGCTATCCATTCGCCTTCGCGCGCCCACACCTCTGCGCCCGCAACCAACCAGCAGGCTACAGCCACCGGCGCACAAGCCATCAGAACGCGAACAATCGATCGACCCACAGCGGCCCAGTCCACGCGGCCCACCCGACGGTTCAACAGCGCCACTAGAATGGTGACGTTCATCATGGAGGCCAGTGCCGTGGCCAATGCCAGTCCCGCAGCCTCAAGCGAGCCCATGAGCACCAGCGAGAACACGATGTTCGCCGCCACCGCACAAGCCGCAGTGATCGCCGGCGTCTTCGTATCCTGCAGCGAATAGTACGCCGACACAATGATCCGCACACCGGCAAATGCCCAAAGGCCCACGGCATAGCAGAGCACTGCGGTCGCTGTGGCGACCGTGTCCTCCCTCGTGAACGATCCGTGCTCGAAGAACAGGTGCACGATCGGTTGTCTCAAGAGAATAAGCCCGAGCATGGCCGGGAGGATGATGAAGGAAATCATGCGCAGGCCAAAACCGAGGGTTATGCGCAACTCGTCGAGTGCGCCGCGTGCGGCCTGCGCGGACAGTGTCGGCAGGATGGCGGTCGCAAGGGCGACGCCGAAGATGCCCAGGGGAAACTGAATCAGCCGCATGCCGTAGAACAAATATGTCGGCCCTCCGGAGAAGAACGACGCAAGGATCGTGCTGACGGTGATATTGATCTGCGTCACCGACAACCCCAGCAACGACGGAACCATCAAGCGGCCGATACGTTTGACGCCCGGATGAGTCGGTTGAAACAGCACTCCGAATAACATGCCGCGCATCTTCAATCCCGGGAGTTGCATCGCAAACTGCGCTGCGCCTCCAGCCACGACGCCGACGGCCACCCCGATGATCGGATGGGGCATGAGGGGAGAGAGGAACAGAGCGCATCCGATGATGAAGATATTGAAAAACACCGGCGAAAATGCGGGGGCGGCGAATGCGCGCAGAGAGTTCAGGATGCCCATGGCCAGGGCGGCGAGACTGATGAAGAGGAGATATGGCAACATGATTCGGGTGAGCAACGTCGTGAGCGCCAAATTGTCGGGGGCGTCGTGAAATCCCGGCGCTAGCAGCCAGACGATCCCCGGCGCCGCCGCGACGCCGAGCACCGTGACCGCCGTCACGATCGTCAGCAGTGTGGTGAAGGTCGCGCTGGCGAGTTCCCAGGCATCGCGTTTGGTTTTGAACGTGCGATACTCCGTGAAGACCGGAATGAAGGCTGAGGACATCGAGCCTTCGGCGAACAGCTCACGCAATAGGTTCGGAACCCGGTAGGCGACAAAAAAGGCATCGGCCGCAGGAGTAGCACCGAACAACCTCGCCAGCACCATGTCACGAATGAATCCGAGGATTCGGCTGGAGAAAGTGGCGATTCCGATCAGTCCGGCGGCCCGGACGACCGAATGATTCTCGTCTTGCGCGTTGGTTGGGACAGCCGGCACAGCGGTGGGATCGTTCATCGAAGCGGATTGTAGCGGAACGGATATCGGCAGTCCATTCACAACACCTTCCGCATTTTTCTCATTTTCTTGACGCTCCATTTGCCTGCGCTACTCTTAAGCAAGTTCAGATTTTCATCCATCTGAGGAGGCGACATATGTTCCGATATACCGCATGGGCTCCGCTCTCTCTCATCTATGTCCTGATTTCAGTTGGAGGCGTACAAGCGGCGGCCAACCCGGATAATGGCCCAGGCTGTGGACTGGGAAAGCTCGCCTGGATGGACTACGGGGGCCAAAAGCAAATTGCCCCGCAGGTCATGATGGCGACTACCAATGGGACGTTCGGCAGCCAAACCTTCGGCATCTCCTCCGGTACCTCGGGCTGCGCGAACGATGGCGTGATTATGAAAAACAAGCACGTCAGCATGGCGGCCACTTCATTTGACAGCCTGAGCCAGGAGATGGCCCAGGGGGGAGGCGAACACCTGGCGTCGCTGGCCACGCTACTTGGAGTTGCTGAGAAAGATCAGCCTGCCTTCTTTGCCCTGGTTCAGGAAAAGTACACCACATTAGAGTCCGATCCGACCACCCCGCTAGCGATGCTCCAAGCGCTTCAGGCCGCGATGGCCGAGAATCCGGTTCTCGCCAAGGCAGCGTTCGTGAGTGACTCTTCCTTCGGGGAGATGAAGTAGGCTTTTTTGGCGATCGCCACCAACCAGAAACGATTCCTCAGCGGGCGGTCGAAAAATCGACCGCTGGGCCGGCCTCAGCGCGCATAGTTCACGAGTAATTGACCATACCGCGACAACCACTCCACGCATCCCCTCCTCGTGTCGGGACTGTTTGCCTCCTGTCTCCGGTTCAAGTCATCGTGTTTGTGCGCGGCGGGACAGGGAGATTGTATAGGCCGTCGAACGCACGGCGATCATCGGATCCGCCGCCTCGATACCGGGAACCAATGCTCCCGGCAGGAAGAGCAGCTTCTTCTCAGCGGCATGACTATCGGGATTCGCTTTGGTAATCGCGATCGTGCCTAGTTCGACTTTCTTACGCGTGTCCGGCCAAGGAATCGACGGGTCGTCGAGCTTGTCGCCCTGTTCCGCGACTTGCAGAAGCAACATGAATTTGGCTGGTCCGTGGCTGACCCGTTCGCGAATCTCATCGGTCAGATAGTCAGGCGCCATCTTCGAGACCTTCTCGCCGTCGAGGAACCGTTCGCCGGCGACGGGCTGCAATTGGTATCGACCGAAGGTGGGTTTGCCTTTCTCGTTTGTGAACTTGAACGTGTTCACACCGAAATAGGGGAGGGTGGCATAACTCACCGGCACCGGCATCGGGGCCTCCAGGAACGCTTTGGCGGTCGGATGAGTGCTCAAGAATTTGTCCAACGCTGTCGGTGGGGGATCTCCCGGCTTGCTTGCTCGGATGGCCAGAAACAAGTCTCTCAGTTGATCCCCAGTGGCGGCCGGGAAGCCGTTGAAGGAATGGACGACGATATCGGTCGCCGATCCGTCAGGAAGTTGGAACTTCACCGCCATGCCGCGTGGACTCGCCCCGGGGTCTGTGTCGGGAATGTTCGGGAGTCCCGTCGAGTCGGAAAATCGAACCGTCACGGGAACCGGCTTCGTGTGCTTTTGAAGATGCGACGCCTTGCTCACGGAGGCTGCCGACGCACTCGGCGTGAACACTCCTTCCAAGACGACGCCCTTCGCATGCACCGCGCGCGCTCCAGGATGTACACCAAACACACCGTTGAAGGCATCGACGATCTGTTCTGGTACTGATTTCTGGCTTGCCGGCGCCTCTTGAGCGACTCCGAAGGTCGGATTGACTAGAATGAAGGCTATCGGTATCGCTGTTAAAGATTTCCACATTGGTTTACCCCTCCTATACGATCGTAAAAAGATTCAGTTTGCGTCTCGGGTCATCACACCTGTGGCGCATGTAGCCGCCATCGATGGTGAGGCTGGCGCCGGTAACGAAGGCGGCTTCAGGGCCGGCCAGATAGGCAACCATGCCGGCGATTTCATCGGCCTGACCATAAGCGCGTGAACGATGTCGCGCGATCCGCCGGTGACCAATGCGACCTTACCTGCCACTGCCTTCACCATGGCGATGTTCCTTTCCGAAAACCGTCAGCAGCCACTATTTCTGTACCGTGCAGTAAAGATATAGTGGCTGGACATGCGCTGTCACTTGTTTCGTATCGATCGGTATGAAACTAAGGACACCCGGGCGTCCACGTGCCTTTGACGCCGACAAGGCGTTGGACCGCGCGCTCCAGCCGCAGGGGAAACAAGCCGTGCTGGACTGCGACGTATAGGAGAAGTCGTGCTGCGAGTTTGGCCCAAGTGACGGAGTCGCAGATTCTAACGCCAGGCCCTATTCGTGTCCAGGAGCCGAATGACCGAATGCCGGCTCGTTTACTGATTATGCGACGAATAAAAGGATCTGATGGCTACGCTTCAGCCGCATGTACTACAGGGAGCTGTTTGGTTCAATTTTCCTATTCTCTTTCCGGAAGGATGCCTGATCTCTCCAAGGCGGTCACACAGATCATTTAGGTTAGGCGCGACCATATTCGGAGCGATGCGCTAACTGTAGGAGCCGATTCCATCGCCACATCATCCCGAAAGCCCATCACCTTTACAATAACGGGGCAAGAACGCCGAGGCGCATCGAAGTCACGCGGCTAGTGGATGGCCGTCCCAAACGGGTTCGCAACAGCCCCGACAACCTGTCAGACGCTAAACGGCCGCTGAGTCACAAAGCGCGCCGCCTTACCGAGCGTGAACAAATTGGGCGTCTGGTCGGCGGGCAACCCTGCCTTGATATCGGCATGGAACTTGGCGTAGTTGCCGCTATAGGCGCCATGGTCCCATACCTTTAGCAACTGCTCGGTGAATGCGCCGTTGTGGTCGCCGTCCAAGGATGTCTGATTATCTTGGCAACCAGAGATCAGTATCACCGCCGGCTTGAATTTATTCGCTATCGCAGTCAACCGCGGGCTCACGGCAACTTGGGCGAGCATCGAGTCCGGGTCAGGCGCCACAGCCTTTCCGACAGCTTTAACCACGTCTTGTTGCAGGTTGTCATAAAAAACCTGGTGCTCGCGGTAGGTCCGCATGGCCACTGCAAGCGGCATCATCTTTGAGCGCCCATTCGGCAGAGTGGCGCCGGGCTGCGGAGGTGCGGCGCGGGTAACGGTGCCACTATGGCAACTGTCGGAAAGCACGAGCACGCGCACACCTGCTGCGAAGCGGCTTAATTCGAAGTACAACTCGTCGTCGATGAGCTGACCATCATATAGGCACCAGGTCTCGTCCTTCTTGTCGTCTTCTTCTCCGGTCACGTCGGGCACCTGGCCACCATGGCCTGAGTAGGTGAGGAAGAACAGATCGCCTGGCCTCAACTGCTTGGCGGCGCTGCGAATGGCGGCTAACGCGTTCGCGCGCGTGCCCTTCCTGGTCAGCAACACGGTGGACTTCATGCCGCAAGACCTGGCGATCGCCGCCATGTCGTTGGCGTCGAACTCGCACGCACTGAGTGGCCCACTCCATCCAGCATAATCAGTAGGATTTACAGCATTCAGGCCGATGTGCAACGACATTGCCTTGGTCTTGGTCTTGGTTGCAGGTGATCTAGACGTCTTTTTCTTCATGAGTATCTCCTCGGGTTGTGAACTATACCGTACGGTTCAATCTCCTCATTGAGATGACTCGGCTCGTTGGTGCCGTATTTTGCTTTGTATATAGCAGCCCACGCGCGCTTGCGAACGAAACGATATCCGAGGCAACGATGGCCGCTTGATGCTTGGCCGTATTAAACCTCAGACCGACTGTTACTGTGGGCACCGCGCTGCGGATGTAGTACGCCTGGGGCAGTTCGACCTATGTCACAAGGTAACGTGCAAGCCACTTACTATGGATATGGAGGACATGATGACCTCGATAAAGAGCATGCTCACAATGAGCGGTAATTATAAGATGACGTCGGAGCCTTGGCAAACCTATCCCGCGTGCAGCCTGAGCCAGTAGAGTTAACCCTGTCTCATGGCCGGACTTTCATCCAACCTTAGGCTGCATACCCGAGCCTCGGCGGCGGGTTGGCATGTCAAGGTACAACGACACCGTCGAATCGCTCAAAGGATCCCCTGAGCATTGATGTGATGCCATGCAGCATCGGAAAACGAGTCGCCCGACTTTCTATGGCTCACGGCCCCTGAATCAGCTCATTTGGCAGTTCATCCGGGTTGTCCCCAAGACGGGCAGGAAAGTATTCTGCCAGGACCAGGCCGCATTGTTCGATTCCATGACACAACCCGCCCACGACATCACCGGCTTTGACCCGCTTCACAATCACAGCGACGATACTGTCCCACCTCTCTGTCGGTATGCGATCAATGAGCGGTCGATCCGGCAGGACATACACCTGGTGTTCGAGTAAAGACAAGAGAATGAGGACGCCGGTACGGTCGCGCGTCCGCGAGATTCCATAGCTGAGGAATGCCACTTCTGCGCGAAGCTTCACTTTGTGACGCATGCGGTCGGTGGACGTGAAGAGGCGAATCACCGGCGCGAAGGATCCGAGCCATATCCCCAACCCGTAGGCGGCTATGGCAGCGAGCAGGAGCCAGCCGGCATTCGCGGCATGCCATCCCCAGGGAAGCCAGCCTGCTTCAACGGTCAAGAGCGACGCAAGCGTGAGGATCGCCAAGGCCAAGCCGGCACGATGCCCGGCATCTCGATACAAGCCGGACCGATCGACGATCATCGGCACGATCTCGGCGCTGGTGGTCCGCTCGGCCGCCTGCACGGCTTGCTCTACACGTGCCCGCTCCTCGGCGGTCAGTGCCGGTCTTTTACCAATCTCCACTCGCGCCTCCTCCACCGAAGCCGCCCCCGCCTCCCGAGAAACCTCCTCCTGACCCACCGAACGATCCTCCTCCCCATCCTCCGCCCTGGGTGCTGTACCCCAGCCAATCATCGTTTCTATGCCGGCCGCGCCGCGAGGCAGACATGGAAGACTGGCTCATCGCGCCGAACACACTCACCAGAAGGAGGCTTGCAGCACCGGCAACCAGGGCCGGGGCCAGCCACGGAGCAGTGAAAAAGGCGATGCCTCCACCGGCCACCGGCCCTAGAACGCGATGGAGACGGGACAGTACCAGCCCGATGACCACCCCGATGATGACAGCGAATACCACGCTCCCGATCCGGTCATCCACTTGCGCGGGGCGATTCGGTCGTTCGGGAGCCTCATAGATGCCTTCAATGGTTTTCAGAATGGCGTCGGCCCCGGCCACAACTCCGCCGGGTATATCGCCAGCGCGAAACCGAGGCACGATTTCGTGACGGATAATCTGCGCGGAGCGGGCGTCGGTGAGCGCGCCTTCGAGGCCATATCCGACCTCGACACGGACCTTTCGATCCTTGATGGCGATGAGCAGGAGCGCGCCGTTGTCGGTGCCTTTCTGGCCCAGCTTCCAACTCGTGGCTACACGGTGAGAAAAGTCGAAGAGTGAATCGCCTTCGAGAGAAGGCACGATCAGAACTACCACCTGGTTGGTCGTCTTCTCCTCGTGCGCTTTCAGTCTCGTGTCGAGCTGGGTCGCGATGTCCGCGGGCAGGACATGGGCCGGATCGACGACGCGGCCGGTCAGCGGGGGAACGTCCAGCGCTCGAGCGACTGAGAAAGCCGGAAGGACGACCAGCAAAGCTCCGACGAGTGCCGCACACGTTTGCCGGCTTCTTCGCCACATCAGGCGGCTCCTCGTCATGAACACTGTCGTTAGAACTTGACTTCGGGCGGCTTGGCCACCGCCTTTTCGTCAGCTACGGTGAAGTTCGGCTTCTCGTCCATATGCAGGAGGAACTTGGCGGTCAAATTCGTCGGGAAGTAACGGACCATTTTGTTGAACTCCGCCACTTTTTCAATGTAACGCTTGCGGGCGACCGCGATACGGTTTTCCGTTCCTTCCAACTGGCTCTGCAAGTCACGAAAGTTTTGATCGGCTTTCAAGTTCGGATAGTTTTCCGCCACGGCAATGAGTCTGCCCAAGGCTGAAGACAACGATTGCTGCGCCTTCTGAAACTGTTCGAACGCGGCGGGGTCTCTGAGCATCTCGGGTGTGACTTGAATACCCGTTGCCTTGGCTCGAGCCTGGACCACGCTCTCCAGAGTCTCCCGCTCATGGGCCGCATATCCCTTCACGGTGTTGACCAGGTTGGGAATGAGATCGGCACGCCGCTGATACTGGTTGACGACCTCGCTCCACGCGGCTTTGGTATCTTCGTCCAAACCTTGCAGATCGTTGTATCCACATCCGGTCGAGGCGAGCAGTCCTATCATCATCGCGATCGTCACATGCAGAGATCTAGCCGGCTTCCTCATGCATTCCTCCTTGCGCGAAAGTTGCGCGTAGACACGACGTAATCGTTCCGGATCCGAAGTCAATCGCTGAACCACTCTTCCTGAGTGCTGAGGTCCACGACGCGATGTATAAAGAGCGTCACGTTTGTGGAAGGGCGCGAGCCGGTGAGCGCCCAGTGTCCTGAGTCCTTAGTTTTAAGTGCTGAGTCCACTCACATTTTCTGCGCGTGCGAACCACTCCGGCTCTGCACGAACGCCAGTAACCGCTTGTTTTCCTGCGCAGCACGGAGAAATTTGAACGAAATTCCTCGTGATCCGACGGAACGCACCATCGCGGCCAATTCGAGGGGCACCTCCCCTTCGCCGAGGACGATCTGGAGATAGAAGATGTCGTCGACGTGAACCGGCGCGTCGCTCTGGATCATGCACCCGCCCATGGAAATATCGAGCACCGTGCCTTCTCCCTTGATGCGGCCGCCAGAAAACGAAAGGAACAGCCGCACAGGAATGCGAAGATGCTGCCGACGGTCGATGAATTTGATCGGAAAGGACCGGCCGAGGCGGGAGGCCATGAAGCGATGGCTACAAGACTGACAATGGAACGGCGAGTAGAAGGCCAGATTTGCCAACCGCTCCAGGGTGGTGTGACTGCGAGAGCGAAGAACCCGGTCTTTTCCACAATGCGGGCAGGTCAGCGGCCTGGCCATAGTTCCCGCTTACCATTCTTCATCCGTGGTTCTCTCTCAGCCCGTTCAGGGTCAGAACTCCGATAGGCAGGAATGGCGCATGCCCTGAACTGCACAGGATGAGCTGCGCACCGCTTCCTGTCGGATCCGACATGTCCGAGATCTCATCATAGTGGTTTCTTCCGGCCAATACCAGATTCATCGCGTAGATGTCGCCTGTAGGTCGGGGTTCCTATACAATCGGGAGAGTCCACGCCGGTTGCCCGGTCATGGGAAACCCGCTCGCACTGACTCGATTGAACTCTGACGGAACAGCCGACCGTGATGAGCCGTCCCTCCGCTGAACCCGTTCTATCTCTCGCGATTCTCATGCTCTGCGCCCTTTACTCGGGCTGCGACAGCGAATCTCAGTCGGTGCACATCGTCGCGGAGGATTTTCGATTCACTCCGGATGCGATTCACCTCGCGGGTTCTCGACCTATCCACCTCACCCTGTTCAATCAGGGCCGGGAGTTCCATGAATTCGAGAGCCCGCTCTTATCCGATCCTTCGGTTGTGATCGAGTCCGTCACCCTCGCGGGTGAAGCGAGGACGCTTGATCATCTTCGCATCGCACCGGGCCAACGTTTGGAAGTTCTGTTTCGGGCCCCTTCCGGCACCTATCTGTTCTATTGCAAGGTGCGGGGCCACTCGGGCATGGAGGGCACATTCATCGTCGAATAGACAGACCGGCTGCCTCTCCGAGGTCTACTGCGGGAGGATGGTGAGCTGGCAGCTCTGATGGTTTCCAAAACAAGAGGGGAAGTCCCGTGTGGAGGCTTCCCCCCTCGATGGATGACCTGATTCGACTGCGACTATCTTCGAGAAGTTGAGATCGGATTGGCTCCTTCAACTGGTGCTGCCGCCTGTTGGGCTCCCGCATGCGCACCTGTCAGTGAGTGGATTCGGGCATCACCGAGCGGCAAGACCCGGAGATATCCCCACTGGCCGGACTGCGAATAGGGCAGACGTTGATTGCTCCAGACATAGTCGCCAGGCATCCGGTAAATTCCGCCCGCTGACGGAAGAAATGCATCGAGCGTCTCGGATCCCGAGAATTCGACTACGCTGATCTGGTCGGCGCCGCGCATGAATGGTTCGATCGGCCATTCGTGCTTCTCGACACTGAACATGCCGTTCTGCTCGTTGCTCGCCCCGAATACGTGGATACGCACGGGGTCGCCGGCATGGGCTTGAATGACCGGTGTGGCCGGATCCTCAGGCTTGTCCACCGCACAGGGTTGGAAGACTTTGCCCAACGTGCAGCCGGTTTCCTCACGGAACTTGTATGGTTCCGATCTATAATTGACCGCGGTCAGGCCCGCGGCATTCTGAACATAGGGCATGAAACTCGTCCCAATGATGTTGTCCTCATCTTGAAAGAACAACGCCACATCCCGGTAGTTCACCCGGTTCTCATACCCGGGGATGGACTGGTTAACGATCACGTCAGCCATCCAACTGTTCTTGTTGGAGATGTCCGCCCCTGTTTTCGGATCCCGGTACGTGGCCCCTTTCGGCCCGATGATGATGGCCCCGTAGAGACCGTTTCTGGGATTGGTCATGACATTGCCCCAGTCCCATACCAGCGATGCAATCTCTCCCAGAAAGGGATCTGCATAGTACGTATAGGATCGGCTTTCACCCGGACCGATGGTTTGATCGCCGGGATTGTTGCCGATATTCGCACCCATTGAGTCCTTGGGATCGAATGCCAAAGAGATGGCAGAGAATGACGCCCGGCCTTCCTTCATCTTGTTGGTCAGCTTCACCGTGATACAGTCGCCGGTATTGACCCGCAACGTCAGCGGCATCGGCTGGAGCCCTGCTGCAACGGTCGCCATCTCTTCCTCCAGCGTATAGATCTTCGCGTGAGGATTCGCCATCTGGATGTGTCGTTCGAAATCTACCTCGATCGAGTCGGGGGCCTTCGGATTCAGTTTCATGGACGGGTAGTCCATGGCCACGACATTGAAACTCTTGGCCGGGGCATCGGCCGGACACACGGCCATCGGTTTGGGAATTTCATCGCGACGGCTGTATCCAGCCGGCAGCTTCTGAAGGTCGGGCGCTTCCTTGTCCAGCACTCGCAAAATTCCCCATGCGCCCTCGGAAAACTTCGATGAACGACCGTTGAAGTGAATGTAGTCGCCCGGTTGGAGCCTCGGTCCACCCGCTTGAGGCACGACCAGTCGTACCGCTCGGCGATGCCGACATGAATCGAATTCTTCCGATTCGCGTCCCCGGCGTACCGCTCCGTCAAATACGTGTGGCCCGACAGCGTCCACACCATCGTTTCATTCGCCATGGTCTGCAAGAGACGAAACACCACCGTGTCTCCGAGGTACGCGCGGACCATCGGCGTATAGGGATCGCCGTGCACGGTACTGCTGAAGAGTTGTGACGAATTCGGATTCGCCTTGAGCCGGCCGGCAATCGGCTCCGCATGGAAATTCAAACTGCCACCTGTCGTATGCGTGCCGCCGTTCAGGAACGGCATCGGAGTCATGGGAATGTTCTCCGGCATCACAAACGACACGGTCTTGCCCGCCTCTAGCGCCACCTCGACCGGTTGGCCCGGCGGATTGCCTTCGGTCACGATATTCACCGTATGAGGGACGCTGTCATTCATCTGCACCATCAATTCACGGAAGCTCCCGTTCACTCCATAACCCACCGGCTCGACGGTCCGGATATCCGCCACCGGTCCGCTCCTGATTTGCTTCCCGGTCTTCGGATCATGATAGGTCGATCCCACCGGCTCGATGATGATCGTTCCGAATCCCCCGTGCCCCCAAGTCACTCGACCCAGCGCATGGTCATGCCAGAATACCGTCCCGACATCGGCATCGACCCAGAACCGCTGACGCACGAACTCCACCGTCACAATGTCCTTGGCCGGATGATCGTGCCTCAGCGGCCGGAAAAACGTGAGCTGATTGCCTGAGATGGATTTGATCCGGCCAATCTCATTGCCGCCGACATTGTCCGCCCCGATCAGAACCTCGACGTTCGGATGATACTGCGCGGCGTTCTTCACCGTGATCGTCCGTTCACCTTTCTTTGCCGGTTTTGCGAATTCGGTATTGAGCGGCAAGGGCAACCCCTTATTGACCCTCTTCTTCATCATGGTAAAGGGCCGCACCGATTGCTCGTAGGAAAAGCCGGTGATCACTCCGTCGGACGACTGATTGTCGAACTGCAGGAAATGCCAGTGTGTATTGATCTTCGACGAATGGAAATTGGTTTGGTCATCGTCTTCCCATTCGCTGGTCAACGTCCAATCGATGCAATCATAGATGTTCGCCCGCACGACCAACGGATACTTCCGCTCGCTCTTGCGGACCTGAGCTTCTTCTTCGTGCAGGACATAGAGTAACCCGCCCTGATCCACGATAGCCGGCTCGTCGCCCTGCTTGTCCGCCAAGGTCACGGGCGTTTGGATAAAGTGCACGTTGTATTTTTTGGATCCTGCATTTTCCGGGCACATACTCCACCGGCCGTTCTCGCCGGGCTTTGCCGGATACGAACTGGGTGATCCGTCATCATCCAGGTGGATCATTTCGAGCCAGGGAGACGGATTGTGATTCTGCGAGAACGGCACCCGCCGTCCGAAATGCGGCTTCAGATGAGGCCAGGCGACCTTGCCCGTCGCCGGCTCGAAGACGATCGGCAGCCGCTGGCCCGGTTGGGCCGATTGGTATCGCGGGTTGGGAACGGTATTCTCCCGCTCCGTCATGGCACGATTGCCCTGCCACGACCAATCCAACACGCTGGCATCATAGGATAACGTCTGACCATTTTCGTCATCCTTGTGCCCCGGCTTTCCTTGCGGCGGGAACTGCATTTCCACCCAATCCTTGAGGGTGACCACGGCAGGATCGGCTTTCCAGTTCGTCTTTCCTTTTTCAATGATCGTAAATTGCTTCCCGAACCAATCGACCGTTCTTCCGATCAACTGATCCGACGTCAGACCGGCTTTGATGCGTCCCTTCCGGTCGGGTAATTCGCGGAGGTCCGGCATCACGTCGTCTTGATGGTCCGCCTGCTGAAGGGTGTTGTACACGCGCCAGTAGCCCCACATCCCGGCGATATAGTGATGCGCGACGTGACAATGGAACAGGAAGTCGCCCGCCAATTGCTGGCACAGTCCAGATCCGCACTCCGTTTCCAGATCCATCGTCTCGGAGGGGCCGATGACTTCGACATCCACCCGATCGGACTTGGTGCGAATCACCGGATACTTTACCGGCCCATTCTTCGCCGCATGCCACAACGGCATCTCATCGATGGCCCGGGGGCTTCTCGGCCAACGAATCGTCCCTCCATGAGGATGATGCGAATGAAAGACTTCGGAGCCGCCGTGCACCAGCCTAAATTTAGCCGGGTCGCCCAGATAGCTGCGTGGAATCGTCGTGGCAGGATCGCCGAACGTGTAGGCGCTGTACGCCATGGATTCGTCTTCAAAGCCGAAGTATTCGTGCTGTGTCTGCATGTTGTCGACACCGAACGGCTCGCTGCGATAGTTCAACGCCCGCGCCACAGGCCGATAGACATCAGTCAACGGATCGCGCTGCGGAATAAAGTCACCCTTCTTGTTCAAGGGCCTGAAGGCTTCGTCGCCCACTTCATGATACATGAGGACAAATTCGCGGAAATCCGGACCTGCACCGTTCTTGATAATGGCTTGCCATCCGCTCTTCGCCGGCACTGGGTCGCCGGTCCCCAGCGGTTCGAGATACTCAGACCCCTTCGGCTCGACCACGAAGGTGCCGAAGAGCCCCATTACGGTCAATTCACGATCGTTGCTGAAAGAATGGAATTGTCGCCCGCCTTCCTGCTGCGTCGGTGCAATGTACCATTCCATCTCGACGGTCTTGCCTTGCGCGGCGATCGAGTCCGGGTTGGTGGTCGTCGCTGGCTTGCCGGTCACGCCGATGATCGCGCTGGATCCGTGGATGTTGAGACTGACGTCTTCGCCGCCTTCCAGCTGGTTACGCAACGTGAACTTGACGCAGTCGCCCTGGTTGCCGCGGATCACCAACGGCTGGATCCACTGACTCTGCAATCCGTTTTTCACGGCGCCGGGATCGTAGCCTTCCTTCTCGCGCGCATCACGGTTCTTCTTCTCTTCTTCGCGCACCTGGTCGATATGTTCGGTAAGCACATATATGTAGCCGGGATAAAAGTCGAGCCACATGTTCAAGCTGATCTCCACATTGATCGCCGAGATGTCGTACTGTTTGACCGGAGCATCGGCGGGACACCGCCCTCCAAGACTCGAGATCGGCTCCACACCTGAATTGGACATGAGCAGCACATCCTGATTGCCCGCGCCATATTGGTGCATCATGTTGACGTTGTTGTAGTAACCATCCGTTCGCTGCAGATTCGTATCGTGGGTCATCTGTTCGTTCATCTTTTCCATGATGCGCTGATACTGACGCTCCATCATGGCTGTCCGCTCGGCATGCCCCTCCTGCACGTCCTCGACAATCGTTTGTCCCTTGAGCTGCTCGGCCCAGGCCGGCGTCTCGTGATGCATAGAATGTTCAGGATCTGCATCAGCCAATGCCGGAGCACCTCCGCAGATCAGCAGCGCCGAGAGCATGATTCCGAGCATACCTGGCCGTTGGATCGGCCCCTGCCAGTGCCCGACCGTTTCAGTCCCGTACGTTGTCCGTCTCATCTCGTCAACCTCCTATTAGTCCTGTCATCACATCCGTCGTGATCATAATGAGTCCGATGAGGCTCCGCTCTTCGCGGATGGGATCGTCAGGAGGCCGGTCCGTTCTTTCCCTTCCCCATCGGACATTCGGTAGATACAGTCGGTATTCGCTGAGCTCATGAGAATCCCTTGATGCTTAGGCAAAGTCCGTTCCCTGATCGGCACAGATATGCTCCGGCACTGAATACACACGAGCTCTCAAGTGTTTAGGAATACAACGGGATAAGATGAAAGACTGGAGAGTATGCGGTCCCGCGAAAACTTCGCGATATCTCACGGCCATCCGTGGATTGACTTTAGGA
>Ga0075420_100000242_pt1 | contig 40025 bp, 36 predicted proteins | sample SoiMetdeltSBSDD4_FD_75296 | JGI IMG/M metagenome (GOLD analysis project Ga0075420, IMG submission 75296) | Bulk soil microbial communities from a Populus tree surrounding site in Tennessee, USA - Soil MetaG P. deltoides SBSDD4 | ecosystem: Environmental > Terrestrial > Soil > Tree plantation...
CCTCCCGGTGAGGTGCCGCAGCTGATATTGGCACCTCCACCTGTCCGGCGATTCACCGCGACGGCGTTTGTCGATCATCCGATTCACGGTCCGCCGCGTGCCCCCTCCGTCCCTCGCGGCCCACCCGCCTCGTCCCTCCTCTAAAAGCGGTCTCACAACCGCCGCCTAGCTATCTTTCTATTCATAGGAGTTGTATGCGAACACGCTCGGCGTGGTTCGCGGTCGTGGCGATGTGCATGTGCACGCCCACCGCTGGCCAAACTGTTTTGTCCGAGGCCGACGCACTCGCGCGCCTGTCATCCGACAGTCCGCGCGCCAGAGCGATCCAGTCGGCCGTGGACGTTGCCCGCGCAGGTGTCTTGAACGTCGGCCGCTGGCCTAACCCGCGCCTCAACGTAGACCGCGAGGCGGTCGCCGGCGTGTCGGAAGTATTGACGACCGTCCTGCAGCCACTACCAATCACAGGGCGACGCACGCTCGAGCGGGAGTCGGCTACGGCGTCGGTCGAAGCCACTGCCCGTCGGGCCGATGACGAACTTCGGCGGACCAGGGCTGATCTGCGCCTTGCCTTTGCAAGTCTCGTGGCCGCGCAGATCCGAGAGCGCGAGCTGACGCGCTCGCGCGATCAACTACAGGAGCTGGCGCGGATTCTCGAGAGACGTGAGACGGCCGGTGACGCCGCAGGCTTCGATCGGCTCCGTGCCGAACGGGAAGTCCTGGATGTCGAGGCCGATCGCGTGCTTGCAGCCGGCGATCGGGATCGCGCTCAGGCGCGGCTCACCGGCTTTTTCGCCGCCGGAACAGATGCATCGAGCCTGGTGGCCGAGGAGCGCCTGATCGGCCCACGGGACATTCCGCCCGTTGACGTCCTTGTGAGTCAGGCGGAACGCGTCCGTGGCGAGGTGCTCGCACTGCAGCAGGATGCCGAATCCGCGCGTTTGTTGTTGGAGGCTGCGGATCGCCGTCGAATTCCGGAACCGGAGTTGATGGCCGGCACGAAGTCTTCGAATCTCGCGGGTGGCGACATCGGCAGTGTGATCAGCATTCAGGCTGTCCTGCCTCTCTTCGACCATGGCCAACCCGAACGTGCCATCGGTCAGGCGCGCGCCAGCCAGGCGGCAGCACGGTTGGAGGCGTTTCGGATCGCGTTACGGTCCGACATCGCCGCAGCCCGAACGGCGGCACTCGACCGTCGGCGCGCGGCGGAGCAGTACCGAGCGTCTGCGTTGAAGACCACGAACGAAGTGGAGCGTATTGCGCAAGTGAGTTACGACGCCGGGGAGCGCGGAATTCTTGAACTCCTCGACGCATACCGCACCTCGTCGTCGGCTCGTCTGCGTCTGGCCGCACTGGATGCCACAGCTCGCGAGGCGGAAATCGAGCTGGAGTTTGTCAGTGGATGGGAGATCCCGTGATGAGAGCGAACACCTCGAGGAGAGCGTTGGCCGCGTTGATTGTCGCCGGCATGTTGGGGGCTGCATGCAATAAACAACCGGCGCAGGCGGAGTCCGAAGCGCCGACGCTCGACGTCACGAGCTGGACAGACAAGACCGAGCTCTTTATGGAGCATCCGCCGCTGGTGGCGGGGCAGACCCTTCGGTTTGCCGTTCACCTGACCCGGCTTGGTGACTTCAGCGCCCTGAATGCCGGTCGTCCACACATCGAGATGACACCCGAATCGGGCGGCAACCCGACGACGCTGGCGGGAACAGATCCCTTGAGGCCAGGCGCGTTCCGCGTCGAAGGTACTATCCCTCCACCCGGCCGCTATCAATGGGCCCTGATCGTGGACGCGCCCGGGTTGAACGATCGCCACGACCTGGGCGCAACGACGGTGTTCGCGGATCAAGGTTCGGCGAACGCGGACGCTGAAAAACACTCCTCAGACGATCCGGCTGCCATTTCGTATTTGAAGGAACAACAGTGGACGAATCCCTTCGCGACGGTACTGGTGCAGGAGGGCGAAGTCCGAACGTCAGTCCGTGCGCCGGCGACGATTCATCCGCTTCCTGGCGGCGAAGCCGTGGTGGCCGCGCCAGCTGCAGGGCGCCTGGTGGCCGACGTTCTGCCATCTATCGGTGATCGCGTGAAGGCCGGTCAGGTCCTGGCGCGACTCGAGCCTCGTCTCTCGGCCGGGGCCGACCGCGCCACGCTGGAGGCCGACGTTGCTGCGGCGCGCGCAGCGGTCGAGGCCGCACGAATCGAGCAAGCTCGAGCGGAACAGCTCCTGGCCGACCGTGCAGTTCCCGCGCGTCGTGCCGAAGACGCCCGGCGCGCGACCGGAGTGGCTGATGCCCAGCTCCGAGCGGCGGAAGCCCGCCTGGCACAGCGTGATGAAACACTGCGTACCGGCGGCGGTGCCGCGGCGGGAAACGCGTTTGCTTTGCGAGCGCCGATCAGCGGTCGCTTGTCCGAAGTTGTCGCAACGCTCGGTGCATCGTACGACGAAGGGGCGCCGCTCTTCAGGGTGGTCCGGACCGACCAACTCGAGCTCGAGGTGCAAGTGTCGGCTCCCGACGTGACCGTCGCCCGCCAGACGACGGCAGTGGCGCTGGAGATACCCGGCTTGCCGAAGCCGCTCGAACTGGAGCCGCACCACGTTCATCATCCTGGCGTGATCGATGCCACCACACGCGCATTGCCACTGCAGATGGAGATCTCCAACCCCGGTGAACGGCTGTTGATCGGTCAAGTGGGAACCGCGGTGCTCTACGGCCGCGATCGCCAGCGCGTTCCGGTTGTACCGAGCGCGGCAGTCCTCATGGAAGCCGGACGGCCCTACGTGTTCGTGCAGGTCGGTGGCGAAGCGTTCGCGCGTCGCTACATCGAGATTGCTTCGCGTGATGGCGATGTTGTCGGAATCAAGGGCGGCGTGATGCCCGGCGAGCGCGTTGTCATCCGTGGCGCGTACGAGGTGCAGCTGGCGTCGGCAGCGAAGGGACTGCCGGCAGAGGGACATGTGCATTGACGGGTTCCACATCAACTTCCAAAACCCAACTTCCAACTCCCAAAGGACTTCCCTGCCCAAGGTCGAAGTTGGAAGTAGGCGTTGAAGGTTGGGGGTTGGAATCGGGAGTTGGGAGTTGAAATGCAAAAATTGATCGGATGGTCGATCGACCATCACTGGATGGTCCTGTCGTTCGCAATTCTCCTCGCTGCGGCTGGCGTGTGGACGGCGCGGAGCATGCCGGTTGATGTCTTCCCGGACTTGACCGCTCCGACCGTCACCATCCTGACCGAGGGACGGGGCATGGCGCCCGACGAGATGGAGACGCTGGTGACGTTCCCCATCGAGGCGGCCATCAATGGGGCCTCAGGTGTCAGGCGTGTCCGTTCCGCCACTGCCGTCGGGATCGCGGTGGTCTGGGTCGAGTTCGACTGGGGCACCGACATCTTTCTCGCTCGTCAGGTCGTTGCGGAGAAGCTCACCCTCGTGAGTGGGAGCCTTCCGCCGCAGGCCGAGCGGCCGATTCTTGCTCCGATTTCGTCGATCATGGGTGAAATCCTGTTCTTCGCGATCTCATCCGAGAAAGACGATCCGCTCACGCTTCGCACAGTGGCGGACACACTGGTTCGTCGTCGACTTCTTGCGGTATCGGGCGTGTCCCAAGTCACGCCGATCGGCGGTGCTGAGCGGCAATTCCAGGTGATCGCCCATCCCGATCAATTACGCGCAAACAACATTACCGTTAACGAACTGCTGGATTCGGTGCGCGGTGCCAGTCAGAACACCTCCGCCGGCATCTACATGGAAGGTCCGCAGGAGTACGTGCTTCAAACGATTGGCCGTGCTCGGAGTTCCGAGGAAATCGCCGACAGCGTCGTGGCGCTTCGCGGCGATCGATCGGTGCTCATACGCAACGTCGCCGACGTGCGTGAAGGCGCTGCGCTCAAACGGGGCGAAGGGTCGCGCAACGGCAAGCCCGCTGTCATCGTCGGGGTGTTAAAGCAGCCCGGGGCGAATACCGTCGAATTGACGGCGCGGCTCGATCGGGAGCTTGACTCGTTGCAAAAGGAACTGCCGGTCGGGATAACGATCGACAAACGCATCTTCCGGCAGGCCGATTTCATCGAGGTCGCTGTCGACAATGTGATCGCTGCACTCCGCGACGGCGGACTGCTGGTCGTCCTCATCGTGGTGTTCTTTCTCGCCAATCTGCGTGCCGCCACTATTACGCTCACGGCGATCCCCCTGTCGCTCGCCGCCGCAGTGCTGGTGCTCGGCGTCTTCGACGCGACGATCAACACGATGACCTTGGGAGGAATGGCCATTGCGATCGGCGCCCTCGTCGACGATGCCATCATCGACGTCGAAAATGTGGTCCGCCGCCTGCGCGAGAATGCCGGCAAGCCGGAATCCGATCAACGGCCGGCCGCAGACGTCGTGCGCGATGCCACGCTTGAAATCCGCACGTCCATCGTCTTTGCCACCATCATCATCGTCCTGGTGTTTCTGCCAATCTTCGGGCTCACGGGCGTAGAGGGCCGTCTCATGTCGCCCCTGGCGGTTGCCTACATCGTGGCCCTCTTGGCGTCCCTGGGTGTTGCGATCGTGGTCACACCGGCCCTGAGCTTCGCGTTTCTGCCGAGTGCGAAATCGATTCTCCGCGGCCATGACGGGTGGCTGGCACGTGTTCTCAAAAATCGTTACGCCAAAGATTTGCCGCGCGCGCTCGACCATCCGGGGATCGTGATCGCAGCGTCCGCCTTGTTGTTTGTCGTAGCGGTTGTTGCAATCACTCGAATGGGTTCGGCGTTCCTGCCCGAATTCAACGAGGGCACGCTGACAGTACAGGCGAATACCCTGCCCGGTACCTCGTTGCCCAAGTCGGACGAAATCGGACGCCGCGTCGAGCAGATCCTGCTCGCGCAACCCGAGGTGGTCGCGACCGCGCGACGCACCGGTCGTGCCGAATACGACGAGCACGTGCAGGGTGTTGAGGCGGCAGAGATCGACGTGGGCCTGCGCGAGACGGGGCGGTCGCGCGCCGAATTGCTGGCGGACCTGCGTCGTGGATTCTCGACATTGCCGGGCACAAACGTCACCATCGGCCAGCCGATCTCGCATCGGATTGATCACATGCTTTCAGGGACGCGCGCGAACATCGCCGTGAAGATCTTTGGGGACGACCTTCCAACTCTTCGCCGGCTGGGGGAACACGTCCGCGACGTGATGGTCAGCGTGCCGGGTGCCGTTGACGTGTCGCTCGAGCAGCAGATGGATGTTCCGTTCGTGCGATTCGTGCTGAATCGACCGGCGATCGCTCGATATGGACTTCGCGCGAACGACGTCGCCGAGACCGTGGAAACGAGCTTCGCCGGAACCGCCGTGGGCCGCATCTTCGACCGTGGAGTCGCGTTCGACCTCGTCGTGAAGTTCGATCCGACTTCACAAGCCGACTTCGATCGACTGGCTGACCTGCCTGTAGACACACCCAACGGGGGTCCATTGCCGATTCGATTGCTCGCCGATGTGCGACGCGAGCTGGGGCCGAACATGATTCTTCGCGAGAACGTCCAGCGTCGGATCGTTATTTCTGCGAACGTCGCAGGGCGTGATCTTGGTAGCGTGGTCGACGGCATGCGATCGGCCGTGGCGCAGCAGGTACCAATGCCATCCGGTTACCGCGTTGAGTACGGAGGCCAGTTCGAAAGCGAACAGAGCGCATCACGACGGCTGATGGTCCTTGGAATCGGTGTCGTCGCGGGCTTGTTCATGCTGCTGGTTCTGGCGTTCGGGCGGCCGAGTGATGCAGCGCTCATCATGTTGAACCTGCCGCTGGCTTTGATCGGTGGTGTCGCCGGCGTCTTTCTCGCCGGTGGCGTGCTGAGTGTCGCGTCGATGATCGGCTTCATCACGCTGTTCGGGATCGCGACACGTAACGGCATCATGCTGATCTCGCACATCCATCATTTGATCGAAGAAGAAGGCGTGATCGATTTCCGCGAAGCGGTCGAACGGGGCGCACGCGAGCGGCTGATTCCGATCTTGATGACGGCCCTGGCCGCCGGCCTGGCATTGATCCCGCTCGCGCTGGGTGGCGGCAAGTCGGGCAGTGAGATTCAGACGCCAATGGCGATCGTGATCCTGTGCGGGTTGATGACATCGACCCTATTGAATATGGTGGTAGTGCCCACGATGTATCTGCGATATGGTCGAGTCGTGACAAAGTAGGGAGACTCCGCGGGAGACGAACGACACATGCGAATGGTCAACTGGCTTTTTCTCGTGAGCGTTGCGCTGTTCATCAGCGGCATCGGATTCATCATCGCCGGTGCGCGGACCGCGCAGGCGGCGGCGCCGGCGGAGGCAGCGGCCCCGGCCGCCGCGCCCGTCGCGAGCGTCAAGCAGATCATGGATGGGATCGTCGCGCCGTCTGCCACCGTCGTGTTTGAGGCTGTCGGCACCATCGTCGACGCGACCGGCATCCACGAAAAGGCGCCAAGCACCGATGCCGAGTGGGCGGCGCTCGGCGCGAGCGCCGCGGCGCTGGTCGAATCCGCCAACCTGCTCGTGATCGGAAACCGAGCCATCGATCAGCAGGATTGGACCAAGATGTCAAAGGCGCTGGCCGACGCCGGTATGCAAGTGCTCAAGGCCACCGAGGCGAAAGATCCGATGGGCGTGCTCGCATCGGGCGAGACGCTCAACGCGTCGTGCGACGCCTGTCATCAACGGTATTCACGAGAGTGACGAACGGTGAAGGGGTCAGACCCCTCACAAGAATGCAACGAGAGCGTTTGATGTTGGCGAAGGGCTGCCCTGTCCGGTTCGTGACAGTACTTGCGATCGTCTTGACTTGCGTCGATGGCGCCGCGCAAGCGCGGCTCGCCAGCGCCAAGAGTATCCGCTGCACGTTCCCGCGGAGTTCTACCAGCACGTGGAACAAGGACGGGTCGCCGGACGCGACGGTGAAGCCGGCATCGCTGATCCTACGATTCGAGGACATCGACACCGATACCGGCATCGCCCAGCTGCGGAATGGATCGGTCGGCTCCGATGTCACCGTGCGATTCGCCGAAGGATACCTGCATTTCATGCAGGCATTCCGGACCGGTCCGCTCTACACGACGACGGTGTTCGAAGCGGGCGCGACCGGCGGCAAGTTCAAGGCCGTCCACTCGCGGCACGAGTATTTCTCGGTGCCGCTGCCTGAAGCGACCTCGAGCCCCGAGCAGTACTACGGGGAATGCGAAGTCGTGCGCTAGGCGCGTCTAACCACCTTCGCTCCTTGAGCTATGGTGGTCCGCCGTGGCCTTGGCGAAGGCGGAAGACCGCCTTCGACGCTAAGGCTCGCTGAATTTTTCAACGAAGCCCTTGGCGCGCTCGATGTTGCGCCGATTCTGCGGCGTGTCGGGCGCGAGTCGTAGATATTCTCGGAACTGCTTCACCGATTCGTCGTACTTGGCATCAAGGCGGAACAACTCACCAAGGTTGTAGCGGGCGTTGTAGTGATTCGGATTGATGCGGATGACTTCGCGGAGCGCAGCCGCCGACTCCACGTCGCGATCCAGGTCCGCCAGCGCGTAGGCGAGATTGTAGTACCCGATTACCGAATCCGGGTCGATGCGGACGATCTCGCGGAACTCGGAGACCGCCTCTTCCAGTTTCCCCTGGGTTGCGAGCACGACCGCCAGACCGTTGTGCGCGTCGATCAAATCGGGGTCGAGACGAATCGCCTCGCGGTATTCGGCTATCGACTCTGCGACTTTGTCCTGACCGCGTAACGCCAACGCCAGCCCGCTGTGCGCCCGCGCCGACTTGGGATCGATGCGAAGCGCCGAACGCAGCTCGGCGATCGCCTCGTCGAACTTTCCCTGGAGCCGCAGGGCCTCTGCAAGCTTGGTTCGTCCCGAGCTGGACTCTGCATCGACGAGCCGCGCTTTCCGAAACTCGGCTTCCGCCGCCTCGGGCTCGAGCTCATCCAGGAAGAGGTCGCCCAACACGTCGTGCGCGTCCGGTGAATCGGGCGACAACGCGATTGCGGCATCTGCTAATTGCTTCGCCTGTTGACGCCCGGCGCTGGACGAAGCGCGTCCGCCAATCGTGCTGGGTTCCGTCCTGGCCAGCGCCGCCGATGCCCGCGCCGACAAATGCTTCGCGTTGAGCAGGACCAGGGTCTTCAGCTGATTCTGTGCGAGCGCCGAGGCCTTGTCGTTTGGCAGCCCCACGCGGCGCTCGGTCTCGTTGGCGAGCTGTTGATGCAACTGCTGCATCTCGACCCACGCTTCCGCCAGGTCGTAGGTGACGTCCTGGTCTTTCCGCAGCAGGGCAATGCGCTGCACCGCCTCACTCGCCTCGAGACGGCCGCGCAGTCGCACCTGAACCATTCCGCGCGCCGCCTCCGATGCGTTTGGCGATGGCTGCTCTTCGAGCTCGAGGAGGACTGCCGCGAATGCCTCGACTTGGCGAGGCGTGAGTTGCAACGCCTTGATGTCCTGGCTTCCCTGAAGCTGTGTCACAGCGGTCTGCCAGGCGCGCCGCTGCGCATCGACGCGCGCGAACTGCTTCGCCGCGTCGGGAGTGTCGCCGTTCGCGATCCTGTGCTCGCCCGTCACGTCAATCGCAATGACACTCGATTGCGCAGAGGCGCCCGTCGCAACGATCAGAATCAGGAGCCCAGTAAGAAGCTTCACGATGATCCCCACTTACTCATTACAACGGGCGAATTGGGGATGCGGCCAGCACGAGCCCAGCTGCGATGAGACAGGCCCAACCCGCCAGAAACGCAAGCCCACCAATCGGCGTCACCGCGCCGAACAGGGTGATGCGGCTCAGCGCCAACGCATACAGACTGCCGGAAAACAGCACGATGCCGACGACGAAGAACCAGCCGGCACTGCGAATCAGCCAACCGTCGAGCCGGGCGGCCGCCAGTGCGACGATGAGAATCGCACACGCGTGGTACATCTGATACCGCACGCCGGTCTCGAAGACGGCCAGCATTTCCGGCGGGAGTCGAGAGCGCAACCCGTGTGCGCCGAAGGCGCCAAGCGCGACGCCGATGAACCCCGCAAGTCCACCCAAAATCAAGAAGGTGCGATCCACAGCTGGATTCTACGAGAAAAGAGCGGCTCGGCGGGCGCACAACAAGATCACCACGCCTTGACGTGCGACTGAACGTGCCAGAGAAGCTGACTGAAAGTTCAGAATATCTTCAGAAAGGCGGGGAGAAACACTGATTGATAATTGCCGCTTTCATCGCAAACGCCATCTTGGTGACGGAGAGAAATCTGATGGGACCCGGAGCGGCATTACGTCGGATCGCTTGGTTCGCACTACTCACGAGTCTGTGGTCGGGCGCTGCATCGGCTCAGACAGTCGCGCTCGAAGGGCGCGTGACGGATCCCCTCGGCGGCACGATCAACGGCGCCGTCGTGACGTTGAACAGTCCCGGAACGGCTGCGCGAACAACACGCACGGGCGTTGACGGCACATTCTCTTTCGATGCGGTACCGGCGGGCTCGGTGACCCTCAACGTCGAGGCGCCCGGGTTTGAGCCGTCGATGCAGACGGTTTCGTTGACGGCCACCACGGCGCCCGTGGCAGTGGTGATGAGGGTCGCAGGAGTTGTTGAGTCCGTCGGCGTCGTCGCGCCCAGGCTGGAAGAAGAGCTGCCGCAGATCATCGAGCGCTCCGGTGTGCGCGCGCAAGTCATCACCGGCGCGGAAATCCAGAATGGCGGCTACTACGACGTGGCGCAGGCGCTCCAGGCGCTCGTACCAGGTCTATTTCTCACGCCGAAGGCAGGACCGTTCGACTACGTCACCGCTTCTCTCCAGGGATCGCGGACCAATGAAATCCTGTGGCTCGTCGACGGTGTTCGCATCAGCAATCGCCTCTACAACGGCACCACGCCGCTTGACACGATCCCGGCTCACATGGTCGAGCGCATCGAAGTCCTCGAAGGAGGCCAGGGGCTCTTCTACGGCACGCAGGCGGTTGCCGGCGTCATCAATGTCGTGACGAAATCCTTCACGGACGGAAAGAACGCCATGATCCAGGGTGGGGCGAATACCAACGAGGGCGGATTTGTCAGTGGATTGGCCCGCGGCAGCGCACAGGGCAACCGCTTCGTGCTGTATGGCTCGACCGACGATGCGGTCGGCTATCAACCATTTCCAAGCGCCCAATATCAACCGAGCACGACCGATCGCGATCGCAGTTACAACGTCCACACCTTTGGCGGAAAGTACGCCTACGATTTCTCACAGCAGCTTCGTTTCAGCGCGGCGTATCAGTTCACCAACGCTGGCCGGCTCGACAATCTCCGCCCCGGGCGCGCAGGCGTGACTCAATCCGGCGGCCCGGCCAACGTGTTCAACGAGCGGAACGAGAACATCTTCAGCGCGAAGCTCGATTTCGCGCCGCGCGAAACTGCGGAGTTCTTCTTCAAGGGTTACTACCACCGGTGGGATTCGCACTACACGGAGGAGCGGAACGTCATCGGCGATCCGGGAGCTGTCGATGTCATCAGCGACCAGGAGTTCTGGGGCTACAAAGACGCCGGCGCGAACTTGCTCGCGAAGCTGACGCCGACGCGCGGTCTCGAGTACTACGCGGGCTACGACGTCCAGAACTACTCCGGGGAGGATGCGGTCCTGCTGATCGCGCCGAACTCGGAAACGGTGAACGCCGTGTTCGGGCAAATCCGGACCACGCGCGATCTGCTGCGCAACGTCACGCTGGCCGCCGGCGTCCGTTTCAATGCCCCGAGCAACAGCGAGAACCACACCGTCTGGAACGTGACCGGCCAGTACGACTTCCCGAAGGCGCTGTTTGCGAGGGCCACGGTCGGTACGTCGTTCCGGTATCCGGATGCGTATGAGCTCTTCGCGATCGATCCGACATGCTGTTTCGGCAATCCGAACCTGGCGCCGGAGTCGAGCACCAACTTCAACGGATCGTTCGGCGGCCGGATCCAGCGCGGCGAGACCACCGTCGATCTCGAATTCATCGGCTTTTACCGCAAGGTGTCGGATCTCATCATCGACGAGGACGATGGCACGGGAAGCGGGAACACGATTACGGCGAACAGCACGGATGCGGTGCGCGTGCATGGGTTTGGGATCGTCGGATCGGCGTCGCTGACCAGTGCCATCGCCATGACGCTCGGGTACACCTACACGACGTCCGAACAGGGGAACACGCTCGCCGGTGGCTACAGTTCGTTGCCAGGCCTGCCCTCGAATCGTGTGAACTGGTCGGTCGATCTGCACCCCGCGCGCAAGCCCTTCGGCGGAACGGTGACGTTCTACTGGGTTGGTGAGATCGTCGACAACGTGTCAGGGTTCGGCGCCGTACCGAGTGGCAACTACGCAGTGGTCGATCTGGCGGGCCGCTATTTTCTCGATGCCCAACGGCGGCATCGGTTCAACGTCCGTCTCGAGAACCTGTTCGACTCGGACTACGCCACAGGACATGGGAGGGCCTTCCCCGACGCCGGTGGCGCAGCCTATCTCACGAGCACGCTTGGCGTGCCGCGCACGCTGCACGTGTCGTACACGTTGGCGTACTAGTCGCAACAACGAGGTCAAATTTGCGCTTTAGCCCGCATAACAGGCTAAGAGGAACAACGCGGCGTCTTTTCGCGATACGGATCGTGGCAGGTCGCGCACGCCGTCGTGATTTTCTCGGCGGCGTCGACCACCTGGTCCTGGTTTTTTGCCTGTGCCGCTTTATACGCGACCTGTCCGGCGTCGCGCAGCTGCGCGAGTCCCTTCTTCCACGTGGCCGTCTGAATCGGCGCCGGCTTGCCGTTCGAACATGATCGTGGCACCTCGAGCAGCCGTGTCGCCTCCTTTAGCGCGATGGCGCTGTTGGCGACCGCTTCCCATCCGCCATAGGCACTGGCCAGCGGATCGGTCGCGGCGGCGGGATCGCCCGCCTGTTTCACCGCCGCCGGGTCGTCACTCTGCGCCGAGAAAACGACGTTCGAGTTCGGGAACAGGATCCCGCGCATGACCTGCAGCACGGTGGCGGGGGCATCCGCTGACGCCGCCGCCGGGCCCGCCGAGTGTCCGCGCGACGCCGATGTCGCCGGTTGCCCGCCGCGCGCAGGCGCCTGCGCGACGAGTGCGGCCGTGGCGACGATGAACGCGCCAGCGATGAGCAGCAGCGATCGCCGGCCGGCTGTGATTCGAATGTGCACGAAGCCCTCCTCTCGAGCGAACGGCCTACGTTTTCCGGAAAGTACGAGCCGCAGCAAGCATCGTAGGAGAATGGGCGCCCTGCACATCTGAAGACTTGATTAAACTGCGTCAGGAATCTGCCGCCGCCGGAGGCAGAAAGCGCCGTTCCACGTCGAATGGAAGAGCGCCCTAGACAATCCGCAAGATGACGTGAACAATTCAGTAAACAAGGAATCGCCAGCATGAATCGGATGCACATCACACCTCACCGTCTCCTATGGCCGCTCATCTGCGCTGCGTTTCTATTCGGCGTGTTCGCCGGCGTGCTCGACGCGCACGGCGTGTCAGGCAAGGACGCCGTCTACTTGCAGGGCCTGCAGGGCCGGGCGATCGTTCCGCTGATGTATCTCGGCGCCAAGCACATGGTCACCGGCTACGACCACCTGTTGTTCCTCGTCGGTGTGATCTTCTTCCTCTACAGGTTGAAGGACGTCCTGCTCTACGTCAGCCTGTTCACCATCGGGCACAGCCTGACGCTGCTCGTTGGTGTTCTCGGCGGCGTTCGCGCCAATCCCTATCTGATCGACGCTATCATCGGCTTCTCCGTCGTCTATAAAGCGTTCGAAAACATGGACGGCTTCAAGCGATTCTTCGGCGTTCAGCCCAATACGCGAGTGGCCGTCCTCGTGTTCGGCCTCTTTCACGGCTTCGGCCTTGCCACCAAGCTCCAGGAATTCGAGCTCTCACCGAACGGCCTGGTCGCCAACATCGTGAGTTTCAACGTGGGCGTGGAAATCGGGCAGGGATTGGCGTTGACGGCCATCCTCATCGCGTTGAGCTACTGGCGCACGCGGCGCGGATTCCTCGATCACGCGTTCGCGACCAATGCGCTGGTAATGGCGTGCGGCTTTCTGCTGGTGGGCTATCAGCTCTCCGGCTACTTCCTCGCAGCGTGACACCCATGACCACAGGACCCGATCAGACAGTTGAACGGCAGCGGCTCGCGGTAGCCGCAGGATTTGCGCTCCTCGGCGCCGGACTCATCCTCGTGATGTTCGTGCTGCCGGCGGAGTACGGCGTCGATCCGCTGGGAACCGGCGCCCGGGTCGGTTTGCTCGATCTGGGCGTGGTGGGTCAACAAGTCGAAGCGCTCTCCACTGAGGCGGCCAGCGGCACCGCCGGACAGGCCACGATCGTCGTCGGGCAGGATCGTCCGTTCAAGCAGGAAACCGTGGAGTTCAAGGTCGCTCCTCGGCAGGGAATGGAATACAAGTACCGCCTCGACAAGGGTGAGGCGCTTCTCTACTCGTGGAAGACGACCGGCCCGGTGAACTACGAGTTCCACGCCGAGCCCGACGGCGCGCCACGCGGCTACGCCCAGACCTACGAGAAGGTCGATCGAAAAAGTGAGGCATCGGGAACGCTGACTGCTCCATTCCCCGGCATCCATGGCTGGTACTGGGAGAACACCACGGATCAGGAAATCACCATCACGCTCACGACAGCGGGTTACTACAACCTCTCTCACGAGTTCCGCAGCGGACAGCCCACCAAAAACAAGACGTTTTAGAGCTGCGACCCGTCCATTGGTGAATTGTGATGGTTGATTATTGATACCTTGTCAATCGCGCTGGTCTGAGAACGGTTTTCAAATCGGTGTGTGCGAGATCAATCGGCAATTGATTGAAGCACCAGCGTCTTGATCACCTCTCGATAGTGGCGGCGAATCGGTCCAGGCGTGTTGCCTAGATACACGACGGTCATCTCCTCCTTCGGATCCACCCAGAACATCGTGCCCTGCGCACCGCTCCACAGGAACTCTCCTGGCGTTCCCGGGACACCCGCGACGCCGGCTTGTCGGCGGACAGCGACGCCGAGACCAAACCCGAAACCGGCGATGTGCTCGACGGCGAAGTTGTGCAGGCGTTCGACGTTGACGTTGGCGTCGAGTTGGTCGGCGGTCATGTATTCGACCGTCTTGCGGCTCAGGACCCGCGTTCCGCCGAGCGTTCCCTTGTTGAGCAGCATCAGCGCAAAGCGCGTGTAGTCCATCGCGGTTCCTTGCGCGCATCCACCGCCGCAGTCGAACTGCCACGACTTGAGGGGCTCGCGGAAGGATGGCGGATTACCCGTCTCCGGATCGCGCGGCAGCGGCCGGGCGATGCGCGCGGCCTTCGACGGAGGCACGACGAATCCCGTGTCGACCATTCCGAGCGGCGCGAAGAGTCGCGCCTGCAGGAAATCACCGAGCCGCTGCTTCGTCACCGCTTCAACCGCCAGGCCGGTGACGTCAAGACCGAAGCTGTAATCCCACATCGTCCCGGGTTGATAGTGCAGCGGCAGCTTGCCCAGCGTCTCGAGAAACTGCGGGCCGCTCATCGTGTCCGCCACGTTGCCACCCGGGTATCGCTTATGAAGTTCGGTGCTGCCTTGATTGCCGTAGGTCACGCCCGCGGTGTGGCGCATCATGTCCTGCAGCGTCGGCTGGCGGCGAGCGGGTTCCGTCCCGGCCGCCGTGGCCACTTTCATGTCCTTGAGTGCCGGCAGATAGTTGCCAATTGGATCGTTGAGCAGGAGTTCGGTTCGCTCCGCGAGCATCAGCGCCGCCACCGCCGCCATCGGCTTGGTCATCGACGCCAGCACGAAGATGGCATCCTTGGGCATCGGCGTTCCAGCCGCCTTGTCGAGGAAGCCGAACGACTCGTAGTAGGCGAGCTTGCCCCGCCGCGTAATTGCGATTACGGCCCCAGGCATCCGGCCGTGGTCGATATCACCGCGCAACACCTGGGCAATTCGATCGAGCCGGGCCGAAGAGAGGCCGACTTCCTCAGGTTTTGCTGTTGGAATGGGATCCGAGCCTGCGGCATGAACCAGTGAAGTCGACAGCAGGAGTACGGTAAAAAGACGCCATCTCATGGCGCCGGATAGTAGCACCTCGCCGGCGAAGACTATCGAGTCTGTTTTGGAGGTGGCAAATGAGACCTGGGCTCCCCTCGGCAATCGCAATTTCCATCCTCTGCTGCGCCGCACCTGCGTGTGACGACGCTGACGATACCGTTGTCACATCACCCACAGCTTTCAAGAACGAGCTCGACCTCGTGAGAATCGCTCCGTCCCCGCTGGGTCGCGATGGCATTCTTGCGCACTGTCCGTCGCTGTCGCCATTCGCGGTTCCGTTTGTTCTCAACGTCACGGCGGGTACGCGACCGCTCACGCTCGCGGAAGTGCGCATCCAGCCGACAAACCCGTTTGGCCGCACGTCGCCGCCGACGATCTTCGACTCTTCGTCGCTCACACGCCAATTCGGCAACCTGACCGTCGCCAGCTTTGGCGTTCGCCAGTTTCCCTTCACGCATTCGTTCACGTGTGACATGAGTGGTACGTCGCTCAGCGTGTCGGTGACGATGAGAGATGGAACCGGGATGAACCGCGTATCGTCATCCCAGGTCCCGGTGTATTGAACTTCGAAGAGCGCTTGTCAATTCCCAACGCCCAAAACCCAACGCCCAAGGACGCAACGTTGGAAGTTGGCGGTTGGGAGTTGGGAGTTGATTAGGCGTCAGCCCTGAGTGCCGCTGATGATCCGCAGGTAGGCGCGCCACGGACCGACTTCTTCGGTGTACTGCTGCGCTATCACCCTCGAGATCTGTACGACGTGATCGAGGTCATGTGCGACCCAGGTCGCCAGCAGTTGCCGCAGTGTGACGACGCCGAGCTCCGGATGTTGTCCGCGACGATCGAGATCGTGCTCCGTCAGGCCGAGTGCCGCCAGCGCGTGGAGGTTGGCCTGACGCAGCGTCGCAAACTCGTCGAGCAGGCTGCCCAATGTGCGGCCCGCGGAATCGGCGAACTGCGCGAAGCGATCGAACTTGTCAAACGCCCGCGTCTCTCCATGCTCCAGGATGATCCGGGCGCGCGGCACCCAGTCAGTTCGCTCGCCGTGAATGAGATGTCCGATGACGTCGAAGGGACTCCAGGTATCGGCCCCTTCGCGTGCCGTGACCCAGCCGTCAGGGAGACCACGCAGCAGGGCATCGAGCGTCGCTGGCGTTCGCGCCAATATGGCGACCGCCTCTTCCATCACGAACGGCCGCCGCGTTCTGTCTGTGTCAGTCGACATAGCTATCACCAACCGGAGAGAAAATGTGTCAACTCCCAACTCCCAACACCCAACTCCCAATTCCCAAAAGGCCTGTTGCCCTTGTTCAGCACGAACTGCTGCCGCGCGTGTCAGTCGATGTCGGCTACAACCGACGCGTGTTCGGCAATCACTTCTTCACCGACAACCGTGCAATCGGGCCGCAGGATTTCGACCTCGCCACGATCACGGCGCCCAACAACCCCAACCTGCCAAACGGCGGCGGCTATCCCGTGACCTTCGTCACCCGGAACTCGCGTTCGCCACTTGGCGCAACCGACAACTACTACACATTCGCGAGTGACTACGGCGATGTTACGACGTGCTGGCACGGCGTCGGGCGCTTTGCGCGATTCAATCTGACGATCAACTTCTAGCCACGAAGCTCACGAAGCTCTCGAAGAACACGAAGTTCGGTTCTTCTTGATCTTCGTGACTCATCATCGGCGGAGGTCCCCGACCACGTATTGTTCGCGCCCTTCGCGATCTTCGTGTCCTTCGTGCGGGCCACGACATATCGCGGAAGCCTGCACCGCGCGTGAGGTCATTGCTCTGGAACGCGAGTCCTGACCCCTGTAACTGCTGGTGATCCAACGGGGCCCGGTGGCGACGGCACGGATCCGAACTTGCCAGCATTCCACTCCGGCAAGGAGGCCACCATGGCACGTTACAGTTGTCTCGCACTCGCGGGTGTCTTGCTCATCGTCGTGTCCGTAGCCAGTGGATACGCTCAGACGGAAGCTCAGACGGCAGCGGCCACGGCGGCCAAGGCAAGCCCCGGGCTCGTGGGCGCGCTCTCGAAGGAGATGAACGCCACGCCGGAACAGTCGGCGGGCGCGGCCGGCGCGCTTTTCGGAGTCGCGAAATCGCGTCTCAATGCCGACCAGTTCTCACAGGTTGCGAAGGCAGTGCCCGGGATGGATTCGCTCCTCAACGCGGCGCCGACAGGTGGTGGAGGCGGTGGCGTCGGCGGAGCGCTCGGGGCAGCCTCTCAGCTCGGCGGATCCGCTGGCGGCCTCGCCAACGCCGCAGCCGCGTTCTCGAAACTCGGGCTTAGTCCCGATATGGTCAGCAAGGCCGTACCGGTTCTGGTGTCGTTCGTGACGAAGTCGGGCGGCGCAAACGTCGGCAACCTGCTCGCCGGCGCTTTGAAGTGAGTCGTCGCGCGAATGGATCTATCGTGGGGGAATGAATCTCGCTGCCATCCCAACCTTTGCAAGCGATGACACCTTTCACGTGATCGTCGAGGCGCCACGCGGCTCAACGCTCAAACTGAAGTACGAGCCGCGATGGGAAGCGATGTCCGTCTCGCGGCCTCTGCCCGCCGGCGTGACGTTCCCGTTTGACTGGGGATTCGTGCCGTCTACAGAGGCCAGCGACGGCGATCCGCTGGATGCCTTGTTGATGTGGGACGTCCCGTCGTTTCCCGGCGTCGTTGTACCGTGCCGCGCGATTGGCGTTCTGCAGGTCGAACAGAATCGCCGGAAAGACGACCCCTCCGAGCGCATTCGCAACGATCGCGTCCTGTCGATTCCGATCGAGGCACGCCGCGAACAGAGCCTGACGGACGCCTTGGCGCTGCCCGGACGTGTTCGGCAGGAAATCGAGACATTTACGATTGCGGCGACCGCCCTGGAAGGCAAGGACGTGCGCATCGTCGGCTGGGGCGATGCAATCACCGCGCTCCAACTCGTACGCGACAGCGTAAAACGCTAAGCGCGCTCTCGCTTACGCGTGCACCGCCACCGCCTTCGGCTGATAACTCCCTACCTCCGGGCGGAACGAAATCGACAGGCGGTTCCAGCTATTGATGACGACCACGGCGAAGGTCAGCGCTACCAGTTCTTCTTCGTTGAAGTGCTTCGAGACACTCTCGTATATCTCGTCGGGCACGTGCGTATCGGCGACTCTCGTGACGGCCTCGGTCCATTCCAATGCGGCGCGCTCGCGCTCGGTGAAAAACGGCGTCTCACGCCAGGCATCGAGGGCATAGATACGCTGCTCTGTTTCTCCCGCGGCCCGCGCATCCTTGGTGTGCATGTCGATGCAATAGGCGCAGCCGTTGATCTGGGACGCGCGAATCTCGATGAGATGGAAAAGCGCGGGGTCAATCCGCTTCTGCGTTTCGGCTGAGAGATTGAACAACGCACGGACTGGCGCGGACGAGAGGTGTTTGCTGATATCGAGCCTTGGGTTCATGTTCGCTCTCCTCTTCTTCTACACTCGAGACGAACCAGCGTTTGTCAATGTGACCGGCCGCTCGCCAGCTTCTCTGGATTGACGACGGCATAGACAGCCTGGATGTATTCCCCATCGGTGAGGATCGAAAGCGTAGCCGTCAGACGATCGCCGTCGCGGATGCACAGTCCCGTCTCGCCATTGATCGTCGCGATCTCCATCGTGCGACCCGGGGCCCAGAACTTTTCCCGCAGACCGATGACGAGCTTCGCGATACGGTCCGCACCCACGATCGGGCGAGGCGAAGCAGCCGTTTTACCGCCGCCGTCAGCGGTCCACATGGCATCGGGCGCAAAGAGCGCGAGCACCGCCTGCTCGTCACGCGCCTCGGTGGCCGCCATGAAGCGGTGCAGCAGGGCTTTCTTCGCGGCGTCCGGGACCTCGAATCGCTTCCGATCGCCACGCACCCGCTCGCGCGCACGGTGGACGACCTGGCGGCAGGCGGCCTCGCTTTTTTCGATCACTGAGGCAATCTCCGCGTACCCGACGTCGAACACCTCGTGCAGGAGAAACGCGGCCCGTTCCTCGGGCGCGAGCCGCTCGAGCAGTGTCAGGAATGCAATCGATAAGTCGTCGGCGAGATCGAGATGGCGATCGGGCGGCGCATGCGTCACGATCGGTTCGGGCAACCATTGCCCGAAATAGGCCTCCCGCTCGGTCTTGAGCCGCCGCAGCCGATCGATCGCCAGCCGGCTGGTGGTCGTCACGAGCCATGCTTCGGGGTTTTCGACACGGGATTGGTCGACCTCATGCCAGCGAAGATAGGCCTCCTGGACGATGTCCTCGGCATCGGCCCGCGAACTGAGCATGCGGTACGCGAGACCGAAGAGGCGTCCACGCAGCGTTTCGAAAGTTGTGGTCGAGATTCCTGTCTGACTCACGCAAGCACTCTCCAATTGGGAAGACGGGCGGCCTGCCATCGGTGTGACAGGCCTGGCCGTCGCGATCAACAGTACGACGCAACGGCCCATCATCCAGCCCGTCTGAATCCCGTCGAGGTATGGCACGGCCTGTGCCTTACACATCCCGGACACAGACGAATCTGACGGATTCTTGAGGCAATCGCCTCAGGTGCCCACGATAGTTCGCGGAATCGAGCGAGACCTCAATGGAAGATACCGCTACCATCGCGGTTACACACCTGTCGCGCTACGACGCGCTGCTTCGTATCTCGAAGACGCTTGCGGCCCATCGCACGATGGGAGAGCTGTTCGAGGTGCTGGCCGACAACCTTCACACCGTCGTCCCTTTCGACTACCTGGCCCTGTTGCTACACGACGGCCCGACCGACGAGATGCGTCTGGTCCTGCTGGAGCCGAACCAGTCCGGCCTTCCGTTCGTTTCGATGCCGCTCAACGAGCCTGGCCCCGCCGCGACGGTGTGGCACACCCAGAAGGCCGCGGTCATTCCCATCCCGGAGGCGGGCCAGTTGCATCCGGTGCTTGCCCTCATTCGCGATCGCGGAGGGAAGTCCACCAGTTGGCTGCCGCTGACCACGGCTCACCGGCGGATTGGCGTCCTCAGCTTCGGCAGCCGATTGAGCGACGTGTATACGGATGACGTCGTTGCTTTCATGGAGCAGGTGGCGGCAACAGTGGCCATTGCCGTGGACAACGGGATCAACTGGGATCATGCGCAACGTTATCAGCGCGAGGTTCAGGAAGAACGCGACAACCTGCGATTCCTGCTCGAGGTCAACAACCTGCTCGTCTCACATCTGGATTACCCGGAACTGGTGAAAGCCATCGCCGGCGCGGTCCAACGAGTGGTCAAGCACGACCATGTCAGCGTCGCGCTCTACGACGAAGACACCGGACTGCTGCAGTTTCACTGGGCCTACGATGACACGCGCGGGCTCGTCGCATCCGACGTAGCGATCCCTCTGGAGCGGTCGGCCGCTGGCATCGCGTTTCAGAAGGGAACGGCCTGCCTGTTCCACAGATCGGAGTTGGAGGCGCTTGGGCTGGACAGCGCTCCCCTGATGAAGACTGCCGGCCTCGAAACTGTTTGTTGTGTCCCGCTGGTGACACGCAAACGCAAGCTGGGCACGTTGAACGTTGCCAGCACTGCGCTGGACGCCTTCTCGCCGCAAGACATCACGTTGCTGGGCCACACGTCCACGCAAATCGCGATCGCGCTCGAGAACGCACGCGCGTACGAGCAGATCGCGCACGTCAACGCGAAGTTGATCGACGAGAAGGATTACCTCGAGCGCGAGCTGCACCACGAGTTTCGAGAGATTGTCGGCTCGAGCCGCGCCCTGCGGAAAGTGCTGAACGCCGTGAAGACGGTAGCGTCGACCGATAGCACGGTGTTGCTCCTTGGCGAGACCGGGACCGGAAAGGAGCTGATCGCGCGCGCCGTTCATAGCCATAGCCCTCGGCGCGATCGGTCGTTCGTCCGCATGAGCGCCGCTGCCCTGCCCGCGAGCCTGTTCGAGAGCGAGCTGTTCGGCCACGAGAAGGGTGCGTTCACAGGCGCCACGATGAGCCGCGCCGGGAGGCTCGAGCTGGCGCATCGCGGCACGATGTTCCTCGACGAGGTGGGCGATATCCCCGCGGAAATGCAGCCGAAGCTGCTGCGCGTCCTGCAGGAACGCGAGTTCGAGCGCCTCGGAAGTACGCGCACCCAGCGCGTGGACGTGCGGCTGGTCGCGGCAACCAATCGCAATCTCTCCGAGATGGTCAACGAGGGATCGTTCAGAAGCGATCTCTTCTATCGGCTCAATGTGTTCCCAATTCTGGTCCCGGCGCTGCGCGAGCGGGTCGAAGACATTCCCGCGCTCGCCGAACACTTCGCTCAACAGTGCTCCCGGCGCATGGGCCGTCCGTTGCTGACCATTTCCGACTCGGTTATGGACGCCCTCAAGCGATGGACCTGGCCGGGCAATATCAGGGAACTGCAGAACGTCATCGAACGCGCCGTCATCCTCTCGCCGGGGCCGAACCTCGTGCTGCCACTGCAGGATGTTCGCCCCAAGCCGGATGTTCAGCCGAGGCCGGATGTTCAGCCGAGGGAGGACGATGAGCCAGCAGCCAACGACGAGGCGACTGGCTCACCGCCGGTGACGACCTTTCAAGATGCGGAACGACAGGCCATCCTTCGCGCGTTGCGCGAATCCAATGGCGTCGTCTCTGGCGCCGCCGTGCGACTCGGGCTGAGGCGAACTACGCTGCAGTCAAAGATGCGCCGGCTGGGAATTCGGCGCCCGTCGTTCTAGCGGCTAGGAACGTACGTGTCTCTCGCGCGCCGTAGGCCGGGTGCTGTTCTCCGGACCCGACGCTCTATAATCCCCACCCATGGATCGACGGGACGTACTCCGCTTGCTCGCGTACTCCGCGGTCGCGCCTCTGCAGACCAGCGCGCCAGGCGCCTCCTTGACGTTTCCCAAGGGGGCCACGATCCGGACGCTACTGAAAGACATCTCACCCGACGCGATCGTGCAGGCGACGCTCTTTCACGAACATCTGTCGTTCGAGTGGGCGCGAGTCGCTCCGCAATCGAACAGATCAGGCCCGGCGAAAGATCCGGCTCCCGTCCTCGAACAGCTCGATGTCGCCGCGAAAGAAGGCGTCGGATGCATCGTCGACGCCGGGACGACCGACGTCGGGCGTGATAACGATCTTCTGAAGCAGATTGCCTCGCGCACGAGCATCCACATCGTGGCGTGCGGCGGACTATACATGGAGCGCACGTACCCACAGGACGTCGCAACGAAATCTGAAGATCAGATCGCCGACGATTTGGTGCGCGACGCGGACGCCAGCAGGTACGGCGCATTCGGTGAAATCGGAGAGACGCCCAATGCGGCGATGAGCGCGGCCGAGCGCAAGGTGTTTCGCGCGGTGGGACGAGCCCATCTCCGCACGCGCCTTCCAATCTTTACGCACAATGCGTACGGCACCGGACCCAATGTGCCCAGGGACGCCGGGCTCAGGCAGCTCGACGCGTTCGAGTCGGTCGGCGTTCGTCCTGAACGCGTGGCGATCGGTCACAGTTGCTGCCTGGACGACCCGACCGCTGACGTGATCAAGCAAATCGCCAAACGCGGCGCGTTCGTTGGATTCGACCGGGTCACCGGCGGGTTGGTTCCCGACGAAAAGAAAGTGACGATGATCCTCGCGTTCCTGGAGGCTGGCTACGTCGATCGCCTGCTCCTCTCCTCCGACTACAACTTCACCGCCCGCAGCGATGCTCGCCCGGGCTATGCGGTCACCTTGACCGTGTTCGCCCCGAAGCTGCGCAAGGCAGGTGTCACGGACGAGATGCTTCGCAAGATCACCATCGACAACCCACGGCGTTTCTTGTCATTCGTGCGCGGGTGACGGCGGTCCTGACAACCCGCCCCGAATCCCGAGCCCCGAGTCCCGAGTCCCGTATACTGGCGCGCATGAAGCGTCTTTCAGTCGGGTTTGCCTTCTGCCTGGCCTTGTTCACGGGATGGTACGTAGCGTCCGGACTCCACCTTCGCGAAACGCTCCGGTGGACCGCCGTAGCCTTGGCGGAGGTGGTCAGCCGGACCGTGCTCGCGGCCGATCAACAGTGCGTCGATCACTCCAAGGATCCGGCAGGCTGCCAGCCGAGTACCTTCGATACGCCGATGGCGCAGATGCCGTCCGTGCGCGTGAATCGGCAGGGACAGATCGATCCGCATTCGTCTGAAGCCGACGCAAAGGCCGGGGCCTTCGAGCTCGAGAAGCGGCTCTTCCTGTTTCGCAATCTCGAGCACATTCACTGGGTTCCGCTCATCCCCTCCGAGCGCGATCCCGCTACAGGCGCGTGGCGCGGCGGCGATCTCGATGGCGCGGGCGACGGCCGCGGACTCGGCGTCGCCGGCAGCTGCATATTCGTCGGACATGCCAATGGCGCCGGTGTCAGGCACGCCATCAACATCCTGAAGATCCAGTCTGACCCCGCAAAGCAACCGCCGGTCGTCGTCGGAGAAATTCCCGCGATGGCGGAAGGCAACGAAGGCTTCGATGACCGCGAGCTTCGATCGCTGATCTACAAGACCTCCCGGGGTGAAGACCGCTACATCCTCGTGCGCAACGCCGGCACTAACACGCTCGGGCGCATGGAGACGTATCGGATCGACATGGACACGTGCCTGCCGACCGCAAAAAGCGAGGTCGTTGACTTCTATTCCCAGTCGCACGAGTTCTTCCTCTGGCATGACCCGGCGAACGCAAACCGCGTCCTCGTCTACATGACGAACTGGACCGGCGGCGTACCCGATCCATCGAGCCCGGGTCTCAAGGTCCCCGACCTCCTTGTCATGGCCGTGACCGATGAAGAGACGGGCGAGATGCTGATGCGGCCAAAGTTTTTGGCTGGCTTCACACTGCAAGAAGTCGGCGGACCGCCGATCGACGAGCGGCCGGACGCCACCGGGCTTTTCTCGGATGGACGGTTCCTGGATTTCAGTGACGCCAAGAACGGGCTCGGACAGCCGGGCAACTTCCAGAACCGCGAGCAGAATCGTCTTCACTCGGTCTCGGTCACCGACGATGGCGAGCGGGTGTATGTGGCAGGGACGACGGCCGGATTCTACGTGCTCGATTCGGAGGCGATCGCCCACGGGCGTGACGGGCAACTGGCGGCTGGCTCGGCGGGCTGCAATCAGCGGTCGACAATCCTCTCGGCCAACGGAATCCTCGTCGCGACGAAGATTCCGGACATCGCAAACGACTGCCTGCACATGGTGGTCAACAACGATCCGGGTCTGAAAGCATTTCTGGCGTCGAACGCGTCATCTGAAGCGAAAGCCGCTCGCTACCTCGTGCTCATGACAAGGTCGCGCTTCGATGTCTATCCACCAGTGAATGCGTCGCCAACAGGAACGCACAGCGCCGTGTTCGTCCCGAATCGACCCGCCCGTATACGAGGCAACACAAAGGGGCGTCCTGCCTACGTCTGGTTGAGCGACGAGAACGGCGGCTGTCCACTCAACTACGCGCGCATGGTTTCGGTTGAATCCGAACTCGTGCCAATCATGGTGGGCGCGTTTGCGATTCCGGACAACCAGGTCGAAGAATGCCTCACTCAGGCGACCACCGAACCAAACGGCCAGCCTCGCAGACGCATTCCGCAACAGAACCACAATCCGACGATCTTCAAGAATCTCGTGTTCACGACCTGGTACGGTCACGGCTTGCGCGTGATCGACATCTCGAATCCCTACTCGCCACGTGAGGTCGGTCATGCGCTCACCGTGCCTCAAGGCGTGGCGCGCACGTATCCGGTATTCAAAGACGGGCTGATCTATTGGGTGGACAACGATACCGGACTGCATGTGGCCCGCTACACTGGCCCGCGCGCCGACGAGCTGCCAGGCCCAGGCACCGGTACATATGAGGGCAATGCCACCAGCCCGCATCGCTGAGCGAAGTGGCGCCAAGGCGCCACTTCGCTATCGCAGTATCTCTTGCCCGCGCTCCGCGCGGGGGGTCCGGATGCTCGGAGCCGCTCTGGCGAGTCGTGTCACGGCGGCGATCGTGACACTCACCATGTGCTGGTTCGTCACCCTGTTCGTTCAAGCGCAACAATCTCCGTCGAACGCGGTCACGGATGCAGAGGCCGCGGCCTTCGTGTGCCCGATGCACCCAGACTACACACTCGATATCGCCGGCACCTGTCCGCGTTGTGGCATGGCGCTCGTGCGCGGCGCGCCATTCGACGTGCGTGACTACGGGCTCGAACTTTCGACCGAGCCGGCCGTCGTGCAGCCCGGCAAACCCGCGCGGTGGCGTTTTCGTGTCTCTCGCCCCGGCACCGGCGAACCGATTGTCAAGTTCGAGACGGTGCACGAGCGGCAGTATCACCTCTTTGTCATCAGCCAGGACATGACGCACTTTCAGCATATCCACCCGGAGCTTCAGGCCGATGGGACGTGGACAATCGACGTCACGGTTCCGAAAGCGGGCTACTACAAAGTGCTCTCTGATTTCCTTCCTGCGGGAGGGGCCTCGCAGTTCATCGCGCGGCCACTCGTCACCGCGGACTACAAGGGCGATCTCGCTGGCGACTCTGCGCGGCTAGTACCAGACGTCGAGAGGACGCAGACGGTCGACGATCTCACGGCGCGAGTCGGCTACGACCCGTCGCCATTTTTCGCCGGACTGTATGGCCATCTTCAGTTCTCATTGACCGACACGTTCACGAGGCAGCCGGTCACGGATCTGCAGACCTACCTGGGTGCGTTCGGGCACACGCTGATCATGAGCGAGGACCTGAACGAGTACGTCCATTCGCACTCACTCGACATCGTGCCTGGCGGCAACGACGACGATGACATGCCGCAGTTCCTGATCCCGCCTGGTGCCGACCTCGAGAAACTGAGAGGCGGCCCGACCGTGATCTTCGATGGGCTGATGCCGAAGCCGGGGCGCTATCGGGCGTGGACCCAGTTCAGACGCCGGGACAAGATTCACACGTTCGTGACCACGTTCGAGGTACGGGATCGATGAGGGACCACTGGGTGTCTACGACGCACAGACGTACGGTTCTGGGCCTCGGCTCGGGAGTCCTGGCTCTGTGCGTGGCGCTGATTGTCGCGTGGTCACACCCGGTGCAAACGCACGGCTCGCTGACAACGACGGTGCTCTTCGATCGAGAGATCGTCCGCATTCTCAACGATCGGTGCGTGATGTGCCATGTTGACGGTGGCCTCGCGTTTCCGCTGGTCACCTACGAGCAGACGTGGCTGCAGGGCCGGGCCATGCGATCGTCCACGCTGCGCCGCCACATGCCTCCGTGGTCGGCAGTCGCCGGTTACGGGGAGTTCGTCAACGACAACCACCTGACCCTGCGCGAGTCGCAGTTCCTCGTCTCGTGGGTCGAAGGGCTCGGACCGCGCAATGCCGGCAAAGTCTTCCTCAATGTCGTCGATCCCAAGGCGGCCGCGCCGCGAGAAATTCGCGCCACGACACATTCCGACCACTGGCAGTTGGGCGAACCGGACCTGACACGTCGACTGACGCCGACGACGATCGAAGCGAGAACTCCGGACGTCGTAAGACGCTCGGTTCTCGATCTCGATCTGACCTCTCCCCGGCGGGTCCGCGCGCTCGAGTTCATGCCGGGCGATCGTCGTGTCGTGCGGGCCGCGTCATTCAGCCTCGAAGGCACGGGTCAGTGGCTGGGCAGCTGGACTCCCTGGCACAGCTTCGTGAGCCTGCCCGACGGTGTGGTCTATCGACTGCCTGCCAAAGCAAGGATCGTCGTCGACATTCACTATCGAGGGACGAGTGAACCGGTAGTGGACGCCAGCACACTCGGAGTGTTCTTCCTGGAGCCCCGATCGTCATCGAGTCCCGAGTCCCGAGCCCCGAATCCCGGCTTGAAGCTTGCCACGGACCTCGTGCTCGACGCGAGGCCCATCTCCGGATCACAAATGCTGAAAGGCACGTCGCGGCTCGCCAGTGATATGCGAGTGTGGGCGATTCAGCCGGAGATCATACCCGGCCTGTCCTCGCTCGAAGTTTCCGCACGACGGCCCGACGGCGGCACCGACGTGCTGCTTGCCCTGACGGAGCCCTCCATCGAATGGCCAACGCCGTACTTGCTCAAGACGCCACGACTCCTTGCCCGCGGTACTGAGGTTTTTGTCGTCGCGCGGCCCTCAATGGGACAACCGCGCCAGCTGCGTGTGCGAATCAGCAGGTATTGAACGATGTCGTCCCAACGTGCAGCTGAACACGAACCCAACAGAGCGACTGAAAAGCGCGAACGACGGCTTTATGACGGGGGCGTATAATCGCGGCGCGTCACGACACAGGAGGGGCGATGCGGAAGCTGTTTCTGGCTGGTTCAGTGCTGATGCTCGTCAGCGCCGGCGGCGTGATCCTCACCTCTCAATCTGGCTCTTCTGGAGCCGCTTCATCGCGACCACTCGTGACAAAAGCGGAATACGAGCGCTGGCAAACGGAGCTCTCCAACTGGGGCCGATGGGGTAAGGACGACGAGCTCGGCACACTAAATCTGATTACGCCGGCGAAGCGAACGCAGGCGGCAGCCCTCGTGAAGGATGGAGTGGCAGTATCACTCGCGTCGAACGCCGAGACCGAGAAAGGTGTCGACGTGCCCTGCCCGGTCGAGTGGGCCATGGTGACGGCCACTGCATCAGCGGCGATGGATCGTATTGGATATCCCTGTATCCATGGCGCCGGTACGACGCACCTCGATTCGTTCGCGCACGTGTTTTTCAACGGCAAGATGTGGAACGGGTATCCGGTCGAGAAACTGGTCACCAAAGAAGGGGGCGCGGCGAAGAACTCGATCCTGACGATGAAGAACGGGATCGTGACGCGCGGCGTGCTTTACGACCTCCCAAGGCTGAAGGGGGTGCCGTACCTCGAGCCCGGCACGCGCATCTTTGCGGAAGATCTCGAAGCCTGGGAAAAGATGGCCGGCGTCAAGGCAATGGCTGGCGATGCAATGCTGCTGCGCTGGGGTCGATGGACCCGACGGTCAAAGCTGGGACCATGGCCGATCAACGACGCGATGGCGGGGCTCGACAACTCCGTGATTCCGTGGCTGAAGAAACGAGACATCGCAATTCTGGGATGGGAGACGCCTGATTACGCGCCTCACCCGCCCGGCGATTTGCCGCCAAGCTCGCTGCATAATTTCGTGCTGACGATCCTCGGCGTGCATCTGCTCGATCGCGCGGACTTCGACGCGGTTAGTGAAGCGGCCGCGAGTCGCAAGCGATGGGAGTTCATGTTGACGATTGCGCCGCTCCCGATTCCGCGCGGAACGGGATCGCCCGTCAATCCAATCGCGATGTTCTGATCCGGCGAGTCTAAAGACTCGCCGCTGCGTGGTTCGTAGAGGCGGATCTTCAGACCCGCCTTGTGGGGCGCGCCCGCCTACTTCGCTCTCGCCAGCTCCGTCACGACGTCGTACTGGAAGCGGACAAATCGATGGAGCTCGCTCTCCAGGATCCGCTCCTGATCGCTATGCGCGCCGAAGCCCTTCCCGGCATCCTCGGTGTCGATGGCGGGACCGATCCCGTAACACTGCAACCCTTTCGAGCGCATCTGCGACATGTCCGTCGCGCCCGTGCCCATCGTCGGAAGCGCCGTTGCGTTGTAGTGCGACTTGAGCTGCGCCTGCAGCACGTTGAACGCCTCGGTGTTCAGACGCGAAGTGCCGGCCGGGCGATAGGGATCCCGATACCAACGCACCTCCACGCGCGGATCGTCGACTACGGCTCGTACGCGATCGAGAAACGTCTTCTGATCCTCTTCGGGATGAAGGCGGACGTCGACGATGGCCTTCGCCTCCGAGGGAATGACGTTGTAGCGATAGCCGCCCTCGATCACCGTCGGAACCAGCGATGTGTGAAGCATGGACCAGTGTTGCGGCTCGTTCTCGAGCAGCCATTCGGCCGCCGGTTCCGACACTTTCGGATTCGGGTTCAACACATCGCGATAGCGCGCCGCCACGTCGGGTGGAACGAGCGTCGAGAGCGTCCGGAAGTACGCGACCGTCGTTTCGCTGATCTGCAGTGGCGGCACCCACGCGGCAATCTTGGCCAATGCCTCCGACAAGCGGACAACGGCGTTATCCAACCTCGGCACCGACCCGTGACCCGCCGACCCGCGCGCGAGCACCTCGATTGGGCGGGGCTCCTTTTCGGTCGTGCCGACGTTGGCTTGACGAACCTGACCGCCTGCTCGAACGACGCCTCCACCCTCGGCAAAGCAGTACTCGGCATCGATGGCGGCAAGGTGATTGTCGACCATGAACTGCGCGCCAAACTCGGGGGCACCTTCTTCACCAGACTCGGCCAGGAAGATCACATCGCGATCGAGGGCGACGCCCGTACGCTTGAGCGTCAACATCAACATCAGCCCGGCGACGACGCTGTCTTTGTCGTCGACGGCTCCCCGACCGTACACGTATCCGCCATCTCGCGTGGCCGCAAACGGCGGGAACGTCCACTTCTTGGGGTCAACTGTGACGACGTCGGTATGTCCCAGCACGAGGATCGGCCGCTTCTTTCCATTGCCCTTGACTCGCGCCACCAGATTGGGACGCTGCGGATCCTTTGAGAACACCTGGTAAGAAATGCCCTCACGTTTGAGAACCTGTTCGAGATACTCGACGGCTCGAATCTCGTTTCCAGGCGGGCTGCTAGTGTCGAGCCTCAACAGTGCCTGAAAGTGCTGCAGCGTCTCGTCTTCAATTGCGGCCGCATTCCACGTTGTCTGTGCACCAGAGGTCGAAACCCACCCGGCCACGGCAAGCGTGATGAGGACACAGCGCCTCGATCCAGTCATGCGTCGAAGGATACCGCAGAGGGGAGCCTAAGGGCGGAAGAAGGTCAGCAGCCGCCCAGCGGACATCACGCCAATCCACGCCAGAAGCGAGACGGCACCGGCCACCCGTGCTGCCAGCGGCGGCGGCGTCTCGGGCGGCGTGTCGAGCAATCGCCGGAAGACGCCGGCGTAGAAGATCATCACGTTCAGCCCGGCAATCGCGATGAACGTGACCTTCCAATAAAAAGCGCGATTGAACAAGTACTGATCAGGCGTCGCACAGAGAAAGCAGAAGCCAGTCACCGCATTGATGACGAAACCAGAGATCCCAATCGGGATGAGGCGGTGCAATGCGGCAATGGGAATTCGGCGCGCGAACCCGAGCAGTCGAAGATCGAAGACGCCGACCGTGCCGAGCAGCATCGACATGCCCGTGAAGTGGAGCGACTCGAAGATCGGCCAGCCCCACCGCGCGGTTCGGAGGAACTCTCCCTGCGGTGTCGCGCGCAGATAGACCTCGACAGAACGCAGCATCTCGTCTAACACGAGGAATCTACCGTCAGGCGTGTGCATGTGTACGCGAGCAGGCGTCCCGCGAAGATGACGGCGACCCAGCACGCCAGCGACGCGGCCGCCAGCGTCCTGGCTACTCGCGGCGCATCGCTTTCAGATCTCACGCCCTCGACCTCGCGTCGTATGCGCAGCGCAAGGACGATGCCGAAGCCAATCAGCGTGAGCTTGACGTAGAAGAGCGGATTGGTCAGCGCCTTGGTCGGGTACGCGATGAGCAGCAGCACACCGGACACCGCGTTGATCCAGAAGCCCGCCCACATCACGAGGAAATACCGTCGCAGCGCGTCGAGCGGGATGCCCAGGCTGAATCCGAGCACACGCACGTCCCACGCGACATTCGCGCCGACGAAGAACGCGAGGCCGACGGTGTGCAGGATCAGAATGAAGGGAAAGACCCACAGCGATGGGGATTCTCGAAGCCACGCGCTGAAAGACGTGGCCTCGATCCACACAAAGAAGGGTTCCATCACGGTTCGGCGCGCCGATCGTAGCGGAGCCGTGCTCGCGATGGGACTGAAGAGTTCCTGAATTCGAAGTCAGGCTGGGGTCAGACCCCTTGAGTGTAGTCGTGTCAAGGGGTCTGACCCCTCAGGTTCATTCGCACGGTAAGGCCGATCGTGCGAGGGTCTCCCGGGAGTCCGACGTAGAGTCCGGAGTTGCCCGGCTGCGCCGTCAGGAACTCGAAGTAGTTCTTATCCAGTAGGTTTCGCGACCAGAGGAAGACCGACCAGCCATCACTCCAGCGGAAACCGGCGCGGGCATTGATCAGGCCGTAGCCATCAACGACCATGTAACGTGACGCTGACGGGCTCGACGAGAACTCCGATCGATAGCTGGTATCGACCGCCCCGAAGAACTCGCCCGCCCGGCTGAACACGGTCGCGGGCTTGTTGTACTCACCACCGAAGGTCAGCGCCCATTTCGAGATGCCCGGAAGAACAGAGCCGGAAATGTCCTTGACCTGAGGCCCGCCAGTATCTTCGAGCGGAGGCGGCGCATCGGGGAAGGAGACGTAAATACCGTCGGTGTAGGCAAGCGCACCGTAGAGCGAGAGCCTCCGGTTGATTCGCGCATTGCCGTCGAATTCGGCGCCACGCACCCGCACTTTCTCGGCGTTGGCCAGGTAACCTCGAAGCACGCCGACCTGTGAGTTGACGACCTGCGTCTGATAGTCCTTGATGCCGGTGTGGAAGACGGTGAAGTTGGCGGTCACACCCGGAAGCGGCTCCGTCTTGATGCCGAACTCGACGTGACGGACGTCCTCCGGTTTGACTGTCGCGGCAGAGAGAATCGGGTTGCCGAGCGCGTCTGTCGGCACGCCGTTCAGGTTGAGACCGACCGACTTGAAGCCGGTGGAATACGTCCCGTACGTGTTGACGCTGGGCGAAAGCTTGTACGCCACGGTGAGCTGTCCCGACGTGTTGGTGTCGTCCACGTCGGCGATGTACGCCTGCGGTGCCAGAACCGAGAGTTTCAGCGCGACCAGCGCCGGATCGGTCGTCTGCAATCCACCGTAGACCGTCTGGTTGAAGTCGACGTTCTTCTGGTCGTAGTTGAATCGAAGACCAGGCAGCACGCGGAGACGATCCGTGACCAGCCATTCGATCTGTCCGAAGGCTGCGGCGCTCGTGTTGCGGAACGAGAGGAACTGATCGAAGCCGTAGCCATCGAGCAGGCCGGGTGTCGCAGCCGCCGGTGTGGGCGCCAGAAGAAAACGTGCCGCCGCCGAGCCCTGCTCCTGCTTGAACGATGGGTTGGAGTCGAGCGCCTGGTTGAACGCGAAGATGCCGGTCACGACGTTCAGGCGAGGAGACAAGGCGCCTGCGTAACGGACTTCCTGTGTCCATTGATGTTGCCTCGACGGCGCGGCCGAAATCGACGTGACCGGCAGGCCGATGAAGTCACGATCGTTGGACGGATCCCACTGCCAGTATCGATACGCCGTCGCCGAGGTCACACGGCCGGGTCCCACGGTCCAGTCGACGGTTACCGATCCACCACCGAGGTCCTGATTCGACTGCCAGCTCGTATCCGTGTCCGTGAGCCGGTCGAACGCGTTGAAGCTCGGTGGTGCGTATCCGAGGTCGGCCGCGATCTGCGCGTACTGGCGATTGGCCGGGCGCAACGTCGGCGCAACTCCCGCAACGACCTGCGCGTAGCCTTCCGGCCGCTGCCGCGTGTGATCCACCGCCGCGTTGATGGCGACTCTTTTCGATGGAACGATCAGGACCTGCCCTCTGAAACCGAGATTGTTCAGGGTGTTGGTATCTGCCTGCGTGGCCGTGTTGTAAACGAAGCCCTCGCGACCAGTACCCGAGAAGGAAACACGTGCAGCCACCTTGTCACTGAGCGGGCCAGAGACCGACGCCTTCGTTTGAACGAAGTTGTAGCTGCCGTACGCCACTTCCACGTTGGCTTCAGGCGTGAAGTTCGGCCGCTTGCTGGTGACGTTGATCGCGCCCGCCGTTGTGTTCTTCCCAAACAGCGTTCCCTGTGGACCGCGCAGCACCTCGACTTGCGCGACGTCGAGGAAGTCGAGGGTAGCGGCCGCAGGCCGCGCGTAGAACACGCCATCGATGTACAAGCCGACGCCGGGCTCAATGCCGTCATTCGTGAGGCCAAAGGGTGACCCGATGCCGCGAATCGTGACGGCGGAGTTGCGCGGATTTGACGAGTAGAACTGCACCGTTGGAATCAGCTCCTTCACCCGGTTCACGTTGAACGCGCCGGCGCTCTCGACGAGCTCGCCGCTCAACACCGACACCGGAATCGGCACTTCCTGCACGGCCTCTTCGACGCGACGCGCAGTCACAACGACGCCCTCGGTCAAGCGCGCGGGTGTGAGAGTCACGTCAATCGACGCGGCTTGACGCCCATCGACGGCTCCTCGACCAACCGCCGGCTCGAACCCGTCGAGCGTGGCCTCGACGCGATACTGCCCCGGCGCAACGTCGTCGAATCGATAGCGGCCCTCGCCATCACTGACGGTTTCCTGGGCAGCCCCTGTGGCTTCGTTCACCACGCGAACGGTCGCGCCGGGGATGGCTCCTCCGAGCGAATCGCGGACCAGGCCGGCAACGGTTCCACCGGTCTGCGCCAAACCGGCCGCCGGCGTCAGCGCCGCGAACAGCACGGCGAACATCAACACTCTGCGAAACATCGAAACTCCTCACACCGATTCGAAGGTCGGTGCCCCGAAAGCCGCTACGCAATCGCGTACCGGTAAGATTTTTCTGCGAAGAACGTGAGCTGGTTAGCCGAGGACCGGAGCAGTAGAGCCGGTCGTCGGCGCCGTACACACGCACCGACAGAACGCGGGACAGAAGTGGAATCGATGGGCGAGCCGGGACATGCTCCCCGCTCTCTAGGCAAGACCTGGACCGCAAAGAAACTGGCGCGAATTTGACTTCTCTCCCGTGGCTATATGCATTTCAATCAAATAACACGGATTTTCTGTCATACTAACCGACAATAATCCGTTATATGTCACAGAAATCAAGGACCGCGACAACCGCCGCAACGCGCCTGACCCCTGATCTCCTCATCAACGGGAACCTCCGCGAAGGCGAGGAACGCCTCATCGGCGGTGACACAGGGTTGGCGGCCGTCATGGCCAGGGCACGCGTCGTATCGCGGAGCGCCGCCCCCGTGCTCCTGTTTGGCGAGACCGGCACGGGCAAAGAGATCATCGCCCGCGCGATCCACGAGCATTCTCCATTTCGAAATGGGCCGTTCCGACGGGTGAACTGTGGCGCCATCCCCAGTGAGCTCATCGACTCGGAGCTCTTCGGCCACGAGGCGGGCGCGTTTACGGGCGCAGTCGGCCGTCGCAAAGGCTGGTTCGAGCAGGCCGATGGCGGCACATTGTTTCTCGACGAAATTGGCGAACTCGCCCTGGCTGCCCAGGTGCGACTCCTGCGCGTCGTCCAGGACTCGGAAGTCGTGCGGGTCGGCGGCGAACGGCCAATCAAGGTGGACGTGCGAATTGTCGCCGCCACGCATCGCGATCTGCCGGGCATGGTCGAGAAACAGACTTTCCGCGAGGACCTCTACTATCGACTCTCGGTGTTTCCGATCGTGATCCCGCCGCTGCGAGACCGGCCGAGCGATATCCGCGCCTTCGCCGAGTACTTCGCCGAGCGGGCGGCGAATCGCTTCGGTCTTCGTCCAGTTCCGGTTTCAGGTGACGATGTGCGGCGGCTCGCTGAGTATCAGTGGCCGGGAAACGTTCGCGAAATGGCCGCCGTCATGGATCGCGCGGTGCTCATCGGCCAGGGAAAGACGCTCAGTGTCGCGGGTGCGCTCGGCCAGGATTCACTCACCGCGAGCATAGCGCCTGCGCGTCCGACGGACCAGCCCTCGGCCCGCATTGCACCGCTCGACGTCGTGATTCGAGAGCACATCGAAGCCGCGCTCGCGGCGACCAACGGCCGAGTCGAGGGCCCGCATGGGGCGGCTCGCCTGCTGCGGATCAATCCTCATACGCTGCGCGCCCGCATGCGCAAATTGAACATCGACTGGCGGGGCTTCCGCCAGGCCCGTTGACAGCCATACAGTGATCACGCCACGCTTACAGGCTCGGCTCGCATAATGGACTCTTCGCAGTTAGCCCTCGTCTTCATCACACTCGGTGCCGCCGTCGTCAACGGGGCGCTCGGATACGGCTTCTCCTCGATCACCGTTCCGATCGCGTTGCTCTTCCTCACCAACCGGGTGCTCAATCCAGCGCTCGTGCCGATCGAGGTCGTGCTCAACGCGTACGTGCTCTGGGTGAATCGCGATGCATTGCCGCGCGTGTGGCGACGAGTGCTGCCGATCGTCATCGGGTTGCTGCCCGGTGTCGCTCTCGGCACGACGATTGTTTCGCAGGTCAACCCGGGATGGCTGCGGTTCGGCACGTTCATCGTGCTGTTGCCGCTGATCCTTTTTCAGGCGGCTGGATTCCGCCGGCCGATCAAGTCCGAGCGCTCCGTGGGATTCGTATTCGGCGGCGGCGTCGGCGTGCTGTACTCCGTGACAACGATTTCCGGACCGCCGCTCGCGGTGATGCTGAGCAATCAAGGGCTGACGCAGAGGGACTTCCGCGCCGCGCTTGGTTTCATCCGCCTCGCCGAATCGACGTTCACCGCGATCGCCTATGGTTATGCCGGCCTGTACACCGCGCAGAGCCTTGCGCTGATTCCCTACATCCTTCCGAGCATCCTGGTTGGCGTTCCGATTGGTGCTGTGATCATCCGACGCATTCGACCGGAAACGTTCCGCCGCGTGTGTATGAGCTTCGACGCGTGGATCGTAGGCTTCGGGCTCTCCACGCTCCTCAAAGATCTTCACATCGTCGAAAGCAACCTCGCCTACCTGGTGCTCGCGGCCGTTGGTCTCCTCGACACATGGCTGCTCTACCGGTTCTTCTCGGTGCAACTGCCTCAGTACAAGCGCGCCGAGGAACTGGCGCGATCCGGACCGCCGCCGCCTGACGTTGGTCGACTCGCGACGCAATGGCCTAAGGCCACGTCGCGATCGGCAACCGCGCAAGACTAGAGTAGCGGCGGGTCTTCCACTGCCTGAGCCATGTCGAAGGCAGACCCGCCGACTCGGATTATCGCGACGCGACGACGAGAACGGCCTTCGCGGCGTACGAGCGGCGCTGACGCGCGACCTCGGAATACACCCCCTGCTTGATCGGGTCGTTGTCGTTGAAGGTCCTCCGCTTGGACACGTGCTCCCGATACGGCTGCCACTCAGCGAAGACTTCCTTATTGATCTCGTCGGGAAAGAAGATCTGACTCGCCACGACCTCTTTGTTCGCGAGGAACACCTTGAAATGGACGTGCGGCGTGCGGCCGCCGTACCAGCTCGGGAAAATCGTACGGAACTGCACGTTGCCCTGCGCATCGGTGAACTGCGTGCCGCGCAGGTACTGCTTCCCTACAGCAGGTTCGATGGAAATGCCGCCAACTCCGCTCTGCTTGGCGTAGCCCGAGTACAGGCCGATCGCGTCGGCGTGCCACACATCGACACGGGCGTTGACAAGCGTCGCGCAATCTCCCGCGCGTACAACTTGAAGTGCCAGCTCGAGGGGCGCACCCGGTTGCCCGGACGTGATGTCCGAGCGAAGCAGCTTCGGGTCCAGGTAGTACGGCCCTTCGCCTGCCTCGGGCGTCAGCACGCATCTGCCCGGGCCCTGGGCCCAGGCACGCTCGACTCCCATCGCCGATACCACGATGCCCGAGAGCCCGATGAGCGCGCGACGCCTGCTGACGTCGATCGAGCTCGGATGCCAGATGGGGGCGACCGGTTCAGATTCGATTGCCATCGTTACGTGCCTCCCGAGACGTCGATGACAGGATACCGCTGCAAACAGCCCGATTGGCTGCCATTTCGAATCGCGCTGACACGGTCCATCGGTCATATAATCAGCCCGCAGCGGACGTTCGGAAACGAAGGGGAGGTGCGCCATGCGCTGCCTTGTCGTCGTAATGACCCTCGTCGCATCAACGGTCCTCGTGCACGGCCAGCATTGGACACCCCCTCGCACGCCGTGGGGTGATCCGGACATACAGGGCTACTGGCCGGGCGTGGCGATGTTGGGCGTTCCTCTCGAGCGTCCGGCCAGCCTCGGTGACAAAGCCACCCTCACCGACGAAGAGTTTGCGCAGCTCCCCGAGAAGCGCCGTCTGACGAACGCGAACGACGCCTTCTTCGGCGAGTCGAGAGATCACTGGAGAGACTACGGCAAGCCGCAGCGCCAAACCTCGTTGCTCGTCGATCCGCCGAACGGCAGGTTCCCTCAGTTGACGGCAGAGGGCGCGAAACGGACCGCGGCGATTCCCAACGAAGCGCGCGGACCACTGAACGGCCCCGCGAACGTTGGTCCGCAAGGCCGGTGCATCTCACGCGGCGCTTTCGGATCGATGATGCCCATTGGCAACTCGAGCGGCAACCAGATCATCCAGGCACCTGGCCTCGTCGTGATCCGCAACGAGATGATCCACGAGGCGCGCGTCGTCTACCTCGATGGGCGACCGCACGTTGGTGCCGCCATCGACGAGTACATGGGTGATTCCCGAGGACGGTGGCAAGGACAGACGCTCGTCATCGAAACGACCAACTTCAAAGAAGGGGGGGGCGTCAATCGCGCGTTCTCGCGCCACGCGCGCATGACTGAGCGCTTCACGCGAATCGACGAACGTACGCTGCGCTATGAAGTGACCGTCGACGATCCGCAGACCTGGTCGAAACCGTGGACCGTCACATTCCCGCTCGAGCAGGATCCCAGCTACTACATCTTCGAGTTCGCCTGCCACGAAGGCAACTACTGGAGCATGCGATCGATGCTGGGAGGCGCGCGACTCGAAGACAAATAGGCAGCCGGTCGGGTCTGAAGACCGCCTCTACGCGGGCGCGTCCGCACACTGCAGGGCTGCCAGGCAAAGAACGTGAGCGGGCGCTGGTGAACGCTGGCCGTTAGACCGACGGCTGTGGTCTGCACCGCCCGCGGACGACGAGCAAGCTAATGAGCCAGTGGGCTGACTCTGAAAGGTGGGCACGACTCCGAACCGGTGAGGCATGCGTTATCTGTCGTCAGGGGATGCCTAACGACCTCCTGGTAGAACTCGAGACATCCTGGGTTACGGTCAACGAGGACGCGCCGATGCGGGGTTACGCCTGCCTCGTTTTCAAGCGGCATGTCGTGGAACTGCACGACCTGAGCGAGGACGAAGGAGTAGCCTTCATGCGCGACGTGCGCCGGCTCTCGGCGGCGGTGCAAGAGGTGACCGGTGCGGTCAAGCTGAACTATGAAGTGCATGGCAACACCATTCCGCATCTGCACATGCACTTCTACCCGCGCTACCCCGGGGATCCCTTCGAGGGAGGGCCGATCAATCCGAAGGTAGTTGGTAAGCCGGCCTACGCACCTGGTGAGATTAATGCGGTACGCAAGCGGTTTCTGGAGGCCCTCACTTAATCGGTCGCGCGACCACCGAGCTTGCGGCCATCGGGCAACGTCATCGACACGAAGATCCCGCCAAACTCTCCACTCTTCAGCGGATTCACAACGACGGTGACCTTGTCGCCCGGCTTGATAATCGAGGACCTCCAGCCAGTTCTCGCCATCGACTGCGGGCTTCCGAGCTCGACGCCCCACCGATCCACGCCGCCTTTGTCGTTCGGCACATCGAGCTGAATCGAGGAATGCGGGTTCGTCCAGGCGAACTCGACCACCGTGCCGGCGAGCGTCTTGGTGACTGAACGGTCGAACATGACCGGCGAGTGATGAGCCCCAAGTGACGCCATCGCCATCGTGACGACGCTCACGCATGCGATCAGGCAGCCAACGGCTCTGCCCTTCATGGCCCGGCAGAGCCGTGGCTGGTCGCCAGTCTCTCTTGCCGCGCACCGCGCGGCTAGGACCGCTATGCGGTCGGGACGCAACGAGTACAAAATTCGCCTTCCGGGCCGCATTGCGGTCCAACGCTTCATGAATCCTCCTTGTGATGCACGGCCCATTACTTGACGAGACCCCGCGAACGGGTCGCCGGCAGGTGATCGTTCAGATCCGGCAAACACTCCACCTCCGTAATATCCGCATCGTCGCGACGACGGAAGGTCTTCGTCATGTTCCACTCGCCCACCCAGCTTTTGGGGTCGGTCATCGTGTACTCGATGTCGAGGCGTCCATCCGGCGTCATCTTGAACCGCTCGATGATGTGCAGGTCTTCACTGGCGGGAACCGAGGCGCCGCCCTGGTCCAGCCACTGGTGATGCCCCGGGAAATACTTCGTGTCGACGACCAGCGTGTCCGCCTCCCAGCGCCCGATCGATTCGCCGTTGAACGTGCGCACGACGATATCGGGATCCGTGTGCTCGCGCCCGTCGAGATAGATCACGCGCACGCTGTTCATGAAGTGGCTGATCATGTAGATCGCGGTTGGCAACTGGATCATCGCGACCGGCCACACCCTCGTCATAATCAGCGGAAGGCCGGCGGGCCAGCATTGCCCGATGTCGTCACGATAGACACCGCCATCGGCCAGCGCCTTCACACCGCGGTCGTAGTGGACCTGCGCCTCCGGCGTCAGCTTGAATGTCTCCGGCACGAACCGCCACGTGTTTGCCCGGCCGTCGTGCTGCCACATGCCGGTGAGGTCGAACGGCGCTTTCGGCCGCGCCTTTGCCAGGTTCTCCTTCGCCAACGCGGACAGTTGCGCCGGCGGCGCGGGCGAGGGCTGTTGACCCTGGGCGCGGGCAGGAATTGAGGTGGCAAGCGCCAGGCCAGCAAGAGCGGCCACGAGACGCAATTTGTACATGCGCATGATGAGCGCAATTGTACACGTCACGAAATTCACTCGCTTTTCGGCGGTGTAGCGGCGGTCTTCAGACTCGCCGTCAGCGCAAGGCGGGTCTAAAGACCCGCCTCGACGTCCCCACGTGCGCTATTTGCGCGGAAGAGGCGGCGGCAGCGGCGCGGGATCGATGTAACCGCGGGTGCCGTCAGGACGAATCGGCCCGGGCCCGAATCCGAGATGCGCTGCATCGACGTTGTTCTCGCTGCACGCGTACTCCTGTATCTCCTCGTCGGGCTTGCCGAGCACCCAGGTTCGCGAGTACGTAAACGGTTTCGTGTAGAACTTCGGATCTTCGATCAATGTGTCGACGTGGATGTGGTCGGCATCCGGCCT
>Ga0075420_100000243_pt1 | contig 40014 bp, 40 predicted proteins | sample SoiMetdeltSBSDD4_FD_75296 | JGI IMG/M metagenome (GOLD analysis project Ga0075420, IMG submission 75296) | Bulk soil microbial communities from a Populus tree surrounding site in Tennessee, USA - Soil MetaG P. deltoides SBSDD4 | ecosystem: Environmental > Terrestrial > Soil > Tree plantation...
GGGGCTCCTACGGGCGGGGGGCGCCGGGTCGGTTGCGGCGGACCGCGTCGGGGTGGGTCGAGTCGGCCCCCATGTAGATGCCCTTCTCCCACGTGCGCTTGAGCGGGTCGCGGACCGTGAGGCGCATGCGCCCGATGCCGTGGATCTCGAAGTCGACGACCTCGCCGTCCTGCAGCGGCCCCAGCCCCTCGTGGTTCGTGCCGCACGCGATGAGGTCGCCGGAGTTCAGCGTCATGATGCCGGTGGCGAACTCGACCAGCTCCGGCACCAGGTGCTCCATGTCGTCGGTGTTGTAGTTGTGGCGGAGCTGGCCGTCGACCCAGAACTGCACGTGCACGTCGTTGGGGTTCGCGATCTCGTCCAGCGTGGCGATGCAGGGGCCGATGGGCGCGAAGGTGTCGAAGGACTTGCCGAGCCAGCTGCCCGCCTTCCAGGTGCGCCGGCCCTCACCGCGCGCGGAGACGTCGATCATCCCCGTGTAGCCGAACACGGCGCGCCGCCAGTCGTCGCGGGGTACTTGCTTGGCCGGGCCCTTGACGACCAGCGCCAGCTCGGCCTCGTGCATGAAGATCCACGGCTCGGTGTGCTCGGGCAGCACGATCGTGTCGCCGGGCCCGATCACCGCGTCGGGGTTCTTGAGGAACATGTTCAGCGGGCGTGCCTCCAGCGCGCCGTGCTCCCAGTAGTTGGCGATGCAGGCCAGGATCTTGCCCGGCCGGGGCAGGGGCGCGCGCAGCCGGGCCGCCGTCAGCGGCACGGCCGCGCCGTCCCGGGCCAGGCGCTCGAGCGCGGGCCGCAACGACTCGAAGCCGTCGATCAACCCCTGCATCGTGAGCTGGGGCGTGGCGCCGGGCGGCACGACGCCCGCCGCGTCCACCACGCCCCGGTCGGTCAGCACGCCGGGGCGCAGGCCGCCGGCGCCGGAGGTCTCGAACAGGACCAGCTTCATGGCGCTCCTATCGCTTGAGCTTCACGTCCTCGTACGGTCCGGAGTACGCGAAGCCGGGGATCGCACCGAGGCTCGACTCCTCGACGCGCGGGCCCACGCCGTTGAGAAAGCCGAGCTGCCAGATCGGCGCGTAGACGACCCTGTCGTGCACGAGCTGCTGGATCCGGTGCAGGGTCGCCTCGCGGCGCTTGGGGTCGAGGTCGGCCGCCTGTTCGTCGAAGAGGCCGTCGATGTCGGGATAGCCGCCGTAGACGTAGGCGCCACCCGAGGCGACGAACGCCTCGAGTCGCGTGGCCGCGTTACCGAAGGCGCCGCTCGAGCCCTGCACGATGTTCTTGAACTTCTTCTCGGAGTAGCCGGCGAAGAACGCGGCGCGCTCCAGCGGCCGCAGGCGGGCTCGGATGCCGATTCCCTGGAGATCGTTGAGCACGGCCTCGCCGAGGTTCGCGTACGACACGTCACAGAAGTACTCGCCGGCGTCGAAGCCGCCGGCGAAGCCCGCCTCGGCCATCAGGCGCTTGGCCCGGGCCGGGTCGTGCACCGCGGCCGGCGGCTTCCAGAAGAACTCGAACGTGTCGGGGATGATGCTGTTGGTGATCCTCGAGAAGCCCAGCGTCTCCGCCTTGTTGACGGCGTGCCGGTCGATGGCGAGCGTCACGGCCTGGCGGACCTTGGGGTTGTGCCAGGGCGACTTCGCGTCCCACTGCTCGGGGAAGTAGAGCCAGAACGTCCCGTTCAGGACGGTGGGGACGAGCCTCAGCCCCTCGGTGCGCTGCAGCTCCTCGGCCAGTGCGCCGCGGATCGAGTAGACGATGTCGACCTCGCCGCGCTTGAGGGCGGCGAGGCGGGTCGCCTCGTCGGGGATGACCTTGAGCACGAGCCGCCGCACGGCCGGGCGCTTGCGCCAGTAGTCGGGCACGGCCTCCAGCGTGAGCTCGACGCCGGGCGTGAACGACACGAACCGGTAGGGACCGGCGCCGACCGGCGCCTTCTTGAAGCCCTCGTCGCCGACCTTCTCGACGTACTTCTTCGGCACGATCCACCCGGCGCCGGTGGCGGTGGCGTAGAAGTTCAGGAAGTCGGGCCAGGGGCGCTTGAGGCGGAAGCGCACGCGGCCCGGGTCCACCACCTCGACGGCCGCCACGCGCTCCCGGAGCGTCTTCGACGCGGCGCCCCGGTAGCGCTCGAAGGAGAACTTCACGTCCTCCGCCGTCACCGGCTCGCCGTTGTGGAACCGGGCGCCCTTGCGCAGCACGAACTCGTAGGCGAGGTGGTCCTTCGACACCGACCACGACTCGGCCAGGCTCGGAGCCAGCGGCTGACCGGGCAGGGGCTTGGCGAGGGCGTCGTGCAGCGCGTAGTAGATCATGTACGGCGTGATCATGCCGGACGCCTCGGCTGGGTCGAACCACGTGGGCGCCAGCGAGATGTGCACACCCCAGGTGAGCTGATCCGACTGGGCCGTCGCCGCCGGGGGCGCGGCGAGCCAGACGAGCGCGATCACGAGCAGGACGGGGACGGACCAGCGACGAGGACGAGCGGTCATTGGACGATCCTCCTTGTCCCGGACGATCTGTCGGACGGTGAGCGGTCAGTCGATCGTGTCGAGCGTCACTGTCCTCCGCCGGTCGAGCGAGCGCGCTCGATCTCGTCCGGCGTGTAGCGGAAGGCCCGGAAGACCCAGTTGTTCAGCCCTGGACGGCCCGGTTCCACGGCGAAGTGCGGGTTCACGAACTCCCAGACGACCTGCCCATCCGCCGTCACCTCGAAGATCCGCCCGTCGCACCCCTCGCAGATGAGCGTATTGCCGTTGACCAGGCGCTGGGCGCCCGAGATGTACGGGCTGAAGAAGTCGAAGAGCGACTGGTCGTGATACTCCCACACGATGGCCTTGGTCCTCGGGTCGACCTCGATCACCCGGGAGTAGGGCGCCGGGTGATCCCGGCGGTGAGGGCCGTTGTCGAAGATGAGCAGGTTGCCGTTGGGGAGCGGGCGGGGATCGTGCTGCTGCGCGAGCGGGGGCCCGCCGAGCTTCCAGACGATGGCCCCGGTGCGGCGGTCGACGACGACGATCGTCGAGATGTTGCGGAAGCTCACCACGAGATTGCCGTCGGGCAGCTCGGCCACGGTGTTGCCGTGCGTCCACTCCTCGCGGTGATCCTGCGCCGTGATGACCTCGGTCTCGCCGTCGAGGTGCTCCCAGCTGCGCCACTCCCAGACGACCTCGCCGCGCGTCGTCACCTCGACCAGGTAGTCGGCGAACATCGTGCCGTCGACCTCGGTGCCGGGGAGCCCGCCCTTGACCCGGGCGGCCAGCCCGGCGGGCAACGGCCGCAGGCAGAGCAGGACCACGTTGCCGTTCCGCAGCTTGCGGGCGTCGTGGTGATGATCGGGATGTCGGACCTCCCATACGATCGTGCCGCGCCAGTCGACCTCGAGCGCGGCCCCCGCCTTGAACCGCTCCCAGGCGGCGAAGCGCTTCACGCCGTCCTCGACCTTGCCGGAGTAGAAGAGATGGCCGTCGTCGAGCAGGTAGCCGTACGCTCCGGGCCGGTGGGGCAGGCGCCACGTGTGGACGACGGCACCGTCCATGTCCACGAGGTAGACAGTGCCGTCGCCGAACATCGGCGTGAACAGGGTGTAGCCCTGCAGCGCCCGCACCGGATCGTGGACGATCAGGCCGGTGCGGGTGCGGCGCACCCGCTGCTGATCGACGCTCGACATCCCGGCCCCTCCGCTCAGCTCCGGCGGGCCGCCGCCGCGTCGGCCTTCGCGAAATCGCTCTCGGTGAAGCCGTAGAGGTGCGCCCCGCCCATGAAGATCTGGGCGGCGATCTCGCGCGGCACGTTCTTCAGGAGATTCTCGGCGACGTGCGGGAAGTTGGAGTCGAAGTGCGGGTAGTCGGTCGAGATGCACATGCGATCGGCGCCGATGAGCCCCGCCGTCGCCTCGATCTCGGGCTCGCTGCCCTCCACGGCCGCCCAGCAGTTGCGGCGGAAGTACTCGCGAGGGGTCATGGCGAGATAGGGCGCGTGGGTCTCGCGGTACTGCGGATAGTCCCACTCGATGCGCGACAGCAGCCCCGGCACCCACGAGTTCTGCGCCTCCAGGAAGCCGACCCGCAGCTTGGGGTGGAACTCGAACACGCCGCCGATGATCATCGCGATCAGCGCCTGCTGCATCTCGATCCAGTGGCTGGCGACGTGGCGGTAGAAGCGGTTCTCGCCGTAGAGCACGTTGTGGTACGAGTAGTGCGCCCCCGTCCCCTCGTGGAAGCCCCACGTCACGTTCAGGTCCTCGTGCACGCTGTAGAGCGGGTCCCAGTAATTCGAGTGCCAGTAGCGCCCGTTGACCATGTTGGGGCGGATGAAGGAGCCCACGGCGTCCAGCTCGCGCACGCACCGCACCAGCTCGCGGCAGGCGGCGTGCACGTCGTGCACCGGCAGCATCGCGACGAACTTCAGCTGCGCGGGGCTGTACCGGCAGAACTCGTGGATCCAGTTGTTGTACGCCTGGCAGATCCCCACCGAGAGCTCGGGGTCGAGGTCGTTGCGCGCCAGCAGCGACAGCCCGTTGGTCGGATAGAGCACGGCGATGTCGACGCCCTCGATCGCCATCCCCATCACCTGGGCCTCGGCGTCGTAGCCGCGCTGGATGGCGAAGTCGAGACGGCCGGTATCGGCGAGGCGGGACCCCGACAGCGGCTGGGTGCTCTGGGTGGCGCCGGCTCGCGCGCGCTTTCGGTGCTGCTGCATGTCGGCGTCGCCCGTCCCCGGCAGCCCGTCGATGATGATCTGTGCGGAGGTCGCCCGCCGCGGCCGTCCGTCGCCTCCGATCGGCCCGCGTACCCGGTGCTTGAACTTCGCGTCGAGGTACCGCTCGAAGAGGTCGGGCGGCTCCATGATGTGCATGTCGGAGTCGACGAACCGGAGGCCGTCTTTCATGGCGCGCTCCTCTGCGGTGGCGAACGGTGGCGGTCAGGCGCTCCCAGCGTAGCGGTTGACGTGGTAGGGGACGTGGGCGAGGCCCGGGCAGAACCGGCCGACGATCGGCGCCAGACGCTCGTAGAGCGCCTTCATCGGCGCGTTGACCCGGGTGAGCCGCTCCCGCGCGGCCTCGGCCTCGCGCGCGAGCGCGGCCAGGTCGACCGTCGTCACCCGGCGGTGCTCGACGACCATGCGGCCGCCGATCATCACGTGCGTCACCCCACTGCCGTCCTCGGTGTGGACGAGCTGGTTGGTCGGGTCGTTGAGCGGGATCCAGTTCGGATGGTGCAGATCGAGGAAGACGATGTCGGCCTTGTAGCCCGGCGCCAGCCGACCGAGGCGCCCGTCGAATCCGAGCGCCCGCGCGCTGCCCTCGGTGGCGGCGAGCGCGACCTCCTGCGTGGTCACCCAGCGCGCGGTGTCGGGCGAGCGGCCCTTGGAGACCAGCGACGCCAGCCGCATGCCCTCGAACACGTTCAGGTTGTCGGAGCAGTTGGCGCCGTCGGTCCCGATGCCGACGTTCACGCGACGGTCGAGCATCGTGCGCATGTCGGCGAAGCCGTTGCCCAGGCGCATGTTGCTGCCGGGGTTGTGCGCGACCGAGGCGCCGTGATCCCCGAGGCGCTTCATGTCGTCGGGGTCGAGCCACACGCCGTGCGCGACGACGAAGTGCGGCCCCAGGGCGCCGAGGCGGTCGAGATGCGCGGTGAGGGTCGTGCCGTACCGCTGCAGCCCGACGATCGCCTGCACCTTCGACTCGGCCACGTGGCTGTGCAGGCCGACGCCGAACTCCTTGGCCAGGTCGGCGCAGCCCCGGATGAACTCGTCGGAGCAATGGTGCGGGATCGTCGGCGCCACGGCGAGGCGGATCTGGTCGCGGTCGAGCGTCCAGCCGCGGAGCGCCTCGCGCATCCCGTCGAGGCTCGTCTTCCACGCCACCGGCCGGAGCCGATCGACCTCGGCCTGGAGCTCCGGCGGCAGCACGTCGCGCAGCCCGGGGATGGCCTCGTAGAACGTCCGGTCGGCGACCATCGGGGCGACGACCGCGCGCATCCCCACCTCGGCGTAGGCGCGTCCCACCCGCTCCAGCCCCTCCAGCGAGGGGGCGGGCAGCTCGAGGGGCAGGTCGTAGGCGGCCGTGCAGCCCTTGAGCACCATCTCGACGGCGCCGAGCTTCGCGCTCAGGGCCCGCTCCTCGGGCGAGCGGTTGCCGCTGATCCACGGCGCCGCGGTCAGGAGCAGCTCGAGCGTCCATAGGTCGCCCATGCCCTTGGCGAGGTTGCCGTGGGCGTGCATGTGCGCGTTGATCAGGCCGGCGTGGAGGAGCAGGCCGCGGGCGTCGAGGACCCGTGCGTCGGCCGGCGCCGCGAGGCCCGGCGCGCCGATTTCGGCGATGGTGTCGCCGGTCACGAGGACGTCGGCGGGCTCGGCCCGGTGCGCGCGCACGTCGAGCAGGCGTCCACCCCGGATGATCGTGCTCGGGCCGGTCGTCGTCATGGGTCCGTCCCTCACCTGCGAGGTCGTCGTGGTTGTGGCAGTATACGCGAGCGTCATGAGGATCGGCTTCCATCTCACGCCGTTCTGGAGTCCGACCGATCGCGCCCCGACCCGCATCATCGACGAGGCCATCGAGGTCGTCGCCGCCGCCTCGCGGATGGGCTTCGCGTGGGTGTCGATCGGCCAGCACTGGCTCTCGCACCCGACCGTGTGGCCGCAGCCGATGCCCATGCTGGCGCGGCTCGCGCCCGAGACGGGCGCGATGCGGCTGAAGACGTCGGTGCTGCTGCTGCCGATCCTCAATCCGGTCGAGGTCGCCGAGAGCGTCGCCACGCTCGATCACATCACGCACGGCCGTCTCGACGTCGGCGTGGCCATCGGCTACCGCGAGCTCGAGCTCGACGTGGCCGGCCTCGCGCGCGCGGACCGGGTGCCGAAGCTCGAGGAGTCGCTGGCGCTGATGAAGGCGCTCTGGCGCGGCGAGGAGGTCACCTTCAAGGGCCGCTACACGCGCGTCGAGGGTGGACGGCTGGGCTTCCCGCCCTATCAGACGCCGCACCCGCCGCTGGAGATGGGCGCGCAGAGCGAGGGTGCGACCCGGCGCGCCGCGCGCCTGACCGACGGCGTCTTCTTCGGGCCGCAGCTCGGCTGGGCCGACGTCGCCCGCTTCGGCGCGATGTTCCGCGAGGAGCGCGCCGCCATCGGGGCCGCCGGCCCCGGCTACGTGGGCGCGTCCCGTAGCCTGATCGTCGGCGCCAGCAAGGAGGCGGCGGCCGCCGCCGCGCGCGGCTACCTCGAGAAGACGTTCACCATGTACCGCACGTGGCGCATGCAGGAGCCCACCATGGGCCGGCTGCAGCTCGGCTTCGAGGCGAGCCTGGACGACTGGACGATCCACGGCTCCGTCGCGGACTGCGTGGAGACGATCGAGCGGGCGCGCGCGATGGGGCTCGAGCGCATCGGCTTCACCATCTACAGCCTGCCGCCCGACGTCCGCGCCCGGATCGACTATCTCCAGATGATCGCCGAGCGGATCGTGGCGCCCATGAGCAATGCGCGTCGCGCGTGAGGTGGCCCTCGCCGCGTCCACCGAGCGCGTGTGGCAGACGCTCTGGGACGTGCCGCGCATGGTGGCGTGCGTGCCCGGCTGCGTCGAGGCGCGCGAGGTCGAGCCCCGGCGGCGCTACCAGGCGCGCATGAGCCAGAAGGTGGGGCCGATCGCGCTGTCGGTCCCGCTCGACATCCGCGTGACCGAGGAGGCGCCGGGCCGGCTGGCGCTGGACGCCCGCGGCCGCGACGGCCGGCTCGCCGCGGAGGTCCACATGTCGGTGCGGCTCGCCGTCGACGCGACCGAGACGGGCAGCCGGCTGGCGGTGGACGCCGAGGGCCGTGTGCTCGGCGCGCTGGGCGCGCTCGGCGCCAGCGTCATCCAGCGCCGCGCCGAGGAGCTGGTGGACGAGTTCACCGCGCGGCTGCGGACCGCGATCGGAGGCTGACCGATGCTCCGCCCGTTCGAGCTGCACCGCCCGGCGACGGTGGCGGAGGCCTCCGCGCTGCTGACCGCGCGGCCGGACGCGTCGCTCTACGCGGGCGGCACTGAGCTGCTGCTGCTCATGAAGGCCGGCCTCCTCCGGCCCGCGGACGTCATCGACCTGAAGCGGATCCCGTCGCTCGGCGGCCTCGTCGAGCGCGACGACGCGCTCGCCATCGGCGCGACGGTGACGCACCGGACGCTCGAGCGCTCGCCGCTCGTGCGGGCGCGCTGGCCGCTCGTGGCCGGCGTCGCCGCCCACGTGGCCAACGTGCGCGTGCGCAACGTCGGCACCGTCGGCGGTAACCTGGCCTTCGCCGATCCCCACAGCGATCTCGCCACGCTGCTCCTCGTCTTCGACGCGACGGTGGGGCTGGCCTCGGCGGCGGGATCGCGCGAGTTGCCGCTGCGCGACTTCGTGCGCGGACCCTACGAGACGGCGCGCGAGGCCGACGAGGTGCTGACCGGCGTGCGGCTGCGCGCCTGGCCGGCCCGCACGACCGGCGTCTACGTGAAGTTCGGGCTCCACGAGCGGCCGACGCTGGGGCTCGCGCTGGCGCTGACCCTCGACGAGGGCGAGCGCGTCACCGCCGCGCGCCTGGCGGTCGGCTGCGTGAGCCCGCGGCCGCACCGGGTGGAGCCGGCCGAGCGCGCGCTGGTCGGCGCGCCGCTCGGGACGCGCGCCGCCGACGTCGCCGGGCTGGTGGCGGACGCGGTCGATCCCGTCGGCGACCTGCACGGCGGTGCCGATTACAAGCGCGAGCTCTCCCGCGTCTTCGTCCGCCGCGCGCTGGGTGCCGTCGCCGCGCGGGCGCGGGGCCACGCGCACGACGCCCGCTACCCCCATGCCATCGTCGTTTGACGTCACGCTGCGCGTGAACGGCCGGCCGGCCGCGCTCACGCTGCCCGCCGAGGCGCTGCTGCTCGACGTGCTGCGGGACCGGCTCGGGCTCAAGGGCGCCAAGCGCTCGTGCGACAGCCAGGTGTGCGGCGCCTGCACGGTGCTGGTCGACGGCGCCGCCGTCAGCGCGTGCACCTATCTGGCGGTGGAGGCCGACGGGCGCGAGGTGCAGACGGTCGAGGGGCTCGAGCGCGACGGCCGGCTCGGTCCGATCCAGCGCGCGTTCGTCGACCGCGGCGCCGTGCAGTGCGGGTTCTGCACCGCCGGCATGCTGATGACCGCCCACGCGCTGGCCGCCGAGGAGCCCGCGCCGACGCGTGCGACGGTCCTGCACGCGCTGCGCGGGAGTCTCTGCCGCTGCACCGGGTACCGCAAGATCGTCGAGGCGGTGCTGGCGGCCGCGCGCCCCGACGTCGCCCCCGAGGCTCCGGACGCGGTGGACAGCGGCCTGCGGGTCGTCGGTCGCTCGGTGCCGCGCACCGACGTGCTCGACAAGGTCACGGGGCGCGCGCGGTACGTGACAGACCTGGAGCTGCCGGGCATGGCGCACGGGCAGCTCCTGCGCTCCCCCTACGCTCACGCGCGGCTCGTGCGGGTGGACGTCGGCCGCGCGCGGGAGGTGCCGGGCGTCCACGCCGTCGTCACCGGCGCCGACCTCACGTGGTGCGATCCGTACTACGGTCCGGCGTTCCGCGACCGACCGGTGCTCGCCATCGACGTCGTCCGCTACGAGGGGGAACCGGTGGTCGCCGTCGCCGCGGTGGACGCCGCCACCGCCGCCCGCGCGCTGGAGTTGGTGGAGCTCGAGTGGGAGGAGCTGCCGGCGGTGACGACGCTGGAGGCGGCGCTGGCGCCGGGCGCGCCGCTCGTGCACACCGCGGAGCCGCTCTCCGGCCACTTCGCCGACCTCTCGAGTCTCCGGCCCCGGCCGGGCAGCAACGTCTGTCATCAGTTCGCCTACGCGCGCGGCGACGTCGACGCGGCGCTGGCCGCCGCCGACGTCGTCGTGGAGGACGAGTTCACCTTCCCCCGCGTGCAGCACGTGGCGATGGAGGCGCACGCCGCCATCGCCGCCTGGGACGACGCCGAGAGCCTCACCGTGTGGGCGTCGACGCAGAACCCATTCTCGGTCCGCGTCGAGCTGGCGAAGATGTTCGGCGCCCCGCTGGGACGCATCCGCGTGGTCGTGCCGCTGGTCGGCGGCGGCTTCGGCAGCAAGACCTACGCGAAGCTCGAGCCCATCGCCGCCATCCTCGCCCGCGCGGCGGGCCGTCCGGTGCGCGTGGCGATCTCGGTCGACGACGCCTTCCGCACCGTGCGCCGCTGTGACGCGCGCACGCGCGTGCGCCTGGGCTTCCGCCGCGACGGCACGCTCGTGGCGGCGGACTGCCACGCCGACTTCGACGTCGGCGCCTACGCCGACATCGGTCCCCGCATCATCCAGAAGGGGACGTACACGGCCACCGGACCCTACCGCGTCCCACACGTACGCCTCGCGAGCACGGCGGTGTACACGAACACCACCCCGGGCGGGGCCTTCCGCGGCTTCGGCGTGCCGCAGCTCGCGTGGGCGGTGGAGTCACTGATGGACGAGGCGGCGCGACACCTCGACCGTGACCCGGTCGAGCTCCGACGCCAGAACTTGCTCGCGCACGGCGAGGCGTTCGCGCCGGGGGATACGCCGATCGACGGCAAGTTCGAGGAGAGCCTGACGCGGGCCGCGGAGGCGATCGGCTGGACCCAGACCACGGCGGCCGACCGCGGACGCGGTGTGGCCATGATGCTCAAGGCGAGCATCGCGCCGTCGGTCTCGGAGGCGATCGTGCGCTTGCACGCCGACGGCAGCGTCACCGTGCTGGCCAGCACCGTCGAGCTCGGGCAGGGCGCACGGACGGTCATGGCCCAGATCGCCGCCGAGGTGCTGGCGGTGCCGCTCGCGCGCGTCACCGTGCTCCTGCCCGACACCAGCGTCACTCCCTACGACCAGACGACGAGCTCGAGCCGGTCGACCACGATGGTCGGCAAGGCGGTGCAGGAGGCGGCCGGGGACGTCGCGGGCCAGCTCGTGCGGATCGCGGCCCGCGCGCTCGACGCGCCCGCCGCGGCGCTTCGCGTCGACGGCGGCGCCGTCGTGCACGGCGACCACCGGCTCGACTACGCGGCACTGCTGCGCGCCCACTTCGGGATGGCCGGCGGCGAGCTGATCGGCCGCGGCGTCGTGGCGCCGGGGCCGAGCGCGGCCCCGCTGGGCGGCAGCACCCCGTTCTGGGAGATGGCGGCCGGTGCCGCCGAGGTGACCCTGGACGTCGAGACCGGCGCCGTGACCGTCGCGGACTACGTCTCGGTCGCCGACGTCGGCCGCTGCATCAACCCGCTCTCGTGCGAGACGCAGGACGAAGGTGCGGTGGCCCAGGGCCTCGGACACACGCTGTTCGAGGAGATGGTGTACGACGGCGGACAGCTCCTGAACGGCACGCTGCTCGACTACCGGATCCCGCGCGCCGACGACCTGCCGGAGCGTCTGGCGTGCCGGTTCGTCGAGAACGGTGACGGGCCGGGCCCGTTCGGCGCCAAGGGCGCCGGCGAGGGGAGCCTGGTGCCGGTGAGCCCGGCGGTCGGCAACGCGCTCGCGCGACTCACGGGCGTCCGTGTCCGCGAGCTGCCGCTGACGCCGGAACGCGTATGGCGTGCGCTCCGCGAGCGCCGCTAAGGAGGAGACCACGATGCGACAGAACATCCAGCCGGAAGCACTGGCCAAGCGGGTGGTCGGCGGCAACGTCCTCTACTCTCACGTGGTCGTCGTCGAGGCCAGGAAGACGATCTTCGTCGCGGGTCAGCTGGCGCGCGACGCGCGGGGCGAGGTCGTCGGCAAGGGCGACATGCGCGCCCAGATCCGCCAGACGGGCGAGAACATCAAGGCCGCGCTGGCCGCCGCCGGCGCCACGCTGAACGACGTCGTCAAGACGAACACCTACGTCACGGACATCGAGGAGTTCTTCAAGCACACCGACGTGCGCATGGAGTACTTCGGCGCCCTGCCGACGAGCACGACCGTCGAGGTCCGCCGCCTGGCGCACCCGGATCTGCTGGTCGAGATCGAGGTCATTGCCATGCTGCCCTGACCGTAAGGTCTTGCCGGAGCGCGTTTTCACTTTTGGACAATCGCGACCTCGTTGGCAAGCGGTAAGCATGCAGACCGTCTCATGAGAAAGCGGCACCTCTCGGCGGAACGCGCCACCATGACCCCGGATGAGCAGGAGCGGCTCGCACGGTTTCTCGAGTGGCGACGCGTCGAGGGACGAGAGCCGCGAGCGCGCTTGGGCTGGGTTCCCTGGGTCTCTGCGACGCTGGCGTTCGGCTTGATCCTGGCGTTCGGCGCCCTCATGTTGATCGCCACGCTGACCGAACCGGTGGCCGGCGTGCGCGAGCGGGTCGCCGCGGTCCAGCGAAGGCCCGCGCCCGCCGAGCGTCCGCCTGAGCGGGTGCGCCCCCCGGAGCCGCCGCGCGTGGAGAGTCCGCCGGCCGAGCCCGCTCCGGCAGCGGCCGAGCGCGCGCCCGCGTTGCTTCCCGAGCGACCCGCCGTCGAGGACGCCCCACGCGTCGAGGTCCGTCCGAACGTCGCTCCGAGCTTTCCCACGATCGCGACGGAGCGCCCGCGACCTGCGCCGTCTCCGACGCTCCCGCCCGCGGACGTGACCGACGGCGAGCGTGCACGACCAGGGGCGCGGCCGGCGCCGGAGCTGTGGGGGTCGGGGACCGCCGACGAGGTGCTCACGGCCCTCAAGCGACCGCCCGGATCGGCTCGGCGTCGGGCGGCGAGCGAGCCGCCGGCCGAGCGGCCCTCTAGTGAGCCGAGTGCGGCAGCGCCGGAGAAGTCCGAGCCCGTGTCGCTGCCGCCCGTCAGCGCCCCGGCGCCGGTCGCGCCCCAGGAGACGACCGCCGCCACGGCCCCGATACCCCCGGCGCCTCCGGTCGCGCCGCCGCCGACTGTCGCGCCGCCACCAGCTGTCGCACCGCCGTCAGTCGCGCCGCCGTCCGCTGTCGCGCCGGTCGCGCCGCGACCAGCTATCGCACCGCCGCCGGTCACGCCGCCGCCGGCACCCGCGGTGACCGCGCCGCCGCCGCCGGCTGCGCCGGCCCCCGTAGCGCCGCCACCGATCACGCCGCCGGCTGCGACTCGCGCTCCGAGCCCGCCCCTAGCGTCGACGAGTCCGACGCCGGGCGCCGTCGCGCCGGCACCGCGCACGCCCGTCCCGCCACCCGAGGTCGCGAGCAAGCCGCTTCCGCAGCCGCTCGAGGCGTTGAAGCAGCCGATCGACCGGCTGAAGAAGTGGGTGGAGTATGTGCCCGAGGTGCGAGCGGGGAGGGCGATCGTTCGCTGGGTCCGGTCGCAGCCGCCGGTGGAGCCCCACCCGACTCCGCAGCCCGAGTCGCGGCCGCCGCAGTCGCGCTGACGGTCAGGCCGCGAGACTCTCCAGCAGTCGGCCGTAGCCGGTGATCTTCGGCTTCAGCGCGAGCGCGCGGAACGCGGCCCAGATGCTCGCCTGGTTCGAGGTGACCACGGGCTTGCCGGTGCGACGCTCGAGCTCGCCGACCGCCTCGACCGAGCGCCACGCCGTGCACGAGCAGAGCAGGACGTCGGCCTCGGGCCGGCAGACCTTCGACGCGAAGGCGACGACCTCCTCCGGATCGCGGTCGTTGATCCCCTGGTTGCCGGAGGCCGCCGCGACGGGCTCGCCCTCGACGTTGAGGACCTCGAAGCCGAGGGCCTCGAGGTAGGCGCGGAGCTGCTTGTTGTTCCAGTCGGGGTAGGGCGTGGCGACGGACACCCGGCGCGCGCCGAAGGAGCGCAGCGCCTCGACCACCGAGGGGCTGGTCGCGACGGCGGGGACACCGGCGGCGCGCCGGATGACCTCGAGCATCTCGCGGTCCCAGCCGGGACCACGGTAAAAGCTCCCCGTCGTGCAGCCGTAGGCGACCACGTCGACCCTGGCCGTGGCGAGGTAACGCGCACCGGACTCGACCTCGGCGTTCATCCGATCCATCCCGGCGGCGCCGGCGGCGTCGTTGGTGAGCCAGAGCCGCTGGCCGTGGATGGTGACCTCGGGCGGGGCGACCAGCTGGAAGTCGGCCTCGAAGGTGGTGTTGGTCGACGGCACCATCACGCCGATGCGCTTGCGCAAGCTCATGACACGCTCTCCTCGTGAGCCACGTTACTCCTTCGCCAGCTCGTAGACCTGATCGATGAGACGCACGACCGGGACGAGGTCGTGGACGCTGACAGGCGGTGGGACGCCGCGACGCCAGTGATCGAGGATGTCGCGGACGGCGGTCGGGTAGAGAGGGGCGGCGGGGGGCGCCGCCGAGTGCTCCTCGCCGGTCCGGGTGATGAGACGCAGGGTGTCGTCGTGGTAGCCGACCAGGATCGCATCGCGGCCGGCGACCTTGAACTCGCCGTCGGAGCCGGCGTAGGGCACGGTGTTGCCGAGCTCGATCGTTCCCAGCACGCCGCCGGCCGTGCGGAGCTGGATCGAGGCGTAGTCCTCGACGCGTTCCCCGAGTGCTCGCGCGCTGAGCTGCGCCGCCGTCACCGTGGCCGGCTCGCCAGTCAGCCGCAGGAAGAGGTCGAAGCAGTGCGAGCCGAGATTCCGCACGCAGCCGCCGCCGGCCGCCGCCGGGTCGAGCATCCACGGCGAGCCCCAGGCGGGATAGCGGGCCGAGGTGGGCCGGTTGAGGCGGAGGTAGAGGTGCGAGAGCGGGCCGAAGCGGCCGTCGGCCTGGAGCTGGCGGACCCGCGCCACGAACGGCGAGTAGCGCTGCGGCAGCGGCACGGCGACGAAGGCGTTCTTCGCGGCCGCCTTCGCGGCGATCCCGGCCACCTCGGTGGCGTTCACGCCCATCGGCTTCTCCATCAGGAACGGCACGCCGTGGTCGAGCAGGGCGTGGGCCGTCTCCGCCATCCGGCGGTGCTGGCCGAGGGCGACGACGAAGTCCGGCTTGGTCCGCGCGAGCATCTCGCGGTAGTCGGTGAACACCGGCGGCCAGCCCAGCTCGGCCGCGTGCCGCGCGGCGAGCTCGGGGTCGGGGTCGTGTAGGCCGACGAGCGTCACGTCGGGGGTGTCGGCGAGGACCCGGAGGTACGCGGCGTCATGGAGCGCGTGCCAGTGGCTGACCTCGATGGCGGCGATGCGCATGGGGCGCCATGCTACCATTAGCCGGATGACCGAGCAGCAGAAACCCAGCAACTTCATTCGCGAAATCGTCCTCGAGCACAACCGCACCGGTCGCTTCGGGGGCAAGGTGGTGACCCGCTTCCCCCCCGAGCCGAACGGCTACCTCCACATCGGGCACGCCAAGGCCATCGCGATCGACTTCGGGATCGCGCGCGAGTTCGGCGGGCGCTGCCACCTGCGCTTCGACGACACGAACCCGACGAAGGAGAGCCAGGAGTACGTCGACGCGATCACGCGCGACATCCACTGGCTCGGCTACGACTGGGGCGAGCACCTCTATCACGCCAGCGACTACTTCGAGCAGCTCTACCGGTGGGCCGAGCAGCTCGTCCGGGACGGCAAGGCCTACGTCGACGACCTGTCGGCCGACGAGATCCGCGAGTACCGCGGGACCTTGACCGAGCCGGGGCGGCCGTCGCCCTACCGCGACCGCTCCGTCGAGGAGAACCTCGATCTGTTCCGCCGCATGCGCGCCGGCGAGTTCCCCGACGGTAGCAAGACGCTGCGGGCCAAGATCGACATGGCCTCCGGCAACATCAACCTGCGCGACCCCGTGATGTACCGGATCCGCAAGGCGACGCACCAGCGCACCGGCGACGCCTGGTGCATCTACCCGATGTACGACTGGGCCCACGGCCAGTCCGACTCGATCGAGGGCGTGACGCACTCGATGTGCTCGCTGGAGTACGAGGACCACCGGCCGCTCTACGACTGGTACCTCGACGCGCTCGGCATCTTCCACCCGCAGCAGATCGAGTTCGCGCGACTGAACCTGAGCCACACGGTGATGAGCAAGCGCAAGCTGCTCCAGCTCGTCGAGAGCGGTCAGGTGCGCGGCTGGGACGACCCCCGCATGCCGACGCTGGCCGGCTTGCGCCGGCGCGGCTACACGCCGGAGGCGCTGCGCGACTTCTCCGAGCGCGTGGGCGTGACCAAGGCCGCGAACACCGTGGAGCTCGCCTACCTCGAGCACTGCCTGCGCGAGGACCTCAACCGCCGCGCCGAGCGGCGGCTGGCCGTGCTCCGCCCGCTCAAGCTCGTCATCGAGAATTATCCCGAGGGGCAGGTGGAGGAGTTCGAGGCGGTCAACAACCCCGAGGACCCGGCCGCCGGCGCCCGCAAGGTGCCGTTCTCGCGCGAGCTCTACATCGAGCAGGACGACTTCCGCGACCCAGCGCCGCCCAAGTACTTCCGGCTGTCGCCGGGGGCCGAGGTGCGCCTGCGCTACGCCTACATCGTGAAGTGCACGGGCGTGACGCGGGACGCCGGCGGGCGGGTGACCGAGGTGCGCTGCACGTACGACCCCGACTCGCGTGGCGGCGACAGCAAGGGCCGCAAGGTGAAGGGGACGATCCACTGGGTGTCGGCTGCCCACGCCGTCGACGCGGAGGTCCGGCTCTACGACACGCTCTTCACCGTGCCGAAGCCCGACGATGCCGAGGACTACACGAGCGTGGTGAACCCCGCCTCGCTGGAGGTCGTCGGCGGCGCCAAGGTCGAGCCCACGCTGGCCGCGGTGGCGCCGGAGACCCGCGTGCAGTTCGAGCGCACCGGGTACTTCGTCGCGGACTGGCACGACCACAGCGCCGCCCACCCGGTGTTCAACCGCGCAGTCGGACTGCGCGACACCTGGGCCAAGATCGAGAAGAGCGGCGGCTGAGCCGCCCGTGCGCATCGTCGACGTTCGGGAACGCTCCGTTCCGATCTCCCGCTACGACGATCCCACGCTGCCCTCCGGCGACCTCACCACCAGCATCGTGGCGGTGGTCACCGACGTCGTGCGCGCCGGCCGGCCGGTCGTGGGCTACGGGTTCGCGTCGATGGGCCGCTTCGCGCAGAGCGGCCTCATCCGCGAGCGCTTCGCGCCCCGCCTCCTGAGCGCCGGCGACGACGACATCGCCAGCCCCGACGGCCAGAACATCGACCCTCTGCGTGCGTGGACGGTCATGATGACCGGGGAGAAGCGGGGTGGGCACGGCGAGCGTTGCGTGGCGGTCGGCACGCTCGACATGGCCCTGTGGGATGCCGCCGCCAAGATCGCCGGCTGGCCGCTCGCGCCGTTCCTGGCCGAGCGCCTCGGCCGGCGGCAGGCGCCGACGGTGCCGGTCTACGCGGGCGGCGGCTACTACTACCCCCGCGACGACGTCGCCCGACTGGGCGACGAGCTGCGCCGCATGCTCGCGCGCGGCTACACGCACGCGAAGATCAAGATCGGCTCGGCGTCGCTCGCCGAGGACCTGCGCCGCATCGACGCCGCGCGGGCCGTGCTGGCCCCCGAGCGGCTGGCCGTGGACGCGATGAACATGTACGACCCGCGGGCCGCGCTCCGCGCGGCGAAGGCGCTGGCGCCGCTCGGGCTGTGGTGGTTCGAGGACGTGTGCGGGCCGCTCGACTTCGAGACCAACGGCGCCGTCGCCGCCGCCTACCCAGGCCCCCTCGCGGCGGGCGAGGCGCTCTTCTCCTCGGACGAGGCGCGGCTGCTGGATCGTCACGGCGGGCTGCGGCGCGACCGGGACGTGCTCCTCTTCGACCCCGTCCACTGCTACGGGCTGACGGGCTTCCTGGAGATCGTGGACACGCTCGAGGCGCGCGGGTGGTCGCGGAGCGCCTTCTGGCCGCACGGTGGCCACGTCTTCACGCTGGAGGTGGCCAGCGCGCTGTCGCTCGGCGGCGCGGAGGTGAATCCGTTCTGCTTCGCCCCGTTCGGAGGCCTGCACGACGACGCCAAGGTGGTGGACGGACGGGCCGCTCCCGTCAACGCCCCCGGCATCGGGTGGGAGCGCAAGGCCGACGCCTGGCGGCTGTTTAGCGAGCTTCTCTAGCGTCGGCGGCCGGGGCGACACCTCGTGGAGCTGCGGGGGCAGGGGGTGGGGCGGCGGACCCCGCGCTCGAGGGCCTCGAGCCGCTCTTCGAGGCGCTGCATGCCCGCCAGCAGGATGCTCCGCATCGGTCCGGTCGCGCCGCGCAGCAGCACCATCTCGGCTCGGAGCGCCTGGAGATCCTCGTGCAGGACGCGCAGCTCCGGCAGCAGGACGTCGCGAAGGGCGGCGCGGATCTCGTCCTCGAGCCTCACGCCCGCATTCGAGCAGCCGCCGCCACTCGCGTCAATGCCGCGAGTTCGATACGGCTATCGTTTTTGATCCGAGATCTTGATGGACAGCTGGCGCAGTCGCTCGAGGGTCTGGGGGCTGAGCGTGGCGGCGAAGGCCCGCGGGTCGGTGCGGGCGCGATCGAGGGCTTGCGCCATCGCGGCGGCGTCGCCGCCGGAGGCCTGAGTCAGGTCACGGAAGACGTCGGCGGCGAGGCCGAAGAACTCCTGCGTCAGCGCGTCCGAGCCGGTCAGCGCGCGGATCTGCTGATCGGCGGCGCCGGCCTGCGGGTTGCCGGCGATGGCGGCGGCGCGCAACGAGGGGTCGAGCAACATCCGGAGCGTCGTCGCCAGCGGGTCGCCCGCGGCGGGATCGGGCGACTGGGCGCCGAGCGGCGCGGCGGCGAGCACCAGGGCCAGCGACCACGCGGCCGGCAGTCGCCGCATCTCAGAAGACGGCCAGCGGGTTGGCCGGCGAGCCCGTCCCGCCGATGACCGGCAGCGGCGCGATCACCAGCATGAAGTCGTCGCGGCCCTCCTCCGCGCACGCCTTCGACAGCGGCTCGAGCAGCGCGTTGTCGAGGAGCGCCACCCCGTAGCAGAAGAGCGCGGCGTGCACGGCCCACGGGATGTCGTACCCGATCGGCAGATGGTCGAGCATGTCCCAGACGAGCACGCTGACGTCGTGATCGCGCAGGAACGGCAGACACGAGACGTGCAACCCCGGGCGCTCGAGCGTGGGCGACGGGCCGAACGGCTTGCTGTAGGGCCGCTCGGGGTCCTGGGCCTGCCACACCTCGCGGCCCGAGTACACGCAGACGGCGTCGCCGGGCTCGAGCCGGATGTTGCGCTTGGCGAGGATGTCGTCGAGCTCCCAGCCGTGGACCGGCCGGTCCTGCGTCACGCACGGCACGCCCCGATGGCGCGGCACGTCGAGCAGGACGCCGCGGGTGACGATGCCGTCCTGCCAGTGCTCGATCGAGCCGAACCGCGCGCCGTCGAACGTGATCTCCTGCTTGGGGTCGCGCCCATTCCACATCGCCTCGTCGTCCCAGGTGTGGCAGAGCGCGTCGATGTGGGTGGAGGCGACGCCGTGGTAGTAGATCCCGTAGTAGTCGGCCGAGAAGCCGCCCTTGCCGCGCGGGTGCGTCTTCATGTAGTGGTGGGCGGGCAGCGCGTTGTTCGGCCCCGGCTCCTTGGGGAACGGCCGGCTCAGTGACACGCTGCGTCCGCTCTTGACCAGCCGGGCTGCCGCCGCCCGCTTGGCCGGCGTGACGAGGTTCATCGCCCCCTTCTGATCGTCCTTGCCCCAGCGCCCCCAGTTGCGACGCTCACGGATCCAGCCCAGGACTTCCTTCTCGCTCGGTAGCGGCCGCTCGGGCATCCTCGCCTCCCGGGTGTGTCGTCGTCGGCCGAATCTACCACGTCACCGCATCGCCGCGGCCATGCGCCGGGCGATCTCGTCGTCGGAGACGTCCTCCTTGTGCGTGGCCATCCACCACTGGTTGCCGAACGCGTCCTGCACGCCGCCGGTGCGGTCGCCGTAGAACTGGTCGGAGGGCTCGCGGAGCGAGATCGCGCCGGCCTCGAGCGCGCGGCGGTACACGGCGTCGGCGTCGGGCACATAGACGTGCAGCATCGCCGGCCGAGGCGCGAACTCGGTCGTGGCCTCGCCCATCATGATGACGGTGTCGCCGATGCGCGCCTCGGCGTGGCGCACGGTGCCGTCGGGCGTCGCGGTGCGATGCAGCTCCTGGGCGCCGAACGCGTGCCGCATGAACTCCAGCAGCCCCGGCACGCCGTGCACGACGAGGTACGGGGAGACCGTGTTGTGGTCGACGGGACGATAGTCCGGCTTCGTCATGGCGGGACCTCCTACCCCGAGGGTACGCGCGGACGTCAATCGATCGAGCGGGGGACTAGGATACACTCACTCGCGATGACGACTGAGCCGAGCGCCTCGTTCTTCGCGCTCACCCCCGACCGCGTGCTCGACGCGGTGGAGGTGGGCGGGCTGCGCAGCACGGGGCGGTGCCTGCCGCTGCGCGCGTTCGAAAACCGCGTCTACGAGGTCGAGCTGGAGGACGAGAGCCGGCTCGTCGTGAAGTTCTACCGGCCCGGCCGCTGGTCGCGCGAGACGATCCTCGACGAGCACCGGTTCCTCGCCGACCTGGCCGAGGCCGAGGTGCCGGCGGTGGCGCCGACCGATCTCGGCACCGGCTCCACGCTGAGCGAGATCGAGGGGATCTACTACGCGGCGTTCCCCCGCGTGCGGGGCCGCTCGCTGGACGAACTGGACGCCGAGCACCGGCGGCAGATCGGCCGCACGCTCGGACGGCTACACGCCGTCGGCGCCGCGCGCCCGGCCCCGCACCGGCCCCGCGTCGGCGTGGAGCACTACATCCACCAGCCGCTGAAGATCCTGATGGAGGGGGACTTCATCCCGGGCACGCTGGCGCCGCGCTACCGCGACGTCGCGCTGCGCATCGCGGACGCCGCCGTCGGCCCACTCGCGGCGGTGAAGGCCCAGCGCATCCACGGCGACCTGCACTGGGGCAACATCCTGTGGACGCGCGACGGGCCCATCCTGGTCGACTTCGACGACAGCGCGATGGGGCCGCCGGTGCAGGACCTCTGGCTCCTGGCCCGCGGACGGGACGAGGAGGCGAAGAAGGCGCGCGAGGACCTGCTGGAGGGCTACGAGCTGTTCCGCGAGTTCGACCGCTCATCGCTGGCGCTCGTCGAGCCGTTACGGGCCATGCGCATCGTCTACATGTCGGGCTGGATCGCCAAGCGGTGGGACGATCCGTCCTTTCCCCACGCCTATCCCAACTTCAGGGACGTGCGGTACTGGATGCAGGAGTACGAGGCGCTGGTGGAGATCGCCGAGCAGCTCGGGTAGCGGCGATGGCGGAGGGCTTCCCGATCGTCAGGTATCCGGCGCCGGCGACGCGGACGCCGATTCTGGTCAGTGTGCCTCACTACGGCACGCAGCCGTTGCCGCACCTCACGCGCGCCGACTACGGCGAGCCGCGCTTCGAGACCTTCGCTTACGGCTTCGCCGACACCTTCGCCAGCGACCTCTACGGGGACCTGCACGAGCACGGCGCCACCGTGCTGGCCACGCCGTTCTCGCGCATGTTCGTCGACGTGAACCGCCGTCGCGACGACTTCGAGCTCCATGACGGGGAGGTGCGCTCCCGCCGGGGCGTGGTGCGCACGCACACGATGCGCGAGGTGGCGATCTTCGCGCACCCGCTCGGTCCCGCCGAGCTGGAGGAGCGCCTGCGCACGCTCTACGACCCCTACTACGCGACGCTCGACCGGCTCCTCGGCGAGCTGCAGGGGCGCTACGGCTATGCGCTGCTGCTGGACGGCCACACCGGCAGCCCGCGGCGGATGCACGACCACCAGGTGATCATCGGCACCCGCCACGACGCAACGTGCGACGCCCGCCTGGCGCTGGCCGTGGCCGAGGTCTTCACGCGCCACGGCTTCGAGGTGCACCGAAACATCAGCGGCTACACGGGCGGCAACATCGTGGCCACCTACGGGCGCCCCGAGGTGCGGCCCGTCCACGCCCTGCAGCTCGAGGTCAATGCGTCGCTGCTCATGACGACCAGCCGCGAGGAATACATCGCCCACATCACGCGCGGCGGGATCCCCGACAAGGCCGAGGCGAACATCGCCCGCATCCGGGCGTGCCTCCGGGAGGTGCTCACCGTCCTGCCGGCGGCGCTCGCGGCCCTCTGCGCACCGTCGTCACCCTCAGCGTGACGCGTCTCGGCACACGTCGCGCTATGCTGGGCCACTGAGGAGACCGCCATGCGCCACACGATCGCGCTCATTCCCGGGGACGGCATCGGCAAGGAGGTCGTGCCGGCCGCGGCCCGCGTGCTGGACGTCGCCGGCAAGCGGTTCGGCTTCGACTTCGACTGGACGACCTTCGACTGGTCCTGCGAGACGTACGCGAGGACCGGCCGGATGATGCCGGAGGACGGCCTCGATCAGCTCCGTCGTTTCGAGTCGATCTTCCTCGGCGCCGTCGGCTTCCCCGGCGTGCCCGACCACGTCTCGCTGTGGGGCCTGCTCATCCCCATCCGGCGCGGATTCCACCAGTACATCAACCTGCGCCCGGTGCGACTGCTCAAGGGCGTGCGGTCGCCGCTGGCCGGGCGCGGACCGGGCGACATCGACATGCTGATCGTGCGGGAGAACAACGAGGGCGAGTACTCGGAGATCGGTGGACGCCTCTACAAGGGCGCGCCGGAGGAGATGGCCGTCCAGCAGGCGATCTTCACGCGCCACGGGTGCGACCGGGTCATGCGCTTCGCCTTCGAGCAGGCGCTCAAGCGGCGTGGCCACGTGACCTCCGCCACCAAGTCGAACGGCATCATCCACAGCATGCCGTACTGGGACGAGCGGTTCGCGGCGATGAGCGTGCGGTACCCGGGCGTGAAGACGGCGCAGTACCACATCGACATCCTCACCGCCCACTTCGTGCAGCACCCGGACTGGTTCGACGTGGTCGTCGGCTCCAATCTCTTCGGCGACATCCTCTCGGATCTGGGCCCGGCCATCGCCGGCTCCATCGGGATCGCGCCGGGCGGCAACATCAATCCCGAGAAGGAGTACCCGTCGATGTTCGAGCCGGTCCACGGCTCGGCGCCGGACATCGCCGGCAAGAACGTCGCCAATCCGATCGCCCAGATCTGGACGGGCGCCATGATGCTCGAGCACCTCGGTCACGCCGACGCGGCGAAGGCCGTGGTGGGCGCGATCGAGAGGGTGGTGGAGGAGGGCAAGACGGTGACGCGCGACCTCGGCGGCAAGGCCAGCACGACCGAGGCCGCCGACGCCGTCGCCGCGCTGCTCTAGTTGGGGGCGGCGCGACCGCGACCGTGAACTATCTCGGGCACGCGGCGGTGGCGACGTGGCGCGGGGCGGAGGGAGCGTTCGTGCTCGGGGCCATGCTGCCGGATTTCGCGTCGATGCTCGGCGCCCGGCCGCCGGCGACTCACCATACCGACGTCGAGGCGGGCATGCGGTTCCACTACCGCACCGACGAGGTCTTCCACCGGTCGGCCGTGTTCGTGGAGCTGACGCGCGCGGCGTTCGCGTGGCTGCTCGAGCGCGACGTCGAGCGAGGACGGGCGCGGGCGGTCGCGCACGTGGGTGTCGAGCTGCTGCTCGACGCCGAGCTGTCGCGCGACGAGCCAGTGCGCCGCGCGTACCTGGGGGCGCTGCGACGCGGCGCGCCGCGCGATCTCGGCGGGTCCCTGGTCTGGGAATCGTCCGACGGTCATCTCGACTTCGAGGATCTTCGTGCGCGATTGCTGGTGCGGGGTGTGTCGGGCGATGAGCCGAACGCCGAGACGACGGCCCTGCGGCTGCGCCGTGCGCTGGCGACGCGCCCCCGGCTCGTGCTCGACGATGCCACGGAGAAGGCGGCGCGCGACTGGGTCATCGCGGCCCGGGCCGTGGTCGCCGCCCGGGCGGGTGAGCTGATCCGGGAGCTGGCACCGCTCGTTTGATGGACCGAGGCCTTCCGCTCTCTGGTCGTCCTGGTGGCCTGGGAAATGCTGCATCACCTATCATGGCCAGAACAAGGCGACCACAGCGCAACAAGAGCCCGCGAAGCGAGTTTCGCATCGGCTATCAGCTGTCGAGTGAGGAGCACCGGCCGAACGACCTCGTCAAGTACGCTCGGATGGCCGAGGAACATGGGTTCTCGTTCGCGAACATCTCCGACCACTTCCATCCGTGGACGAACACGCAGGGACAGAGCCCATTTGTGTGGGCCGTGATCGGCGGCATCGCACACGCGACCCAGCGGCTCGAGCTAGGCACCTGGGTAACCTGCCCGACCATGCGCATGCATCCGGCGATTGTCGCCCACGCCGCCGCGACCGCGGGGGCGATGATGGAAGGGCGGTTCTTTCTGGGTGTCGGGACAGGGGAGAATCTCAACGAGCACGTTCTCGGCGCTGGTTGGCCGGAGACCGAGGTACGACAGGAACGCCTCGAAGAGGCCATCGCCGTGATTCGACTGCTCTGGGAGGGCGGCAACGCGAGTCACCACGGACGCTACTACACGGTCGAGAATGCGCGGCTCTACACCTTGCCGGACAAACTCCCTCCCCTGTTCGTTGCCGTCGGCGGTCCCCAGAGCGCCGAGATGGCTGGGCGAACAGGAGATGGGTTCATCGCCACGAGTCCCGAGCGCGACCTCATCGACATGTTCGACAAGGCAGGCGGCGAAGGCAAGCCCCGATACGGAAGCCTGACGGTCTGCTGGGCCAAGGACGAGAAGGCGGCACGGCGAACCGCGCATCGAATCTGGCCTACCGTGGCCATGGAGAGCTCGCTGTCGTGGGAGCTACCTCTGCCCCAGCACTTCGAGGACGTGGCCAAACTCGTCACCGAGGACGCCGTCGCGGAGGAGATCGTCTGCGGACCGGATCCGGAGCGTCACGTGGAAGCGATCATGAAGTACGTCAAGGCCGGCTTCGATCACGTCAGCGTCCACCAGGTGGGCCCGGACCAGATGGGGTTCTTCCGCTTCTATTCCACCGAGGTGCTGCCGCGGCTCAAGCCGCTTCGAAAGGTGGCGTAGGTCCCCACACGCTTCTCCTCTCGCTCCTCCAGGTCCCGCCGCTTCATCCTGCGGCGAGTAGCAGCCTCTGAACCGTCGCCGCGAGCGACGATGGCGTGAACCGGTACGCGGCAAGGACAGCGGCGCCGATCAGTGCCCACACGACAAATCCGGCGAGTGCCCCGCTGGCTAGACCGACGATGGGCCGGAGCGCATCGTCGTCGTCTCGACGAGTTTCCTCAAGCCGTTCCAGCACACTCCCGTCCGCGATCCGGTTGCCGGTGACCGCCGCTCGCTGCCGCGGGCGCGCTCTGGTCAACCCTGGCCAGTTGGTAGAGCAACGGCGTGTCCGAAGCGGTCCCATGTGGAACATACAGCAGTCGCTGTGCCACCATCAGAGTCGTCCCAAGGAGGGATTTGCCCGGCGCCGGTTGGGCTCACCTATTGGCATGTCGTGGACTTACTCCACGGACTGGCGCAAAAAGCGAGCATTCTGGGGACGAACCTCGTAGAGTTCGTGCCGGCGCGGGACCCGATCGGGCCCGGAGCGCTCACAGTTGCGCGTTGACGTCACCCGGCAGAAGGGCTGCCGGGTGGCGTCGACGATGCGCGGAGAAGCTACTTCTTGGACGGGTCCACGGGGGCTCTGTCGTAGCGATCCGACCTGCCGTCCTTGTCACTATCCTTCACGGACGATGCGGGAGCCGTGCGCGGGCTTGCAGCTGGCGAGACGGCTGAGCGTGCCGCCCGATCACGATCGTAACGGGGGGCGCTCTCCAGCTTTGCCGCGTCCATGGTGACGGCGCTCTTGCCATCGGCCATGCGAGCGAACCTCAGATCCGACCACGGGACGACGACCTTCTTTTCACCGACGCCCGCGAGCCCGCCGACGCCAATGACCACGTGACTGACCTTGCCATTGCGGTCGATCAGCAGCTGGTCGATCTCGCCGAGATCCTTGCCGGCGGTGTTCTTGACGCGCGTGCCGATGATGTCCTTCGTCTCGTACAGCCCGGCGTTGTTCTTCCACACAGGTGACTTGGCGGTCTCCGCAGAAGCGAGCAGGGGTACGGCAAACAGCACTGCCACGAAGCCAGCTAGTACCTTCTTCATGTCTCGACCCTCCAGTGGCAAACGCCAGCTTCAACGCAGAGCAACAGGCATGCCACCGCCCGCGATCCCATCTGCTGAAGCCGTAGAATTATCGTTCCCGCGAAGGACGAGACCGACACCCAGCGGTCCGAGCAAGGTCAGGATGCCCCTCGGCCTCTCCGGCTACCAACGCGGTTGGGCAACACGACGACGGCGAGGCCCAACAGGATGAGGGCCATGCCGGCGAGCCGCGTCGCGGAGGGGACCTCGCCGAAGACTGCGGCCGAGGCCAGGACGCCCGCGCACGGAGCCAGGAGCGCGAATGGCGCGACGACGGCGGTGGGGTATCGCTGGAGCAGGAAGCCCCAGACGGCGTAGGCGACGACGGTGGCGAGGGCCGCGAGGTACAGCAGACCGCCGAGGCTGCGCCACGACGCGGTCACGACGGCGTCGACGAGATTCCCGGGCGGGTCGTACACGGCCGAGACGAGCAGGGCGGGCAGCGGCGGCACGAGACTGCACCAGACGACCAGCGGGAGTATCGACACCCCGGCGGCGCGCTTGACGAGCACGTTGCCGATCGCCCAGCTGAACGCCCCGCCGAGTCCCAGCCCGAGCCCGACGAGGCTCAGATCGGCGCCGACCGTCAGCGCCACGAGGGCCAGGCCGAGGAACGCCACGGCCATGCCGGCGCCCTGGCGCGGTGTCGGTACGTCGCCGAGGAAGACGGCGGCGAGCAGGACCGTGAAGAACGCCTGGAGCTGCTGCGTCACCGAGGCCACGCCCGGTGGCAGGCCGTGGGCGAGGGCGAGGAAGAGCAGCAGGAACTGGCCGGTGAAGAGCGTCAGCCCGATCAGGACGACCGACGGCCACGGCAGGCGCGGCCGCGGCACGACGACGACGGGCAGGCAGGCGAGCAGGAACCGGGCCGCGGTGAGCTGGGCCGGCGAGAAGCTCTCGAGGGCGAGCTTGCTGGCGACGAAGGCGAGCCCCCACACCACCGAGGTCAGCGCCGCGAGCGCGACGTGCGCGGGCCGCACGGTCCGAGGTGTGGCGCCCGCCGCCGGGGACCGCTCGCGGCGCTCGCCCTACCGCGCCCCGTCGTTCGAGAGCACGAGCGTCCCCGCCGCCGAGAGCATCCCACCCATACCGTTCACCAGCGACGTCCTGAGGCCCGGCACCTGGCGCGCGCCGCACTCGCCGCGGAGCTGCCGCACGGACTCGATGATCGGGAAGATGCCGTACATCCCCGTGTGGGTGTAGGAGAGGCCGCCGCCGTTGGTGTTGATCGGCAGCGAGCCGCCCGGCGTGGAGCGCCCCTCGGTGAAGTACGACACGCCCTCGCCCCGCTTGGCGATGCCCAGCGACTCCAGCATGATCGGCGGCCCGGAGGTGAAGGCGTCGTAGAGCATGATGTGCTGGAAGTCGGCCGGTCCCACCCCGGCCATGCGGAACGCCTTCTCGCCGGAGATCCGGGTGGCCTCGCTGAAGGTCAGGTCCTTCATCTGGGTGAGGCTGACGTGCTCCGTCCCCTCGCCGAGCCCGCGGACGTAGACGGGCTTCTTGGCGCAGTCCTTCGCGCGGTCGGCCCGCGTGAGCACGACAGCGCCGCCGGCGTCGGTGACGAGGCAGATGTTCAGCACGGTGAACGGCCACACGACCGGCCGCGCCTTGAGCACGTCCTCGATGGTGAGCGGGTCCCGCCGCAGGGCCTTGGGGTTCAACGAGGCCCACTTCCGGGTCGAGACGGCGACCTGCGCCCACTGCTCGAGCGTCGTGCCGTAACGGTGCATGTGACGAGTCGTGATGAGGCCGAACATCGTCGGGGCCGGGCCGAAGCCGTAGGGCGCCTCGAACTGGCCAGGGATCGCCGTGTCGCGCCGCGGGCTCACGCCCACCTGGGAGCGGCCGGACTCGCCGTGGGAGATGACGGCGACGTCGCAGAGCCCGTGGTGCAGCGCCGCCACCGCGTGGCCGACCATGATGATGAACGAGCAGCCGCCGACGGTCGTGCCGTCGACGTAGCGCGGCGTGATGCCAAGCGCCTCGCCGATGGTGGCGGGAGAGTGCTGGCCCGCGGTGAAGATGCCGTCGACGTCGGAGACCTTCAGGCCGGCGTCGCGCACGGCGTTCGTCACGGCCTCGACGTGCAGGGAGAGCTGGCTCTTGTGGGGCAGCGTGCCCATCTCGTCGGACTCGTCCACGCCGACGATGCAGGCGACGTTCGAGAGGTCGCGCAGGGTGGCCATGGCGCTCACCGTCCCGCCGGCTGGAACAGCGGCAGCGTGACCTCGTCGGTCAGCTTCTGGAAGACGACCTCGACCGGCATGTCACACCGGAGCTTCTTGGGGTCCGGCTCGACGTTGATCAGGTTCGACAGGAGGCGCGGCCCCTCGGCCAGCTCGACCATCGCCAGCACGTACGGCGTGGGGACTTTGAACGCCTTGTTGAACGACTGGTAGCCGATCTCGAACGAGTGCAGGGTCCCGCGCCCCGTCGACTGCACCCAGCCGATGTCGCGTGAGGAGCACTTCGGGCACGCCACGCGCGGGTACCAGAACACGTGGCCGCACGCGGTGCACTTCGGCAGCATCAGCTTCTGCTCGCGCAGGCCGTCCCAGTAGGGCTTGGCCTCCGGCGTCATCGGATTGGGCAGGGGACGATCGATGTCCATGGGGCTCCTCTCTGTGTCGGGCGAGCCCGAGGCTAGACGCGCCGCGCCGTCGGTGTCAAGGGCGCCCTTTGCTGCTACCATCACCGACGACGTACGACGCCGCCAGGAGGACGGGATGCCAGGGACGATCATCTCCGCCGATTCGCACGTGACCGAGGCCCCGGGCACGTACCTCGACCGCATCGACCGCCGCTTCAAGGACCGGGCCCCGCGTCTCGTGCACGATCCCGCCCGCGGCGACATGTTCGTCATCGAGGGGCTCGACAAGCCGATCCCCATGGGACTCGTCGCCGCCGCCGGCAAGAGCGCCAAGGACCTGGCGATGTTCAACGCCCGCTTCGAGGACATGCACCGGGGCGGCTGGGACCCGCAGGCCCGCCTCGCCGACCAGGACCGCGACGGCGTGCACGGCGAGATCCTCTATCCGACGGTCGGGATGATGCTCTGCAACCACCCCGACTTCGAGTACAAGCAGGCGTGCTTCGACGCCTACAACCTGTGGATCGCGGAGTACTGCGCCGCCCATCCCGACCGCCTCTTCGGCGTCGGGCAGACGGCGATGCGCTCGGTCGAGGCGGGCATCGCCGACCTGGAGCAGATCAAACGGCTCGGCCTGCGCGGCGTCATGATGCCGGGCAACCCCGCCGTCGCCGACTATCACGACCCGATCTACGACCCGTTCTACGAGGCCGCCGTCGCGCTGGGCTTCCCGCTCAGCTTCCACATCCTGACCAGCAGCGAGGACCAGGGACGCACGCGCGGCCCCAAGCTCAACGCGTTCATGCGCATCATCCGCGGCTGCCAGGACATCATCGGCACGTTCGTGTTCGGCGGGGTCTTCGAGCGTCATCCGCGGCTGAGGGTCGTCTGCGTCGAGGCCGACGCCGGCTGGGCGCCGCACTTCATGTACCGCATGGACCACGCCTACGACCGGCACCGCTACTGGCTGACCTCGGGCACGCTGACGCGCAAGCCGAGCGAGTACTTCCGCGAGAACGTCTACATGACGTTCCAGGACGACTGGTCGGCCTTCCAGGTGAAGGACCTCTGCAACATCCGCCGCCTGCTGTGGGCGAACGACTTCCCCCACAGCGACTCGACGTGGCCGAACTCGCAGGCCCTGCTGGCGCAGCACGCCGCGCACCTCACCGACGCCGAGCGCCGGCTCGTCCTGCACGACAACGTCGCCGAGCTGTATCGGTTGTAGATGGGGGGCCTCGAACGGGCGCCCCGGGCGGCTCGGGACGCCCCGGCGCAGCCGTGGCGTCCCTCGATTCTGGGACGAACTCAGCCCTTCGGGAAGTCGTAGAGCGTCGCTGGGTTCTCCACCAGGACCCGGTGGCGCGTCTTCTCGTCGGGTACCCACTCGGTGAGCAGGTCGAACAGCACCGCGTCGTCGGGCAGCTGCTTCTGCTGCTCGGTCGGGTGCGGCCAGTCGCTTCCCCAGACGCAGCGCTCGGGGGCCGCCGCCACGTAGGCGCGCGCCACCGCCGTCCGGTCGGCGTAGGTCGGCGGCCCCACCTTGCTGTCCGCGTAGGCGCCGGAGAGCTTCATCCAGGTCCGGCCCTTGTCCAGGAGCGCTCGGAGCTCGGTGAAGAGCGGGTGGTTGACGTCGGGGAGCCGGGCGAGGTGGTCGAAGACGATCGGGCACGCCGACTTCTGGATGACCGGCATGACCTCCATGATCTTCGCGGCCGGCGCGTTGATCTGGATGTGCCAGCCGAGGTCGTTGACCCGCTTCGACAGCGGCTCGAGCATCTCGGGTGTCGTCGCCCCCGCCTGGGCGAGGTTGAAGCGGATGCCGCGCACCCCGAGCGCGTGCATGCGCTTGAGCTCCTCGGTCGACACGCCGTCGTTGACGACGGCCACCATGCGGGCCGTCGGCCCGAACGCCACCATCGCCTCGAGGTGGGCGCGGTTGTCGACGCCGTACGTCGACGGCTGCACGAGCACGTTGCGCGTGGTGCCGAGGCGCTTCTGGAGCGCGCGGTAGTCCTCCACGAGCGCGTCGGGTGGACGCAGCGTGGCGGTGGGGTCGACCGGGAACTTGGCGTTGTAGACGTGGTGATGACAGTCGGTGGCGTTCGCCGGCGCCTTGAGCTTGGGCGCGTCGGTCCCCGCCGACCACTTGACCGACTGGGCGGCGGCCGGGCGGACGTACGCGGCCAGTGGGCCGGCGACGGCGACGGCGGCCGCCCCCTTCAGCACCTCGCGGCGACTCCAGGCGTCAGGGGTCATGACGACTCTCTCCTAGCCCTTCGGCAGGCCGAGGACGCGCTCGCCGAGGATGTTGCGCTGGATCTCGCTCGTGCCGGCCGAGATCGTGTACTGGCGCGCGGCCACGAGCCGGTTGAACCAGCGCGGGGCGTCGGGGACGAGCTCGGTGCCCTCGTTCACGAGGGCGTGCATGCCGAGGAGCTCGCCGGCGGCGTCGGCGATGCGCACGCCGAGCTCGGAGCCGGAGAGCTTGAGGATCGAGCCCTCGGGGCCCGGCGCCTCACCGCGGATCTGCCGCGTGAGCGCGCGGAAGCGCGTGTACTTCATCGCCTCGCAGTCGATGTAGAGCTGCGACAGCCGCTGGCGGATGCGCGGGTCGTCCCACGCGGTGCCGCCGCCCACCGGCAGGCGCCGGGCCACGGCGATGAGGTCGCGCACCTGCCCGATCGGGTTGCGGGCGCCGGAGGCGTGGCGCTCGTACATGAGCGTGGTCGTGGAGACCTTCCAGCCCTGGTTGATCGGGCCCAGCAGCTGCGTCTTGGGCACCTCGACGTCGGTGAAGAAGACCTCGTTGAAATGGTGGTGGCCGGTCGCCAGCACCAGCGGCCGCACGCTCACGCCGGGCGATCTCAGATCCACCAACAGGCACGAGATGCCGTTGTGCTTCGGTGCGTTGGGATCCGTGCGCACGAGCAGGATGATCGAGTCGGCGTACTGCGCCCCCGAGGTCCACACCTTCTGGCCGTTGACGAGGTAGTGGTCGCCCCGGTCCTCGGCGCGCGTGCGCAGGCTCGCGAGGTCGGAGCCGGCCCCGGGCTCGGAGAAGCCCTGCGCCCAGATCTCCTCGGCGTTCAGGATGCGGGGCAGGTAGTAGGCGCGCTGCTGGTCGGTGCCCCAGTGGATGATCGTGGGCCCGACGAGGTTGAGCCCCATGCCGGGCAGGATCGGCGCCCGCACCCGGGCGTACTCCTCGTCCCAGATCACGCGCTCGATGATCGAGGCGCCGCGGCCGCCGTACTCCTTGGGCCACGCGATGCCGACCCAGCCCGCCTTGTGCATGGTCTTCTGCCACACCACCCGGCGCTCGAACGTCTCCCGGTTGGACGCGACGCGATCGTCGGCCGGATCGTCGACGCAGAGGTCGGGGGACAGGTTCGCGGCCAGCCAGCCGCGGAACTCCTTGCGGAACGCCTCTTGCTCGGGCGCGTATTCGAAGTCCACGACTAGAGCCCGTAGAGCGTGCGCGCGTTGTCGCAGAGGATGCGGCGGCGCGAGGCGGCGGGCACGTCCTTGAAGTTGTGCTCGATGGCCTTCTGCGACTCCGGCCACGTGCTGTCCGCGTGTGGGTAGTCGGAGGCCCACATCACGCGGTCGTCGCCGAGGACGTCCAGCAGGCGCAGGCCCGCGAGATCGGTCTGGAAGGTCGCCCAGATCTGCCGCTTGAAGTAGCGGCTGGGCTCCATCGTGATCGCCATGCCCCCGAGCCGCTTCCAGAACTCGGCGGCGTCGAGGAACTTGTCGTAGGTGTCGTCGAGGCGCTCGAGCATGTAGGGCAGCCAGCCGATGCCGGTCTCGGCGAGGACGATCTTGAGGTTCGGATGACGCTCGAGCGCGCCGGAGAAGATGACCGCCGCCAGCGGCTCGTCCATCTGGAGGGTCGACGCCGCCACGCGGACGCCCATGTTGCCACGATGAGTGGCCTTGGGGCCTTTGAAGTGCACCGTGCGCAACCCACCGCCCAGGTGGAAGCCGATGACGATGCCGGTGTCGGCGGCCGCCTCCCACAACGGCTCCCAGGCGTCCTCCCAGAGCGGCTCCTTCACGCTCGCCGCCAGGAACATGCCGGTGCGCAGGCGCAGCTGCTTGAGGTGGCGGACCTCGTCGGCCGCGCTCCGCGGGTCGTCGATCGGGATCAGGCCCACGCCGATCAGCCGCTCGGGCGCGGTCGCGCAGAACTCAGCGAGCCAGTCGTTGTAGGCGCGATAGCACACGCGGCGGAGCTCGGGATCCTCCACGAGCAGGGGCACGATGGGGCCGTACATCACCGTCGCGTCCACGCCGTCGCGGTCCATGTCGGCCAGCCGCAACGCCGTCGTGGTCGGACGCAGCACGCCGTGCTCCAGCACGCCGCCGCGCTCGAGCGCGAGTCGCCGGCCACCCATGGCGCCGGCCACGCCCGTGCGTCCGCCCCAGGCGTCCCAGCGGTCCTCACCGCACACCCAGAACGGACCCTCGGCGGTGTCGACCACCCGCGGCGCGCGCTCGCGCCACGCCGCCGTCACGCGCTTCTGCCAGAGGTCCTTGGGCAGCCACTGCATGTCGATGTGGTCGTCCGCCGAGACGATGCGATAGTCCATGCCGCCCTCCACCGGTCCGGGGTCCGCTGCCCGGAGGCTAGAGGCGGGCTCGTGCGGTGTCAAGAACGACGGGAGCGCCGGCGGGTGGGAGGGGCGGAGAGGGGACGATCGTAGAATCGAAAACGGCACTGCGAGCAACGGTACGGGCGCCGCCCGAAGAAGACGTTCGCGACCCAATCCAGGACACCGTGTCGCGGTATCCGGTCGATCGCTCCCGATCTGCATTTCGGACAGATGTGGGCGCCGACAGGCACGGTCTGAAATGTCCTCATGTTCCGGAGGCTCGGACGACGACCGGGCAGGTGAAGCGTAACACGCATCAATGGGCTCCCGATCCCCCTGAGAGAGACGTCCGGGCCGGTCCAATCTTCCCCACGCGCGCCCCCGGCGCGGGGCCCGACCCCCCGACTCCGTCCCTCAAGCTACAATGCCGCTTGCATGATCTGTCGCGACTGCGGCAACGCTTGCACATCGAATACCGCCAGGCCCGGGGAGGCCGCGCTGCTCCTCAGGGCAGACAGGGTGATCGAATGAGAGCCACGCTCAACGGCATCGAGGTGGAGTACCAGGACGGCGGCCAGAGCCCGGCGGTGCTGCTCGGCCACGGCTACTCGGCCACGGGACGGATGTGGGACGGCCAGCGCGCCGCCCTCGGGGACCGCTGGCGGATCATCAGCTGGGACATGCGGGGCCACGGCCAGACCGAGAGCCCGAGCGATCCCGCGCAGTACTCGGCCGCGCTGACGGTCGCCGACATGCGGGCGCTGCTCGCGCACTGCGGCGTCGAGCGGGCCGTCGTCGGCGGGCTCTCGCTCGGCGGCTACGTCTCGCTCGCGTTCTGTTTGGCGCATCCCGAGATGGTGCGGGCGCTGGTCATCTGCGACTCGGGCCCCGGCTATCGAAACGCCGAGGCGCGGGCGGGCTGGAACGCGCGCGCCCACGAGCGGGCCGCCGAGCTGGAGTCGAAGGGGCTCGAGGCATTGGCCGGCCGCAGCCGCGAGATGCGCGAGGCCATGGGCCACCACCGCTCCGCGCAGGGACTGGCCCACGCAGCGCGTGGCATGCTGGCGCAGGAGGGCTCGCACGTGATCGACGGTCTCGGCTCGATCCGCGTGCCGACCCTGATCATCGTCGGCGACCGCGACCAGCCCTTCCTGGCCCCGTGCGAGTACATGGCCAAGAAGATCCCCGGCGCGCGCCTGGAGGTGATCCCCGGCGCCGGCCACTCCTCGAACCTCGATCAGCCGGAGATCTTCAACCGGGTCCTCCGCACGTTCCTCGAGAGCGTGTAGCGCGGCGCCAGCTCAGCGGACGAGCGCCGCCTCGAGCGTCGCGCGGACGGCCGGCCACTCGTCCCGCACGATCGAGTAGTACGCGGAGTCCCGCACGGTGCCGTCGGCGCCCGGCATGTCGGCGCGGCGGACCCCGTCGAGCCGTGCGCCGAGGCGCTCGATGGCGCGGCGGGACCGCGCGTTGCGCGCGTCGGTCTTCAGCGCCACCCGGTGCACGTCCCACACGTCGAAGGCGTGACTCAGCAGCAGGAGCTTCGCCTCGGTGTTGCACCGCGTGCGCTGGGCGGAGGCCGCGAGCCACGTCGCGCCGATCTCGAGCGCGTCGGGCGCGTCGGCCCGCTGCCGCGGCGATCCGACCGGCCACCGCCAGCGCTGGACGTCCAGATAGCTCGTGCTGCCGACCGGTCGGTCGTGCCAGACGATGAGGAAGGGCAGGCGGTGGCCGGCCCGCGCGTCCGCCAGCGCGAGCTCGATGTAGCGCCGGGCGTCGTCGACGCCGTCGGGCACGCGTGTGAAGCCGTACTCGTCGCGCGACTCGGCGGCGGCCGAAGCCAGCTCGGCGGCGTCGTCGAGCGCCAGGGGACGCAGGGTCACCGTCGGGCCGCGGAGGACGGGCTGGCCGACGCTCGTCACCCCCGGTAGAACGGCGCGTCGCCCTTGATCGTCACCCGGTGGCCGTGCCGGCGCTGCGGGTAGTAGTCCCACATGGCGTGGTGCTGCACGCACCGGTTGTCCCAGAAGGCCACCGAGTTGACCTGCCAGCGGAACCGGCAGTGGAACTCCGGCGTCTCGACGTGGTGATAGAGGAAGCGCAGCACGGCGTCGCTCTCGGCGCGCCTGAGCTGCGTGATCCGCGTGGTGAAGCCGCCGTTGACGAAGAGCGCTTTGCGCCCGGAGACGGGGTGCGTCCGGATCACCGGGTGCTCGGCCTTGGGGAAGACCCGGCCGGCGTCGTTCACGCCGTAGCGGCCACGGTAGACGTGCTCGCCCTCGTGCATGGCGGTCAGCGGCTCCAGGAACCGCTTCATCGGTTCCGACAGCGCCTCGTAGGCGGCGTACATGCTGGCGAAGAGCGTGTCGCCGCCCACCGGCGGCAGCTCGTGCATGTAGAGGATGCTGCCCATCGGCGGCTCCAAATCGCACGAGACGTCGGAGTGCCAGTTCTCGCCGGCCACGTGCCTGGACTTCTCGTCGGCGTGGATGACGAGGATCTCGGGGTGCCCCTCGAGCAGCGAGGGCGCCGCCGGGTGCATGTGGAGCTCCCCGAAGAGCCGGCCGAAGGCCTTCTGCTGGTCCGGCGTCAGGTGCTGATCGCGGAAGAAGACGACGCCGTTGTCGATGAGCGCCGCGTGGACCTCCTTGAACGTCGGCTCGTCGAGCGGCTGGGAGAGATCGATCCCGCGGATCTCGGCGCCGACATGGGGGGTGAGCCTGTCGACCTGGATCGAGGTGTGGGGCATGGCACTCCTCCCGGCGAGGGGCGGCGCGGCTCGAACGGTGAGTGGAGGCTAGTCGCGGAGGCGGGGCTTCGTCAAGCGTGCGGCAGCGAGTCGAAGATCGAGCGGGCCAGGCGCGGCAGGTCGGGGTCGCGGGCGCCCATGACCAGCACCGTGTCGCCCGGCTGGGCCTCGGCGACCGCCCACTGCCGGGCGGCCTCGTGGTCGGCGGCGTAGCCACAGCCCAGCGAGGCGGGCAGGTCGTTGGCCAGCAGACGGCTGGAGACGTCCTTGGCGACCGTGCCGCCGGCGTAGAAGACCTCCGCGTAGCAGAACCGGTCCGTGGGGCGCAGGATCGCCGGCAGCAGCGTCTTCAGCTCTGGACGCAGGAAGCGCGCGGGCCCGAAGCCGTGCGGCTGGAAGATCGCGACGACCCGCGCGCTGCCGCCCTGCGCGGTCGTGAGCGCGGCGCGCAGCTTCTCGCCGTTGTGCGCGTAGTCGTCCACCACGCGGATCCCCGACGGCGTCACGCCGACGACCTCGAAGCGCCGGGACACGCCGGGGAAGAGCGCCAGCAGCCCGGTCACCTCGTCGGGATCGATCCCGAGCTCGACCGCCACCATCGCGGCGGCGGCGGCGTTCTCGAGGTTGTGCAGGCCGGGCTGCGGCACGTCGAGCATGATCGCGCCCGCGGCCAGCTTGAGGATCCCGCGCGCCCGGTCGGGGCCGAGCCCGATCACCTCGAGGCCGACGTCGGCGTCGGAGGTCGTGCCGTACGAGACGCCGTGACGCCGGCGCCCCAGCGTCGCCGCCTCCGGGCAGCCGGCGTTGACGAACAGGCGCGTGCAGTTGCGGGAGAAGGCGCCGAACTGGGCGCGCAGCGACTCGAGCTCGGCGTGATCGCGGCTGATGTTGTGCACGACGCCGATCGTCGGCTCGTAGCCGACGAGCGTGCCGTCCGACTCGCACGCCTCGACCACGACCGCGCCGTTCGCGGGCCCCGCGGCGAAGCAGCCGGTGGCGCCCTCGCGCGCGAGCCCGGCGCCGCCGATGACCGTGGCGGGCAGGCCGCTCTCGCGCAGCAGCCACCCGAGCATCGCGGTGATCGTGCTCTTGCCGCTGGTGCCGGCGATCGCCACGCCCGGCTGCCCGCCGTTGACGATCTCGGCCAGCAGCGCCGGGCGCGGCACGAGGTCGACCCCAAGGGTGCGGGCCGCCCGCATCTCCGGCGTGTCGGCCTCGACGGCGGTCGAGTACACGAACCGGTCGATGCTGGGCAGGATCGCGCTGCCGTCGTGGGGACGCAGGTCGATGCCGAGGCGGCGCAGGCGGCCGGCCAGCTCCTGGTTCTTGCCCTGATCGAGCGACCGGTCGGAGCCCTGGACCTGGTGGCCCCGGGTCCGCATGAGCTGGGCCAGGGGATTCATGCCGGCGCCGGCGATGCCGGAGAAGTGGTAGACGGCGCTGCGCGACGAGGGCGGCACGCCGGGCCGTGCTGCAGCAGAAGTGCCAGGATGCGGTGACTCGGGGCCCACGATTTGCCGAGAGTTTATGAGCGGCTCGGGCGCCGGGGGAAGCGTTTTCTGTCCAACTGACACGCCAGACTGTTCTGCGCCTGACAGGATCGCCTCGTGGACCGCGGTACACTTGGGCCCACTCACAGGGAGGTCGTCATGAGCCAGACCGAGACCGTTCGCGGCCGTGCCGTCATCGTCCAGCCCGGCGAGGGGCCCTCCTACTGGCAGCCCGTCCCCGCCAACGGCCATGCCGACCCCACCCTGTTCCCGGCCTCGACCGGCTTCGGCACGCTAGCCATGGGTTACCAGACCATCGCGCCCGGCGGCCGGGTGCGCGAGCACTCGCACGGCGACCAGGTCGAGCTGCAGATCTGCTTCCGGGGGCGCGGACACGTCGTCGTCGACGGCGTGAGCCACCCGCTGACCTCGGGCACCGCCTGCCTGCTCGGGTACGACGTCAAGCACGAGATCGTCAACGACGGGCCCGACGATCTCGTGATGCTGTGGGTCATCACGCCGCCCGGTCTGGAAGACTTCTTCAAGGCGATCGGCCGATCCCGCGCGCCGGGCGAGCCGGCGCCGGCGCCGTTCGCCCGGCCCACCGACGTCGTCGCCATCGAGCGCGCCCTGGGAATGAACGACACGCGGGCGGGGGGCTAGCGCCTCACGCCGCGCGCTCGGCGCGGGCGCGGCGCGCGTTGGCCGCGAGGACCCGGGCCGGGATCTCCGTCAGCACGGAGATGACGAGCGCCACGAAGGCGAGGAACAGCCAGGCGCCTGCCGCCCAGCTTGCCTCCCTCGACTCGATACGGTAGCGTCGGGGCGCGATGGCCACCGTCTCGATCGGCGACGCCGAGCTCTACTACGAGGACACCGGAGGCGGCGAGCCGCTGCTGCTCGTCCCCGGCCTCTCCGGACGCGGCTCGTTCTGGGTGAATCAGGTCACCGATCTCGCGCGGGACTTCCGGGTCATCGTCCACGATCACCGCGGCACCGCCCGAAGCACGCACTCGCGCATCCGCTACTCCGTGGAGCAGATGGCCGACGACGTCCTGCGCCTGATGGACGCGCTCGGGGTCGACTCCGCGCACCTGGTCGGCCACTCGACCGGCGGCGCCATCGGACAGGTGATCGCGCTCGAGCATCCGCGTCGACTGCGCAGCCTCGTGCTGAGCGCGACGTGGGCCGGTCCGGACCCGTACTTCCTGCGGCTCTTCGAGTCGCGCAAGGGGGTGCTGCTGAGCCAGGGCGCGGAGGCGTACCTCCGCGCCTCGGCGCTGTACATGTCGCCGCCGGCGTGGATCAGCGCCAACGACGCGCTGCTGACCGCGCAGCACGCGGCCGCGCTGGCCGAGGCCGCGCCGGTGGAGGTGACCGCCAGCCGCATCGACGCGATCATGCGCCACGATCGACGCGCGCGGCTGGGCGACATCCGCGTGCCGACCCTGGTGATCGTCGCGCAGGACGACATGATCACGCCGCGCTTCTATTCCGACGAGCTCGCCAGCCGCGTCCCCGGCGCCAAGCTCGTGGTGCTCGACGCCGGCGGTCACGCCGCGCCCGCCGTCTGCGCCCCGGCGTACAACGCGGCCGTGGGCGCGTTCTTGCGCGCCCAGATCTCCCGCTAGCACTGCAACTTCCACAACACCGCCGCTCGTCGGCACCGTCCTTGCTCGCCTGTATGTTGGAGGTGTGGCATGAGGACCGTGGCACGAACGATCGGGAGCCTTGCGGTGCTGGCCCTCACGGCCGGACCGGCGCTCGCCCAGGTCACGCAGCCGCCGCCGATCTCGCCCACGCCGCCGGCCCAGGTCCCGGGTACGAACAGCCAGCCCACCGCACCGCCGCCGGCACGGACACCGTCGGTGCTGGAGGGGCCGCGGGCGGCACCGGGGCTGCCGTCGCCCTCGCCACCGTCATCGGCGCCGGTCGCGCCGGTGCCGCCGGCCGTTCCTCCCACTGCGCCGCCGCCGGCCCGGACGCCGTCCGTCCTCACCCCGGGCCGCTCGTCGCTCCCGGCCGAGGGAACCCACGACGTGACGGGCGTCGTGATCCAGCCGCGCGCCGGCATGCTCCTCAATCCCGAGACGGGCACGATCCTCGATACGCGTAAACTGACCTTGCTCGGTCCGAAGTCTCGCTGAGCAGGAGGACGTCATGATGTACCGACGCACCGTCACGCTGGCCCTCGGCGTGGTGTTGTTTACCGCTGCGTCCGCGCTCGCCCAGAGCAGCACGACCACGCCACTGCCGGGACCGCGGTCGACCACACCGCCGCTGAGCTCGCCGACGCTGACGCCGACGCCGCCCGTCGGCGTGCCGTCGACGGTCGATCCGCGCACCGGTCTGCCGAGCAGCGTGTCCCCGCTCGATTCGCGGACCGGCCTGCCGACCGGGAGCGACGTGCAGACCGACCCGCGCAGCGGGTTGCCCTCGACGTCGCCCGGCGTCTTCTCGACGCCGATGCCCCCGGTGACGTCCCCGCCCCCGGTCCCGCAGACGGGACCGTTCCGGGAGAGCCCACCGGCCGGCCAGCCGATCACGCCGTCGACGGTCAATCCCCGCACCGGCCTGCCGCGCCGCTGAGTCTTTCCGTTCGGCGGCCCACGCGCTAGGATTCCCACGCGCTCCGCCACCGACGGCGGGGCG
>Ga0075420_100000244_pt1 | contig 39927 bp, 38 predicted proteins | sample SoiMetdeltSBSDD4_FD_75296 | JGI IMG/M metagenome (GOLD analysis project Ga0075420, IMG submission 75296) | Bulk soil microbial communities from a Populus tree surrounding site in Tennessee, USA - Soil MetaG P. deltoides SBSDD4 | ecosystem: Environmental > Terrestrial > Soil > Tree plantation...
CCGCGATATCTCCTCGCCGCGCGTGTACGGCACCACGCAGAAGCTGCAGTACTTGCTGCAGCCTTCCATAATGGAGACGAAGGCTACCGCGCCATCGACGCGTGCCGGCGGCAGGTGGTCGAACTTCTCGATCTCGGGGAAGCTGACGTCGACTTGCGGCCGGCCGGTGGCGCGGCGCCGCTCGAGGAGCTGCGGCAGGCGGTGCAGCGTCTGCGGCCCGAAGACCACGTCGACGTACGGCGCGCGCTCGACGATCGCGGGGCCTTCCTGGCTCGCCACGCAGCCGCCGACCGCGATCATCAGCTCCGGCCGCAGCCGCTTCAGGTGCTTGACGCGCCCGAGGTCGGCGAACACTTTCTCCTGCGCCTTCTCGCGCACCGAGCAGGTATTGAACACGATGACGTCGGCGTCGGCCGGGTCGGGCGCAAGCTCCAGCCCTTCGGCGCTGCGCAAAAGGTCGGCGATCCTGTCCGAGTCGTACTCGTTCATCTGGCAGCCGAACGTGCGCAGGTAGAGCTTCTTCATTTCGGGAATGGCGGCGGCGGCAGCTTGGCCTTCTCCGTCGCGGAGAGGATCCACACGCGGTGCACGAGGCCCATGCCGTCGACGAGGTAGAACACCGGGGCCCTCTCGGCGAGCGAGGTCGGGACCACCAGCCGGTTGTCCGGGTCGCGGATCTGGGCGCCGGGCGAAAGCTGCCGGGGCTTGCCGTCGATCTCGACATACATGTCCTGGAGGTGGCGCAGCTGGCCGAGCTTGGCTTCCTTGGGGATCGTGCGCAACTGCGCGAGAGCCGGGTCGAGGGGCGCCAAAGCGAGGACGATCGCGAGCCAGTGCTTCATGCGCGGAATTGTCGCACTAGCCTTCGATCAGCTCGAAATCGCGTGTCACTTCGGCGGTCTTGACGAGCATCGCGGTGGCCGAGCAGTACTTCTCGTGGCTTAACCGCACCGCGTTCTCCACGATGTTTCGCTTGAGGCCGCGGCCGCGTACGGTCCAGTGCATGTGGATCTTGGTGAACACTTTCGGATCGGTGGCGGCGCGCTCGGCCGTGAGCTTGACCTCGCAGCCGGTGACGTCCTGGCCGCTTTTCTTGAGGATCACCACGACGTCGTAGGCGCTGCAGCCCCCCGTTCCGAGCAGCACCATCTCCATCGGCCGCGGCGCGAGGTTGCGGCCGCCGCCGTCCGGGGCGCCGTCCATCGTCACGAGGTGGTTCGAGCCGGTCTCGGCGACGAAGCTCATGCCCTCGCCGCTCCAGCGCACTTTGCATTCCATAGGATCTGGAATTCTAGTAAAATCCGCGGCTTTTCTCGATTTGGCCTTATTTGGCAATGCCTACCTACACCGCAAAAACGGGCGAAGTCCAGCACGGCTGGTACGTCGTCGACGCACAGGACAAGGTCCTCGGGCGCCTCGCTGCGCAGATTGCAGTGCGCCTGCGCGGCAAGCACAAGCCTCAATACACCCCCCATGTCGACACCGGCGACTACATCGTGGTCGTCAACGCGGCCAAGCTGCGAGTGACCGGCCGCAAGCCCGAGCGCAAGATGTATTACCGCCATAGCGGCCAGCCGGGGCAGCTGCGCGAGACGAGCTTCGCCAAGCTGCAGGCGAAGAAGCCGGCGCGCGTGCTGCAGATCGCGGTGAAGGGCATGCTGCCCAAGGGTCCGCTCGGCTACGCGATGCTGAAGAAGCTCAAGGTCTACGGCGGCGCCACCCATCCGCACACGGCGCAGCAACCCAAGGCACTGGAGATATAGGAATGGTCGGCGACTACTATTACGGCACCGGGCGGCGCAAGAGCGCGGTGGCGCGCGTCTTCATCAAGCCCGGCAAGGGCGATTTCAGCGTGAACGGCAAGCCGGTCGACCAGTTCTTCGGTCGCGAGACCGGTCGAATGGTGGTGCGCCAGCCGCTCGAGCTGACCAAGAACCTGTCGACCTTCGATATCCTGGTGAACGTGTACGGCGGCGGCGAGAGCGGGCAGGCGGGCGCGGTGCGCCACGGCATCGCCCGTGCGCTGATCGAGTATGATGCGGGGCTGAAGAGCGCGTTGAGCGCGGCCGGCCTCGTGACGCGAGATGCGCGCGAGGTCGAGCGAAAGAAGGTCGGCCTGCACAAAGCAAGGCGGCGCAAGCAGTACTCGAAACGCTGAACACAGGGATTCTGCGAACCGAAAGCCGCCATTTGGCGGCTTTTGTTTTTTATGACTATTAAAGCTGGAATCGTCGGCGGTACGGGGTACACGGGGGTCGAGCTCCTGCGCTTGCTCGCCCAGCACCCGCAGGTGGAGCTGAAGGCCATCACTTCGCGCAAGGAGGCCGGCACGCCGGTGGCGCGCATGTTCCCGAGCCTGCGCCGGCGCGTCGAGCTTGCATTCGTCGAGCCGGAAGGACGCGCGCTCGCCGGGTGCGACGTGGTGTTCTTCGCCACGCCGAACGGCGTGGCGATGGGCGAGGCGCGCGCGGTGCTCGAGGGCGGGGCGCGCATCGTCGACCTGTCGGCCGACTTCCGCATCAAGGACGTCGCCGAGTGGGAGCGCTGGTACAAGACCAAGCACGCGGCGCCCGAGCTGGTCGCGCAGGCAGTCTACGGGCTGTGCGAGGTGAACCGGGAGCGCATCCGCGGCGCGCGGCTGGTCGCGAACCCCGGCTGCTATCCAACCTCGGTGCAGCTCGGCTTCCTGCCGCTGGTCGAGGCGGGCGTGGTCGACACCGACCACCTCATCGCGGACGCGAAGTCGGGCGTGAGCGGCGCGGGCCGCAAGACCGAGCCGAACCTCATGTTCTCGGAAGCGGCCGACAACTTCGCGGCCTATAACGTGATGGGGCATCGGCACTGGCCGGAGATCCGCCAGGGGCTCGCGCAGGTCGCGAAGCGCGACATCGGACTCGTTTTCACCCCGCACCTCACGCCGCTGATCCGCGGAATCCACGCCACGCTTTACGCACGGATCACGAAGGAGGTGGATTTCCAGCAGCTCTTCGAGAAGCGCTACGCGCGCGAGCCCTTTGTCGATGTGATGCCGCAAGGCAGCCATCCCGACACGCGCTCGGTGCGCGCGGCGAACACTTGCCGCATCGCGCTGCATCGGCCGCCGGAAAGCGCGAAGCGCTCCGATACCCTGGTCGTGCTTTCGGTGATCGACAACCTGGTCAAGGGGGCCTCCGGCCAGGCCGTGCAGAACATGAACCTGATGTTCGGGTTGCCGGAGACCACCGGGCTCGACCAGGTCGCCGTGGTGCCATAAATGCCCTCCGGACGCTGGAAACTCATTCGCCAGCGCTTCGGGATTGCGGCGCCACGCGTCGAGGTCCAGACGCAGATTCCGTGGTACTGGCGCTGGGCCGGCATTGCGATCTTCCTCGGCGTTGCCGCGGTCGCCGCCTCGTGGATCTATGACGCGGGCCGGCGCTTCGCCGGGTTCGACCGCAGCGAAGTGGTGAGCGAGCTGCAGCGCGTGCAGGGCGAGCTTGACGCCGCGCGTGCCGAGCTCGCGCGGCTGGGGGCGATCGCCAACGCCGCCGATAGCCGGGTCTCGATCGAGCGCACGGCGCAGCAGAAGCTTGCCCACCAGGTGCGCGCGCTCGAGCAGGAGAACGCGCGCGTGCGCGAGGAGCTGGCGAGCGTCGAGCAAATGCTCACCTCGGAAGAACGTCACACTCAGACGCTTTCCATCTACCAGTTCAAGGTAGAACCCGATGTCCTGCCAGGGGAATACCGCTATCGCCTGTTGCTGCTTACGCCGACCGACCGGCGGGGGCGAGACTTCAACGGGCGCCTCGAGCTGGTGGTCAATCTGCAGGAGGGGGGTCAGAGTGCTATCATGTCCTTTCCGGAGCCGGGAGACGCCGCCGCAGCTTCTTTCCGGTTGGCTTTCAAGTACTTCCGACGGGTGGAAGGCACCTTCCGGGTGAAGCCGAAGGCAAAGGTCGAAAGCGTGCAAGTCCGGGTGTACGAGACCGGATCGAACCAGCCACGCGCGACACACGCGGTGACGCTGTAGAGAGGGAGAGGGAGATCGACGTGTTCAACAAGACGAGCAAGCCCCAGAACCGGATCGATAGCCTGATCGGCGCCACCACGCGCATCGAGGGCAATGTGATTTTCAGCGGCGGCCTGCGCGTGGACGGCATGGTCCGCGGTAACGTCGCGGCGCTGCCCGATCAGCCGGGCACGCTGGTGATTTCGTCGGACGCGCGCATCGACGGCGAAGTGCAGGCCGCGCACATCGTGGTGAACGGCACGATCAACGGCCCGGTGCATGCGACCGAGACCCTCGAACTACAGCCGGGATCGAGGGTCAAAGGAGACGTGTACTACAAGACCATCGAGATCCAGCAGGGCGCGGTCGTGGAAGGGCGCTTGGTGCATCAGGCCGCGGAAGCGAAGGGTGTCGAGCTGAAGCTTGCCTCCGACCGAGGCTGAGAGAGGAAGAGATGAACGCAGTTACCGAGATGCCGGCGCCGCTGGGCTTCACCGACAGCGCCGCCAACAAGGTCAAGCAGCTGATCGACGAAGAGGGCAACCCGGAGCTCAAGCTCCGCGTGTTCGTCACCGGCGGCGGCTGCTCGGGCTTCCAGTACGGCTTCACCTTCGATGAGGTGCAGAACGAAGACGACGCGGCGATGCAGAAGAACGGCGTCACGCTGCTGATCGACCCGATGAGCTACCAGTACCTGGTCGGCGCCGAGATCGATTACCAGGAAGGCCTGGAAGGCGCCCAGTTCGTGATCAAGAATCCCAACGCGCAGAGCACGTGCGGCTGCGGCTCATCCTTCTCCGCCTGACGCACTGAATCACGCACTACGAAAAGGGGCTTCGGCCCCTTTTTTGTTTTAGCGCATGGGCGACGCCAATCAGCGGCTATTCGTCCTGCCCTACTCATGGTGAACATGCTCGGCCGCCGCTCAGTCGAGCGCGGCTAGGGTGCGATTGGCGATGAGATCGAGTCGCGCGACGAGCGGCTCGGCGTGCGTGCGGAACGCGGGGAGATCCTGCTGCGCTACCGGCAGCGCGGCCGGCATCGCGATCGAGAACGGATTGCGCGGCTGGCCGGCGATGCGGAACTCGTAGTGCAGGTGCGGGCCGGTCGCCCAGCCGGTCTGGCCGACGGCGCCGACAGTGTCGTTCTGGGCGACGCGCTGGCCGCGGTGAACGTTGATGCGGCTCAAGTGGGCGTAAACCGTGGCGTACTGGCCGTGATGGCGCAGGATCACCACCTTGCCGTAGCCGCCCTTCAGGCCGGCGTGCTCGACGATGCCGTCGCCCACCGCGCGCACGCGCGTGCCGGTCGGCGCCGCGTAGTCGATGCCCTGGTGCTTCATCCAGGCCTGCGCGATCGGGTGGCGGCGCATGCCGAAGCCCGAGGAGACGCGCGAGAACTCGAGCGGCGAGCGCAGGAAAGCCTTGCGCAGGTTCTTGCCCTCGGGCGTGTAGTACCCGCTGCCGAAGTGCACCGCGCGGAAGGTCTTGCGGTTGTTGGTGAACTCCGCGGCGAGCAGGCGGCCGGCGCGCACCGGGCGCCCGCCGAGATAATGAACCTCGTAGACCACGGCGAACTGGTCGCCCTTGCGCAGGTCGCGATGGAAGTCGATGTCGCCGCCGAACACGTCGCCGAGCTGCATCGCGATGCTGTCGGGCACGCCGGCGTCGTCCGCGGCGGCGAAGAGCGAGCTCTGGATCACGCCCGACTTCATCGCCACGCGCGTGTAGAGCTGCGCGCGGTCCTCGGTGACGCGGAAGAAGCCGTTCGCCTCCGCCGCGATCTTCACCAGCGTGTCGCGCCCGGAAAGGAAGCTGAGCGAAACCGGCTCGCCGTCGGTGCTGACTTCGGCGCTGACGTGCGTTCCCGGCCGCAGCTGCTGCAGCACGCGCACTTTCGCCAGCTTCGCCGCGTGCGATGCCTCGATGCCCAGGCGCTCAATGAACGCCGGCACGGTATCGCCCCGCTGGTAAAGCTCCTCGCGAAAGTATGAGTTCGGCGCGGGTGCAGCGTCCGGCCGGATCGGCAGCGCCTCGATGATCGGGCGTTTCGGCGGCTCGATGCGGTGGTCCGAGGGCGCGATGGTCGCGAACGCGACCACGCCCGACGCGGCGAGCAGCGCGAGGACAGCGACCCGGCCGAAACGGCCGACGGTTCCCATGAATCGGCTAGAATCCCTTGAATTTCAGAAGCCTGCAAAGTCTAGCAAAGACGGCGCTGCTGGGAAATTAAATCATGTCCGCCATCGAGCAGGCCATTCAGACCATTCGTCGGGGCGCCGGCGAGCTAATCAGCGAGGCAGAGCTCGCGAAGAAGCTCGCCGAGAAAAGGCCGCTGCGGATCAAGCTCGGCCTGGACCCCACCGCGCCCGACCTGCACCTCGGCCACACCGTCGTAATCAACAAGTTACGTGATTTCCAGAACCTCGGCCACCAGGTGCAGTTCCTGATCGGCGACTTCACCGGGATGATCGGCGACCCGACCGGCAAGAACCAGACGCGCCTGCCGCTCACCCGGGCCGAGATCGAGAAGAATGCAAAAACTTATCAGGAGCAGGTTTTCAAGGTCCTGGATCCCGCGAAGACCCAGGTTCTGTACAACTCCGAATGGTCGGACAAGCTCGGCGCCGAAGGCATCATCCGCCTCGCGCAGAAGTACACGGTGTCCCAGCTTCTCGAGCGCGACGACTTCTCCAAGCGCTTCGCCGAGGAAAGGCCGATTGCGCTGCATGAGCTGCTCTATCCGCTGATGCAGGGCTACGACTCGGTCGCCATGAAGGCGGACGTCGAGCTTGGCGGCACCGACCAGAAGTTCAACCTGCTGGTCGGCCGCGAGCTGCAGCGCAGCTTCGGCCAGGAGCCGCAATGCATCCTCACCATGCCGCTGCTCGAGGGGCTCGACGGCAAGGAGAAGATGTCCAAGTCGCTCGGCAACTACGTCGGCATCGCCGAGCCGCCGCACGAGATCTTCGGCAAGCTGATGTCGATCTCCGACGAGCTCATGTGGAGGTACATCGATCTGCTTTCTTTTGAACCTCCAGAAAAAATCAAAGCCTGGAAAAGCGAGCATCCGCGCGATGTGAAGGCGCGCTTCGCCAGGGAGATCGTCGCGCGCTTCCACAGTCCGAAAGCGGCCGAGCAGGCGCAGGCGGAATTCAACAGCCGCTTCCGCGAAGGCGAGACGCCCGCGGAGATCCCCGAAGTCACGGTCAAGGCGCCGGAAGGCGGCATCCTCATCGCGCAGCTCCTCAAGCAGGCCGGCCTCACGCCGAGCACCACCGAGGCCCAGCGCATGATCGAGCAGGGCGGGGTGAAGCTCGACGGCGAACGCGTGTCCGACAAGGCGTTGAAGGTCGCGGGCGGCCGCACAGTGGTGGCGCAGGTCGGCAAGCGCAAGTTCGCCCGCATCACGGTCAAGTGAACTACGAGGTCTACGCGCTCAAGTACGCGCACCACGCGCGCCGCGCCTCCGAGAACTTCATCGGCGGCGATCCGCATGACGGCCCGATGCCGCTCGATTACTTCGTATGGCTGCTTCGCGGGGGCGGGCGCGAAATCGTCGTCGACACCGGCTTTTCAGAGGCGATGGCGAAGAAGCGCGGGCGCGACCACATCCGCTGCCCGGCTCAAAGTCTCAAGCTCTTGGGCACGGATCCCATAGGGGTGAAAGACGTCGTGATCACGCATCTGCACTACGACCACGTCGGCAACTTTGATCTCTTCCCCGCAGCGACGCTCCACCTGCAGGACCTCGAGATGCGCTACGCCACCGGCCGCTACATGGGCCACGAATGCTTTCGCGGCGCGTACGAGGTCGAGGACGTGGTCGGCATGGTGCGACGGGTCTACGAAAATCGCGTGCGCTTCCACGACGGCGACGCGGAGATCGCGCCCGGCGTCTCGGTGCATCTCATCGGCGGCCATACCATGGGCCTTCAGGCGGTGCGCGTCGCCACGCGCCGCGGCTGGGTGGTCCTCGCCTCCGATGCGAGCCACTTCTACGCCAACATGGAGCAGACGCGGCCGTTTCCGATCGTGTGGTCGGTGGCCGACATGGTCGACGGCTACCGCAAGCTGCGCTCGCTCGCGGAATCGCCGCAGCACATCATTCCCGGCCACGACCCGTTGGTACTGGAACGCTACGCCGCGCCGTCCACGGAATTACAGGGAATCGCAGTCAGGCTGGACTAGCACGCACTGAAGCGTCTTTGCGCTTCCAGAGCTCCGGCAGGAGCTCGCACCCGATTCCCGGGCCGGGCGGCTTTTCGAAACATCCTCGAACTGGCTGCGGTACGTGGGTCACCAGCTCGTTGTACCAGCCGGTGTAGAAGGCCCGCACCGATTCCTGGATCAGCGCGTTGAGCGCGTGGATCGAGAAGTGCACCGACGCGGCGTAGACCACGGGGCCGGTGCAGTCGTGCGGCGCGACGGGCAATTGCCAGGCATCCGCGAGCGCGGCAATGCGGCGCGCTTCGCTGATCCCGCCGCACCAGGCGAGGTCGAACATCACGATGCCGGCGACGCCCGTCTCGAGCAGATCCTTGAAGCTCCAGCGCCCGGCGAGAATCTCGGAGGCGCAGATCGGCGCTTTCGAATGCGGCGCGTATTGCTTGAGCAGCGCGAGGCTGTCCATGCGGATCGGGTCCTCGTGCCAGAAGGTGTCGAACTCGGCGAGCGCCTGCGCGATCCTCTGTGCCGGCAGCACGCGCCACAGCGAGTGGAACTCGACCATGATGTCCATGCGGCTGCCGACCGCGCTGCGGATACGGCGGAAGGGTTCCAGCGACTTCTGCAGGTCCTCCGGAGAAATGTACTGGCCATCGGTCGTCTCTGCGGCCGGATCAAACGGCCAGATCTTCATGCCGGTGATGCCCTGCTCGAGCAGCGATTGCGCGAGCTCGTCGGCGCGGTGCAGGAAGGCATCGAGATCTTCGTACGGACCTTGCGCCTTTCCATCGAGGCCCCAGTTCTTCGTGTTCTGCCCGCCGGCGGCGCGGATATAGCGGTAGCCTGCGCACGTGTTGTAGGTGCGGATGGACTGGCGCGCGGCGCCGCCGAGCACCTGGTAGAGCGGCTGCCCGCACACCTTGCCGTAGAGGTCCCAAAGCGCGATGTCGAACGCCGACACCGCGCGCGTCTCGACGCCCGAGCCGCGCCAGCCGAGGTAGCCGGCGAGGCTGCGCGTAAGCGCCTCGATCTCGAGCGGGTCGCGCCCGAGCACGCGCGGCGCGATGTATTCGTGCAGGTAGGCCTCGACGCTTTGCGCGGCGTAGCTCGTCTCGCCGAGGCCGGCGAGTCCCTCGTCGGTGTGCACGCGCACCCAGACGAGGTTGGGGAACTCGCTCAGGCGAAGCGTTTCAAGCCGGGTGATCTTCATATACCATCTCCCTCTCTCCTGAGGAGGAGCCCATGAAGAGAGCATTCTCGCTTACCGCATTCTGTGCGGCGGCTACGCTTGCGCTTTCGGCCAGCGCGCAGCAGCCGGCAACGAAAAGCCTCAAGTTCCAGTCCACCTGGCCGGCGAGTCTCACGCTGCAGGACAACTTCCGCTTCTTCGCCGAGCGCGTCGACAAGCTAACCGGCGGCCAGGTGAAGATCGAAGCGCTCGCCGCCGGCCAGATCGTGCCGCCGTTCGAGATCCTCGACGCCACTCACAAGAAAGTGATCGACGGCGGCCACGGCATCGCGTACTACTGGGTCGGCAAGAACAAGGCGGCGACGCTGTTCTCGGCCACGCCCGCCGGCATCGCCGGCATGGATCACATGGATTACCTCGGCTGGATGTATGAAGCCGGCGGCCTCGACATGTGGTGGGACTTCTATCAGAAGGACCTCAAGCTCAACGTGCTCTCATTCCCGATCCTGCCGGCGAGCCCGCAGGCGCTCGGCTGGTTCAAGCGGCCGATCAAGAGCCTCGCCGACTTCAAGGGCATGAAGTGCCGCCAGACCGGCATCGTGGCCGAGATCTATCAGCGCATGGGCCAGCAGACCGTCAACCTGCCCGGGGGCGAGATCATCCCCTCCGCGCAGCGCGGCGTGATCGACTGCGCCGAATGGGTGGGCGGCATAGAGGACCTGAGGCTCGGTCTGCCTCAGGTGTGGAAGTACCACTACACGCCAGGCATGCACGAGAGCGCGTCCATCGGCGAGCTGATGATCAACACCGACGTATGGAAGAGCTTCACGCCGCAGCAGCAGGAGGCGGTGCGCTCGGCCACCACCGAGACCTTCCTGCGCTGGTGGGTGAAGTGGCAGCGCCAGAACGCCGACGCGATCAAGGAAATGCGCGAGAAGCACGGCACGCAGCTGCTGCGTGCGCCGCCCGAGCTCCTGATCGCGTTTTTCAAGACCTGGGACGAGATCGCGAAGGAGGAGTCGGCGAAGAATCCGACCTTCAAGAAGGTGCTCGATTCGCAGCGCGAGTACGCCTCGATCGTGGTGCCGGCGAAGCGCTTCATGTTCCCGCCGTATTCGTTCGCGGCGAACTACTTCTTCCCCGAAAAGAAGCCCGCGGCGGAGGCCAAGGCCAAGGACAAGTAAGGATCGGATCGGCACCGAAAGGGGGCGCTTGGGCGTCCCCTTTCCATTCGTTGACCGAGTAAAAACAAGCGTGTACCCTGCCTGCGCCTAGTGAACCCCATTCGAGGAGGAGGATAGTCATGCGGCATTTCGTCCGTTCTGCGGCGGCGCTCGCGGCCATCGCGGCGTTCTCGGCCGGCGTCCAGGCTCAGACCAGCCTCAAGATGCAGGCGACCTGGCCGGCCAGCCTGACGCTGTACGAGAACTTCACGTACTTTGCCGACCGCATCAACAAGATCTCGGGCGGCACGCTCAAGATCGAGGCGATGCCCGCAGGCCAGGTGGTGCCGGCCTTCGAGGTGCTCGACGCCACGCACAAGAAAGTACTCGACGGCGCGCACGCCTGGTCGGGCTACTGGGTCGGCAAGAACAAGGCCGCGATCCTGTGCACCGGCGGGCCCGGCGGCACGTTCGGCATGGACATGATCGACGCGCTCGGCTGGATGCACCACGGTGGCGGCATCGATCTGTGCAACGAGCTGTTCCAGAAGGAGCTGAAGCTGAACGTGCAGTGGATCCCGATCCTGCCTTCGGGGCCGCAGGCGTTCGGCTGGTTCAAGCGCCCGATCAAGAACCTCGCCGACTTCAAAGGCATGAAGTGCCGCCAGACCGGAATGGCTGCCGAGATCTGGCAGAGGATGGGCATGACCACGGTCAACATGCCCGGCGGCGAGATCATCCCGTCGGCGCAGCGCGGCGTGATCGATTGCGCCGAGTGGGTCGGCGGCGTCGAGGACCTGCGCCTGGGCTTCCACAACGTGTGGAAGTACCACTACACGCCCGGCGTGCACGAGAACGTGACGATCGGCGAAGTGCTGATCAACGGCGACGTGTGGAAGAGCCTCAAGCCCGAGCAGCAGGAGATGATCAAGTCGGTGGCGAGCGAGACCTTCGTCATCTGGTGGGCCAAGTGGCAGCGCCAGAACGCCGACGCGCTGAAGGAGCTGCAGGAGAAGCACGGCGTGCGCATCCTGCGCACCCCCGGCGACATCCTGATCGAGTTCCTGAAGACGTGGGACAAGATCGCGGCCGAGGAAAGCGCGAAGAGCCCGTTCTTCAAGAAGACGCACGAGTCGCAGCGCCAGTACGCCGCGCTCGTCGTGCCGGCGAAGCGCTTCATGTTCCCGCCCTATTCGTTCGTGGCGAACTACTACTTCCCGGAAGGCGGCGGGAAGCCGGCGGCGAAGGCGGCCGAAGCGAATAAGAAGTAGCGAAGGATCCCTAGATGGGGGCGGAAACACCGCCCCCGTTTAGTTTTGAGGGGAGTTCATGGCTGAATCGGTGTCGGGCCTCATCAGGACGGTCCGCGTCATCGACAAGTTCACCGACCACACCGGTACGTGGATCGCGTGGCTCAACGTGCCGCTGGTGCTGGCGGTGAGCTACGAGGTATTTGCCCGCTACCTGCTCAACGCGCCGACCATCTGGTCGTTCGACGTGGCGTACATGCTGTACGGCACGATCTTCATGCTCGGCGCAGCCTACGCGCTGCACAAGGGCGCGCACATCCGCACCGACTTCTTCTTCGAGCGCTGGTCGATCCGCACCAAGGGCATGATCGACTCGATCGCCTACCTCGTGTTCTTCTTCCCGGCGATTTTCATCTTCCTGATCGTGAGCTGGTCCGAAGGCTGGTATGCCTTTACCATCGGCGAGGTCTCGGAGCAGACGCCATGGCGGCCGATCCTGTGGCCATTCAAGATGGTTGTTCCGCTCGCGTGCCTGCTGCTCCTGATCCAGGGCGTGTCAGAAACGATCAAGAGCGTGTACGCCGCGCGCACCGGCATCGAGCTCGAGCACAAGGAGAAGATCGAGGTATGAGCGGACTCGCTTTCCTCGGCCTGGTGATGCTGCTGGTGATGCTGGGCGCGATTTTCATCGGCTTCCCGATCAGCTTCACGCTGCTGTTCCTCGCGCTCACCTTCGGCTATTTCGGCCTGGGGCAGGTGGTATTCGACCTCGCCTACTTCCAGACCATCGGCATGATGAAGGAGGAGCTGCTCGCGGCGGTGCCGCTCTTCATCTTCATGGGCTTCCTCACCGAGCAGGCCGGACTGATGGAGCGCCTGTTCAGCGCGTTTCGCATGATTCTCGCGCCGATCCGCGGCGCCCTGTTCGCGGTGGTGATCCTGACCGCGACGGTGTTCGCCATGGCGACCGGCATCGTCGGCGCGGCGGTCACGGTGCTCGGCATCATGGCGGCCCCGATCATGACCAAGACCGGCTACGATCCAAAGCTCTCCGCGGGCTGTATTACCGCGGGCGGCACCCTCGGCATCCTGATCCCGCCCTCGGTGATGCTGATCGTGATGGGCCCGGTGATCGGCGTGTCGGTGGCCGAGCTCTACTCGGCTGCGTTCGGCCCGGGCTTCCTGCTCGCCGGTCTCTATCTTCTGTACCTGATCATCCGGTCGAACCTCAACCCCAAGCTCGGCCCGCCGGTGCCGAAGGAGGACCGGATCCACACGCCACTGCAGCTCGTCACCGAGCTGCTGATCGGCGTGGTGCCGCTGCTGGCGCTGATCGGTGCGGTGCTCGGCTCGATGCTGGCCGGCCTTGCGACACCGACCGAGGCGAGCGCAATCGGTGCCCTCGGCGCCGCGATCCTCACCCTCGCCTATCGCCGGTTCACCTGGGCGGGATTGAAGCGCGCCGTGCTCAGCACCACGGCCACGTCGAGCATGGTGCTGCTGCTCGCGGTGACCTCGAATATCTTCGGCGCCGTGTTCGCGCGCCTCGGCACCGCGAACTGGATTACCGAAACGATGCTCGCGCTGCCGTTCTCGCCGGTGGTCATGCTGTGCCTGGTGCTCTTCCTGCTCTTCCTGCTCGGCTGGCCGTTCGAGTGGCCGGCGGTCATCCTGGTCTTCCTGCCGATCTTCTACCCGGTCATGGAGGGCCTGAAGCCTACGCTCTCGGCCTCGCTCGGCATCGCGCCGGACATGCTGATGGTCTGGTTCGGCGCGACCGTGGCGGTGGTGATGCAAACGGCGTACCTCTCGCCGCCCGTGGCGATGAGCGCGTACTACCTCAAGCAGGTGGTCAGGGAGTGGTCCCTGGCGACGATCTACAAGGGCATGTTCGAGTTCATGATGCTGCAGCTGTTGTGCGTCGCCCTGATCGTGATCTTCCCGAAGATCGTCACGACCTTCCCCGACCAGCTCCGCGCCGAGGCCGCGTCGGTCAAGACCGAGGACGTCGACGACAGCGCCAACCGCCTGGAAGAGGATCCGCTGAAGTCGATGCAGGGCCAGGAGGAGCAGGAACAGCAGGAGGAGGAGAGCCTAGAAAAAGACGAGATGAAGAGCGGGAAGAAGTAGCCGCCCGCGCCTTTTTGAAGGGGTCAGAGATAATTTGCTCTGACCCCTTTCTTATGCCCCCGTGAACTTCGATTTCGACACGCCGATCGACCGCCGCGGCACCTGGAGCACGCGCTGGGAGCGCCACGCGGGCCAGGACGTCATCCCCCTCTGGGTCGCCGACACCGACTTCCGCGCCGCGCCCGCGATCCTCGAGGCGCTCGGCGCGAGAGTCGGGCACGGCGTCTTCGGCTACACCGCGCCGCCGCCCGAGCTGCGCGGCGCGATCGTCGAGCGCATGGCGCGGCTCTACGGCTGGCGCGTGGAGCCCTCGTGGATCGTATTCATTCCCGGCGTGGTGCCGGGCCTGCACCTCGCCGCGCGCAAGCTCGTGCCGCCCGACGGCCACGCGCTCATCCCGCGGCCCGTGTACCACCATTTCAAGCGCGCGCTGGAGCTCGCGCCGCGCGCGTTCACCGAGGTCCCCCTGGTCCTCGAGCGAGGGCGCTGGGTTTTCGACCTCGACGCGCTAAGAAAGACCCGCAGGGATGCATTCTTCCTCTGCAATCCGCAGAACCCCGGCGGCACCGTGTTCCGGCGCGGCGAGCTGGAGCAGCTCGCCGAGCGCGCGCGCGGCGGACTCATCGTCTCCGACGAGATCCACTGCGACCTGATTCTGGAGAAAGGCCTGCGCCATGTGCCGATCGCGAGCCTCGCACCCGAGATCTCCCGGCGCACCGTGACCCTGATGTCGGCGAACAAGACGTTCAACATTCCCGCCGCGGGGTGCGGCTGGGCGATCATCGAGGATCCAAAGCTGAGGACCGCGTTTTCGAGCGACGTGGCCGCGCACGTGGTCGGCTCGCCTTCGGTGTTCGGGCTCGCGGCTACGCTCGCGGCCTTGACGCGCGGCGATGACTGGCTCGCTGCCCAGCTCGACTATTTGCGTGGCAACCGCGATCTCGTGGAAAGCCACATCGACTTCCCGATGGCGCACGTGGAGGCGACCTATCTCGCGTGGATCGACTGTTCCGGCATGGCGAATGCCGCCGATCGCTTCCTCGAGAGAGGCGTGGCGGTGTATCAGGGAACGCAGTTCGGCGAGCCGGGCTTCATCCGGCTCAACTTCGGCACTCAGCGCCGGGTGCTGGAAGAGGCCCTGAGGCGGATCAGCTCGTCTCTCACGACCTCATCCACGCCGAGCCCCAAAGGTTGAGCGTGCGCTGCTCGTGGGGCCAGGTGCGGTGCGGCATGTCCTTCGGCATCAGCTCGAGCTCGGCGGAAAACTCGACCTTGTGGCCGTCGGGATCCTCGATCATGAAGAACAGGTTGTTGCCCGGCCCGTGCCGTCCCGGACCCCACCAAAGCGGGATGCGCAGCCGCGCCATTCGGTCGGCCCAGTCGCGGATATCGAGCCAGCCGTTGGTCTCGTAGCAATGATGGTCGGGCCGCGACTCCGGCGCGCGGAACGCGGCGAAGCTGTGGTGCTCCGGATCGGAGCGCAGGAATACCGCGCTTAGCGCATCGCCTTCCAGAACACGGTCGGACTCGACCATCCCGAGGGCGCGGTAGAACTCCAGCATCTCCGGCAGGCGCTGCGTCGCGCAGACGAAATGCTGCAAGCGGCCGGGCAATCCCTCAGACGCGACTTCTTCGCGCGGCAGTCCGAAAACCAGCCGGCGACCATCGGGATCGGTAACGGAAAAAGCGCCCTCGGCGAACAGCGGCAGGGGACAGTCCTCGGTCTTCCTCAGCCGGCGGCGAAACGCCTGCAAGTGGGCCGAGTCCTGCATCTGCAGCGCGAAGTAGGGGACGGAAGCGGCGGGACCGTTGCCGACCACGAGTCGCCGGCCGCGGCCGTCGACCAGCCAGCTACCGTCGGGCAGCTGCGCGACGCGGTCGCCGAGCAGCTCGCCGTAGAACTTCGCCAGCGGCTCGGGCTTCGGGCTGTCGCGCCGCAGGTGGTGGAGGCGCGCAGGCCACAGCTCGGGAGTCATGTGCCCCATTCTGACGCAAAGCGAGCGCCGCATGCAGGATGCGCTCGAGGTGCGGATCGCGCACGCCGACCTCGTGCATGTGGTCGAGCGTGTTGCGGATGTAGTCGATGCACGGTCCCCGGATGCCGATGCCCTGCGCCACGAGGCGCGCGCGGCCCTGCAGGTCTAGCTCGCGCACGTAGGACGGATGGGCGGGATCGGCCACGAACGCCAGGGCTTTCACTTCGCGGCCGCTCGACAGCCGCACAAGAATCAGCTGCGGCTTGTAAACGCGGCGGGGCATTTCGCGGTACCACAGCCGCGCGAGCGCGCGGCGCAGGCGCTGCGCATCGATGCGATAGGCCATGCCCCAGCACGAGCCGCCGCGGCAGAGCCCCATGACGAGCCCGGGCTTGCGATCGGTGCCGCGGTAGCGCGTCGACAGGATGCAGAGCGCGCGATGGTAGCCGTGCGCGCGTCCGAGCATCTTGTGCGAGTAGTCGAAGCACGGCGACCACATGAGCGAGCCGTAGCCGAATACCCAGAGATCTCCCCTGGGCAGCCGCGCCGTGAACTCGCCTAGCTTCATTGCTTGCCGAGCTTCATTCCGCGGCAATTATAGAATCGGCGCGATGTCTTCCCGCCGGCCGCCGATCGCAGGCCGATTCACCGCCGAAGAGCTCGCGCTCGCCGGGCGCAACCGCGGCATGCCGCTCGAGGCGCTGCGCCACGATGTCACGCCTTCCGGCCTGCACTACCTTCTGATCCATTTTGACATCCCTGACGCCGACGAAAGCCGCTGGCAGCTCTCGATCGAGGGCCTGGTCGAGAAGCCGCGCGTCTTTTCGGTTGCCGAATTGAAGGGGCTGCCTTCCAGGACGGTGCGCGTGACGATGGAATGCGCCGGCAACGGGCGCGGGCAGCTTTCGCCGCGCTACCCGTCGGTGCCCTGGCTGGAGGAGGGCGTTTCGACTGCGGAATGGACTGGTGTACCCCTGCATGCAGTTCTGGGCCACGCAACCTTGTCCCCGATATCAACTGAGATCGTTTTCCACGGGGCCGACCGGGGCATCGACGCGGGCGTCGAGCATTATTTCGCGCGCAGCCTCGCGCGCGAGGACGCCCTGCGCGACGACGTGCTGGTCGCATATGCGATGAACGGCGCGCCGCTGCCGCCGCAACATGGCGCGCCGCTGCGCCTCGTGGTGCCGCGCTGGTACGGAATGGCGAGCGTGAAGTGGCTGCGCTCGATCCAAGCGCTCGATCGCCCGTTCGACGGCCTGCAGCAGGCGCGCGGCTACCATTTCCGCCGCGTGGCGGGCGAGAAGGGCGAGCCGTGCACGCTGATGCGCGTGAACTCGCTGATGGCGCCGCCCGGCATCCCCGACTTCTATACGCGCCGCCGCATCGTCGAAGCCGGCGCGGTCGAGATCGTGGGCCGCGCCTGGTCGGGTGCGGCGCCGGTCGAGCGTGTCGAATTCGGACTCGACGGTCACTGGACTGCAGCCCGTGTCGCGTCACAACAACACGCGCTGAGCTGGATGCGTTGGAGCTTCGTGTGGCACGCAACTCCGGGCGAGCACGAGCTCGCCTGCCGCGCGACCGACGCAGCCGGCAACACGCAGCCGTTCGAGCCGCCCTGGGATCTGTCCGGTTTCGGCAACAACGGCGTGCAGCGAATTCACGTCACGGTCAGGGCCTAGTTTTCGGTACGCTTCGCCCTCTCCGATGAAACTCGCTGCGCTCATGCTTGGCCTGGCGCTCGCCGCGGCGCCGGCGGCGGCCGAGGTGCTCAAGCCCTGGACCGGCGGCGCCACCCCTGCGCTCGAGCTTTCCGATTTGCGCGGCACGAAGCACCGCCTCGCCGACTATCGCGGCAAGGTGGTGCTGGTGAATTTCTGGGCCACCTGGTGCGTGCCCTGCCGGGAGGAAATGCCGAGCCTCGAGCGCCTGCGCGCCTCGCTGGAGGGGAGGCCTTTCGTGGTGCTCGCGGTCAACCTGGCCGAGCCGCAGTCGCGCATCCGCAAGTTCCTCGAGGCGGTCCCGGTCGGGTTTCCGGTGCTGCTCGACCAGGATTCTCAAACCACGCGCGCGTGGCAGGCCAAGCTGCTGCCGGCGACCTACATCGTCGGAACCGACGGCCGCATCCGCTACCGCCATGTCGGCGAGCTCGACTGGTCGAAGCCCGAAGTGCGCGACCTGATCCTGGGACTGGCGAAATGAAGCGCCTTGCCGGCCTGCTGCTCGCGGCCGCAGTCACGGTCGCGCGCAGCAACGAGTTCGAGCCGCCGCCGCCGTTCATAACCACGCCGCCCGAAGTGGTGGAGCGCATGCTCGAGCTGGCTGGCACCGGGCCGCAGGACCTGCTGATCGACCTGGGCTCGGGCGACGGCCGCATCGTCATCGCCGCGGCGCAGAAGTTCGGGGCGCAGGGCCTCGGCATCGAGCTCGACGACCGGCTGGTGCAGAAGTCCAGGGCGGCCGCGCAGCAGGCGAACGTCGCCGAGCGGGTCCGGTTTGTCCAGGGCGATGTGCTCGTCGCCGACATTTCGCGCGCGAGCGTGGTCACGGTGTACCTGCTGCCGGGGCTGATGGGCAAGCTGCAGACGCGCTTCATCTCCGAGCTCGCGCCGGGCACGCGCATCGTGTCGCACGAATTCACCATGGCCGGCTGGCTGCCCGATCGCACGGAGACCGTGCGCCTCAAGACGCCGCACCGCGGGCAGGGCGACTTGAGCCAGCTGCATCTCTGGATCGTGCCGGCCGACGTGCGCGGGGTATGGCGCGGCCCGGGCGTGCGGCTGCGCATCGAGCAGAGCTACCAGCGCATCGAGGTCGAAGGCGCGAGCCGCGCGGTGATCTCGGGACGCGACGTCAGCTGGGACAATTTCAAGGGCCGCGTCGAAGGTAACCGCATCGTCGGCGAGCTCGGCGGCAGCCCGATCGAACTTCTACGTTAGAGCACCTTGCCGGGATTCATCAGGCCGTTCGGATCGAGGGCGGCTTTCAGCTTGCGCATGAGCTCGAGCTCGAGCGGTGGCTTTCGATCACGGATCGCCTCGCGCTTGAGCTGGCCCAGGCCGTGCTCGGCGGAAATCGACCCGCCCAGCCGCTCGACGTTCGAGTACACGACGCGGTTGACCGCCTCGCGCTTCTCGAGCAGCTCCCGGGTGCCAACGTTGTAATGCAGGTTGCCGTCGCCGACGTGGCCGAAGCAGTAGATGCTGGTGTTGCCGAATGCGGCGCGCAGGTCTCGGTCTGCCTGCTCGATGAAATCGGGGATCGCCGACACCGGCACGGAGATATCGTGCTTCACGTTCGCGAACTGGGCCTCGGGGATGCTTTCGCGGATCCGCCAGAGGCTGCGTGCCTGCTCGCCGCTCTGCGCGATGACCGCCTCGCGCTCGGCGAGCGCCTGCTCCACGCGCTCCAGCAGCGCCGCGGCGTCGCCACTGTCGGCGAACTGCGCGAGCACATACCAGGGATGCGCCCCGGGCAGCGGGTCACGCAGCTCCCGCACGTGGCGCAGCACGGCTTCGAGGCAGGTGCGCGACACGAGCTCGAAAGCCGAGATGCGCTCGCCGAGCCGCTCGCGCAGCCGGGCGAGGAGCTCCACAGCCTCGCGTGCGGCGCCGAGCGCGATCCAGGCAGTGGCGCTTGCCGCCGGCCTCGGATAGAGCCGCAGCACCGCCGCGGTAATTACGCCGAGCGTGCCTTCGGCGCCGAGGAAAAGCTGCTTCAGGTCGTAGCCGGTGTTGTCCTTGCGCAGCCCGCGCAGCCCGTCCCAAACGCGGCCGTCGGGCAGCACGACTTCGAGGCCCAGGACTTGCTCGCGCGCGTTGCCGTAGCGCAGGACGTTGACGCCGCCGGCATTGGTCGAAAGGTTGCCGCCGATCTGGCAGCTGCCTTCCGCGGCGAGCGACAGCGGGAACAGGCGGCCGGCGTCCTCCGCAGCGCGCTGGACCGCGGCCAGCACGCACCCGGCCTCCACCGTGACCGTGTCGTTCAGCACGTCGAGCGCCCGGATCCGGTTCATGCGGGCGAGCGCGAGCACGATCTCGCGTTGGCGGCCGGTCGGCACCGACCCGCCCACCAGGCCGGTATTGCCGCCCTGCGGCACGACCGCGACGCCTTCGAGCGCGCAAAGCTCGACCACCTGCGCCACCTCTTCGGTCCGCGCCGGCCGCACCACGCACTCCGCGCTCGCGAAATACTGGCGGCGCCAGTCGGTGAAGTACGGTTTCGTGTCCTCCGGCGCGGTGAGCACGTGGCCCGCGCCTACAATGTCGGCGAGGCGCTTTTGCAAGGTCATCCTTGAACACTATTCGGCTTCTGCTGGTTTGGCTAGCAGGGTTGTCCGTCGCGCTCGCTCAGGAGCGGCCGATCGTCGTGGGCGTGGCGATCTCGCAGACCGGAGCGCACGCCGAGCTCGCCGCGGACTACCTGAAGGGCATCCAGTTGTGGCGCGAGCAAGTGAACGAAGCCGACGGCGTGCTCGGGCGGCGGGTCGAGCTGCGCGTGCTCGACGACAATTCGCGCGCGGTGCGGGCGCGCGAGCTCTATGCCGAGATGGCGCGGGACAAGAGCGTCGATTTCCTCATCGGCCCGTACGGTTCCGCCGCTACGCTGCTTGCCGCGGCCGAGGCGGAGCGCGCGCGACGCGTGATGGTGAATGGGGCCGGCCCGGCGGCCGTGGTCCACAGCCGTCCCGGGCGCTATGTATTCCAGACTTCGGTACCCTACGCGGTCTACGGCCTCGATGTCCTGCAGGTCGCCGAGGCGGCCGAGATGCGCAAGCTCTTCATCGTCGCGCGCGATGACGCCGCGTCGCGCGAAATGGCCGAGGCCACGCAGCGCGCCGCGCAGAACGGTTTCGCCCCCGCCGAAGTCGAGATCTACCGGCCCGGTACCCTGGACTTCGCGGCGCAGGTCGAGAAAGCGCGCGCCGCGAAGGCCGAGGCCTGGATCGCGTTCGGCGACGTGCGCGACGCCGCCGAGATGGTGAAAACCTTCAAGCGGCTCGAGTACGCGCCGCCGCTTTTCTTCGCGCAATCGGCCTCGCACCCGCGCTACATCGCTCTTCTCGGCCAGGACGCGGAGTTCAGCCTCGGCGCGGTGGACTTCGATCCCCGGCTCAGCGAAGCGGCGCGCGCCTTTGCCAAGACATACGTCGCGCGCTGGAAGATCCCGGTGCAGCTCGCCGCGGTCGAAGGGTTTGTCGCGGGCACCGTGCTCGCGGCGGCGGTGCGCAGCGCCGGCGGCCTCGACACGGAAAGCGTGCGCGCGGCGCTGGCGGAGCTCGAGGTACCGACCGCGCTCGGCACCTACCGGGTCCGGCCGGAAAACGGCGCCCAGATCGGGTTCAAGCCCGCGGTGGTGCAGATCCGCAAGGGACGCCCGGAGCTCGGCACGCCGCTCCTGCCTTACCCGCAATGGAACGAAAGGGCTCTCATCAAATGAACCGCTCCTTCCTGTTCGCGCCCGGAAATGTCGCGCGGCGGGTCGAGAAGGCGCTCACGCTGGACGCCGACGCGGTCATCGTCGATCTCGAGGATTCGGTCGCGATGGCAGAAAAGCCCGCGACGCGAAATCCGGTCGCCGCCGCGCTCGAGCGGCCGCGGCGCGCCCGCGGCTACGTGCGCGTGAACGCGCCCTCGACGCCCTTTTGCTACGGAGATCTGGTCGCGACGATCCATGCGCGCGTGGACGGGGTCGTGCTGCCCAAGGTCGAAAGCGCGGCCGACCTGCACGCGATCGACTGGCTGATCTGGAACCTCGAGCGGGAACGCGGCATCGCCGAGGGCTCGATCGACCTCATGCCGCAGATCGAGACCGCGGCCGGCGTGCACCGCATCGACCGCGTGCTCCAGGCGAGAAGCCTGCGGCCGTACAAAGGCCCCTGGCGCGTGAGGCGCGTGGCCTTCGGCGCCGCAGACTACGCCCACGAGTTACAGTTGACAGTAGGTCCTGAAGAAAGCGAGCTTGCCGAGGCGCGCGCCCGGGTGGTCCTCGCCTCGCGCGCCGCGGGACTCGAGGGTCCGATCGACAGCCCCTGGTTCCATTTCAAGGAAGCCGCCGGCTTCGCGCGCGCGCTCGAGCGCAGCCGCCGCTGCGGCTTCCAGGGCCGGCTTTGCGTCCACCCGGACCAGATCGCGCCGGTGAACGCCGCCTATCGGCCGAGCGACGAGGAGCTTGCGTGCGCCGAGCGCATCGTCGCCGCCTTCAAGCAGGCCGAGGCGCGCGGCGAGGCGGCAGTGCAGGTCGATGGACAGATGGTGGATTACCCCGTGGCCTACCGCGCGCAGGCGCTGCTGGACGGGGTGCGCAAGAACTGAAGATTTTTCTTCCCGTCGCGGCCACGCTCGCGATCCAGACGCTGGTGTCGAGCGCGGTGTATTGCGCGCCGGTGATGGCGCCCGCCGCGGCGCCGGCGCTCGGACTGGCGCCCGCGGCGGTCGGCTATTTCGTCACCCTGGTCTATCTCGGCTCGATGATCGGCACCGTGACGGCCGGCGGCTGGGTCGGGCGCTTCGGCCCCATTCGGGTTTCGCAAGCGGGACTCGTTCTTTGCTTCGTGGGCCTGGCGGTGGCCGCGAGCGGCTGGCTGCCCGCCGTGTTCGCCGGCGCGGTGCTCCTCGGCTTCGGCTACGGCCCGGCGACGCCGGCGAGCTCGGTGATCCTCGCGCGCGCCGCGCCGCCGCACATGCTGGCCCTCACCTTTTCGATCAAGCAGACCGGCGTGCCGCTCGGCACCGCGATCGCCGGCGCTGCCGTGCCGGCGCTGGTGCTCGGGCTCGGCTGGCAGGGCGCGGCGCTCGTGATCGGCGCCGCGTGCGCGCTCTGCGCCGCAGGGCTGGCGCCGGTCCGCAGCCGCTACGACGCGGGGCGTAACCGCGCGGCACCGGTGTCGCTGCGCTCGGCCCTCGCGCCGGTGGCGCTCGTGGTGCGCGACCGCACGCTGCTCGAGCTCTCGCTCGTTTCGTTCGTCTACGGCGGGATGCAGATCACGCTGCTCGCGTACCTGGTCACGTTCCTGGTGGAGAGCTTCTCGCTTTCCCTGGTGCTCGCGGGAATGATCATGGCGGCGTCGCAGCTCACGAGCGTCGCCGCCCGCATCGGCTGGGGCGTGTTCGCCGACCGGCTGGCGACGCGGCGCGCGACCCTCGGCATCCTGGGCTTGGGCATGGGCATGACCGCGATCACCGCCGTCGCCGCGACGCCAGCCTGGCCGCTCTGGGCGCTGTTCGCGTTCGCGATGGCCTACGGGGCGACCGCGGTGGGCTGGAACGGCGTATTCCTGGCGGAGATCGCGCGGCGCGCGCCGCCCGACCGGGTGAGCGACGCCACCGGCGGCTCTGCATTTTTTACATTCCTCGGCGTGGTGGTGACGCCGCCGCTGTTCCATCTTGCCTTGAACGCCACGTCGTCCTATGGAGTCACCTATGCGTTATTCGGTGTGCCCGCGCTGCTCGCCGGCCTGCGCCTGCTACTGACCGCTAAAATCGCGCGCGATGCCACGCATTCCTGAAGACTTCCGCCGGATCGAGCGCCTGAGCCCCTTTAACGCGCTCGTCGGGCCGCTCTACGAGCGCCGCGACGGCGACCAGGTGTCGATCGGGCTCGCGATCGAAGCGAAGCACTGCAACTCGCGCGGCGTGTGCCACGGGGGCTTGCTCGCCACGCTCGCCGATCTCGCGCTCGGCTACGCCATGCTGGCGAAGTCCGGCGACAAGGGAAGCTTCGTCACCGCGCACCTCGCGGTCGATTACGCGGGCGCGGCGCGGGTCGGAGACTGGATCGAGTCGCGGGTGGAAATCCAGCGCGTCGGCACGCGCCTCGCGTTCGCCAACTGCTACCTGGTGGCTCACGAGAAGCCGATCGTGCGCGCCAGCGCGATCTTCGCGCGGGATGGCCGCAGTGATCAATCCAAGGAATGAAGCGCGAGGTGGTGCTCGCGCCGGGCCTCTGGATGCCGGCCGCGGCGATGGTGCTGCTTGCGGCGCGGCTCGCGCGCCACGGGTACAAGACGCAGGTGTTCGCCTACTGGGCTCGCGGGCCCTATGAGGAGAACGTCGAAGCCTTGGCGCGCTTCGCCGGGGAAAAGGCATTGTTCGTCGGCCATAGCCTGGGCGGCGTGCTCCTGCTCGACATGCTGAATCGCCATCCCGAGATCGCGGCCGAGTCGGTAGTGCTGCTCGGCGCGCCGGTGCGCGGATGCCTCGCCGGGCGGCGCTTCGCGCGCGCGCGCCTCGGGCGCTGGATGATGGGCGCGTGCTGTCCCCTCTGGGAAGAGCGCCGCGCACGATGGGCGCGCGGCACGCCGCTCGGCGTGGTCGCCGGGACGCTGCCGGTCGGCCTAGCGCGCACCTTCGGCGGCGTGCTGCCGGCGCCGAACGACGGCGTGGTCTGCGTCGAAGAAACCACGGTCGAAGGCATGCGCGCGCGCGCGCTTGTGCGCCAGGGCCACAGCATGCTGATCCTGTCGCGCCGAGTCGGCGAGCTGGCGGCGGGCTTTCTCGCCGCGGGAAGGTTCGCATGAGGCGGCTTTGGATTTCGGCCGCCTCGCTTCTCGTCCTCGTTGCGGGCTGCCAGTCCCTCTCGTACTACACCCAGGCGATCGGCGGACACCTGAAGGTGCTGTCGAAGGCGCGGCCGGTCGAGGACTGGCTCGCCGATCCGGCCACGCCGCCGGACCTGAAGGAGCGGCTCGAGACCGCGCGCCGCATCCGGCAGTTCGCGACGAACACCCTCAGGCTGCCCGACAACAACAGCTACCTCGCCTACGCCGACGTCGAGCGCGCCTACGTGGTGTGGAACGTGTTCGCCGCGCCGGAGTTCTCCGTGGAGCCGAAGGCCGAATGCTTCCCCTTCACCGGGTGCGTGAGCTACCGCGGCTTCTATTCCGAGCAGGACGCGCGGCGTCACGCCGAGAAGCTGCGCGCCGAGGGCTACGACGTGTACGTCGGCGGCGTGCCGGCGTATTCGACGCTCGGCTGGTCCGACGATCCGCTGCTCTCGACCTTCATTCGCTACAGCGACGCGCAGCTCGCGCGGCTCGTGTTCCACGAGCTCGCGCACCAGGTGGTGTACGCGAAAAACGACACGACGTTCAATGAATCGTTCGCGGTCGCGGTGGAAGAGGAGGGCGTGCGGCGCTGGCTCGAGTCCGAGGGTCGCCCGGGCGAGCTCGCCGCGTTCCGCGCGAGCCAGGCGCGCAAGCGCGAATTCGCCGGCCGCGTCACGCAGACCCGCGAGCGCCTCGCGCTGATCTACAAGATGGGGCTGCCGCGCGAGGCGATGCTGGACCAGAAGCGCGGCGAATGGGAGCGGCTACGCCTTTCCTATCCGGGGATTCCGGCCGAGCCGAGCAATGCCTTCCTGGCTTCCATCGCGGTATACACCGACCTCGTGCCGGCGTTCGAGCGGCTGCTTGCGGAAAGCGGCAGCCTGGAGGCGTTCTACCGCCGCGTGAAGGAGCTCGCGGCGGCCGAGCCGGCGAAGCGTACTACCCAGCTCTCTTCAAGATAGCGGAATATCGACGATCTTCTTGTACGCCGCGCGCGCCCCCAGGCGGTCGAACCAACGCTGCAGGTTCGGGTGCGCCGGCCGCTCGATCGGCAGCCGCATCCACAGGTGCACGTGACAGCCGAGGGGGATGTCGCCGATGGTGAGGCTGTTGCCGGCGAAGTAGGGTCTATTCGAGAGGTAATGATCGGGAATGGCGAGCAACTCCGCGCATTTCTTGCGCGCCTCCTCGATCGCCTTCATGTCGCGCTTGTCCGGCGGCGTGCGCACCAAGCCCCAGAATACGGTGCGGAACTGCGCCTGGAAGGTGTAGGCCCAGTCCATCCAGCGATCCGAGTCGGCGCGCTGCCGGAGATCGGCCGGCCACAACGTCCCGGCGCCGTGCTTGGCCGCGAGGTAACGCACGATGGCGTGCGACTCCCAGAGCACGAAGCCGTCGTCGTCGATCGTGGGAACGAGCGCGTTCGGATTCATCTTCTTGTACTCGGGCGTCTGCACCACGCCAAACTGCATGCCGGCGTCGATGCGCTCGTACTTGATGCCCAGCTCCTCGACCGCCCAGAGCACCTTCTTGACGTTGACCGAGTTGACTCGGCCCCAGATCTTCAGCATCTCTAGAAGCCGACTGCCTGGCCATCGCGCCGGGGATCGCTGGCGGCAAAGTAGCCGCCGTCGAGCTTCCAGATGAGCTGCGCGCTGCCGAACTGGTTGTAGTCGTCGATCGTCACGATGCGGTGGCCTCGGCGCTGGAGCTCCTCGAGCGTCGCAGGCGCGAAGCCGCCGTCCTCGACGCTCACGTCCATGCCCTGGACGAAGCGGAAGCGCGGGCCGTCGCAGGCCGCCTGCGGGCTTTGGCCGTAGTCAGCGATGCGCACCATGACCTGCGCGTGCCCCTGCGGCTGCATCGTGCCGCCCATCACGCCGAAGCTCATCACCGGCTGGCCGTCGCGCGTGACGAAGCCCGGGATAATCGTCTGGTAGGGGCGCTTGCTCGGGCCGACGCCGTTCGGGTGGCCGGGCTCGAGCACGAAAGTGGCGGCGCGGTTCTGCAGCGAGACGCCGCTCGCCACCACGCCCGAGCCGAAGCCCATGAAGTTCGATTGGATGAAGGAGACCATCATGCCGGACGCGTCGGCCGCGGTGAGGTAGACCGTGCCGCCCTTGGGCGGCTTGCCCGGGCCGAAGTTCTGCGCTCGTCTAGGATCGATCAGCTTCGCCCGGTCCTTCAGGTAGCTCTTGTCGAGCAGCGCGGCCGGTGAAACGTCCTTCATGTAGTCGAGATCCGCGACGTAACGCCAGGCGTCGGCGAACGCGAGCTTCTGCGCCTCGATCTGCAGGTGCACGCTGTCGGCGCCGTCGACCGGGTGCGAGCGCAGGTCGAAGTGCTCCAGCATGCCGAGCGCCATCAGCGCCACGATCCCTTGGCCGTTGGGCGGAATCTCGTGCAGCGTGTAGCCGCGGTAGTCCATCTTCAGCGGCTCGACCCAGTCGGACTTGTGCGCGGCGAAGTCGGAGGCGCGCATCGCGCCGCCGTGCTTCTTCGCATGCGCCTCGATCGCCTCCGCGAGCTCGCCGCGATAGAACGCTTCTCCTTTCGTTGCAGCAATTCTCTCCAGAGTCCGGGCATGGTCCTTGAAAACGAAACGCTCGCCGGCACGGGGAGGGCGACCGTCCGGCAGGAACGCGTCAGCGAACCCCGGCTGGTTGCGAAGCTCCGGCACCTGCTTCTCCCACTGCCCGGCGATGGTCGGCGAGACGAGGAAGCCGTCGCGCCCATACTGGATCGCGCGTTCGAACAGCTTCTCGAACGGCAGCTTGCCCCAGCGCTTGTGGAGCTCGATCCAGGCCGAGACGCAGCCCGGCACGCTGACCGAGTGCCAGCCGCGCTGCGGCATGGATTTGTGGCCGGCGAAGAAGTCCGGCGTCCACGCCGCCGGCGAGCGGCCCGATGCGTTCATGCCGTGCAGCTTTTTGCCGTCCCAGACGATGGCGTAGGCATCGGAGCCGATGCCATTCGACACCGGCTCGACCAGCGTGAGGGTGATCGCGGTCGTGAGGATCGCGTCGATCGCGCTGCCGCCGGCGGCGAGCGCCTGCAGCCCGGCCTGCGCAGCGAGCGGCTGCGAGGTCGAGACCACGTTCGACGCCAGCAGCGGCTTGCGCGGCCAGGTATAGGGATTGGCCCACGCAAAAGGGGTAACCGGGACTCGTTGCTCCATGGCTAGAGTGTAGCCGCGACAGACTCGAAATCGAGCACCACGCGCCCGACAACGCGCCCGGCCTTGAGGTCCTCGAGCGCCGCGTTGGCGCTCTCGGCCGGGCGTGTCTCGACCGGCGCGGCCTTGATCTTGCCTTTCTTCGCGAGCGCGACGACCTCCTTCAGCTCCTGGAGGTTGCCCACGTAGGAGCCGACGATGCCGATCGCGCGTTGCGCGATCGGCGGCAGCGGATGGACGAGCTCGCCGCCGTAGAGGCCGCAGATCACGTAGCGGCCGCCTTTTCGCAGGGCGCCGATACCGAGCGCAGCGGTCGCGGGGCTGCCGACGAAGTCGATCGCGGCCGCTATGCCCTGCAGGCTTTGCGCGGCATCCGCGGCGCGGGTGTTGACCATTTGCTTCGCCCCTTGCCTGGCCGCGGCAGCGAGCTTCGTGTCGTCGATGTCGCACGCCACGATCTGCTTGATTCCCCTGGCACGCAGCACGGAGATGCCGATGAGGCCCAGACCCCCGCAGCCCAGCACCGCGACCCTGTCCTGGGCGCCGAGCGACGGAAGCTTCGCGGCGGCGCTATACACCGTCAGCCCCGAGCAAGCGAGGGTTGCGGCAAAACCCTCGTCGATGCCGCCGGCGTCGATCAGGTATTTGGGATCGGGAACCAGCACATGCGTGGAATAGGCGCCGGGGCGGCTGACGCCCAGGAAACGGATGCCCGATACGCAGTAGTTGTCCTGGCCGGCCTTGCACACCGCGCACTTGCCGCAGCCGATCCAGGGGTAGACGATTCTTTTCTGCCCGACCTTGACGCCCCGGGCGCGCGGGCCGAGCGCTTCGACGACGCCGAACGGCTCGTGGCCAAGAGTGAAAGGCGGTACGCAACCGCGGTCCTTGACGTAGAAGCGCTTGCCCCCGCCGAGATCGAAGTAGCCGTCCCAGATGTGGACGTCGGAGTGGCAGACGCCGGCGCGCGTGATGCGCACCAGGACCTCGCTGCCCTGCGGCTTGGGCGTTTCGAGAGCCACTCTCTGCAGCGGCTTGCCGTGCTCGATGATTTGGTAGCTGATCACGCTTTCCCCGCTTCGGTCAGTGCCTGGTCCAGATCCCACAGGATATCGTCGAGCGTCTCGATCCCAACCGACATGCGGATCATGTCGGGCATCACGCCGGCCTTGATCTGGTCGGCCTCTTCCATCTGCCGGTGCGTGGTCGATGCCGGATGGATCACCAGCGTCTTCGCGTCGCCGATGTTGGCGAGGTGGCTCATGAATTGCGCGGCGTCGATGAAGCGCTCACCGGCTTTCGCTCCTCCCTTGACACCGAAGTTGAGCAGCCCGGAGGCGCCCTTCGGGAGGTATTTCTTGGCGAGCGAATGATATCTGCTGTCAGGCAGCCCCGGGTAGTTGACCCAGGCGACCCGCGGATGGTCCTTGAGGAACTTCGCGACCGCGAGCGCGTTCTCGCAATGGCGCTCCATGCGCACGTGCAGCGACTCCAGCCCCTGCAGCAGCAGCCAGGCGTTCATCGGCGAGAGCGCCGGGCCGAAGGTGCGCATGATCTCCATGCGCGCCTTCATCGTGTAGCCGAAGTCGCCGAAGGTCTCGTGGAAGATGACGCCGTGGTAGCCCGGCGAGGGGGTGGTGAACTCGGGAAATTTTCCGTTGCCCCAGTTGAACCTGCCCGCCTCGACGATCACCCCGCCCATCGTCGTGCCGTGGCCGCCGATGTACTTGGTCGCCGAGTGCACCACGATGTCCGCGCCCCACTCGATGGGGCGGCAGAGGTAGGGCGAGGGCACGGTGTTGTCCAGCACCAGCGGGATCTCGGCTTCGTGCGCGATCTTCGCCAGCGCCTCGATGTCGACGATGTTGATCAGCGGGTTGCCCAGCGTCTCGGCGTAGAGCAGCTTGGTGTTGGGTTTTATGGCACGCCTGAAATTTTCGGGATCGTCCGGCGCGACAAACGTGGTCTCGATGCCGAGCTTGTTCAGGTTGACGTGCAGCAGGGTGTGCGTGCCACCGTAGAGCGTGGAGGCCGACACGATGTGGTCGCCGCCGCTGCACAGCGTGAGGATCGCGGTGGCCTCGGCGGCCTGCCCGGTGGCGCAGGCGAGCGCCGAGCGCGCGCCCTCGACCGCCGCCATGCGCTCCTCGAGCACCGCCACCGTGGGGTTGGAGATGCGCGAATAGACGTTGCCGAACGTCTGCAGGTTGAAGAGGCTCGCCGCGTGCTCCGCCGAATCGAACACGAAGGAGGTGGTCTGGTAGATCGGCGCGGCGCGCGCGCCGGTCGCCGGGTCCGGGATCTGGCCTGCGTGGAGACAAAGGGTCTCTATGCCGAACTTGCGGTCAGCCATTACTTTCTCATCCGGAAGCTGGCTCGGATTCTATCGCTGTCTCCACGGCGGGCTTGACCGTAACCCGGACCGCAAGGCTCTGCGTGCCGCCGCCGAGGATCACGCCGCGCATCGGCGTGACGTCGCCGAAATCGCGTCCCCACCCGAGCGTCACGTGGGCGTCGCCGGCGAAGCAGTTGTTGGTCGGGTCGATGTCCACCCAGCCGGCGCGCTCGCCGCAGTAGACCGAAGCCCACGCATGGGAGGCGTCGGCGCCGACCAGGCGCGGCCGCCCGGGCGGCGGCGCGGTGAGGATGTAGCCGCTCACGTAGCGCGCCGCAAGCCCGATCGCGCGCAGGCAGCCGATCATCAGGTGCGCGAAGTCCTGGCACACGCCGCGCCGTTCCTTGAGCACCTGCCTGAGCGGCGTCGACACGCTGGTCGCGGTGCGGTCGAAGGTGAAGTCCTTGTGGATGCGCCGCGCCAGGTCGGCTGCCGCGTCGAGGATGCCGCGCCGCGCGCCGAAGCTCTTCAACGCATAGTCGGTGAGTTCGCGCAGCCGCTCGACGTGCGGCGACTCGTAGAGGAACTCGGCGGGCTCGGCGAGCGGCCGCGCCTCGAGCGAGTGCAGGCGCGCGCGCACCGCTTCCCAGGACAGCTTCGGCGCGCTGCGCCTTTCGCGCGGCCGCGGCTGGACGTTGACTTCGGAATCGGCGCGCACCACAAGCGCCTCGTGCGGCGCCGCGACCAGCAGGTGCACGGTGCGATTTCCGTAGTAGTCCTCGCGCTCGGTGAACTCTCCGGCAGTCGGCTCGACGACGATGTGGTGCTGCTCGCAGGTCTGCCAGGGGAGCGTGCGCGGGGTGAGGTGCAGGAGCTGCTGCGAAAGCACTACGGGCGCGGAGTACCGGTAGTGCGTTTCGTGAACGATGTGCAGCCGCATTACGTGGCGAAGGTTTGCGTGCTCGCTTCGCCGACATGGCTGAAGAAGCGCAGGCTGAGCTGCTCGCCGTGGCGGTAGGCGGCGGCCTGCCAGTCGTCCAGGCGGGCGAGGAGCCGCTCGCTGCCCGGCTGCAGCTCGGCCGCGGGATCGATCTGCAGCAGCCCCCTCAGCGCGCCGTGGAAGTGCTCGTCCCCGAAGTCGCCGAACAGATCCACCAGCCGCTGCGCGTAATCGCGCAGCCCGTGCACCTGGAACGCGACCGAGCGCGGGTTAGCCTCGTCCCGGATCAGGAGGTCGAGCACCGGCATCCATTGCGGGCGCGTCATATAGCGCGCGCGGTAGGTAATGATCGAATCGGCCAGGCGCAGCAGCCAGGTGAGGTCCATCTCGGCTGGGCCGGCGACCGTCTGCTTGAGCGTGGTGCAGAGGCCCTGCAGGCGCTCGAGGCGGCGGCCGATGGAGAGGAAACGCCAGCCCGGGTCGCGCGTCATGCCGTCGAGCGCATAGCCCGATAGCGTGGTGAAGCCGGCGATGGCGAGATCGAGCTCGCCGAGCAGGTCGGAGAAGGCGGCTTTGCGCCCGCGGCGCTGCGTCAGGGCGTGCGTCAGGCGGTTCAGCGTGCGCCAGTTGTCGAGCGACAGGCGCTCGCGCAGGTTGGAGGCGACGCGCATCAGCTGGCGCAGGCCGCTCGCCAGGCCGGGCTGGGTGTCGTCGCTGATCGCGGCGCGCAGCGCGGCCGAAAGCTCTTTGTCGCCCGGATTGGCGCCGCCGGCGGGCAGCACGCCGGCGCGGTGCAGGAGCTCGAGCAGCACCGGCCGAGCGCGCTCGTCGTCGTCCCCCGGCACGTTGTCGCCGAAGCGGCCGAGCGCGACGCGCAGCAGGCGCGCGGTGGCGTCGCAGCGCTCGCAGTAGCGGCCGAACCAGAACAGGTTCTCGACCACGCGGCTCGAGAGATTGGTGCCGGCGCGCACCAGGTCCTGCTCGCCGATCGAGCGGCGCAGCAGACTGAACGTGTTCACCGGGCCGGAGGCGAGCACCCAGGTGTCCTTGCTCGAGCCGCCGCGCTGCATCGAGATGACGCGCGCGTCTGCGGCGCTCGCCACCCGCGTCAGGCCGCCCGGCATGACGAAATAGCCGTTCGGCGTGGCGCAGGCGAACACGCGCAGGCCGATCGCGCGCGCGAGCAGGCGCGGATGCGCGCGGTCCCACACCGGTGCGCGCGACAGGTGCACCAGCTCCTGCGCGACGTAATCGTTCGGGCGCGCGCGCAGCATGCCGACCACGCGCTTGCGGCCGCGCTCGTCGAGGTCTTCGCCGAACATCGGCTCGACGCGCAGCTGCGGAAAGGCGGCCTTGATCACCAGGCGGTGGACGTTGGCGACCACCTGCTCGAGCGCCGCCGGCTCGCCGCACCACCAGGTGGCGACCGAGGGCATCAAGAGATCCTGGCCCAGAATCTTCTTGGCGAGGTTCGGAAGAAAACCAAAAAGCGTGCTCGACTCGAGCAAGTTCGAGCCGAGCGCGTTCGCCACCAGCACGTTGCCGCGGCGCACCGCGTCGACCAGCCCCGGGATGCCGAGCGCGGAATCGCTGCGCAGCTCGAGCGGGTCGCAGTAGTCGTCGTCCTGGCGGCGCAGGATGGCATGCACGCGCCGCAGCCCGGAAAGCGTCTTCAGCCAGACGCAGCCCTCGCGCACCGTGAGATCGTTGCCTTCGACCAGCGGCAGGCCAAGGTAGCGCGCGAGATAGGCGTGCTCGAAGTAGGTCTCGTTGTGCGGCCCGGGGGTCAGCAGCGCGGTGAGCGGAGACCCGCTCATTTCTCCTTCGGGCTGCGGGGCCCAGTGCGCCAAGCTGTCGCGCAGCGTGGCGAAGAACTGCGCGAGGTGCTGCACCTTGAGATCGCGGAACAGCTCCGGGAAGGCACGCGAGATGATGATGCGGTTCTCGAGCGCGTAGCCCGCGCCCGAAGGCGCCTGCGTGCGGTCGTGGAGCACCCACCAGCGGCCGTCGGGCGAGCGCGCGAGGTCCGCGGCGTAGAAGTGCAGCATCACGTCGCCGGGCGCTCTCGCGCCGCGGCAGGGGCGCAGGAAGCCGCCGTGCCCATAGACCAGCGCCGGCGGCAACAGGCCCTCCTTCAGCAGGCGCTGCTCGCCGTAGACGTCGACCAGGATGCGGTTGAGGAGCGCGGCACGCTGCACGATCGCCGCCTCGATCGCGCTCCATTCCTCCTGCGGCAGGATCATCGGCAGCAGATCGAGCTCCCACGGCCGGTCCGCGCCCTGCGGATCGGCGTAGACGTTGTAGGTGACGCCGTTCTCGCGCACCTGGGAGAGCACCGAGTGCAGCCGGTCGCGCATGCGCTCGGCGGGCGCGGCTGCGAGCTCGCCGATCAGCGCCTTCCAGTGCGCGCGCGGCGTGTTCGCCGCCTCGAACAGCTCGTCGTAGCGCTCGCGCGTCAGCGGGTATTCGGAAAGCAGCTCGCGGGACATCGCGCGAGCGAGATTAGCACGCCGAGATTAGCGCCGAAGGTCCAGCGTGAATGGGAAATTCGGGTTGCGCGGCTCGGCGCGCGTTTCGACGCGCCCGGGAGTATGGCCGGTCCTGAAGAAGCGGGCGAGGCGCCGGCCTTCGGCCTCGTACGCGTTCACCGGGAAGGTTTCGTGCGCGCGGCCGCCGGGGTGCGAGACGTGGTACTGGCAGCCGCCGAGCGAGCGGTTCATCCAGCTGTCGACCAGATCGAACACCAGCGGTGCGTGAACCGCAATCGTCGGATGCAGCGCCGAGGGCGGCTGCCACGCGCGGTAGCGCACGCCGGCGACGTACTCGCCGACGTTGCCGGTGGCGGCGAGCGGCACCGCGCGGCCGTTGCAGGTGAGCACGTGACGCTCGTCGACCAGGCCGCTGGCCTTCACCTGCAGCCGCTCGACCGAGGAGTCGACGTAGCGCACGGTGCCGCCGGCCCCGCCTTCCTCGCCCATCACGTGCCAGGGTTCCAAGGCTGCGCGCAGTTCAACCTGAACTGCGCGAGCCGAAAACTCGCCGTAGCGCGGAAACTTGAACTCGAAATGCGGTAAGAACCACTGCGCATCGAGCGGCGTGCCTTGCTGGTTCATTTCCGCGATCACGTCCTCGAAGTCCTGCCAGACGAACCAGGGCAGCATGAAGCGGTCGTGCAGCTCGGTGCCCCAGCGCTTGAGCCGGCCGGGGCGGTAGGGCTTCTGCCAGAAGCGCGCGAGCAGCGCGCGCATGAGGAGCTGCTGGGTGAGCGACATGCGCGCATGCGGCGGCATCTCGAAGGCGCGCATCTCGAGCAATCCCAGGCGGCCGGCTGGGCCGTCCGGCGAGTACAGCTTGTCGATGCAGAATTCCGCGCGGTGCGTATTCCCGGTCGCATCGACCAGCAGATTCCGGAACAGGCGATCGACCAGCCAGGGCGGGCAGTGCGAGCGGGTCTGCCGTTCCAGCTCCCGGAAGGCGATTTCGATCTCGTAGACCGAGTCGTTGCGCGCCTCGTCGATGCGCGGCGCCTGGCTGGTCGGGCCGACGAACATCCCCGAGAAGAGATACGAGAGCGAGGGGTGGTTGTGCCAGTAGGCGAGCAGGCTCGCGAGCAGGTCGGGGCGGCGCAGGAACGGCGAATCGGCGGCGCTCGGCCCGCCGAGCGCGAAGTGGTTGCCGCCGCCGGTGCCCGAGTGCCGGCCGTCGAGCATGAATTTCTCGGTGGTGAGGCGCGTCTGCCGCGCCTGCTCGTAGAGGAACTCCGTGTTCGCCACCAGGTCGCTCCAGCTCGCCGCCGGGTGCACGTTGACCTCGAGCACGCCGGGGTCGGGTGTGATGCGAAACGATTCGAGCCGCGGGTCCTTCGGCGGCTCGTAGCCCTCCAGCACCAGCGGGAAGCCGAGGTCCGCGGCGGTGGCCTCTATCGCGGCGACCAGCTCGAGATAGTCCTCGAGCGCTTCCACCGGCGGCATGAAGACGTAGAGCACGCCGTTGCGCGGCTCAGCGCAGAGCGCCGTGCGCGTGATCCTGGCGGCCGATTCGAAAGGTCCGGGCCTGGCTTCCCCGGCGGCAGCCGAAATGGCCCTTTGAAAATGTATTTGCTGATGAGGCGGTAGAGCGGGAAATCGCTGCATCGGATCGGGGGCGTGCAGCGTGGGACGGTCGCCGGCGGCGGCCCAGGGCAGTGAATCGAGCGGCAGGCGATAGCCCATCGGCGAATCGCCGGGGATGAGATAGCAGCGCTCGGCGCGCAGAAACCATGCGCCGCTTTCCCAACGGATCGAACTTCTCCTGAGAGGCAACACATGGCCGACGGCTTTGTCGAGACCGTGCCTGAACACCTTGCGCAGGCGCGCGCGCTCGAGCGGGTCGTCGAGTCGCGCATCGAACGGATCCACGTTCCCCGGCAGCTTGCGCTCGCGCCAGAGGTAGTACCACGTGTCCTCGTAGGCGGCGAAGACGTGCTTCGGATCGACGCCGATTTTTTCCGATAACGTTTTCAGGAAGGTGGCCGCCTGCGCGGGCGTCGCGCCGTAGTTCGTCGCCTCTTCGGCGAAGAGCGAAGGGTCGCGCCATACCGGCTCGCCGTCCTTGCGCCAGAAGCAGGTGAGCGACCAGCGCGGCAGCTGCTCGCCCGGGTACCACTTGCCCTGGCCGTAGTGCAGAAGGCCTTTCGGGGCGTAACGTTCTTTGAGTTTCTTTAAAAGATTGGAACCGATCAGCCTTTTTCTCGGCCCCATCGCCTCGGTATTCCATTCGGCGCCGTCGCGGTCGTCGATCGAGACGAAGGTGGGCTCGCCGCCCATGGTGAGACGCACGTCGTGCGCCGCGAGGTCGCCGTCGACGCGGCGGCCGAGCGCCTCGATCGAGCTCCACTGCGCCTCGGTGTAGGGCTTGGTGACGCGCGGCGCCTCGCGCACGCGCTCGATCCTCATCTCGTGCGAGAACTCGACCTCGCACTTGTCGGTGAGTCCGGTGATGGGAGAGGCGCTCGACGGCTCGGGCGTGCAGGCGAGCGGGATATGCCCCTCGCCGGCGAGCAGCCCCGAGGTCGGGTCTAGCCCGATCCAGCCCGCGCCGGGCAGGTAGGCCTCGCACCAGGCGTGCAGATCGGTGAAGTCGCGCTCGGGACCGGAGGGGCCGTCGAGGGATTTCACGTCCGCGGTCAATTGGATCAGATACCCAGACACGAAGCGCGCCGCGATGCCGAGATGGCGCAGCAGCTGCACCAGCAACCAGCCCGAGTCGCGGCACGAGCCGCTGGCGAGAGCGAGCGTCTCCTCCGGCGACTGCACGCCCGCTTCCATGCGGATGAGATAGCGCACATCCTTCGCGAGCTGGCGGTTGAGATCGACCAGGAAGTCGTTGGTCTTCTTCGGCGCGCGCGGGATCTCGTCGAGGTAGGCCTTAAAGAGCGGCGTCAGGGGGATTTTTCTTAGGTAAGGCTCCAGTTCAGGAAGCTGCGCAGGGTCGTACTTGAACGGCATGCTCTCGGCATAGGGCTCGAGGAAGTAGTCGAACGGATTGATGACCGACATCTCGGCCACCAGGTCGACCTCGATCGAGAGCTCGTGCGTCTTCTCCGGGAACACGAAGCGCGCGAGCCAGTTCGCCTGCGGGTCCTGCTGCCAGTTGACGAAGTGCTTCTGCGGCGCCACCTTGAGCGAATACGCGAGCACCGGCGTGCGCGCGTGCGGCGCCGGCCTCAGGCGCACGACCTGGGGGCTGAGCGCGACCGCGCGGTCGTAGCGATAGCGCGTGACGTGATTGAGAGCGACGTGGATTGTCATTGCTGCGGCTGCGCCATGACTTGCGCCTGCGCCATCAGCGTCTCGCTGCCGCCGCCGACGCGCACGCCACGCACCGGGCAGGCGTCGAGGTAGTCCGCGCCGACGGCGATCTTGATGTGCGCTTCGCCGACAGCGCAGTCGTGCGCGATGTCGAAGCTGCGCCAGCGATCGCCGACCCAGGCCTCGCACCAGGCGTGCATCGCAACCCCGTGGTTGTTCCTCAAATACATGTATCCGGACACATACCGGGCGGGAACGCCAAGATATCGGCAGCAAGCGATGAAGGCATGCGCGGCATCCGCCGCCGAGCCCCTGCCGTTCTTGGCGTGGATCCCCGCGGCAAGCTCGCGCAGGCCGGCAAGGGTGCCGATCTCGTGCCGGAATCTTTCGGCAAAGGCGGCAAGCGCCTCGTCGGCGCGCGTAAGGCCGGTCGGCCGCAGGAAGAGCAGTGGCGAGAGCGGCGCGCCCGTGAAGTCGGAGGGCTCGTCGAGCACCGCGGCGGTCTCGACGCAGCCTTGCGCCTGGATCGCGATCCCAGTGACCGGCTTGTCTATGGTCAAGACGTGGAGCACGTTGCCGTAGCCGTCGGTCGTGCGCAGCGCCGCCCCGGGCGTCTCGAGCTTCCAGCCGACCACCTTCTGGCGCGTCGTGTCGCGTGGGGTGAGGCGCAGGTACTGCGTCGATAGGCGCACCGGCGAGTCGTATGCATAGCTGAACTGGTGGGTTATCACGTATCTCATTCTGGAACTTGAGCAGTTCTCCTATCGGTATATTTCATACCGCCCCCAGGTAGGCGCGCTGGATGCGCCTGCCAAGCTCGCCGATGTCGTCCAGCACCGCGGTGAGGAACTCGTGCAGGCCGCTCTGGAACACTTCCTCGACGTCGACGTAGGAGAGGCGCGCGTGCAGCTCGTACGCGAGGCGCTTGGCCGCCTCGTCTTTCTGCCCGCGGGTGCGGTCGAGCGCCTCCTTCACCTGGTCGAAGCACGCGGCAAGCGAGCGCGGCATGCGCCGCTCGAGAATCAGGAGCTGCGCCACCTTGATGGGGAAGATCTGGTCGCGGTAAAGCTGGCGGTAGGTCTCGAACGACGACACCGAGCGTAGCAGTGCCGCCCACTGGTAATAGTCAAGCGCGCCGCCAACGTCCTCCACCGAGGGCAGCAGGATGTGGTACTTGACGTCGAGGATGCGCGCGGTGTTGTCGGCGCGCTCGAGGAAGGTGCCCAGGCGCGAGAAATTGAACGCCTCGCCGCGCACGATGGTGCCGTAGGTCACGCCGCGGAAGAGGTGCGAGCGCTCCTTCACCCAGTCGAAGAACTCGGTGGCGCCCGAGCCGGTGACGCGGCTGCGCGGAATGTGGCGCACCTCGATCCAGGTCGCGTTCAGCGTTTCCCACATCTCGGAAGTGATCAGCCAGCGCACCGCGTGAGCGTTCTCGCGCGCCCATTTGAGGCAGCTGTAGATCGAGGAGGGATTCTTCTCGTCGAGCGCCATGAACTCGATCAGCGCGGGAAGGCTGAGCTTGTCGTGGCGCTCTTTGTACAGCTCCTCGGTGCCGGTAATCGAGAGCGGCGCGAGCAGATTCTCGCCCTGCACGTCCTCGGTGCCGAACAGCACCAGGTTGGAGGTGACGCCGAGGATGCGTGCCGTGTTTTCGGCACGCTCCATCTGCCGGCTCATCCAGTAAATGCGGTCCGCGACCCTCGAGAGCATGGTCGGAATTCAGGGACAAACCGCGTTTTTCTGCCGATCCCCTCGGGGGTCGCTTCCCCCCTCGTCAAGGAGGCGACAAGACGAAAACGTGGTCTGTCCCTGTTTCTTCAGTCGACGACCCATGTGTCCTTCGTGCCGCCGCCCTGCGACGAATTCACCACCAGCGAGCCTTCCTTCAGCGCCACGCGCGTGAGGCCGCCGGGCACCAGCTTCGCCTCCTTGCCGGAAAGCACATAGGGCCGCAGGTCGACGTGGCGCGGCGCGATGCCGTCCTCGACGAAGGTCGGACAGGTGGAAAGCGAAAGCGTCGGCTGCGCGATGTAGTTGGCGGGATTCGCCTTGATGCGCGCGCGGAAGGCGTCGATCTCCGACTTCTTCGCCGCGGGGCCGATCAGCATGCCGTAGCCGCCGGAGCCCTGGACCTCCTTCACCACGAGCTCGGGGATTTTTTCCAGCACAAAGTCGAGGTCCTGCGGCCGCTTGCATTGCCAGGTCGGCACGTTCTGCAGGATCGGCTCCTCGTGCAGATAGAAGCGGATCATCTCCGGCACGTACGGATAGGTCGACTTGTCGTCCGCGACGCCGGTGCCGATCGCGTTAGCGAGCGCGACATTGCCGGCGCGGTACACCGAGAGCAGCCCCGGCACGCCGAGCAGCGAGTCCTGGCGGAAGGCGAGCGGGTCGAGGAAGGCGTCGTCGATGCGGCGGTAGATAACGTCGACGCGCTGCGGGCCGCTCGTCGTGCGCATGTGAAGGAAGCCATCCTTCACGAACAGATCGCCGCCCTCGACCAGCTCGACGCCCATCTGCTGCGCGAGGAAGGCATGCTCGAAATAGGCGTTGTTGTGCTGGCCCGGCGTCAGCACGGCGACCACCGGATCGCGCGACGCAGGCGGGGCCGCGGCGCGCAGCGTCTCGAGCAGGAGGCCCGGGTAATGCTCGACCGGGTGGACGTGCTGGCGCGCGAAGAGCTCCGGAAAGAGCCGCATCATCATCTTGCGGTTCTCGAGCATGTACGACACCCCTGAGGGCGTGCGCAGGTTGTCTTCGAGCACGTAGTACTTGCCGTCCTCGTGGCGCACGAGGTCGATGCCCGCGATGTGCGAGTACACGCGGTTCGGCAGCTCGAGGCCGAGCATCGCCACCTGATAGGCCTCGTTGGTCAGCACCTGCGCGGCGGGAATCACGCCCGCCTTGAGGATTTCCTGACCGTGGTAGACGTCGTGGAGGAAGCGGTTGAGCGCCGCGACGCGCTGGCGCAGCCCGCGCGCCAGCTCGTTCCACTCGGCGTGCGGAATGACGCGCGGAATGGTGTCGAACGGAATGAGGCGTTCGGCGCCGGCGTTGTCGCCGTACACCGCGAAGGTGATGCCGACGCGATGGAACAAGAGGTCGGCTTCGCGCCGCTTTTCGGCGACGCGCTCGGCGGGGGTCTCGGCAAGCCAGTCGGCGAGCGCGCGGAAATGCGCGCGCACCTCGCCGTCGGCGGCTCGCATCTCGTCGTATTGCCCGCGTCCCAAACAGTCTCCCGTGATGGCAAAAGGCAAAGCAACGCCCATGCCAAAACT
>Ga0075420_100000245_pt1 | contig 39904 bp, 32 predicted proteins | sample SoiMetdeltSBSDD4_FD_75296 | JGI IMG/M metagenome (GOLD analysis project Ga0075420, IMG submission 75296) | Bulk soil microbial communities from a Populus tree surrounding site in Tennessee, USA - Soil MetaG P. deltoides SBSDD4 | ecosystem: Environmental > Terrestrial > Soil > Tree plantation...
GGGAGGCGTCCCGCAGTGGCCGACGCGATGAACTGCACGTCGTCGACCGTGAGGCCCGCGGTCTTGAGCACCTCGCGCCCCATGCGCCAGTTGAAGCCGCCGACGCCGCCACCGGTCGCCGAGAGCCGCTTGCCCTTGAGCTCCTTGGCGGTCTTCACATCGGGCGCCACCATATAGGCCTGCGGCATGCGCGGCGCGAGCCCCCAGAACTGCTGCACCCTCATGCCGTTGCCGACCGCAACGTCGCTGACGCTGACGATGGCCGACCCCTGCACCGCCGCCGCGTTCGAGGTCGCGGACTGGCCGCCCTCGAACTGGATGATGTTGGCGTCGATGCAGCGCTTGGCGAAGAAGCCGAGATCGCGCGCGATATAAGGTGAGGTATGGACGACGTTCGGCGGCGCTACCGACACGCCGATGTTGATCTTGCGCATGGTCGCGCACTTCGCGGTTTCGGCTTGCGCCTGGTCTGCGCCAAAGGAGACACACGCGGCGGCGAACGCCGCGACCGCGAACCAGCGGCATTTATTCGACCATGTATTCGACATCGGGACAGTTCCTTCCTGTTGCCGGCTATTTTTTCGAACCTGAAGGCGAAGCGTCAGTTGTCGTCGGGCTGGTTGGTCCACGGCGCGACGTATTTCTCCGCCATCCGCAGCAAGGCCGTCAGTGTGACGCCGAGCAGCCCGAGCGCGACGATCGGCACGAACATGCGATTGACCTGATAGGTCGCCGCCGTCCGAGAGATTAGGTACCCGACTCCGGACAGCGCGGTGTAGAGGTCGGCCAGCACCATGCCGATCAGCGCGCGGCCGAGAGACAGCCGCAGGCCGGTCACGATGAACGGCAGCGACGCCGGGATCACGATATTCTTCCAGAGCTGCCACTCGCTGCACCGGAACGCCTTGCCGACCTCGATCAGCTTGGGATCAACGGCCTTCACGCCCTGATAGGTGTTGATCACCATCGGGAAGAAGGCGAACATGAACAGGATGATGACCTTCGCCGTGTCCTCGTAGCCGGCCCACAGCACGATCAGCGGCACCAGCGCGACCGATGGGATCGAATACAGGAAGGTGATGTAGACGCTAAACGCTACATCGATCACCCAGAACCGCGCCAGCATCAGCCCCGTCAGGATGCCGAACACCACCGCGAACGAGAAGCCGACCATCAGCACCTTGAGGCTCGGCCAGAAATAGGCCCAGAGCTCGCCGCTCGCGATCATTTCGACCGCGGCCTTGGCGATCGCGCTCGGCGTCGTGAACAGGATCGGATCGATGTGCGAACCGGCCACCTCCCAGATCAACAGGAAGGTGATCACCGACACGAGCCGGATTCCGAGATTGAGAAACATACGCCGCATGCGGCGCTCGCCGGCCACCCGTGTCGCACGGGCCTTATCGTCCGACAGCGCGCGTTCAGCGTCGGGCAGCGCGCGGGGTTGTTCGATCGCGGTCACGCCATCTCCCTCGGTGCCCTGGACTGCACCGGCCTGGCCGTATGGAGCTGGTGCCAGATGTGCTGGCGCAACTCACCGAACCGAACGTCGGTGCGCATCTCGTCGACGTTGCGGGGCCGACCGAACGGAACATCGAGCAGTTCCTTGATCCGCCCGGGACGCGCGCTCATCACCGCGATCCGGTCGCCGAGCAGGATCGCCTCGTCGATAGAATGGGTGATGAAGACCATGGTCTTGCGCTCGTCCGGCCGCTCCATCAGGTGCAGCAATTCCTCCTGCAGGATTTCGCGGGTCTGCGCGTCGAGCGCCGCGAACGGCTCGTCCATCAGCAGCACCGACGGGTTCATCGCCAGCGCACGCACGAGCCCGACGCGTTGCTGCATGCCGCCGGAGAGTTGGTAGGGATAGTGGTTCTCGAAGCCGGTAAGCCCGACCAGATCGAGATAGCGGCCGACCGCCTGCTTGATCCGGTCCCGGGAGGCTCCCGACATCGCCAGTCCGAACGCGGCGTTGTCGAACACCGTCTTCCACGGCAGCAGACCAAAGTGCTGAAATACCATCGCGACGCCGTCGGGTGGACGCCCGACGACCTGTTGGCCGTTGACCAGCAGTTTCCCGTCACTGAGGTCAGTCAGCCCGGCAATGCAGCGCAGGAAGGTGGTCTTGCCGCAGCCCGACGGACCGACAATGCACATGATCTCGTCGCGTCGGATTTCCAGCGAGAGCTGATGAAATGCGACCACCGCGCCATCGAGGAAGAGTTTGGCTGCGTTGTCGGCAACGATCGCAGGCTTGGCTGCGGTTTCCGTCGAACTCATACGTTTCCTCAACCTGAGCCAGACATTGTTCTCGCAGGGGAAACCGCGGCTGTCGGCCGGGCAGCTTGCGCCGCCTCTTCTCGTTCTTTTTTAGTGGGTCGCTTCCCGAAAGTCTCCGGGAAAATCCGCGGGCTCCTGAGGGCGCGCGCTTGTGCCGCTTGCGCGAATTCGGCGTTTTCGCCTGACCAACGCGCGGCAGCGGCAGCGACGGTCGCGATTTCTTGGTCGTCCGTTGCCGCAATGCAACGTTCCTGCACCGGTTGTTCATCGCCCGTTCACGCCGGTTTTAGCATTGTGCACCAACTGGTTCCCGATGCGTTCCAACGGCAATTGTGACGCGGACACTGTCCGCGCGGATCGTCGGTCGAGCATCGGAAGTCGCGAATCTGCGCTGGTTTTTGCCGGCCCTGTGCAATTCCGATGGCTGCAATTGGGGCACGCGCGTGCGTGGGTTGGAGGGACGTGTCATCAGCCAGATAGAGCAAATTGTCAGCCGCAAGGGCGTAGTCCCCTCCCTTGTCGAGGCGATGCGGCTGCATCAGTGGGCGAAGAACGTCCTGGTCTTCGTGCCGCTCATCCTCGCCGGCCAGACCGAGAACCTCGACGCCTGGACCAATTGCCTGCTCGGATTCCTGGCGCTCGGAATCCTGGCGTCGTCGACTTATCTCCTGAACGACGTGGCCGACCTCCAGTCCGACCGGCGCCATTGGTCGAAGCGGGATCGCGCGCTGGCGCGCGGCGACCTGCCGGTGCCGGTGGCCATCGCCGTCGGCGGCATCGGCGTCCTGGTCAGCTTCACCCTGGCGGCAACCGTCAATAGCCACGCCACCTTCGTCCTGGTGATCTACGCGGCCTCGACGGCCGCCTATTCGCTCGGCCTCAAGCGCGTGCCGGTGCTCGACGTGTTCCTGCTGGCGTTCCTGTTCACGCTGCGGCTGATCTACGGCGTCTATCTCGCCGAGGTGGCGGCTTCGCCCTGGCTGCTCGTGTTCTCGATGTTCCTGTTCATGTCGCTGTCGCTCGCCAAGCGGCAGACCGAGATCCAACGCAGTGCTGCGCTCGGCAACGAGAGCATCCATGGCCGCGGCTATGTCGCCGGTGACATGATGTTCGTATTCGGCCTGGGCATCGCGGCCGCCGCCGGCGCCGTGCTGATCATGGTCCTGTACCTGATCCACGACGCCTTCGGCGCCGGTTTCTACCGAGCCCCGGTGCTGCTCTGGTCAATGCCGGCGATCATGTTCCTGTGGCTCGGCCGGGTCTGGCTGCTGGTCGGCCGGAATGCACTCGACGACGATCCGCTCTTGTTCGCCGTGCGGGACAACGTCAGCCTGGCGCTCGGCGCCTCGATGGTCGTCGCCTTCATCAGCGCCTGGCAGATTCCCTGGCAGATTTGACGAGTATGACTGCGTATGGGAACCACGAGTCCGACCTTGTTCTGGCCTAAGGGCCGCGTCGGGTCGTGGCTTGCGGTCGCGGCGTTCGGGATCGCCGCACAAGCGATCCTCTGGTCGCTGTCGGAGCCGGCCGACCTGTTCAGCGACTTCTACAAAGCCTACTTCCCGGCCGCCGATCGGCTGCTGACCGAAGGCGCGGTCGCGACCTGGGAAACCACCGAGTCCGCCGCCGTCGGCTTCGTCAATCTTCCAATCCTGGCCTGGCTTTTCGTCCCGCTCGCGCTGCTCGGTGAGCCGGCAGCCGGCTGGGCGTTCCTGGCGCTCGGCGCCGTGGCGATCGCCGCCATCTATGTGTTGATGCTGCGGCTCGGCGACTTCAACATCGCAACTGGGGCGATGCTGGCGCTATCGATCCTCGCCAGCGGCCCGCTGGTGAACAGCCTGCGTGAAGGTAACACCACGCACTTCATCCTGTTGTTGCTGGTCCTCGCCCTCCTGCTGTGGCGCGCGGGCTACGAATACGCGGCCGGTCTGCTGCTGGGGCTGTGCGCCCTGTTCAAGCTGCCGCTGATGCTGTTCGGGCTCTACGTGTTGCTGCGCGGCCGCTGGCGCATGGTCGCCGGTGGCGCCACCGCCATCGTTGGGGCGGTGTTTCTGTCGATCGCGGTGTTCGGGCCCGAGATCAATATCGACTGGTACCGGAACTGCATCCAGCCGTTCCTCGGCGGTGTGATGCCGGCCTTCAACGTCCAATCGGTCGACGGCTTCCTGGCCCGACTTGAAAGCGGCCCGGCGCTGCTGATGGAATGGACCCCGCTCGCCCCCTCGCTGTGGCACAAGATCGTGCGCAGCGTCGTCCTCTCGGCGATGTTCATCTTTGCCTTCGTCGCCATCATCCGTGGTGATCGCAGCGCGCCGGGCGCGCGGCCGTTCGAGCGCGACGCGCTCGAATTCTCGATCGTGCTGGCGCTCGCGGTGGTGACCAGCCCGGTTTCGTGGTCGCACTACTACCTGCTGCTGCTGTTGCCGTGGGCGCTCTATCTCGGCGGACGGCTCGCCCTTCCCGACGACGCGACCACGCGCTGGTTGATGGCGGGCGGTATGCTGCTCGCCTCGCTGCCGGTGATCGTGCTGCCGGTCGGGTCGGGCCTGGTTGCCGCAATCGTGTCGCGGACGCTCGTGTCGGCTTGGATGTTCGGTGGGCTCATGATGCTGGCTGCGCTGGTTCGTGGCGCGCTGTATGCTGCGCAGCCGAGTTCCGCTGTGAAACAACAGACGGCCGCGCCATGAGCGAAACGCCCGCGACCACCAAGGCGTCACCGACCGAGTGCCCATCGTCGGCCTCGCTGACGCGCAGCCTCGCGATCTTTCTGCTGTTGAACGCACTGGTGCTCAATGGCCTGATCTGGCTGGTCTCGCCGGCCGGATATAAGGAGACGGTGCTGCAGCATAGCTGGGACGTGCTGCGCGTCGACGGCAGCGACGACTCCTGGGGCGCGATGTCGATTGCGCTCGACTATTTCCGTTCCGGCGAGAAGATGCCGATCTACAGCGAGGTCTTCTTCGATCGTAATGTGAAATTCCAATACCCGCCCTCCTCGCTGTTCGCGCTGATGGCGATGCAGGCGATGGCGCATCCGGCGCGCGTGCGCACCACCGACCAGGACGTCTATGCCTGGCCGACCGTCAACGACCTCTCGGGCTGGCTGTTCCTGGTGCTGACAGCGGCCGCGACAGCGGCGCTGCTCGAACGCCGACTACGAGAACAATGCAAGTTCGACGATACGCGCACGCTTGTCGGCCTGCGGGTCGCGCTCGTGTTCGGTCTCGCGCTGACGTTCTATCCCTTGGTAAAGGCGTTCTCGCTCGGGCAGATCCAGGTGTGGATCAACGGCCTGTTCGCGGTCGCGCTATTGGCTTGGGCGACGGGATGGCGAACGGTAAGCGGCGCGCTGATGGGTGTCCTGTGCCTGATCAAGCCACATTACGGGCTGTTCGTACTGTGGGCGCTGCTGCGCAAGGAATGGCGCTTCGCATTCGCCTGCGGCGCCGCCGGCTGCATCGGCCTGATCGGGTCGCTGGCCGTGTTCGGATGGACCAACCATCTCGACTACCTGCCGGTGCTCTCGCACCTGGCGGAGCGCGGCGAGACCTACTATCCGAACCATTCCGTGAACGGGCTGCTTAACCGGCTGATGTCCGTGATCGAGCCGGAGCACTATCGCAACCTCGATTGGGGCGACGGCGCGTTCCCGCCGTTCAATCGCCTGGTCTACTGGACGACCACGGTCAGTTCCGCCGCGATCCTCCTGCTCGCCATCCTCCGGCGCAACCGCGACAACGACCCCGACCGCGTCGTCGACTTCTGCACCATGGCGGTGAGCGCCACGGTCGCCTCCCCCATCGCCTGGGAACATCACTACGGCGTGCTGTTCCCGGTGTTCGCGGTCGTGCTGGTTGGCGCACTGCGCAGCCGCGCGCGGCTGCCCTGGCTGATCGCCAGCTATGTGCTGGCGAGCAATTACTTCATCGCGACGCAGCTCCTGGCGCCGACGTTCTGGAACTTTATCCAGTCCTACCTGTTGTTCGCGACTTGGATCCTGCTGGTGCTCTTGCACTTGCGGCCGCCGTTGCCGCAGTCTAGCGCTAACGCGAGCGCCGCCGACGTGCCGCAAAACCGCTTCCAGGGCACGCAGCCGATGAGCGCGATGCGCTTTTCGCCCTGATGTCATCAGGTTGTGACATCGCGGGCGGCATCAGGACGTGACAGCGTCCGCCGGCTTTTGCAAAGTGCCGGCATACTTCTCTGAGGTGTTCTTCTCTGAAGTGTTCCTGGGGGTCTGATCTGCCGTCTTCAGCGCTGCGCATTCGGATCAACATTCTCGGCACGATCATCCTCGCCGTTCACTTGGCGCTGGCGCTGCTGTCGTACGTCCAGGCGCCGGTGCTGTGGAGCGGGCTCGAGCATCCGCGGGCCGCCGCCTTCTTTGACAACCTCGGCATCGGAGCGTCGAGTCTGTTCGCAGGCAACGAGGCCGTGGTCCTGAGCCAGGGCATTCCGCTCGTCATCGCCACCGTGGCGGCGGCGCTCCTGATCCTGATGCTGACGCGCAGCACTGACGATACAGATGCCGGTGTGGCCCAATTGCTCTTGCGGTGGTCAATCGCATTCGCGGCGGCGTGCTTCGTCGCCTTCCCGCTGTTCACGCAGGATTTCTGGCTGTCGGCGGCGTGGGGCCGCATGATCGCGACGGGCATCAATCCGTTCCACACATTGTTCACTGACAACGATCTGGCCGGCCTGCCGCTCGACCATTTCCCGATGCCGATGTCCTACGGGCCGCTGTGGGGCGCTCTCTCGGCGCTGGTCGCGTTGCTTGGATGGAATAACGCGATCGCGATGGGGCTGCTGTTCAAGGCCCTGATCGCGGGAGCATGGCTCTGGTCGCTGTTCCTGATCGACGCCCTTCAGCGCGACAGGCCTGCGCGCGAGCGCTGCCTCGCCATCGCGCTGTTCGGATGGGTGCCGCTCGGCGTCTCGCAATCGATCGCCGAAGGTCACAACGATATCGTGATGATTACACCGGCGCTGCTGTGGTTCCTGCTGCTGCTGCGCAACAACCGGTGGGCGCCGGTCGCGCTGGTGGCGTCGGTGCTGTGCAAATATGCCACCGCGCCGTTTTTCCTAATCGACCTGATCCACGCCTTTCGCCGCGAGCGCCTCACTCCGTTGCAATACATTTGGCGCATGTTGCCGGCGGGACTGTTCGCGCTCTTGTTCCTCGCCTTGTTCTTCCGCTCGATGTCGTTCTTCGATGGCGTAAGAGTCGTCAGCGAGTGGTACTTCCTGCGGCCGAGCGAGGCGGTCTCGGGACTCGAGAAGCTATTGGGCTTCCCGCTCTATCCCTTGCATTTCGTTGCGCTGGCCGTATTCCCGGCAGTCGCAGTCTGCTGGCTTGCAACCACGGTGCGGGAAGCGAGCACCGAGAACCTGACCAAGGCCACGGTGGCGCTGATGGCCGCGATCCTGTTCGGCGCGATCAGCCACCTCTGGCCCTGGTATCTGGTGTGGGGTGTCGCCTTCGGCGCGCTGTTGCCGCAATGGTGGGTGTCGCGCTTCATCGCCGCCGTCGCGCTACTGATGCCGTTCACGTTGGCGACGTGGTGGGTGCCCTGGAGCGAGCCTTACCGGGACCTGGCGACGCTGGCCATTTACGCCTTGGCCGCTCTCTGGATTGCGTTGACGCGTGTACCTGACGCAGCGAAGCGATAGTTCTGCGGCACGGCTTTTGGAGTTGAATAGACCCATGCAAGCCGGCCGCTGAAACGCCAGTAACAATCACGTAACCTTCGTGAGTTTGTTAAGCAGCGAGTGGCACGCCAAACCCAGCAGACGATTCAAATCCTCCGCGGAAAAGATCGGGCGGAAGCGAAACAACGCCCGCAACGTGAGCAGGCGGCTCACATATTCGCGCCAAGGCATCTTTTGCGTGACGGAATAAACATACTTACTTTCTTGGGACTGCAGGGAATAGAGGCGACACGTAACAGTGACCTTGGGGCGCCACAGAAATAGCCAGAAAACTGGAATTCCGATATCTCCCAGTGAGAAGCCGCAAGCGTCACCGGACTGAAATGACGGAACGAAGACATCCAGCCCAAGATCGCTCGGCAAAGGGTTATGCACTTCACTGGCAGGCGGCAGCGAAAATATTTCCTGCAGAGAGGTTTGAAGAGGCGTCTCCAACTCTTCACCCTGGAATATTCCCCACTGATCAATTTGCTTGATGCCTGCTCGTGGAACGACAATGAGCGCCCCCAGGAAGACCCTGGGCTTCTCACGCTTCTCAAATATCCATCGGAAGATACCAAACACAACGAGCCCGCCCCTCAGAGCCAGCGCTCACAGCCGGCTTCGCGCGCCCAGTATTCCCAGCCGCGACGCATGGCATTCGATTCCGGATCGATCGCGAGGCGCGCGTTGACCTCACCCTGCGAGATCGCCCGGATGGCGCCGAACTCCAGCGACTGCGCAAGCGAACGCGCGTTCTTCGGGATGTAAACCGAGGTCTTCACCGCGTCGTTGAGCGTACGGCCGGTGGCGACGAAGCCGATGCCCCGGCGCAGGACGACACGATTACCGCCGAGGCGCAGCGCGAGATCGCGAGCGCGATCCATGTCCGATACCGCAAGGTCGGTGTCTTCGCCGAACCTGTCGGCGATATCCCACACCGGGACTTGGGTGCCCATGTCACCGACAGTGCCGAGCACGGCGCACAGCGGCGTCGGCGTGATACTGAACGGCAGCACGTCATCCGAGCCCGCGCACAACACCGAATTGACTTCGGGCCGCGCCGCGTAGATGGCGGCATGCAGGAAGCGTTCGGCGCAGATCGGCCGGTTGTCCTCGCTTGCCGGCGTGCCGTCGAGCGTAAACGCCAGGATATCGCCCGGCTCGACGAATGCGGCGGCACAATCGCGTGCGAGCAGAAAGCGGCCGGGATTGCCCGGATCGCGCACGCTGACGTGGCCGTACTCGTCGAATACGCCATGATGCGCCAGGATGCGGTTGGCGATGACCAGGTCGCTGGTCGCGCGTTGCAGTGTCGACATCAGGTGCGAATATTCTCGTGGGTGAACGCGACGGCCCGCTGCAGCGCCGCGATCGACTGCGGTAGCTCCGGGTGTTCACTCGTGAAATGCAGCGGCGCGTCGTAATATTCAAGATCAATCTTGCCGCCCGCCTTGCGGTAGAGCGCGACAAAGCGTTGCGCTTCCGAGCCGTCGAACCCGGACTCCGGATCGCGGTAGTCGTGGATCAGGTCGTTCTTGCCCTGGATCCAGAGCGCCGGCGGCATCACCACTTTTTCGCCGCGCGACACCGCCAACAGCGGATTGCCTTCCGACATATTTTTCTCGTTCACCCAGTAGGCCAAGCTGAGCTTCATGGTGCGCGGCGGCCACGGCGGCGGATTGGCGCTCTCGCTCAAGCGTTTCGCATTGTGATGTCGTCCGAGCGGATTGATCACCGGCCAGAACATACAGACGCAACGCACGGTCGCGTCGACCGCGGGCGAACCGGCCGGCAGCGGGATCGCGGCATAGCGCGGATCATGCGGCCGCATCGCCGCCAGCATCGCCAGGTGCCCGCCACTCGACGAGCCGGAAATGCCGACCAGGTCAGGCCGGCTGTTGAAAAGCGCGGCATGCGCCTTCACCCAGCGGATCGCGTAGTTGATGTCGGCCACCGAATTCGGATAACCGGCGGGGCCCTGCCGGAAGTCTAGCGCCGCGACCGCAATGCCGTTTGAAGCGAATGCTTCGTGATGGGTCTTGCTGCGGGTGCGGTCGTTTTCGCTCCAGACGCCGCCGTGCAGCTCGAGCATCACCGGAAACGGACCGGCGCCGTGCGGCCGGTAGCAGCGGACGAATAATGGCTTGTCGCCGTGGCGCAGATATTCGACGTCTTCGACCTTGAATTGACCGGGTCGCGTCTCAACGGCTTCCATCGACATGAGCTCGGCTCCCATGCGTACTTCTAGCGTCCGCAAATGATGCCACGGCGAGGCCGTGATTGCACGTGCCCCAACTCCGTCTAATCCGGGCGTGACATGCGCTCGGCGCGACTGATGATCTCAGGCGGCGTGGCGGCGACACCGGCAACGAGTTCGGCGAGACGCGCGCCGCTCTGCAAGGCGATTTCGAGCGACATGCCCTCCGCCTCCTTCAGCAGCGCCGGGTCCTTCACCGCCGCCTCGAAGGCGCGGCGCAGCAGCGCGACACGCTCCGGCGGCACGCCCGGCGGCGCGACGACCGGTCGCCCGAGCAGCACATTGCTCGCGAAGAAGGTGAGGATCTTGCGCTGCTCATCGGTCTTGACGAACTCAAACACCGTCGGCACGCCGAGCCCGGGCACCGGCTCGGGCTCGAAGTTGAACAGCACGCGCATCTGGCCCGATTCCACCCATGGCCGCCGCGCCCCAGCGGCGCCGCCGATGGTGTTGGCGAAGGCCTCGATCTCGTTGCGCGATGCGGCCAGCGCCATGTCGCCGGGCGAGCGGTAGCCGGTGACGATCTTGAGATTCATGCCGAGCAGGTTCTTGAGCAAGTAGGGTCCGACCGTGATGCCTTGCGCGAGCCCAGTCGCACCGACGATCAGTTCGCGCTCGAACAGGTCGGCCGGCTTTTTGATCGCCGACGCATTGTTGATGTAGATGACAAGGTGATTGACCTCCGGACTGCCGATCCAATTGAATTTCACCGGATCGAAGCGGACGTTCGCAACCTTCATTACCGCGGCCGCGGGCATCGAGCGCGATGGCATGCCGATCGCGGTGCCGTCGCGCGGCGCCACATTGAATAGGTGATTGGTCGCGACCAACGTGCCCGCGCCCGGCATGTTCTCGACGATGATGTTCGGATTGCCCGGAATGTGCCTGGGCATATGGCGTGCAAGAAGCCGCGCCCAGACGTCATAGTCGCCGCCCCCGGTCGAGCCGACGACGATCCTGACCTGCTTGCCCTTGTAGAACTGGTCCGCTGGCTGCGCCGACGCTGGCACGAAAAGCATCGCGCCGCCGATCGCGAAAACAACAGCCGCGCCGCGTGCTCCCATCCCCGCCTCCCGATACTTTGCTTTTGCCGAAACGATAGGACCGCCGTCGCAGCGGGTCCACAAGGCTGGCCGGCTACGAATGGCCGCGCTTGCCAACTCGCCCGTGATGAACTATTGTGCGATGCACAAAATATGGGCTACCGCATCGGGAAGGGGACTACCTCCTGTCTCGACAACCACAGCGCGCTCGTAAGCGCCTCTAATACATAGCGAATTCAGATCGGCCGATTGGCACGCCGCTTGGATTGCAATGGCGCTGCAGGCTCGCCGCCGGAGATCGTCGTCCCGTGTCGTCACCAACCACCTCACCGCTTCAGATCGTCATCGTCGACGACAGCCCGATCCGGGCGGCCATCCTTCAGGAAGGGCTGCGCGAAGCCGGCTACACCAACGTCACGCGTATCGAGGGCACGGCCAACCTTCTGGCCCACATTTCGGCACTCGATCCTGACGTGATCCTGATCGATCTCGAGAACCCCAGCCGCGACGTGCTCGAGCAGATGTTCCAGGTCAGCCGGGTGGTGAAACGGCCGATCGCAATGTTCGTCGACCAATCCGACAGCGCGTCGATCCAGGCCTCGGTCGACGCCGGCGTCTCCGCCTACATCGTCGACGGGCTCAAGAAGGAACGCATCAAATCGATCCTCGACCTGTGTATCTCGCGCTTCAACGCGTTCTCGCGCCTGCAAACCGAGCTTGAGCAGACCAAGAACGCGCTCGAAGACCGCAAGGTCATCGATCGCGCCAAGGGTATCCTCATGAAGCGCAAGAACATGAGCGAGGCCGAGGCCTACGACCTGCTCCGACGGACCGCCATGAACGAAAACAAGAAGATCGCCGAAATTGCTCAATCGGTAATCACCGCGTCGGAGATGTTCAAATGAACCCCGGCGACCGGCTGCGCATTGGCTTTATCCCCCTTACCGACGCGACCGCGCTGCTGATCGCCGTCGACAAGGGCTTCACTGCCGAGGAAGGGCTCGACATCGATCTGGTGCGCGAAGTGTCGTGGTCGAACGTGCGCGACAAGCTCAACATCGGCCTGTTCGATGCCGCCCATCTAATCGCCCCGGTCGCGATCGCCTCGAGCCTCGGCCTGGGCCATGTCAAAGTGCCGATCGTGGCCCCGTTCGGACTCGGCCTGAACGGCAATGCCATCACGATTTCGCCCAGCCTTTACGCGGCTATTGCGGCAGAGGCGGATGGCGACATTCTCGACCCGATGGTAACGGCGCGCGCGCTCGGGCGCGTGGTCGCCAACCGCAAGGCGCGCGGCGAAGAGCCCCTCACCTTCGGCATGACGTTCCCGTTCTCGACCCACAACTATCATCTACGGTTCTGGATGGCGGCGGGCGGCGTCGATCCCGACGAGGATGTCCGTCTCGTCGTGTTGCCGCCGCCCTACATGGTCGAAAGCCTCGCCAACCGGCACGTCGATGGGTTCTGCGTCGGTGCGCCGTGGAACTCCGTCGCCGTCGATCTCGGCATCGGCTTCATCCTGCACTTCGTCTCTGAAATCCTCGAGCGCGCGGCCGAGAAGGTGCTGGCGGTACGCGCATCCTGGGCGGACGAGAACCCGGATGCGCTACAACGGCTGGTGCGCGCGCATCGCCGCGCCGCAGCTTTCGTCGAGGACGTCGCCAACCGCGACGAGGTGGCCGCGATGCTGGCGGCGCCGAACCGCATCGGCGTGGCGCCGGAGGTCACCCGGCGCATCCTCGACGGCCGCATGCGGGTTGCGCCGGACGGAACCACGCGCGCCAGCGACCGCTACATCATGTTCGGCCGCAACAGTGCGGCACGGCCGGATCCGGTCCAGGCGGCCTGGCTCTACGCGCAAATGGTACGGTGGGGACAGGCGCCGCTATCAGCCGAGCTTCTGGACACCGCCAAAGCAGTGTTCAGGCCCGATCTTTACGACAACGCCCTCGAACCCGAAGCGGCCAATCCGCCGGGCGAGCCCGCCGATGGCATCGGCGCGTTCGCTGGACCGGCCTTCGACGCCAACGATATCGTCGGACACCTGTCCGCCTGGTCTATCAGGCGATAAATCAGGCACCTGCCGCACTGCACAATTTTTGTTCGTGCTGCGGCCCTAGGCAGCATCGAATCACTTCCGGGTTGCCGTATCCCTCCGCCATAGGACCGGCCAAGGCGCTGATAGCGCTCAAGAAACACCCGAATTTTCCGAGTTGGCACAGCCCTTGAATAGAACGAATTGAAACCGGTTGTCGTTCGCGACGGCTGGGGCGGTCCAATGGCGGGCCGCACAAAGCAACGCCGCTGTCCAAGGGGGAAACGCGTGGAGCGCTTCACTCTCGGGCTGCGGCTTTTTTATTGCCTGCGTGCTGGGCGCGGGAAGCGGTTCGAACAAGCGGTACCAACCAAAGGACGTCAACGACGATGACCACCAAGGGAACCAGCAAGACCGGCAGCATCAGCCGCCGCACATTCCTCAAGACCACCGCGGGCACTGCCGCTCTCGTTGGCGCAGCACAGGCGCAATTTCCGTTCGGCGCATATGTCGCCGAGGCACAGGGACCGGAGGTCAAGAAAGCGATCCTCGGTTACATCGCGCTGATCGACGCGTCAGCGCTTGTGATTGCCAAGGAGAAGGGCTTCTTCGCCAAGCATGGCATGCCCGACGTCGACGTCTCGAAGCAGGCATCCTGGGGCGCCACCCGCGACAACCTCGTGCTCGGCTCCGAGAACAACGGCATCGACGGCGCGCACATCCTCTCGCCGATGCCGTACCTGATCTCCACCGGCAAGGTCACGCAGAACAACGTGCCGACGCCGATGTATCTGCTGGCGCGGCTCAATCTCGACGCTCAGGCCATTTCAGTGGCCAACGAATACAAGGATCTTGGGGTCACCACCAACGCCTCGCCGCTCAAGGCCGCCTTCGACAAGAAGAAGGCCGCCGGCAAAGAGGTGAAGGTCGCCATGACCTTCCCCGGCGGTACCCACGATTTGTGGATTCGCTATTGGCTGGCCGCCGCCGGCATCGACCCCGACAAGGACATCTCCACCATCGTTGTCCCGCCGCCGCAGATGGTGGCGAACATGAAGGTCGGCAACATGGACGCGTTCTGCGTCGGCGAGCCTTGGAACGAGCAACTCGTCAACCAGAACATTGGCTTCACGGCCTGCACCACCGGCGAGATCTGGGGCAAGCACCCGGAAAAAGCGCTCGGCATGCGTGCCTCCTGGGTCGACAAGCACCCGAATGCGACGCGTGCGTTGCTGATGGCCGTGATGGAGGCGCAGCAGTGGTGCGAAAAGATGGAGAACAAGGAAGAGCTCGCGACCATCGTCGGCCGCCGCCAGTGGTTCAACGTGCCGGTGCCGGACATCATCGGGCGGCTGCGCGGCGACATCAATTACGGCCACGGCCGCGTGGAAAAGGGCACCAAGCAATACATGAAGTTCTGGAGCGAGCACGCGTCGTACCCATTCAAGAGTCACGACGCCTGGTTCGTCACCGAGGACATCCGCTGGGGCAAGTTCGAGCCAGGCACCGACATCAACGGCCTGGTCAACAAGGTGAACCGCGAGGATATGTGGCGTGAAGCCGCCAAGTCGTTGTCGGTCGCGGCGGCGGATATTCCGGCCACGAGTTCACGCGGCAAGGAGACCTTCTTCGACGGCAAGGTGTTCGATCCCGCCGACCCGGCCGGCTATCTCAAGAGCCTGTCCATCAAGCGCATTGAAGTCTGACGCCATCACGCATCCCGCCGGCTTAGCGGCCGGCGGGATGCAACAGAAAGCCCGACGGAGAAACCTCAGATGACAATGCCCGTCCTCAAGACCGAAACCGCAGCGGTGGCGCCCGCGAAGCTGACAGCCGAAGTGGTGAAGTTCACCGCGCCCAAGCCGAGCTACGTCCGCGCGCGGCTGATCCCGATGCTCGGCGAAATAGCGGCAAGAGTCGTCCCGCCGCTGGTGATGCTGACGCTGCTGCTGGTGGTCTGGGAACTGCTGTGCAATCGGCCGGGCGCGACCCTGCCGCCGCCGTCGAAGATATGGACCGAGGCGCGTGACCTGATCGTCGATCCGTTCTTCGTCGCCGGCCCGCAGGACATCGGCCTGGGCTGGCGCGTGCTGACGTCGCTCCAGCGCGTCTCGATCGGCTACGGGCTCGCGGGCGTCATCGGAATCATTCTCGGCACCCTCATCGGTCAATCGATGTGGGCGATGCGGGGCCTTGATCCGATCTTCCAGGTATTGCGCACCATCTCGCCGCTGGCCTGGCTGCCGATCTCGCTGGCGGCGTTCCGCGACAGCCAGCCTTCGGCGATCTTCGTGATCTTCATCACGTCAGTCTGGCCGATCATCATCAACACCGCGGTCGGTATCCGCAACATTCCCCAGGACTACCGCAACGTCGCCGCGGTCCTGCGGCTCAACCATCTCGAGTTCTTCGTCAAGATCATGATCCCGTCGGCGGCGCCCTACATCTTCACCGGGCTACGCATCGGCATCGGCCTCTCGTGGCTTGCGATCGTCGCTGCGGAGATGCTGACCGGCGGCGTCGGGATCGGATTCTTCATCTGGGACGCGTGGAACTCGTCCCGCATCTCCGACATCGTCGTGGCGCTCGCCTACATCGGCCTGGTCGGTTTCTTGCTCGATCGGATGATCGCCGGCGTCGCCAACATTGTCACGCGCGGCACTTCCGCAAGCTGAGGAAATGATGATGAACCCGTATCTCAAGATCGATCACGTCGACAAAATCTTCTACCGCGGCTCGCGTGCGACCGAAGTGCTCAAAGACGTCTCGCTTGCCGTCGAGCAGGGTGAGTTCGTCTCGATCATCGGGCACTCCGGCTGCGGGAAGACCACACTGCTCAACATCGTCGCCGGACTGACCACGGTGACGACCGGCGCCGTGCTGCTCGAGAACCAGGAAGTCAACGCTCCCGGGCCGGATCGCGCCGTCGTGTTCCAGAACCACTCACTGCTGCCATGGCTCACGGTCTACGACAACGTGCGCCTCGCGGTGGACAAGGTGTTCTCCGGCAAACGCTCGCGCGCCGAGCGCGACCAGTGGACGATGCATAATCTCGAACTCGTCCAGATGGCGCACGCCAAAGACAAGCGCCCCACGGAGATCTCCGGCGGCATGAAACAGCGCGTCGGGTTTGCCCGCGCGCTGGCCATGGAGCCGAAGGTGCTGTTGCTCGACGAGCCGTTCGGCGCACTCGACGCACTCACCCGCGCGCACCTCCAGGACTCGGTGATGGCGATCCATCAGAAGCTCGGCAACACCGTGATGATGATCACGCATGACGTCGACGAAGCGGTGCTGTTGTCCGACCGCATCGTGATGATGACCAACGGCCCGTCCGCCCACATCGGCGAGGTGCTCGACGTGCCGCTGGCGCGGCCACGGCGACGTCTCGAGCTGTCGTCGAACTCGATCTACTTGCGATGCCGCCAGCGCGTGCTCGAATTCCTCTACGAGCGGCACAGCTTCGTAGAAGCCGCCTGAGGGCTGAAATGACGGCCGACTTCACGCCGGAGCAGAAACGATATCTGGAAGGCTTCACCAGCGGCCTTCAGATCGCACGCTCGGCGCGTGGTGGCGGCGCTGCGACCGCTGCCGCGGAGCCTTCGGGTCCGGACGCTGAACACCTGCGCGCGCAGGACCGCACGGTCAAGGCCGGCGGCAGGCTCAACGAGCAGGAGAAATTCAAGCGGGCCGAACATCCGTTCGACGCCTACAGCCGGCTGAAGGAGCAGGCAGCGAAGAACGAAGCGCCCAAGGCCGCCGACAACTTCCGCTGGCGCTATTACGGGCTGTTCTACGTTGCGCCCGCGCAGAGCTCCTACATGTGCCGCCTGCGGATTCCGAACGGCATCCTCAAGCACTGGCAATTCGCAGGTCTCGCCGATCTCGCCGAGACCTATGGCGGCGGCTACGCCCACGTCACCACCCGCGCCAACATCCAGCTCCGTGAGATTGCGCCGAAAAATGCTGTCGCGATGCTCGAAGCGATCACTGACCTCGGCCTGTGCTCGCGCGGGACGGGCTCCGACAACATCCGCAACGTGACCGGCTCGCCGACCGCCGGCATCGATCGTCAGGAACTAATCGACACCCGGTCCTATGCGCGCGAGTGGCACCATCACATCCTGAACGAGCGTGGGCTCTATGGCCTGCCGCGCAAGTTCAACGTCGCTTATGACGGCGGCGGTGTCATCGCCGCGCTCGAGGACACCAACGATATCGGCTTTCAGGCCGTCGAGGTGAAGGACGGCTTTGGCGTTGAGCCTGGCGTTTGGTTCCGGCTGATGCTGGGTGGTATCACCGGCCACAAGGATTTTGCACGCGAGACCGGCGTGGTCGTGCGTCCGGCCGACGCGACCAAGGTCGCCGACGCGGTGGTGCGGGTGTTCAGCGAACACGGCGACCGCACCAACCGCAACAAGGCGCGGCTCAAATACGTCATCGACCGCCTCGGCATGGACAAGGTTGTGGCGCTGACCGAGGAAAAGCTCGGCCGTACGCTCGATCGCGTTCCGCGGGAAGCGCTGGCGCCGCGTCCCCCGGTCGATCGCGCCGCCCATATCGGCGTGCATCCGCAGAGGCAAGAGGGCCTGAACTTCATCGGCGTGGTGCTGCCGGTCGGCCGGCTCACACCGGAACAAATCCGCGGCCTTGCCGGTATCGCCCGGGCGCTCGGCGACGGCGACATCCGCCTCACGGTCTGGCAGAATCTTTTGATCTCCGGGGTGCCCAACGACAAGGTCAAAGGCGCCGTCAGCGGCGTCAAGGCGCTGGGGCTCTCGGTCAGTGCAAGCTCGATCCGCGCCGGCCTCGTCGCGTGTACAGGCAATGTCGGGTGTCGCTTCGCCGCCTCCGACACCAAGCGGCATGCCGAGGAGATCACGCGCTGGTGCGAAGCGCGCGTCGAGCTCGACATGCCCGTGAATATCCACCTCACCGGCTGCCATCATTCTTGCGCGCAGCACTATATCGGAGACATCGGCCTGATCGCCTGCAAGATATCAATCAACGACGACGGCGATACCGTCGAGGGCTACCACATTCTGGTTGGTGGCGGCGCCGGCGTGGACGTCGGCCTGGCGCGCGAGATCTTCATGAATGTGCGCGCCGAAGTAGCCCCCACCACGGTCGAGCGGCTGCTGCGCAGCTATGTGACGCACCGCAGCTCGTCCGACGAAACATTCCTGACGTTCTCGCGCCGGCATGACGTCGAGGCGCTCAAGGCGATGTGCGTGGAGGTCGCGGCATGAGCGCAGCCCCTCGCCCGCCGATCCCGCAGCTCATTCCGGAGAGTGCGCCGTTCACCACCGAGCAGCGCAACTGGCTCAATGGCTTCTTCGCCGGCCTCGCTTCGCTCGACGGCGCGGTCACGGCACTTTCGTCGGCCGAATCCGCGGCCCTGATGCCGACGCCTCCCGCGGCGACGGACGACGACGAGGACGATGCGCCCTGGCACGACCAGACGCTTCCAATAAACGAAAGAATGAAACTCGCTGAGGGACGCCCGCTCCGCCGCCGAATGATGGCGGCTATGGCCCAACAGGACTGCGGACAATGTGGATACAACTGTCAGGACTATTCCTCCGCGATCTTTTCAAGAAAAGAGGAGCGGCTAAATCTCTGCGTGCCCGGCGGGAAGGAAACCGCCCGGATGCTCAAAACGCTGTTCGAGGAGTTTGGAAATTCGTCGCCGACCACGACGAACTCGTCGACCACGCCGGCTGCCGCTGCTTCGGTTGCACCGGTCGTGACGCCCGCGGCCGCGCCTGGGCGTTCGCGCGACAATCCCGTTGAGGCAACGTTCCTCTCCCGCAAGCGGCTCAACAAGCCGAAGTCGGAGAAAGAAACCTGGCACGTCGAGTTCGATCTCACCGGCACGGGCATCGACTACACGGTCGGCGACGCGTTCGGCCTGTTCCCGACCAACGACGCCGCGCTTGCCGACCAGGTGATCGCCGCGCTCGGCGTCTCGCCGGATCATCCGATCCGCGGCCGCGCGTTGCGCGACGTTCTCGTCAACGATGTGTCGCTGGGGTCGGCGCCGGACCAGCTCTTCCAGTTGTTCTCCTATATCGCCGGCGGCGAACTCCGGCAGAAGGCGAAGGCGCTGGCGGATGGCGGCGATCCTGACGGGGACGCCGCTACCCTCGATGTGCTGGCAGCGATCGAAAAATTCCGGGGCCTGCGCCCCGACCCCGAGGCGCTCATCGAGTCGCTCGACCCGCTGCAACCCCGCCTCTACTCGATCGCCTCGTCACCGAAGGCCGATGCCAACCGCATGGCGCTTTGCGTCGACACGGTTCGGTACACGATCAACAAGCGCACGCGGCTTGGCGTCGCTTCCACGTTCCTGGCCGGCCGCGCCAACCCTGGCGACCGGATGAGGGTCTATGTTCAAAAGGCGCACGCCTTCGGTCTCCCCGCCGACCCGTCGGTTCCAGTGATCATGATCGGTCCCGGCACCGGCATCGCGCCGTTCCGCGCATTCCTGCACGAGCGCATGGCGACGAAGGCGCCCGGCCGCAACTGGCTGTTCTTCGGCCACCAGCGCAGCGACTGCGATTTCTTCTACGAAGACGAGCTCACCGGCATGAAGGCCGCGAAGGTGCTGCGGCGCCTCACGCTGGCCTGGTCACGCGACGGCGACCAGAAGATCTACGTGCAGGACCGCATGCGCGAAGTCGGCCGCGACCTGTGGGCGTGGCTCGCCGAGGGCGCGCACGTTTATGTCTGCGGCGACGCCAAGCGCATGGCCAGGGACGTCGAACGCGCGCTGGTCGACGTGGTGGCGGCGCACGGTGTGCGCTCAACCGACGAAGCGATCGCGTTCGTCGCCGATCTCAAGAAGCGCGGCCGTTATCAGCAAGATGTGTACTGAGGCGCGATGAACGCTCCCCTGCCTCACCCTCCCGCGGTTCGCACCACTTGCCCCTATTGCGGAGTCGGCTGTGGGTTGATTGCGCAACCTGACGGACGTGGTGGCGCCACGGTCGTCGGCGATCCGACGCATCCGGCAAACGAAGGACGCGCCTGCTCGAAAGGCTCCGCGCTCGGCGAAACGCTGGCGCTCGACGCGCGGCTCCTTCATCCGATGCTGCGACAGGCGGACGGAACACTGGCGCGCACGGGCTGGAACGACGCGCTCGACCGCGTCGCCGGCGGTTTCAAGGACATCATCGACCGTCACGGCCCCAGCGCGGTCGCGTTCTATCTCTCCGGCCAGTTGCTGACCGAGGATTACTACGTCGCCAACAAGCTGATGAAGGGCTTCCTCGGCTCGGCCAATGTCGACACCAATTCGCGCCTGTGCATGGCGTCGTCGGTCGCCGGCCACCGGCGCGCCTTCGGCGCCGATACCGTGCCCGGCACGTACACCGATCTCGACGAGGCCGATCTCATCGTGCTGGTGGGTTCGAACGCCGCCTGGTGCCATCCGGTGCTGTTCCAGCGCATGGTGCGCAACAAGACCGAGCGCGGCGCGAAGATCATCGTCATCGACCCGCGCCGCACCGCGACCGGCGCCGACGCCGACCTGTTCCTGCCGGTCGCTCCCGGTATGGATACGGCGCTGTTCTCCGGCCTGCTGGTGCATCTCACCGAGAACGGCGCGCTCGACCGAAGCTACATCGGGGCGCACACATCCGGGTTCGACGAGGCGCTGGCGCGTGCCAAGGCGATTGCGCCCAACGTCGACGCTACTGCGCGTGCGACCGGGATCGACGCGACGCAAGTGCGCGCCTTCTTCGAGCTGTTCCGCACCACCGGTCGCGTGGTCACCTGCTACTCGCAGGGCGTCAACCAGTCGGCGCAAGGCACCGACAAGGTCAACGCCATCATCAATTGCCACCTCGCCACTGGGCGTATCGGCAAGACAGGCTGCGGCCCCTTCTCGCTGACCGGCCAGCCCAACGCGATGGGTGGCCGCGAGGTCGGCGGGCTCGCCAACATGCTCGCCGCCCACATGGGGTTCTCGCCGGCCGAGGTCGACCGCGTGCAGCGCTTCTGGAACGCGCCGCGCATGGCCGAGCGCGAGGGCCTGAAAGCGGTGCAGATGTTCGAGGCGATCGCGCGCGGCGAGATCAAGGCGCTGTGGGTAATGGCTACCAACCCGGCGGTGTCGCTGCCGCGCGCGGCCGCGGTGCGCGAGGCACTCGGCAAGCTCGAACTGTTCGTGGTGTCCGAGAACGTCCTCTCGAACGACACCGTGAATGCCGGCGCGCATGTCCTACTCCCGGCCGCAGCATGGGGCGAGAAGAACGGCACCGTCACCAATTCGGAACGCCGCATCTCGCGCCAGCGCGCCTTCCTGCCGCTGCCGGGCGAAGCCAAACCCGACTGGCAGATCGTTTCGGAGGTCGCCGGCAAGCTCGGCTACGCCGAAGCATTCGCCTATTCCTCAGCAGCCGATATTTTCCGCGAGCACGCCGCCCTGTCAGCCTTCGAGAATGCGGGCACCCGTGACTTCGACATCGGCGGCCTCGCCGCTCTCTCGGATCCCGACTACGACGCGCTTTCGCCGGTGCAATGGCCGCTCGCCGCCGGCACCGCGCCCGCCGAGCGGCGCTTCTTTGCCGATGGCGGTTTCTTCACCGCCGATCGCAAGGGCCGCTTCATCGCGCCCGAACCACCGGCTTTGAGAGAAGCGACGTCGGCCGAGTTTCCGCTGCGCCTCAACACCGGCCGCATCCGCGACCAGTGGCACACCATGACGCGCACCGGCATGAGCCCGCGGCTCGCCACGCATCTGCCGGAGCCCTTCGTCGAGGTCCATCCCGACGATGCTCGGCGCGCAGCGCTGGCCGACGGCAGCTTCGCGCGCGTCGCGACCGCGCACGGCGCCTGCATCGTGAAGGTGGTCGTGACCGAGGACCAGCAGCCGGGCTCGGTGTTCCTGCCGATCCACTGGAGCGGCGACACTGCCTCCTGTGCGCGTGCGGACGATCTCGTCGCGCCCTGCACCGATCCCTATTCCGGCCAGCCGGAGGCCAAGGCGACGCCGGCGTCGATCGCACCGGTCACATTCACAATGCGCGGCTTCGTACGCACCCAACGGCCGATCGCCCTGCCGAACGCTACCTGGTGGACGAGGGTCGCCACCGCCGACGGCCACGAATACCGGATCGCGACCGATCACGGCCCGATGATGTGGCATGACTTTGCCTACGGCATGCTGTCGGACGACGCGAAGCTCGCCGAGCATCTCGACCAGCGCACTTATCGCGCGGCTGCCATTATTGACGGCGAGGTGGACGGGTTGATCTGCGTCGGGCCGACCGGAGAGCCGCTGAACCTGCACGACCTCGCTGCACTCGAGATCCACGATGACGGCGGCGGCTCGCTCGCACAGATTTCGGCCATGTCGGTGGTCGAAACCGAACCCGTGGTCTGCGCCTGCTTCGGCGTCGGCGAGGCTTGCGTCCGCGACGCCGTCGCGTCCGGCGCGGCGACTAGCGTGGCAGAGATCGGACAGGCGACCCGCGCCGGCACCAATTGTGGCTCGTGCCTGCCCGAACTGAAGCGAATGATTGCCCAAGAGCGTGCCAAGCGCGCTAAGGAAGCCGTGTCATGAACACACCGCGCACCCCGGCCGAGACCAGACCGCCACGCATGGAACGCCTGGCGCGATTGCCGGTGTTTTTCGCACTATCCGGGAAGCGCACGGTGCTGGCCGGCGGCACCGCGCCAGCGGCCTGGAAAGCGGAACTGCTGTCCGCCGCCGGCGCTCAGGTCGACGTATTCGCCTCCGAGGCGTCGGATGAAATGCTGGCACTGGCATCCGATCCACCCGGCGGTCCGGTTGTTCTTCATCGGCGCGCCTGGACGGGCGAGGATTTTCCCGGTGCCGCAATAGCGGTCGGTGCGTTCGCCCATGACGACGAAGCGTCGCGCTTCGCCGCAGCGGCGCGCGCGGCCGGCGTCCCCGTCAATGTCATCGACAATTCCGCGTTTTGCGACTTCTCGTTCGGGTCGATCGTCAACCGTTCGCCGCTGGTGATCGGCATCTCCACCGACGGCGCGGCACCGGTGTTCGCGCAAGCGATCCGGGCCAAGCTCGAAGCGCTGATCCCGTTCGGCTTCGCCCGCTGGGCCGAGGCGGCGCGGCGCTGGCGCGAAACGATCAAATCATCCGCTCTGCCATCCGCCGCCCGGCTGCAATTCTGGCAGATGTTCACCGCAACCGCGCTGCGGGAACCCAATCGTGAACCGCAGCAAAACGATTACGATCGCCTGATCACTGAAACGCACGATAATGGTGCAGACACAAAGCCGGGCACGGGGTCGGTTACACTGGTCGGCGCCGGGCCAGGCGATCCGGAGCTGCTCACGCTGCGCGCCGTGCGCGCGTTGCAATCGGCCGACGTCATCCTGATCGACGACCTGGTCGCGCCCGCGATCCTCGATTTCGCGCGACGCGAGGCCAAGAAGATGATGGTCGGCAAGACCGGATTCGCACCGTCGTGCCGGCAGGACGAGATCAATTCGCTGATGGTGTCGCTGGCGAAAGCCGGACGGCGCGTGGTGCGGCTCAAGGGCGGCGATCCGATGATCTTCGGCCGCGCCGGCGAAGAGATCGCGGCCTGCCGCAAGGCGCGCATCCCGGTCGAGGTCGTGCCGGGGATCAGCGCCGCGCAGGGCGCTGCCAGCCGGCTGGGCGTCTCGCTCACCCACCGCAACCTCGCGCGGCGGATCCAATACGTCACCGCGCACGGTGCCGACGGCAAGCTTCCTTCTGATATCGACTGGGCGAGCCTTGCCGATCCCGTGACCACCACCGTGGTCTATATGCCGAAGCGCGCGCTGGCTGAACTCTCGGCGACGGCGCAGGCTCGAGGGCTCTCGCCCGACACACCCGCGGTCGCCGTGGTCGCGGCGACGCGGCCGGACCAGGAGGTCATCGCCGGAACGATCGCGGACATCGCGACCCGGCTCGAAGCGGCAGCGCCGGAGCGTCCGGTTTTGATCATGATCGGCCGCGCGCTGGCGCAGGCCGTCAAGGATCAACGGCGGCGCGAAGCCCCGCCTACTTCGACACCAGACCCGCAGCTTCGATCACCGGCTTCCACCGCGTCGTCTCCGCCGCGATGAATTTGTCGAACTCATCGATCGACATCGGCTCGGTGATCATGCCGTCGCGCTGAATGCGCTCCTGGATGTCCGGACGCTTGACCATCGCAGTGACTTCGCGATTGAGCCGCTCGGCAAGCGGCCGCGGCATGTTCGCCGGTCCTGATAAGGAGAACCAGGTCGTGGTGGTCAAGTCGGGGTAGCCGACTTCCTTGAGCGTCGGTATCTCCGGATAATCCGGCACGCGCGCGCCGGCCGAATGCGCCAGCGGCACCAGCGCGCCGCTGCGCAGATGCCCCGCGACCGAGCCCAGAACCGGCAAACCGAAATTGATATGGCCGGCGATCAGATCGGTGATGCCGATCGCAGCGCCCTTGTAGGGCACGTGAACGACGCCGATATCGGCGAGCTTGCCGAAAGACTCGCCCAGCAGGTGCCCATTGGTGCCGACGCCGGACGACGAATAGCTCAGCGGCTTGCCCTGCTTCTTGCCGAGCGCGACGAGCTGGTCGATCGTCTTGATGCCGCTCGGACCATTGACCGCAACCACCACCGGTGCGCCGGCAACATAGGCGATGTTCGTCAGGTCTTTGGTCGGGTGGTAGACGAGCTTCGGATTCATCACCGGGATCGTCACCAGCATGGAGATGTTGGTTATCACCAAGCTGTAGCCGTCCGGCGCCGCGGTCGAGACGCTCTGCACGCCGATCGCGCCACCCGCCCCGCCACGGTTCTCGACGAAGAACTGCTGCTTGAACACCGACGACAGATGATCCGCGACCATTCGCGCGAGAATGTCGGCCGTGCCGCCCGCCGCAAACGGACTAACGATGCGAACCGGACGCGTGGGCCAGTCCTGCGCGACGGCGAACGTCGGCGCCACGAGAATGATCGAGGCAATCAGCAATCGAACAACGAACGTCATGGGCGTTTCCCGGATTCTTTTTGAAAGCTGCCGGACTCTAGCGTTGCTCCGCGGCGTTGGGTACGCCAAATCGCCGCAGCGTCGATCATCAAGAAGGCCGGCACCCACATGTCGCAGGTCAAACGGCGACGCTGCGCTTCCGCAGCCGCTCGCCCCAGCCCTCGGCGCGGATGAAGGCCTTGAGCGCGTCGGCGTCGGCCTGCCGTCCTCGCACCGCGTCGATCGATGCCCAGCCGAGGCAGAGCATGCAGGACATCACCGGTGCATCTCCGACTGCCGGCCGATCCAGAATCGGTCCGAGCGTCGGCATGCCGGTGCCGAGCATCACGATGGCGTCGAGGCCCATGTCCTCAAGCTCGTCGAGTCCCTGCTCCGCATTGGCGGCCGCTATCGAATAGATCGGATGAAACTGATCCGGACGGTTGGCGATCTGCACGACCCCGTCGACCTTGAAGCCGTGATCCTCCCAATAGGGAATGCAGGTCTTGGTCAGCGCTTCGGGATATGGTGAAACGATGCCGATCCGCCGCGCCTTGAGCGTGTTGAGCGCAAGCACCACCGCGAGCCCGGCGGTGATGAACGGCACGCCGGTCTGCTTGGTGAGCGCAGCCACCGCCTCGCGCTCGCGCGGAATGCCCGCGACGTAGGACGCGCCGGTGGTACCGAGCGCGATAGCGCCGACTGGCGCATTGTGGAACTGACGAACCGCCGTATCGAGCTGCTCGAAATAGTCCAACAGCCGTCCCTCGAGCGTATCCTTGTCGCTCATCATGCGGGCGTTGATCATTGCGACGCCCGGCGGCAGCATCACCCAGAATTCCGGCTCAACCGTCGTGTTCGCCTGCGGCGTGAGCACGCCGATCAGTCCATGCGGTGCGTATTCGACGGTCATTCCAGCTCTTTTCGCATTTTTCTTGCTCGCATTTTTTCTTGCTCGGCGTGCGACCGTGATCAGACCTTCGTCGCCGTTGCCCTGTTAGCGATGCGATGCAAAGGTACGATATGACAAGCGACGGCGCACATCCATCACAACCGGCTTCCATTACACACACCGGCGACGCAGAAGTGATCATCGCGGGTGGCGGACCGGTCGGCCTGTGTGTCGCACTGCTACTCGCCGAACAGCAGATACCCGTGACGGTTGTCGAGGCGGAGGCCGCAATCATACGCGACCTGCGCGCCTCGACGTTCCATCCACCGACGCTCGACATGCTGGAGCCGCTCGGTATCACCGAAATGATGATCAGCCGCGGTATCCCCTGCCCGCACTGGCAGATCCGCCTGCATCCCTCCGGCGATCGTGCCGTGTTCGATCTCTCCGTGCTCGAAGGCGAGACCCGCCATCCCTACCGCCTGCAATGCGAGCAATGGAAACTGTCGGAAGCGCTGCTCGAAAAGCTCCAGCAATCAAGGCACGCGCAGGTACGTTTCGCGAGCAAGGTCGAAGCCGCTGAGGACTTCGGCGATCACGTCCGAGTCGAGATCGAAGCGGACGGCAGGCGCGAGACGCTGCGCACCCGTTACGTCGTCGGCGCCGACGGCGCGCGCAGCACGGTACGTCGCTCCATGGGACTGCCGTTCGAGGGCATGACCTATCCGGAGACGACTCTGCTCGTCACCACGCTGTTCCCGTTCGAGGAATATCTCGAAGGCATCTCCAACGTTTCCTATTGCTGGAAGGAAAACGGCAATTTCAGCCTGCTCAAGGTGCCGGGGCGCTGGCGGGTGTCGATCTACCCCGATGAGAACATTCCGATCGACGACCAGATGACGCCGGAGGCGCTCGACGCCAGCCTCCAGGTCATCGTTCCGCGTGACGCCGCCTACGACATCGCCGAACAACGTCCCTACCGCGTGCACATGCGGATGGTGCCGACCTATCGCCAAGGCCGTATGCTGCTGGCCGGCGATGCCGCGCATCTCAACACGCCGGCCGGTGGGATGGGCCTCAACGGCGGCATCCACGATGCATTCGAGCTCGCCGCCGCGCTGATCGACGTGCTGCGGCATGGCGCGTCCGAAGCCCGGCTCGATGCCTACGACCGGAGGCGGCGGCCGGTCGCGCGTGAGGACATCCTGGCGCAAGCCGACCGCAACCGTGCGCGGATGCGCGAGCGCGATCCGGCGCGGCGGCGTGAATTGCTGCGGGACTTGCAGGCGACCGTGAACGACCGCGAGAAGCTACGCGCCTTCCTGCGGCGCTCGTCGATGCTGGAAGGCCTCGCGAAGTCAGCCGCAATCGCCTAACGCGAACCCTGGGTGCTTGAGAGCAGGTCGGCGATGGTCGACGGGCCCGGACCCGGCGTGATCAGGGTCGGCCATTGCTTCGAGCCGAACGGTACCAGCGGCGGCAGGAACGGCTTGGTCCCACGCTTTTCGCTTTCGGCGATAATCGCGGCGCGCGCGTCGCTACCCATCAGTTCGTAGTCCATCAGATGGTAGTTGCCGAAAAACAGCGCCCCGACCGAGCGGTCGGCGATGATGCGGGTCAGGGACCCGAGCATGTCATCCGGCGTGGTGGTGAATGAGACCGTCTCGATCAGGATCAGGCGGCTGTTGATCGCCTCCGGTCCGAAGAACTGCGCCAGAACGCTAAACAGGACGTTGTTTTGCCGCGCGACATAGATGGTGTTGCTGGCGGCATAGGTCTTTTCCCAATCGTTGCCGAGCATCTTCTTCCAGTCCGTCAGGACAGCCATCCAGTGAGCGACCTGCGTCTGCGCTGCCCACGCCACGTCCTTCGCAAGATAAGGCCCCTGCTTCTTGGAGAACGCCTCCAGGGCCGAGAACTTGATCACGCCTTTGGCGAGGCTGTCGTCCATGAACGCGATGTTGTTCTGCAGAATGATGCGGTTGTTGTCCCGCCACTCCGCCGGCATCGCCGTCGCGTCGAGGCCTTCCAGTGCCGCTTGCATCCGCGTCCGGTAAGCCGTCATCGGCGCACGCCACGACTGGTTGTCGGGGTTGTCGACATAAGGCCCGGCCACCTGGGTGAGAGCCATCGTGCTGTGGCCGATCGATTTCAGCAGTTGATAGGTGATGGGCACCTGTGGCGCCTCGAGCGGCGCCTTGCCCGGCTGGTAGAGGATGAATCGCCCGCCCGCTCCCGAGAAGAGGGCAAGGATAACTGGATGCTTCGCGAGGATGTTGGTCCGAAAAACCTTGGCCGCGTCGCCATACAACTCGAACATGCCGGTGTTGAGCGCCAGCATGTTCTTGGTCGCCGTTTCGGCTGGCGTGGAGACGGTGGTACCGGAAATCGGCGCCATATAGGCCGGCAGATCTTGCGCATTCGCGGCTCCGATCGTGCCTGATAGCAACGCGATCGATACCACTAGCGCGTGAGCACGACATTGCAGGACAGGATCGGCGCGCATGATTTCCTCCACGTTTCGGTTGGTGTGCGCCCGCAGGCGTTAAAGAATCCAATCGTCGCAGGAGATCGAACCGGCAGGGTTGGTTGCCGATCATTGGAGGGAATATCTAAACCTTGTCGACAAGCCGCCGGATTGTGGGCCCATGCGTCGCTCAAGGCGGCAAGCAAGCACTGAGTCTGCGAGGTTCTCGCGAATAAAGCGCGGTTTGGTTCGGTCGAATCCCCGGACCGCGTGCGACCGGACGGCCGTCCCTTTCGTTGATCTGTTCTAAACCTTGAAATTGAAATGATCCGGCTTCCAGGGAGCGGCCCCTACCGGAACACGCCAATCTTAATTCCCGGCGCGTATCAGTCGCCTCGTTACACAGGGATTGGCTGGTGGCCCGGACCGAGAATCTTGGGCACGCCACGCCGCGTAGGCAAGAGGTGAGAGCATGCGACCTTCGCGACGCGAGTTCGTGAAGTGCGTTACCGCGAGTGGTATTGCGCTCAGCCTGTCGCGTTTGGGATTGGCGGAGGAAACATTCGCGGCCCGCGAGGCGATGCCGGGCCAAAAATTCTGGAACCCGGCAGCCACGGGCGTGGGTCGCATTGACGGCGTCGCCAAGGTCACAGGAGCCAAGCTCTACGCATCGGATTTTCGTGCCGCCGATCTCCCGGGCTGGCCCGCGAATACCTCGCACGCCATTCTGATCCGGGCCCCTGACGCCACACATATCTATACCGGCATCGACCTCGCGCGCTTGAGCGGTGCGTTGAAGCCTTCCGTGGTGGTGACCGCGGCCGATCTCGTGACGATCGGCACCCGCGTCCCCGAGTTCTATACCGGCGACCTGTTCTGCCCGGTCGGCAAGACGCCGCTGTATCTCGGCCAGCCGGTGGCGCTGTTGATCTTCGAAAAGTTCGACGCCTTCGATCAGGCACGGCTGGCGCTGCGCGACGGCACGTTCGTGAAGTTCGGCAAGGAAACACCTCCCGTGACGATGCCGAACTATGGCGCCTATCGCTTCACGCGAGTCGCCGGCCCCACACCTGACGCGCCCGATGTCTACTCACCGCTCCAGGAAGGCTGGGTCAGTCCGGGCCTTTTCGAGACCACGGGGCGCCCGATATGGGCGCCGCTGCCGGTACCGACGGGACGCGAATATGCCACTGCCGCGACCTACGGCGAGAAAATCCGCGCCGAGCTTGCAGCGGACAATCCGTCGCTGCTGGTGCTGGACCGCGAATTCGAGACCCAATCCGTCGATCCGATGTTCCTCGAGCCGGAGTGCGGTCTCGCCTGGTATGACGCGGGCGCTAAGAATCTCGAGCTCGTGCTCGGCGTACAGTCACCCTACGAGGCCGCGGAGGCGATCGCGTTCCTTTTGGGCGAAGCCAGCGCCGCGTTCAAGCCGGCGCGCATCAACGCCAACTTCACCTCGCTTGGTGGCGGCTTTGGCGGACGCGACCACACGCCTTTCCCGCTCTACGTCGCCCTGGCAGCGGTGGCCTACCCCGGCCGGCCGGTCCGGCTTGCGCACGATCGCTATCAACAGTTTCAGGCGGGCATCAAGCGACACCCCTTCAAAATGCGCACGCGGATCGGCGTCGATCGCGCCACCGGCAAGATCAGCGCGTTCGCCGCGGATCATGCGCTGGATGGCGGTGGGCTCGCCAATTATTCGGCCAACGTAGCGACTTGCGGCGCTACCGGCGCAATCGGCATCTACGAGATTCCGAAAGTCGATGTCACGACGGTCGCGTTCCATTCGCGCGGCGTGACCGCAGGGTCGATGCGCGGCTACGGAACGCTGCAGACCATGACCGCGCTGGAGGTCTTGATCGACGAGGTGGCATCAACGTTGCCGCTCGATCCGATCGAATTCCGGCGGCGCAATGCGCTTAAACAGGACGGCCGGACCATGACCGGCAATCCGTACAGCGTTTCGGTCCGTACCCCGGAAATCCTGGACAAGCTGGAGCAACACCCGATCTGGCGGCAGCGCGCCGATGAGAAAGCCCGCGGCAAGCAAGCGGGGCTGCTCGTCGGCACCGGCGTGGCTTGCGTCACCAAGGACTACGGCACCGGTGCCGACTGTTCGCTGGGAACGGTGGAAATCGACCCGCACGGACGGATCACGATCCATTGCGATCACGTCGAGATGGGCAACGGCATCGGGACCGCGCTTGCAAACCGGGTGGCCGCTCATCTGGGTGGCATAGCGGATGATGTCGCGATCGCGCAGGTCGGCGTCTTCGACGCGCTCGGGCTCGTGACCTCCGGCAACGCCTACGCCATGGACCAGGCGACACAGGACGCAGCACAACGCAATCCACGCTGGGTGCCGGAGATCAGTTCGGCCACGAGCGCCTCGATCGGCGCCCATGTTGGGACGCACGCGTCGGCCGAAGCCGCGCGCGTGGTGTTCCGGTTCGGCCTGTGGCCGGCCGCGCTCGAGTTGTGGCGCATCGCGCCAACCGATCCGATAGCCGGCGACTGGGCGAAGGCGCGCTGGAAAGACGGGCAGCTCATCATGCCGGGATTGGCACCGCTGGCATTGCCGGCAGTCGCGGCATGGGCCCATAGGCGCAATTTCGTGACCGGGGCGATGACGCACAGCTTCTCCCGCTGGGCATGGTCGCAGGCGACGTTCGTGGTCGGCGGACAGGCATGGACCGCTGATATCGATGCGCTCGCTATACGCCAGGGCGCCGGGCAGTTCGCGTCCCTCGATCGCACCAGCGTCAAATTTCCACCCACCGACTTCAACCGGATTGGAACGGTCTTTACGTCGCTGTGCGGCACGCTGGTCCGCATCGAGATCGAGCGGGCCACCGGCGCGCTGCGCATCGCCAAGGCCTACAGCGTCTTCGAATGCGGTCAGGCGCTGGTGCCCGAAGTGGTTCGCGGCCAAGCGCAGGGCGGCTTCGCGATGGGCGTCGGCTATGCGCTGCTCGAGTCGCTGCCACCGTACGAAGGCGGCCCCGGCAACGGGCAATGGAATCTCGGACAATATCTCGTCGCACGCGGATCGGACTTGCCGCTGCACGATCTCGAGATCGAGATGTTGCCACCGTTGACGCCCGACGAGCCGCCGAAGGGCTTGGCGGAGGTCGTGATGATCCCGGTCGTCCCGGCGATCTTGAACGCCATCTTCGATGTCACCGGGCATCGCTTTCAATCGCTGCCGGTGACCCCAAGCATGATCAAGGGAGTGCTCTCGTGACGGCACTGAGCATCACAATCAACGGTCGCGCCTACGGCCCGATGGACGTGCGTGACGATCTGACGATGAACGACTTTCTGCGCGAGTTCCTCGGGCTGACCGGCACCAAGTTCGGGTGCGGCGCGGCGCAGTGCCTGAGTTGCGCGGTCATCGTCGATAACGCGGACGGGACGAGCTACACCGGCCCGACCTGCGTCGTGCCGGCGGCGAGCTTCCACGGCAAGACGATCCGTACGGTCGAGGGCCATGCCAAGGACGGGATGCTGTCCGATCTGCAGAAAGCCTTCATCGAACATTTTTCATTCCAGTGCGGCTATTGCACCGCCGGCTTCCTCAACGAAAGCCAGGTTCTGCTGGAGCGTTTGGCGGCGAAGCCGGTGGCGCGCGCCGATCTGGAGAAAACCATCGCCGAGGCGCTTGACGGCCACATCTGTCGCTGTACCGGCTACGTCAAATATCACGAGGCCGTGCGTGACGTGATCCTGTCCGATCCAGGACGCTATCTCATCGTGACGGTAGGTGGCGAAGCTCGATAGTCAACGACGTACTGTGCTGTCCGGCGACGCGCGCGACAGAACTCAGGGAGACGACCGGCGATGAAATCCGAATTGCGGACCATGATCCTCGTAGCCGTCGCTTCTCTCTCGATCAGCATGCTTGCCGCCTATGCCGTGGCCGAAGCTCAATCGGACGGCCTCGCGACGCCGGAAAGCTTCGCCTCGATCAGCGATCCCGCGAAGCGGTCAGTGGCGTTGTTCACGGAACTCGGCAAGGTGCTGACCCACCCGCGTTGCGTGAACTGCCATCCTGCTGGCGACCGCCCGCGGCAGGGCGACGAAGGACGACTGCACCAGCCGCCAGTTGATCGCGGCACGGACGGTCATGGCCTCGCGGCCATGCGTTGTCCCATCTGCCATCAGCAAGCCAACTTCGAACCAGGGCGCGTGCCGGGCCACCCGGAGTGGCACCTCGCACCACGCGAAATGGCATGGGAGGGCAAGACGCTCGGTGAGATCTGCGTTCAGATCAAAGACCCCAAGCGCAACGGCAACCGGACCCTGGCGGACCTCATCCATCACATCGGCGCCGATACACTGGTCGGCTGGGCCTGGTCGCCCGGCTTCGGCCGCCGTCCCGCTCCGGGCACCCAGCAGGAAGCAGGCGCGCTCGCCGAGGCGTGGGTCAAAACCGGCGCCGCGTGTCCGAATTAGATTTCTCTATAAGCCGACTACTCCGGCTTGGCGCCAGACTCCTTCACCACCTGCCCAAGCCGCACGATATCGCGCGCGACCATGTCGCCGAGGTCCTTCGGCGTGCCCGGGATGATGACCGAACCCTGCGGCAGCAGCGTATTGCGCACCTCGTCGCTTTCGAGCGCTTCGACGAACGCCTCATTGAGCTTGCGCACGATGGGTTCCGGCATACCCGCCGGTCCGAACAGGCCGAACCACTGCTCCATCTCGACGCCGGGGAAGCCCGCTTCCGCCATGGTCGGGAGCTCGGTAAATTTCGGATGACGCTTAGAGCCGGCAATCGCGAGCATGCGCAGCTTGCCGCTCTCGATATGCGGACCGGCCGTCACATAGGACGAGAACATCAGGTCGACGCGGTCCCCGACCATGTCAGTCACCGCCGGTGCGACGCCCCGATACGGCACATGGATCAGGTTGACGCCGGTCTTTTTCGCGAGGATCACGCCTAGCAAGTGGCCGCCGGTGCCGACGCCTTGCGACGCATAGGTCAGACCGTCGGGTTTCGCCTTGCCGAGCGCCACCAGTTCCTTCGCTGACTTCGCTTTGCTGGCGCCGTTCACGATCAGCGTGTTGTTGAACGAGATCAGCGGCGTGATCGGCGAGAAGTCCTTGACGGGATCGAACTTCAGATCGGGATAAAGCGTCGCGTTGATCGCGTGCGTCCCGGTATGCCCCATCATCAACGTGTAGCCGTCCTTCGGCGCATTCTTGATCGCCAGCGCGGCAACATTGCCGGCGCCGCCAGGACGGTTGTCGATCACGATCGGCTGCTTCAGCCGCTCCGAAACGCGTTTGGAAACCAACCGCATCACCACGTCTGAGCTTCCGCCGGCCACGAACGGCACCAGCAGCGTGATCGGTCGCGACGGATAATCCGCTACTTGCGCGGCGGCCGGGACCGCCGCGGCGAACAGCGCCGCAACGCAGGCCAGCAATCCGAGTGCGTTACTCTTCGTAGCGACGCCCATTCTCCAGCATCTCCGCGGTTCCAAGCATGTCGTTCAACTCATGGAAGTCGAACATCCGGTCTTGAAAAGCAACATTCGTGCCGTGGGACTTCAAATTCGCATAGTAGTCACGCGCCGTGCGCGCCAACGCGCGCACGATACCACCCGGGAATATCACGAGGCGAAACCCGATGCCGGCCAGTTCATCTGCCGCCAACAGCGGTGTGTTGCCGCCCTCGACCATATTGGCGAGCAGCGGCGCGGTGGCGCCGAGCGCACCTGCAACTTTCTGGAGATCGTCGCGCGTGCGTGGCGCTTCGATAAAGAGAATGTCGGCGCCGGCGTCGGCATAGAGCCAGCCGCGCTCGATCGCACGGTCCAGATCCTCGACCGCGGCGGCGTCGGTACGGCCGACAATCAGCGTCGCCTCCGACTGGCGCGCATCGACCGCCGCCTTGATCTTCCCCACCATCTCGGCTGCGGGAATGACCGCCTTGCCGGAAAGATGCCCGCAACGCTTCGGGAATACCTGATCCTCGAGCTGGATCGCAGACGCACCTGCCCGTTCGAACAGCCGAACCGTGCGCTGGACGTTGAGTGCATTGCCGTAGCCGGTGTCGGCATCGACGATCAGCGCGCAGTCGACGCGGTCACGCACCAAAGCAATGGTTTCGGCAACCTCGGTCGAGGAGACGAGCCCGATATCCGGCCGTCCGAGCCGGCAATAGGCGATGGCCGCGCCCGAGAGATAGAGCGTGTCGAAGCCGGAGGCCGCGGCGATGCTGGCACTCAGCGCGTCGTACACGCCGGGCGCGACGACGATGCCGCGCTCGCGTTCGGCACTCTTCAGCCGTGCCGCCAATCCATTTTCCTTGACGATCGTCATCGGCTCACGTTTTGCAGCTTTTTCGGGGGCAATCGGGTTGTATTATGATTGGCGGACGCGCCGCAAGCGCGCTACGGCATACGTAACGAAACCCTGATAGCGATGATACTCCCATGGCGATGACGCTGGCCGAGAAAATCGTCGCACATGCGGCCGGGCGCGAGCACGTCGCGGCCGGCGAGATCGTCACCTGCGCGGTGGACCTCGCGATGATCCACGACTCCGGCGGGCCGCGCCGCGTCGCACCGATCCTCAAGCGCTTCGGCGTCGGGCTGTGGGACCCGAGCAAGGTCGTGCTGATCAGCGACCACTACGTGCCGGCGGGCGATGACGAGACCCGCCGCATCGGCGAGGTGACGCAACAATTCGCGGCAGAGAACAAGCTCGCCGGCTTCTACGACAGCGAAGGCATCTGCCACGTCGTGCTGCCGGAGCGCGGCCATCTCAAGCCCGGCATGTTCGTGGTCGGCGGCGACAGTCACTCGCCGACCGGCGGCGCGTTCGGCGCGTACATGTTCGGTATCGGCGCAACCGAGATGGCGGGCGTGCTCGCCACCGGCGAGATCTGGCTCACGGTGCCGGAAACGATCGAGATCGAATGGCGCAGCCGGTTCGGCCCCTGCGTGGTCGCCAAGGACGTGATGCTGTTCCTGTGCGGCCAGCTCGGCATGGAAGGCGGCCGCACCCAGGCCGTGCACTTCCGCGGCGAAGCGATCCGCGGCCTGCCGATGCAGGAGCGCATGACGCTCTCGAACATGACGGCGGAACTCGGCGGTCAGACCGGCCTCTGCGACCCAGATGAAACGACGGCGTCGTTCATCCGCGCGGCCGGCGCCGAGCCGGGTGACATCGCGCGATGGCAGTCGGATGCCGACGCGACGCCTGCGGAACGCCACCGCTTCGATGCCTCGGCACTCACGCCACAGGTGGCGGCGCCACACAGCCCGGCCAATGCCGCGCCGGTCGCCGATCATGGCGCGGTGAAGATCGACGTCGCCCATATCGGCGCCTGCACGGGGGCCAAGCTCGTGGATCTGCGCATGGCGGCATCGGTGCTCAAGGGCCGCAAGGTCGATCCCGGCGTGTCGCTGCTGGTTGCCCCGGCGTCGCGACGCGACCAGGAGGCCGCGGCGAACGAAGGAACGTTGCAGGTCCTCGTCGACGCCGGCGCAACGCTGCTGCCGAATGCCTGCGGCATGTGCGCCGGCTACAATGGAACGCTCCAGGAGAATGTGACCTGCATCTCCTCGATCGCGCGCAACTTCAAGGGCCGGATGGGAACCGCGAGCGCGAACATCTATCTCGGCTCGCCCTACACCGTGGCAGCCTCCGCCGTGCGCGGCCGCATCTCCGATCCGCGCGAGCTGCTGTCATGAGCATCTACGGACGCGCCTTCGTCTATGGCGACGGCATCAACACGGACATGCTGGCGCCCGGCATCTATATGAAGCATCCGATCGCGACCATCGCGACGCATTGCCTCGAGTCCGTCGACAAGGATTTTGCGGGCACGGTGAAGCCGGGCGATGTCGTGATCGCCGGCCAAGGTTTCGGCATCGGCTCCTCGCGCGAGCAGGCCGCCGAAGCGCTCAAGCATCTCGGCGTCGCCGCCGTGCTGGCACGATCCTATGGCGGCATCTTCTACCGCAACGCGCTGAATTTCGGCCTGCCGGTGCTGGTGTGCAGCGAGGTCGACCAGATCGGCGCCGGCGATCTCGTGAGCGTCGATGCCGCAACCGGCGCGGTGCACAACAAGAGCCGCGGCATGATGCTTCACGCGACGCCGCTGCCGCAATTCCTGCTCGACATGATCTCGGATGGCGGGCTGGTGCCGCATCTCGAGAAGCGCTTCGCCGCCGAGCGCGCGGCCGCCGGGGTCTAGCGCTTCAGCGCGTCGCGCCAGCTTTCACCGCTCGGCTCCGCGAGCAGGCGCTCGACATCGACGCTCTCCTCACCGGGCACGCGGATGCGCTTGAACACCATCTCACCCGCCGACAACGGCTTGGTCGCATCCATGCCCATCTTCGCGCCAACGCCGTTGCGCGTCGACGGATCGAGCTTCGAGCCCTGGCTTTCCGGCACGACCAGAAGATCACGGTCGGCCTGAAAGCGCGTCGCCACCGCCCATTCCACTTCGGTCGGATTGTGGATGTCGACGTCGTCGTCGACCACGATGACATGCTTGACGTCGAACGAGCCGGCGAAGGCGCCCATCATGATGTTCTTGGCTTCGCCTTCCTGGCGCTTTTTTATCTGGACATAGAGGTGGTAGCGCATGATGCCGCCGGGCGAGAGATGCACGTCGAGCACGTTCGGGAACGTGCGCTTGAGGTGCGCCAACAGCGTCGCCTCGCGCGGGATCGCGCCGAGCAGAAGGTGTTCGAGCCCACCGCCGCCAACGGTGTGGAAGATCGCATCCTTGCGATGCGTCACCACGTCGACCTCCATCACGTGGCGGTCGCCGCGCTCGCCATAATATTGCGGGAACTCACCGAACGGCCCCTCCGGCTCGCGCACGCGCGGCAGGAAGCGCCCCTCGATAACGATCTCGGCGTCGGCCGGCACGCGCAGTTCGCTGCCGAGACATTTCACCACCGGCAGCGGCCGTCCGTGTAGCGCGCCCGCGATCGTGAGTTCATCGACGTCCATCGGCGCAATCGCCTGCGACGCCAGCAAAGTCAACGGATCGACGCCAACCACGATGGCCGCGTCGAGCGGCGCGTCCTGCTCCTCCGCCATCTCGAAGAACATATGCGCATGCCGCGGCAGCAGCAGCACGCCGAGCCGATTGGGTCCGCTCAACTGGCAGCGGTGGATCGAAACGTTCTGCTGCCCGGTGCGCGGATTGCGTGTGATCATGATTCCGGCGGTGACGTAGGGGCCGCTGTCGTGCTCGTTGTGCGTCGGCAACGGCAAGAGCTTCGCAAGGTCGACCTCGCGGTGCACGACCTCCTGCACTGGCGCGGATTTGACTTCCTGCCACGGCAGTGGATTGAGCGCGGCATCTTCGAAACGCGCGAGCAGTTCCGCCGGCTCGACCCCCATAGCCTCCGCCATCCAGCCGCGATCCGAGATCAGGCCCGACACGACCGGGATCGGGTGGCCGTCGGGCTTCGGGAACAACGTCGCGCGGCGGCCGTCGAGGCGCTTGGCGATAGCCGCGAGCTCAAAGCGCAAGCCCGCGCCAGGCTTGAGCACCTTCAAGCGGTCGCGCGCCTCCAGATGGTCGAGCCAATCGCGCAAGCTGCGCACCGGCTGGGGCGCATTGTCGCCAAAATTGCGGCCGCTCGGCGCGGGCATGTCATGCTTGGTCATGGCCCCGAGATGTAGCATTGTTAGCAGCTAAGGAACATCCGGACATGGACGAAGCGGCGGCCGGTTGGGTTGGCAGATCGATCGAGCGTCTTTTCGCCGCTTGCCCAGCGCACGGCCAAGCGCCTGCTCAACGACACCGAAGATGCTATGCTTTCGACCGCGATCGAACTGGAAGGACACTGCTACAGCCGGCTGCGGCAATCCGACGACTTCCGTGAGGGCGTCGAGGCGTTCCACGCCAAGCGCCCGGCAAAGTTCAAGGGAAGCTGATTTCTCAACGATAGGGTCAGACACATGAAGACGATTGCAGCGCGGCTCATCCTCGGCGTCGTTTTTCCAGCCATGCTTGCCAGCGCGGCGCCCGCGCAGACCTATCCGTCGCGGCCAATCACGGCGATCATCCCGTTTGCCGGCGGCAGCGCGAGCGACGTCGTCAGCCGCATCATGCTGGAGCGGATGTCGAAGTCGATGGGACAGCCGATCATCGTCGAGAACCGCCCCGGCGCCGGCGGCAACTCCGGCACCATGGCGGCAGCACGGGCGGCTCCCGACGGCTACACCATCGTCGGCGCCGGCTCCGGCCCGATCGCCGCGAACATCTCGCTCTACAAGAACCTCGGCTACGACCCCTACAAGGACCTCGCGATCATCTCACCGTTCGCGGGCTTCACGATCGTCGTGGTCGCGAGCGCCAACGCCAAGATCAATTCACTGAAGGAGCTGGTGGCCAGCGCCAAGGCCGCTCCCGGTACGCTCAATTACGGGTCGGTGGGCATCGGCAGCTCGCAGCATCTCGCCGGTGAGTATTTCGCGCAGGTTACCGGCACGAAGCTCACGCACGTGCCCTATCGCAACATTGCGCAATACGGCCCCGACCTGATCGCCGGCACAGTGCCGCTCGGCTTCCAGTGGTTCCCGAACGTGTCGGCGCCGATCCAGGGCGGCGGCGCGAAGGTGCTCGGCGTCGCCGGCAATGAGCGGCTCGCGGCCCTGCCGGACTCGCCGACGACGACCGAAGCAGGTTTGCCCGAGTACAAGATGTCGGGTTGGTTCGCTCTGGCAGCGCCTGGCGGAACGCCGCTGCCGATCCTCGAGCGCCTCAACAAGGAACTGAATGCCGCGCTGCAGGACCCCACCGTGCGTCAGGCGTTCGCGAAGGCCGGCGCGGCGCCGATCGCGCTCACGCTCGAAGCCGCGAAGAAATTCCATGCCGACGAGATCGTGCTCTATCGCGACGTCATCACCAAGGCGGGTATCGCGCAGATTGAGTGACGCTGTCGAAAGTCGCGGTTTCCTGGAATGACTTCCAACGAACACGTGCTGATCGCGGGCGCTGGCCCGGTCGGGCTCACCGCCGCCGCCAATCTGGTACGCAATGGCGTCCCGGTCACGGTGCTCGAGGCCGGCGCCAACCTCAGCACGGAGTCGCGGGCCTCGACATTCCATCCGCCGACGCTCGATATGCTCGACGCGCTCGGCGCCGCGCGGCCCCTGATCGCACAGGGGCTGACGGCGCCGAAATTCCAGTACCGGACGATGCGCCACGGCATTCTGGCGCAATTCGACTTCGGCATGATCGCCGACGTCACCGCCCATCCCTACCGCCTGCAATGCGAGCAGTCG